>Ga0307380_10011111_pt1 | contig 11300 bp, 4 predicted proteins | sample UN3MG_FD_202239 | JGI IMG/M metagenome (GOLD analysis project Ga0307380, IMG submission 202239) | Soil microbial communities from Risofladan, Vaasa, Finland - UN-3 | ecosystem: Environmental > Terrestrial > Soil > Coastal area > Acid sulfate soil | place: Finland: Risofladan, Vaasa | collected... | reverse complement strand
CCTCTCAGGAAGCGTCGGGAACCGCAGCAGCGGCTCGCGAAGCGACAGCACCCGCTTGCCGTCCAAGGTGAATTGGACCCTCACATGATCGCCGTCCCGCTGGACCTCCAGGTGGGCCTGATGCCACGCGCCGGCCGACAGGTTGCAGGGGACAGCCGTCTTGCTCTTGGTTACGTCGCGCTGCTCGTCGAATCTCCAGATGCCGATCACGCCGGGCTGCGACCACACGAGGGGCAGCTTGTGGGCCCCACCGATCGTTGAGGACAGGCTAAGGCTGTAACCCGGCGACCGGGAGAACTCCGCCCGGACCTCGTAATCGCCCTCGGCGCGGACGGGGATCAGAAAGCCCCCGTAGCCCTTCGGCGCCGAAAGCTTCGCGCCCTGACCGGTGAACGTGAACTTGCCTTCTTCCGTGGCCCTGGCCTTGTCGCCCAGTTTCAGCAGGTCCACCCACTGGCCCGCCCTGGCGATCTCCTTCGGCACCGGCCCGGTCGCCCGCAGGCGCCCTTTGCCCGCCACCGCGCGGACCTGAAGCGACTTGACGAGGACGGCGCCGTCACTGAGCGCAACCGCCAGGTCGCCGCTGTCGCTTCGTGGCTTGGGGAATCGCGACAGCGGCTCGCGGACCGTGAACAGGCCCTTGCCGTTCACCTGCACCGCCACCGTCGCCTTTCCGGCGTCCTGGGCGATGCTCACGCGGAGCTGGCAGCTCCGCCCTGCCACCGGGATGAAGGGCACGCCCGTCCCGTTCTTCTCGGGGTCCGTCTTGCCGCCCAGCTCCCAGAGCCCGGCCGTCCTGCCACCGTAGCCCAGCGCGATCACCGCGTCTGCCGAGCGACCGAGGGGAACGTGCAGACTGATCGCGTTCGTCCCGTTCGGCAGGACGTATTCCATTCGGACCTCGCAGTCGCCCTCGATCGAAAGGGGGAACATGAATCCGGAGGACTTCTTCTCGGCTCTACCGTACAGCCCCTTGGCCGTCGGCTGCCATTGCCCCGGGCCCCAGGCGGTCGCCTCCTCGGCGAGCGCCAGCGCGTCGACCCACTCGCCGGGCGGGCCAACGGTTGGGGCCGCAACATCCCCGCCGGTCGTGGCCCCAGGGCTCGTCAGGTCGGTCACCGGCGGCAGGTCCTTCAGCTCTTGGTCGACCTGGGCGAGGCTGACCTTCGCCTTGAGGCCCGCCATGTCGCGCTCGCCGTGCAGCGAGAGGAATCGCTGGTAGCAGTCTCGCCCGGCCGTCAACATCCGCCTCTTGCCGTGCGGCGTGGCGGTCTTGGCCAGCTCGCGGTACCAGTTGCCCAGCTCCATGCAGGCCTCGGCCGGCAGATCGCCGACATTCCGGTCCGTCATCGACAGGTACGTCCGCCAGACCTCCCCCACGTCGGCGGTCAGGAGCTTTCGCGCCGGGTCGGCCCGGCCCAGCTCGACGAACAGCAGTCGGATGATCCGCTCGCGCGTTTCGCCGTCGGCGGGGGTAGCGGCGAGCTTCTTGTTCAGCTCGTCCACCTGGGCCTGGGCCCTTTGGCGCTGGCGGGCCTCGCGAAGCTTGTCCATCGCCTCGGCGCGGCGATCGGGGGCGCAGTAGGGCGCCTTGTAGAACGCCTGGCTGTAGAACTTGATCGCCTCTTCGGCGTTGCCCTCCCGCAGCCGCTGGTCGCCCACTCGAAGCACCCAGTCCATCAAGCGGGCGCCGGCCTGCTTCTTGCGATCACCCGAGGCCGCATTCCAGTCCAGCCCCAGGGCCGTCAGGAGCTTGTCCTCCCAGGCGGCCCGGTCGTCGGGGCGGGCCTGGGCGAGCGTCTGGGCGGCCTCGATCGCCGCGGCGTACCCGGCCGGGTCGCGCACGCCGAACCCGTAGGCCCTCTCGTAGAGCCTGGCCCGCAGGAGGGGCTTGTCGCCCAGCCCCTTGGCCGCCTCGGCCAGGCCGGCCGCCACGTGCCCGGGGCCCTTGCCCGCCGACTCGAGGATCTTCACGATGTCGTCCAGGTCGTCCCCGGCCGCCGGCCCCGCCGGCAGCCACCACGCCACCACCGCTGCCGCAACGAAAAGACCTCGCATCATCCCGCTCCTCTGCCGGGCGAAAGGCAAGGCCCAGCGTACCAGACATGCCCTTCGATGATACCCGTAGCGTGCCGGTGCGGCAAGGATCAACAGACGCGCCGCACCCCACGAGGTCCGGCTGCTCGTAATAGGCGACGCACAGGGCCTCGTCGCCCAGGAGCTGGCGCGGCTCGTCGAAGCCGCCGGGGATGCTCGCGACGATCAGGGCGCCGCGGTCTCGGGCCTCTCGCGCGGCCTCGGCCCAGCCGGGCGCGAACCGGGCCTCGTTGTACTCGTAGCGCCCCTGGATCGCCCGCCAGGTGTCCCAATCGCTCACCGGGTAGTCCAGGGGCAGCGGGATCGTCGCCACGCCCTTGCAGAGCTTCATCCGCCGGCCGTAGCGGTCGCGGCGGATGACATGCTCGGGCGTCTCTTCGAGCACCTGCTCAGGGGCCCCGCCCAGCAGGCCGGTGTTCGCGCCGACGTGGTGCCGCCGGACGTGGTCGAACCCGAAGGCGGTCAGGGCGATCTCCTGCTCGCCGGCGCCCTGGGCTCGCCACTCGTCCTCCAGCCCCACCAGCAGGCCGAACAGCTCGACGAACATCGGCCGTTCCGCCGAGCGAGAGGTGAGGTAGTCCAGGTACTCGTCGCGCAACCATTCCATGCTGGGCCTGCCCAGGGCCCGGCGCCCCCCGGGAACCGGTGTCGATCACTATGGCGGAGCCGGGGAGGGGTTTCCAGTCGCGCAAGGACCATGCCGGCCATCGACCGCACGGCGAACCGCGCGACGCTCAACGGCTTCTCGTCCTGCGGGGTCCTGTGGAGCCGGAAGCGTCTGACTGCCGCGAGGCATCCGGCGGCGAGCTACGTGCAGACCTCTTCGAGGGGGTGCCCCTACTCCTGCCCGGCAATGGGCTCGGTGTAGGACCCGGGCACGAGGTCCAGACCCCAGGGCTGGATGAACCCCGTCGGCGGGGTCGAGTCGCTCGATCCGCGAATGCGAATGGAGGCGTTGCCGCTGAGGATCATGTCTTTGTTCTTCAGGCCGACGATCGTCCCCGTGACCTCGCCGAGGATCCCGCTGCTGCCGAGGAAGCTCACCTGATCGGCCGCGACGACGCCGTTGAACCCGTTGGACGATCCCTTGAAGCTGGTGGCAAACCCCGGGGCGAGGACCACCGTGCCGGTCAGCTTCTTGACTTCCGTGTACTCGGGGGCATCGGACAGGGCCGAGACGCCGGGGGCCGAGACGTTCCCGGTGAAGGTGAGCTGGCAGTCGCCCAGCGGATGCCCGCTGCCGTCCTGGGTGGCCAGGACGCCCTTGATGGTGACCTGCCCGCTGAACTGGACCTTGTTGGGCGCCTCGACGTACACGACGCCGCTCAGCACGGTATTGCTGCTGAACACGGGGTCCGTCCCGGCCTTGATGCGGATGTTGCTGAAGCTCGTCGTCCCGCTGAGGTCCGTGTTGCCGTCGATGACGTTTGTGGCCAGGGCGGCGAAGGCCGACGTGTCGGTCGGGGGGAACTGCGGGTCGGTCGTGCCCATGTGCACGTGATGATCGAAGATCTCATCGATGTCGGACGCCCCGCCGATGGACAGCCCGCCCCCGGTCAGCACGATGGCCGAGACGCTATCCCCCGTGATATACAGGTCGCCGTCGACGGTGGCGTGGCCGCCGGCCTCGATGGCGACCGGCTCATCACACGTGGACAGGATGCTGGCGTCCGACGGGTGCGTCACCCCCTCGACGTGGGCGCTGCCCTGGATGACGATCTTGCCGCGGGAGGCGATCCCGTGATTGAAGATCACCGACCGCTTCCGCACGAAGAGCAGTTGCGTGGCCACCCATCGCGACACGTCGCCGCTGGTTCCCTCGACCCTCAGCCTGCATACGGGGGGGACCGGGCCGGGATCCAGCGTCAAGGTGCACGTGAAGCTGCCCGGCGACAGGTCGACCGCGGGGACCGTGAGGGTCGCCATGCCCCCGGCACTCGCGGACAGGACCGGCGGGGGCGACAGCTTCGCCGACAGCGCGGCATACAGCCCCGCCGCCAGGGCCTCGGGGGGCGTCTCGGAAGGCAGCCGGACGTCTCTCAGGGCACGCAGCGTGTACGCCAGGCCGCTCTCGGCGGCCAGTTGCGCGCGGGTGATCTGCTGGAGGTTGCCGCCCTTGCGGAGCTCGAGCATCGACACCGAGATGAGCGCCGTCGCCAGGCAGACCAGGATGGTCGTCATGACCAGCGCGACAATCATCGCCACACCACGACGGGCCCTTGTTCTGGCGGGTTCGGGCGACATCGTTCACCTCCAGGCCCTCCGCGCCGGGCGGCAACGGAGACAAAACGCGGTTTCCCGACGGTCCTCTTGGGCAGGGCGAGGATGTCCATCCCCGCCCGCGCGCGGTCACTCCTGGCCGTTGATCGGTTCGGTGTAGGAGCCCGGGACAAGACTCACGCCCCAGGGGTGGGTGAAGCCCACGGGCGGGGTCGATTCGCTCGAGCTGCGGATCCGGATGGACGCGTTGCCGCTGAGGACCATCTCCTTGTTCTTCAGGCCGATGATCGTCCCGATGACCTCGCCGGAGATCCCGCTGCTGCCGATGAAGCTGACCTGGTCGGCGGCGATCGACCCGTTGAAGCCGTTGGACGATCCCTTGAATTCCGCCGAGAAGCCCGGGGCAAGGATCGCCGTGCCCGTCAGCTTCTTGACCTCGGTGTACTCGGCCGTGTCGGCCAGGGCCGAGACGCCCGGGACCGAGACGTTCCCGACGAAGGTGAGGCTGCAGTCGTCCAGCGGGTGCGTGCCGCCGTCCTGGGTGGCGACGACGCCCTTGATGACGACCGACCCGGTGAACTTCACGACGTTCGGCGCCTCGACGTAGATCACGCCCTCGAGGACCTTGTCGCCGCTGAAGGTGGGGTTGGTCCCCGCCTTGATGAGAATGTTGGTGAAGGTCGTCGTGCCGGCGAAGTCCGTGTTGCCGTCCACCACGTTCGTGGCCAGGGCGGCGAATGGCGACGTGTCCGTTGCGGGGAACTGCGGGTCCGTTGTGCCCACGTGCACGTGGTCGTCCACGATCTCATCGATATCCGACGAGCCGCCAATCGACAGCCCGCCCCCGGTCAGCACGATGCCGGAGACATCCTCCCCGGTGATGTACAGGTCGCCGTCGACGGTGGCGTGGCCCCCGGCCTCGATGGCGACCGGCTCGTCGCAGGTGGACAGGATGCTGGCGTCGGCGGGAGCGAGGACGCCCTCGATGTGCGCGCTGCCCTTGATGACGATCTTGCCGCGGGAGGCGACGCCGTGATCGAAGATCACCGACCGTTTGGGCACGCACGCCAGCCGGCTCGCCACCCATCGCGACACGCCGTTGCAGGTGCCCTGGGTCGTCAGTCGACACGCCAGGGGGTCCTGGCCCGGGATCGGCGTCAGCTTGCACGTGAAGCTGCCCGACGACAGGTTGACCGCCGGCATCGTGATGGTCGTCGGCGTCTCGACGGACAGGCCGATGGTCAGGACCGGCGGGCTGGGCAGCTTCGCCGCCAGCGCCGAGTACACCGCCGTCACGAGCGTGTCGTCCGTCGTGTCGGCGGGGAGGCGAACGTCCCTCAGCACGCGCTGCATGTACGTCAGGCCGCTCTCGGCGGCCAGTTGAGCGCTGGTGATACGCTGGACGTTGGAGTTCTTGCGAAGCTCCAGGATCGACATCGTGACCATCGCGGTCGCCAGAGACATCAGGATGGTCGTCATGACCAACGCGACCACCATCGCGATGCCACGGCGAGAGCGCCTTCGTATGTTCAGCCTGTTCGGCATGTTCAGTCCTCGCAGATGGCCAACACCCGGCCCCAATATAGGAAGGGTACGATTCGCCGCCTGGAGCAGCCACTGCCCCGGCCGCCGGATCGGCCCTTGCCCCCGCCGGCGGCCGGGTCACGCTGGAGCAGGTCAGGGCGATCGCCTGCCGCTGAGGGGGGCCCCGAGCCGGACGCCGGGGCCGTTATGTGTACCTTATGTGTACCTGGCCGGGGGGACACCCCGAAGGATGTTGTGACATAAATTCTTGGTACCAAAGAGTTTATGGCGATAGCAGTATGTGTACCTCCCGGAGAGGTACACATATCGCCCGGGGGCGGCTGTCCCATCGGTCGAAGGGGACAGATCGCGGTCCCGCCTTGTGGCAGGCCACGGCTTCAACCGTGTTTAACCTGTTGCCATATAACGTCTTAGGGCGCCTCAGCGCCCTTTTCCAGCCTGGCTTGAGCCCCCGTCCAGGCCCGTGGAAACAGTTTAAGTCTTTTATATGACGTGTCTTACCGCGGTTGGTGGCCGTGGCTTGGTGCGGGGGGGGCCTATCCGCCCATGCCGATCAGTGCCAGGAGCTTGCGGACCAGGGGCGTCAGGAGGACATCCCGCGTGGGCTTCTTTACGAGCTTCAGGCTCCAGGTGCCGTCGGGCCTGCGCTCGAACTCCACGTGCGTCTGGAGGACCATCAGCGCCGCCGTGATGAGGGCGATGCCTCCGACGACCCCCACCATGGCCCGCGCCTGGGGCCCGTGGGCCAGTGCACGGAGCTTCTCGCCCTCCTGCGCATCCGCGGCCGCCAGGCGGATCGCCGCCCGCGCCACGTCCCCTTCGCTCGCACCGCCCTCCTCGGCCTGCCCGAACTCCGCCGCCAGCGCCCCGGCCAGCCCCGCCGACGCCTCCGGCACCTCGGCCACATGCTCCCGCTGAACGCTCGCGTAGGTCCTCAGCACGCTCACGGCCGCGGCATCATCCAGCGAATCGATCCAATCCGTCATGTTTGTCGCTCCTTGGTCCCAGGTTTCAGGCCATCCGTTCAGCCACCGACTCAAACTCAGCGGTTTTCCGAAGCCCCGAAGGCCTTGGCCGTGAGCTCAGCCGAACGGGGCGGCAGGACATAGCCGGGGGCTTGCGCCCTTGTCATTACCCACATCTTGCTGCCCGGACGCCTGGCGCTGAAGGCGGTTGTGTAGCAGGCCACGGCTTTAGCCGTGGTACAGCGCTACGCACCACGCACAAAACACTTAGCCCGTTTCAACGGGCTTGGCCCCGGGCTTGAGCCCTTGGCGATCGCAGCGCAGGGCCCCGCGGGCTGAAGCCAGGGCGAGGAAGGACGCTGAAGCGCCCTAAGAAATTGTATCGCCGTATGTTAACCACGGCTGAAGCCGTGGCCTGTCACACGGCAGGACTGCCAACCGTCCGCTTCGGCTGAAATGTGGCTGATGACGGGGGCTTGCGCCCCCGGCTATCTCCTTTCCGCCCGTTCGGCTGAGCTCACGGCCGAAGCCTCCGGGCCTGTACGATCGGTCAGTTCGAGTACCTTACTTCGCCGCCTCCGGCAGCTCGCCTAGGCCCGCCTCCTCCCACATGGCCTTCAATTGTGCTCTCTCGTGAGGTCCGGCCTGGTCGTACGTCCGCCTGAAGCTCCGAGCACCCGTTCCGGCCTCGTGTGGGTCGTTGCAGCGGAGAAGCGTCTGTACGCACCTGACCAGCCAGTGCCCGGATTCCAGCAACTCCCCGCGAAGCCTGGCGATGACGCCCAGCCCGCTGCACGTGATCGCCGCGCCGTGCTCGTTCCCCTGCTTCTCCCTCACGGCCAATGACCGCAGGAACCACTTCTCGGCCTCTGCGAGGTCCCCGCGTCCAAAGGCGATTTTGCCAAGCTGGTGATATGTGCTCGCCGCGCCGTGCTCGATGCCCAGCTTCTCGAAGATCGCAAGGCCCTTGAGATACCACTGCTCCGCCGCCGCGAAGTCGCGACGCTCCGCGGCAATCGCGCCTAGGTTGTGATACGTGCTCGCCGCGCCGTGCTCGTTGCCCTGCTTCTCCTCGATCGCCAGGCTCTTGAGATACCACTGCTCCGCCGCCGCGAAGTCGCGCCGCTCCTGGGCAATCCTGCCCAGTTGGTGATACGTGGTGGCGTTGGTATGCTCGTCTCCCTGCTTCTCCGAAATCGCAAGGCTTCTGAGATACCACTTCTCCGCTTCGTCCAAGTCGCGGCGCTCCAGGAACAGATTGCCCAATTGCCCGTACGTGCCCGCCGCCCCGTGCTCGTTGCCCTGCTTCTCCTTGATCGCAAGGCTCTTGAGATACCACTGCTCCGCCGCCGCGAAGTCGCGACGCTCCTCGGCAATCCTGCCAAGCTGGTGATACGTGGTCGCCGCGCCGTGCTCGATGCCCAGCTTCTCGAAGATCGCCAAGCCCTTGAGATACCACTTCTCCGCCGCTGCGAAGTCGCGACGCTCGAGGCACAGATTGCCCAACTGCCCGTACGTGCTTGCCGCCCCGTCCTCGTTGCCCCGCCTCGCCTTGATCGCAAGGCTCTTGCGATACCAATCCTCGGCCACCCGGAAGTTGCGACGCTCTTGGGCAACCACGCCCAATTCGTGATATGCAGCGGCCTCGTGGTCGCGTTGGTCGAGCGAGGCGTGGTGTTCGCCCAATCGCCTGAGGAGGTCCTCAGCGCCCTTCAGGTCCCGCGTGTTCTGGGCATAGGCGGCCAGGGACTGCGTCAGCGCGGCGAAATCCTCGTGCATCCCCAGGCGCTCGGCTTCGGCCAGGGCGCGGTGGAAGTTGGCGCCGTGGATATGGAAGGGGACGCGCTGTTCGTGAAACTGCTTCGGCGCCAGCGCATCGGCAAGTCTGCCCATCACGTCGACGAAGGCGCGCGTCCAGGCCTCGAGCGTCGGCGCGCTGCCGTGCGATGAACCGAGAAATCCGGTCAGTGCGGGGTGGAGCTCGAAGATCTGGCCGGCCGCGAGGTCGCGGACAAGGCCGGCGGCGGCGAGTGCGGAGAGGAAGCGGTCGATCTGCGGGCGCGTGACGGCCGGGTCGGCCTGCTTGGCCATGCGCTCAAGGAAGTTCGCATCGGCGAAGCGCTCGTGGAGCGACAGGGGGACCAGGAGCGGGCGGAGGTCCTCGGGCAGCGTCTGCTCGACGAAGCGGAGCGTGGCCAGGACCTTCTCGCCCGTCTCGTCCCCGGCCAGGCCCAGCGCGGCGAGGTTGCCGCGGAGGGCATCCAGTATGGAGGCGGCGGATTGCTCGGCGAGCTTCGGCAGGAACACGCGCATCATGAGCGGGTGGCCGTCGAGTGCGTCCATGAGCGCCGAGAGGTCCGGGTCCTTGCGGTCGATCGTCAGGTCGAGGTCGCGGAGGATCGTGCGACAGTACTCCCAGCGCTCCTCGCCCGACAGGCCCGAGATGCCCAGCTTCCGGCAGTTGGCCGGCCCCAGCCAGTCCTCCTCGCCGCGGCTGGTGATGAGGACCTTCGTCTGCCCGCCGCGGAGGCGCTCCAGCAGGCGGCGGAGCACGGCCCGGTCCTCGGCGCTCAGCAGCGCGTTGACGCCCGCGGCCTCGATGCCCGAGGCGCTCTCGAAGTTGTCCCACACGATGGTCAGGCGGTTGGCATTCAGCTTCTCTGCGAGCTTCTCGATCCGTTCGTCCAGCTCGGCGGCGATGAACGACGGCCCGAAGACGGCCGAGCCGATGGCGTTGACGACGAACTCGGCGTTGTGGATGTTGTTGAACGTGAACCACAGGCACCCGGCCCCGAGGCCGCCGGTCTGGGCGAGCCACCGGACGAAGCCGCGCGCCAGCGTGGTCTTGCCGATCCCCCCCAGGCCGTGGATAAGGACGCCCGCCGGCGGGCGGCGAAGTGCCCGCTCCAGCGCCAGGATCGGCCCATCCCGCCCGACAAAGCCGTAGGGGTTTTTGTCATCGCGTGCCTCCTCGGGCAGTCCGGGGCGGGCCTGCTCCTCGCCGGGCCCGGGGGCCGGTGCGGGCGCGGAGGCGAATGTAAAATCCATCGGCTGCTGCTGGTAGACGACCGGCACGAGCCAGTCCTTCAGCGGGAACGTGCCCCGTGCGCACACGCGGCCGGGCTGCTCGAGCATCTTCAGCCGCCCGGCCCGCGTCGGCTCGGCGAGGTTGCCGCACTCGAACAGGCGGCGGTAGAAGGCCGGCAGGAACTCCCGCGCCCCGCTGACGTAGAGCGAGTACGCCATGGCCACGACGCTGCGGACGCCGGCCTTCAGCAGCGCCGCGGCCACCGACGCGAAGGCATCCTCCGCCCGCTGATCGACCATGGCCGACTGGCACGCGTTGAGCACGACGGCCGGGACGCGGTACTCCCGCATCAGGCTGCCGAGCCTCTCGGCGGGGACCGCGTCCGCCTCGCCGTCGTCGGTCTCGAAGATCAGGTGGCCGCGGGGGGCCTGGAGCATGTGCGGGTTGGGGTCGCCGGGCCGAACCTCCACGCCGTAGGCCCCGTGGCCGTCGAAGTGGACGATGTGGTAGTGGTCGGGCCTCTCGTGCAGGTGCTCGCGAAGGGCCGCGAACGTCGGCGGGCGGAGGAGCGTGACATCGGCCGGGAGGCGGTGCTCCTCGATCAGCTCGACCAGCGGGCGCGAGATGCTGCGGAATTCCACGTCGCCCTTCATCGGCCGGGCCGTCACCAGCAGGACGTTGACGCGGTCCCTGGGCAGGGCCTCCGCCAGGGGCAGCGGGTCGGCGAGCTGGTTCAGCTTCCGCTCGACGTGGGCGTGCAGTGCGAGCCAGTCGCGGTCGGGGTCGCGCAGGGCCTCCCACGGCCAGCTCAGCACGTGCGGGTCGTCGCTGGAGACGAGCACTTGCAGGTCGTGGTCGCCGCCCGAGACGGCGTCGTGGTACCAGTCGCGTGCCCGCCCCGCGCCGAACAGGGCCATGAAGGCTTTCTGGCCCCAATCCCTCAGCGCCTTCTCCGCCCGCTCGGCCCGCTCGGTCCACGGAGAGAAGGGGTATGCCAGGAAACCCTCGAGGTACCAGCGCAGCTCGCCCATGAGTTCGCCGTCGGAGGCCCCGGGCACGGGGAAGCCCACGGGCGACGCCACGGCGCCCGGCTCGCCCCGGCGCCCGTCGGCCAGGCGCACCACCTCGAAGCTCGCCGGCTCGCTGTCTGCCAGGTGCGTAATGACCAGCGTCTGCATGTGCCCACCCTCGCCGGGACGCAGCCCCGCAACACAAGCGCTGCCCCTTTCGCCCCCATTATCCCCCGCCCGCCGCCCGCCGCCAGCGCAAAGCGCGCCGAGCGCGGACTGTTCGCCAGAGATGCTCAGGGGAAACAGCGGGCCCCGTCACTCATCGCCGGACGTAGCTCAGCTCGTCGGGCAGGGGGGTGTTGTTGCCGAAGTTGTCCTCGCCGTAGCCGTGCTCGGCCAGGAGCTTGAGGTCGTTCAGGACGCGCTCGTCGCCGT
>Ga0307380_10011110_pt1 | contig 11301 bp, 11 predicted proteins | sample UN3MG_FD_202239 | JGI IMG/M metagenome (GOLD analysis project Ga0307380, IMG submission 202239) | Soil microbial communities from Risofladan, Vaasa, Finland - UN-3 | ecosystem: Environmental > Terrestrial > Soil > Coastal area > Acid sulfate soil | place: Finland: Risofladan, Vaasa | collected... | reverse complement strand
TAAAATTTGTATGAAAAATGGCCCAATCCCGAATGATTTGCATAAAAAATGAATGCTCATCCGCAGGAAACATTCAACATCATGGAGTAAATTAGAATAAGCGACGGTTCTCTGATATGTTCTAGAATTTTTTCTCAATTAAGTCAAATGGTCTGCATAAAATGATCAATAATCTTCCGAATCTCAAGCGGTTCGTTCACGGCTTTTTGAATCTCGGTGATGATCCCCTGCAAGCCGTTCGCCGGCGGCCGCTTATTGAATTTCGCGATATATATTTTTTCATGAATCGTATTTTCAACGCCTTCCTCTGCCGTCAAAAGCTCCTCGAATATTTTTTCTCCGGGCCTGAGTCCGGAAAAGACTATTTCAATGTCCGTCCCTGGTTCCAGGCCGTTCAGGCGGATGAGGTTCTGAGCCAGATCAACGATTCGCACCGGCTCTCCCATCTCCAGGACAAACACCTCTCCGCCCTGACTTAAATACTGCGCCTGCATGACCAGTTGCACCGCCTCGGGGATAGTCATAAAATAGCGGCATACGTCCGGGTGGGTGATCGTAACCGGTCCGCCACGGCGGATTTGCTCGATAAACAACGGTACCACGCTGCCGCGGCTGCCAAGAACATTGCCGAAACGAACCGAAATAAATTGGGTGGACGATTTTTTCAATTCCTGGCAGATCATCTCCGCCAACCGCTTGCTGGCCCCCATAATACTGCGGGGTTTCACCGCTTTGTCGGTTGAAATGTTGACGAATTTTTCCACCTTATATTTATCGGCCAGTAAAGCCAGTTCGCGTGTGCCCAGCACATTCACGCGGATGGCTTCCTCAGGATATTCCTCCATTAACGGTACATGCTTATATGCCGCGGCATGGAAAACAATTTGAGGGGCTTGATCGCGGAAAAGGACATTCATTTTATGCTGGTTGCAGATGGATGCAATGACATACGTAAACTGCTGCCCGGCAGCCAACAAAGGCAATAGTTCTTGCTGCAAATTGAACAAGCCGCTCTCATCCATGTCAATGGCCAGCACTCGCCGCACCTGGAGTTCCCGCAGTTTGCGCACGATTTCCGACCCGATGGATCCCGCTGCCCCGGTGACCATGATCGTCTTGTCGTGCAAATTTTCGGATATGTTTTGGAAATCGATCTTGACCGCTTGCCTGGACAGGAGGTCCTCGATATTAATGGGATGGATCTGGTTGACGCTTTCCTTCCACTCATCCATGCGCGGGACGATACGGATATCTTTAAGCCCGGCCTTTTTCAGTCGATTGAATATATCTGACACTTCCTTGTGCCCGGCTTTGGGCAGGTTGATCAGGCCGGTCTCGATCCGGTTCATGCGGATGGTGCGGGTGATGTCCTGCTTGAAATCGATCACCGGCAGGCCGTAGATCTCTTTGCCCAGTTTTTCGCTGAAATTGTCGGCGATGGCCATGGGGAACAGGCCCATCTTGGACAAGCGCATGTCTTTGATCAGACGCTCCGACATGATGTTGGCGCCCACGATCAAGGTCCTTTTCCCATCCATATTTATGGATTTAAAAAACTCAAAATAGAGCCGACGGATCAAGCGGATAAAACCGAACAGGGAAAAACTGATCAAGGAATCGATGATGATCACCCCGGAGGGTAAAGAGAAATCCGGATAACGGGGACGGACCAGCCAAAGATTTATCGCTGTCGCCAGGACAATAAAAAGGAAAAAAGCCTTGATCAGGCGAAAAAACTCGATAATGCCCACAAAACGCAAGGAAAAAGAATACAATTTGAAACAATATAGCAATAAAACTTTAAAAAGTATCAGTAACAGGACCCATTGCCAAAAAACTTTCTTATACTGCTCGGGGAAAATGAAGCCGAAGCGCAACTGAATGGCCATGAACAGCGATAAAATAGAAATAAGGACATCGCCAAACAAGAGAACAGAAAATCTCAGCCATTTCGTTTGCTCTCTCTCCGTCAGTAGGTCGAAATACTTCTTCAAGAAATCCATGATGGTTACCCTTTGCATCCTACCCTGGTATTGCCACTCGGCACACATTGGAATATACAGAAATCCGCTGCTGGAGTCAATAGGCAAGAAACGGGAGACGAGTACCTACGGACGCTTAAACCAATAGAACACTCCCCCCAGATATTCCCAAAGCAGCAGGCGGTTTTTCCGTAAGGTTGCGGCTCCGGGCATGAAACTGAAAAGCCCCAGCTTCCCCGCATCGGAAAAATCACAAGGCGCCGGGATCAGGGACAGGCCAAATTGTGGCTACCGCGCGGGGCATATGCGAGGCGCTGGTTACCAGAAACAGCGCTTCCGCTGATACACTTTGCATGGTTGGCAGCACAAAGCGGACTTCTTCAAATGTTGTCCGGCTGGAGGTTTCCAAGCGAATGTCGTTTGCGGGAATTCCCATCGAGACAAGCCATTCCCGGGATACGACACTGGCCGCATTTTGGTTGCCGTAAAAACGTCCGCCAGTGAGGATGATGATGCAGTCCCGTTCTTTAGCTTTGATCCTCCGGTAGAGCCGGACGCCTTCGCTGAGCCGCACTACTGCCGAAGTACTGGGAGCCGCCGGAAGCGGTGAGAAGCTCGCCGGCACACCTTCTACAATACCCGCGCTCAACACAATGATGGCATTTGTTTTTTTTATTTGCGATTCCTGAACCACCGGGTATTTATTTTCCAGACCGCCGGCCAGAAAATGCAAGACCAGCTGGATAGACAGCAGGTACAACCCCACAGTGCCAATAAGGGAAAGCATCCGCAATGTTCTCCGTAATGCCGGTTCAGTAATGGACCGGGTTTTCCAGGCACAGAAAATGAACAAAATGATAAAGCACCCGGGAGGCATGAGCCAACCGACAACCAGTTTATAGATCATAGTAAACATCTGGAAGGAAACAGTAGTCAGGAGGAAGAAGTCAGAAGACAGAATTTAAGAGAAAGAATTCAGGAAATAGAATTCAGAATAGAACCTGTTTCCAATCTTCTGTTTTCTGTCTCCTAACATGATATCCAGCAATCATAAACAGTATTAACCAACTCGCCAGTACGATCAGCACGGCAACAACGCCAAAAGTTTTGCTTATCAGAACGCTGATGCCCACCAACAATTGAAAAAGACCATAACCTGCAGATATCCGCCAGTGCGGAATTTGTCGTTCATTAGCCAGCAGTTGGTAAATGTGTCGCCGATGGGGTTGAGTTAAATTCTCGCCAGCGCGCAACCGGATAATCATCGTCGTCAGTTCATCAGCATAAAACGGAAATTGAAAAGAGGCCATACAAAGAAAATCCAAAAATGAGTGGCAGGCCAAGTAAACCAGTCCGGCAAATACGGAACCCAGTAAAATGCTTCCGACATCGCCCATGAACACCTGCGCCCGGGGCAGGTTGAATGGTAGAAAACCAAGGCAGGCCAACGCCATGCAAGTGGCCAGAAGATCGATCTCGGGCTGGTTTTTGTACGTTTCAAACGCCAGCAGTCCAAACCCGACTACGCCGCTGATGCTGGCGATGCCGTTGATCCCGTCCATGAAATTGTAGAAATTGGCTGTCCCGACGATAAAAACAATCCAAAACAAGGCAATGAGAATCCTTGGAATATCTTGGTAAATGCCCTCGCCTGTCCCAATGACCAGAATCCCAATCAGAATAAATTGAGCAGGCAACCGCAGCTTGGGCGAGATTTCCACCCGGTCCCCGCGAAGCGACAGCCCCGCCATGACCCCCAGCGGCAACCAAAAGGCAATGGGCAAATGCAAACAAACGGCTGTCACTAGAAATGCCAACACGATGCCAACACCGCCACCCTTGGGCGTAACCCGAGAATGCGAACTACGTTCTGTCGGCTGGTCAATGAGTCCCAAGCGCCAGCCAACGCGGCTGATCATGAAGGCGCCGAGAGCACCCAGGACTACGGCGAACATGCCAAGGATTATTTCACGTTGCACGTTTTGTTTGTCGCACCGGATATTTTTTCGCAGTTCCAGGTAATTCTTTTTTCTTCATTTGACTATTACCGAAAATAATTGAAGCGGATGAACGGATTATCGACATAGTTCACCGGCATGGCGCATTTCTATCACAGTCTCACGCCAACCAGACGCCAGATCGTATTGCGGGTTAAAATTAAGAATTCGGCTAATTTTTTCGCCGCTAACAGCAATGTCTTCAGTGTACTTGTCGATCGTGGCGCGCCCAATGGGTGACTGACGCCCAATGACCCTCGCGGCATCTTCCAATAGTCCCGCTGCCCAACGCACTGGCTTTAATGGCAATGAATAACGTGGAGGGGTTCGCCCCAGTGCCAGGCTCATCGACGCAATAATTTCCTTCAAGGTGTGAAATCGACCATCGGTCACATTGAACATTTGTCCCGCCGCTGCCGGGTGTGCTACGGCCAGCACGGCGGCCCGGGCGACGTCCCGGTCATAGACCAATGTGCGCCGGTTTCTTCCATTGCCAATGGGGACAAATCGGCCACGCGCCAGCGATTGAAGAAGCCGTTGATAATTGCCCTTGATGCGAGTGCCATACACCGCGCCAAAACGCAGTACCGTTCCCAGCCACCCACCCTCTGCACTTTTGGCTTCCAGCACGATTCTTTCTGCCGCAAGCTTGGTCCCGGCATAGAATGTATCAGGATCCGGCGGCGTATCTTCCGTTAATACTCCGCCTTGGGAATGCCCATACACGGCAATCGTACTAAAGAGCACAACACGCCTGACGCCAGACTGAAGGGCCGCTTCCATTACGGTCGAAGTCCCCCCCACATTGATCCGTTCATATTTTTCTTTCAGGGCAGGTGGCGGGTTTACAATATGCAGTAATGCGGCCAAATGAATCACCGAATCAACACCCTGCATGGCAGCTCGCACAGCCGGGCCATCCGTCACATCGCCAATGCCTGTTTCCACATGGTCAGGCCAAGCGCCTATTGGGGCGGAATCGATTGACAAGGTGCGAACCCGGTAATCCGAAGCGCACAACGCCTCCACTACCCGCGGTCCAACGGCGCCTGTGGCACCGGTTACAAGCACCAATGGCCTTTCTTCATTTTTCTTCATGACCGCCATCCTGGACGAAGCGTTTTTCTTTTGAGTCCATCTTGTTTGGAGGAAGCGCAGGGGCGCCGGGTCCCGTGATGACTCGCTTGTCACGGGAAAGATTGAATTCAATGACCTTGAGATGCAGGCGACCCCAGATCCCTGCGCGCACGAAGAAACGCATTAGAACATTATGTCGGGGGGCATCATAGATGTCGTAGTATTTTTTTATGGCCGCATGCAGGGCGCGTATTTGTTTTAAACCAGATTGATTAATAGATTGACTACCATAATGCATCACCACAGCATCCGGCACATAATATATTTTCAGTTGATTTTGTCCCAGCATGCGACAGTAAGCAAAATCCCCCATAAACTGCTCAAAGCGCTCATCCAGCATGCCGTACTTTTCCCAAATGCTGCGACGAATGATGAAGCTAGTGGTACCAATGTGCTGAATAGTTTGCACTTTGTCATAATCAAAGTCGATATTGTAATAGCGGTTCGTTAGAGGGTTTTTGGGCCATATTTTATGAATATTGATCGTTTGCAGGAACATGGTGAACATGCCGGTGAATTTGCGGATACAATGTTGGACCGAGCCATCCGGATTGATAAGCTTGGTTCCCGCCGCCGCGGCATCTGGATGTTCATCCATAAATCGCACCAGATTCTCGAAAGCCCCGGGCTGCACCGCGGTATCGCTGTTAAGCAGCAGGGCATAACGTCCCCGGCAAGCGCGGATCCCGGCATTGTTCGTCCTGACATAGCGCATATTGGTGGCATTGCGGATCAGCTTGGCCTCGGGGAATTTTTCTTCAACCATTTCCGGACTTCCATCGGTCGAGCAATCGTCTACGACGATGATTTCAAAATGAATTCCTTGGGTGTTGTCATCAATGGATTGCAGGCATCCGCGCAACAATTCTTTCGTATTGTAACTGGCCACAATAATCGATAAATCCAATTTATCCATTGCGATTACTCCTTGCTTTTTCCTACTCGCGTACCGTTGCCCCGGTGTGTAAAGACAGCGTCGGGACAATTTTATAGATTCCGTTTTTTCAATTCCTCTTTCGCCCTGCGCGTCTGGTCCATATAGACCGCTTGGCCTTGCGCCCAGTACACGTATTTTTTCAGGCCCTGCTTTAAGTTCATGGGATGCCAATTGGGATAGAGCCGCAGCAGCTGGGTCATGTCGGCCCAATTGTGACGGATATCGCCCACGCGAAAATCACCGGTTATTGATATTTTACTAGTGCTGTTCCAAAGTCGATGTAAGTCGTTTGCAAGATCAATCATTCGGGTCTGATGCCCGCTTCCACCATTTACTACGGCCGACTCACAATCCCATTCCATTGCCTGGGCGCATATTTCCGCAACATCTTCGACGAAGACAAAATCACGGCTTTCATTTCCGTCTTCATAAACGTTAATAGGGAGGTTCTGGCGGAGCTGATTGCTGAAAATTGAAATAATACCCGTGTAGGGATTGCGCAAGGATTGCCCTGGACCAAAGACGTTCTGGAATCGACAGGCAATAGTTGGTATGCACAACGCCTTGCCCATCGTCAGAGACATTTGCTCCTGGGCCAGCTTCGTACATGAATACATAGATGCAGGCCGGGGAATGCTCGCTTCACTTGTCGCAATGGGCTGAACCAATCCCCCGCACAAGGGACAGCATACCTCCCAATTCTTTTTATCCAATTGCGTTTTGGATCGTGGTTCAGGCACGACCGTCCCGCATACACCCTGGCACCGATAGGCCCCTTCTCCATAAACCGCGCGCGACGAGGCGATGAGGACCCTTTTGACGGAATTGCGCTCATTCGCCAATATATCCCAGAGTAAAGCGGTCCCGCCGACATTCACATCGTTGTAATAGGCGATACGGTACATGGATTGCCCGGTGCCTGTCTGGGCGGCGAGATGAATGATAACGTCCACCCCGCGAAGAGCCCGTTGCCAATCCCGGCGCCGCCGCACATCGCCTAAAATCATTTCATCTGCCTGCCGGCAGTAATCCGGATCCGTTGCGGCCTCGGGGCCGTGGATCTGGGCATCCAAAGAATCCAACCAGCGGACCCAGTGCCCCCGCTTCTGCAAGGCGCATGTCAAATGGCGGCCGATAAACCCGGCTCCGCCGGTGATCAGTATTTTCATGAATTTCCTACGATCCCGGTATTCCAGCGGGTATACAAAAAAAAGGCACATATCATTTCGTCGTTACCATCGAATCGGGATCCTTCGCCAATCGACGCAGGATGGATGCCGGAATGCCTCCGACTATTACATTGCCAGAGAATGAGCGCAGTACGAGGGAGTTCGCGCAGACCACGGTGTTCTTCCCGATCTTGATCCTGCCCAGCACCTTCGCACCTGCTCCCAGGACGACATTGTCGCCGATAATGGGGCGCCACTCCGGATGATACACGACGTCCAGCTCTTTGGTCCCCAATGTAACGCCGTTGTAGATAATGACATTCGAACCGATGCTGCGGGCTCCAATGACGGTGCCGCTGGTGTGGGGCAAATACAGGCCCGGGCCGATCTCGCAACTCATGGATATTTCGATTCCAAAAAAAACAAAATTGAACATTGAAAACAGACGGCCCAACACGCCCAGTTTCCTGCGATGCAACGCGTATGCCATCCGACAAAGGACCACCGGCAAAAAACGTGGATTCCCGGCGTGGAGGACTAGCCTGCCCAGTGTGGCTTTGCGGCCGGGATGTCCCTCCAGTTGATAATGCCTCTCCAGATCGGAAAGAAGAAGTTTGCGGATCATAATAAAATCAATTTTCTTATTGTTTTCACTCTTCGATCCGTTTGATCCTTAATAAAATAACAATATTGCTGGAAATTGTTTGCACAATATCGATTTTTCATTAATAATATTACTATAATTTGTGTAAAATTTCAATTTTTATCGTTTATCTTTTCCCAGATTTTTTTTTCACAATTATATCTCTTTATCACACGTCCAGGCACACCTACTATTACCGAATATGGGGAATATGTTCCTCGTACAACTGAGTTTGCACCTACAATACACTGTTCTCCCAGTATTGTCCCTGCTTGAATGCACGCACCAAATCCAATAAGGCAGTTTTTCCCAATTGATGTGGGACTAGTAATATAAGGTTGATCAAGCACATGAGTTCCAATATTGCGGTACTCATGATCAATATCTGTGACAAAAACATTTCCTGCAATTGTCGTACCTTCTCCAATTACCAGATTACCCGCAGCTGTTACATGAAAACCCTGACTGATAGCCGTATTATTCCCAAGTGTGATCGTACCCTTACCGATTGCTTCCATTCGTATATGTGGAAATATCCTCACACGTTTTCCAATAAACACATTTCGTACACCAGCAAGATAAATGGGTTTCCCAATATATGAAGGCATTCCAAGTTTTCCGAAAAATGGTTTATAGAGAATAGCTCTAATAGCCCAAAGAATTTTATAGATCATTTTGTCATCCTTTTATCTTGCGGATTTTCACAATAACGATACGTTGCATAAATTTGAAAATAGAAAAAAGCAGAGCAGCACAAAAAATTACGAACCCTATATATCCCCGCCTGAAAGCTTTCACTATATTACGGATCTCGCCTTTCTCCATGAGCAACAAATTTGCAGATAATCCGCTATGTCCAAAATAAGGTTTCCCTTTCCCCGTGATCACCAAATTATCATTGGTTACACAAAAATTTTTTTGCGCTGCCATACGTATCCAGTAATCACCATCCTCAGCGCAGCGCATTGTCTCATCATAGAATCCCACATCGTCCAACGCTTTCTTTTTTATAAGAGCAGTACAAACCGATGGATTCATTTTAAAAACAAGATTGCACACACTCACACGAGTTACGCCCACAACTTTCTTAAAGAGATAGAATATCGTTTCATTATTACGTCCACATCCTAAAAAATCAATCTCTGGATGTTGAGTGAAAATATTTAATTGAAAAGAAATCTTTTCAGGAAGCCACTCATCATCCGAATCAAGCAAAGCGATATATTCACCCTTAGCCGCTCGGAGCCCAACATTCCGGGCCGATGCCACTCCACCGTTTTCCTTTCTGATCATCTGTATATTCTTACTACTATTTGCTTCTATTATTTTTTGAACAACTGAAGGAGAGTTATCGGTGGAGCCATCATCAACGACGATTATCTCATAATTCGTATAAGTCTGTGCAAGTACCGAGTCGATGCAGTCGTGAATACTCGACTCAGCATTGTACATAGGAATGACAACTGACACTAGGGGTGTTGTTTTAGAACGCGAACTCATAGAATGTTCTCCACTTCTTGACAATTATCTCAGGATAGAAACATGTGGCCGATTTTTTTCCTCGATGAAACAATCAGCTTATGGGGATAGGTTTGTCGCATTAATTTCTCTAGCAAACGCCTCAGGAAGTACAGCGCGTTGTAGCAAGGAACGATTATTGACAACCTAATACTGTTCATTTCTGCCACAATCCTCCATTTTCCACATTGATGTAGTAAGGTTCACATGAAAAAAAATATTAATAAATCCAGCATTCAATACATCATAACAATTTCTACTTCATTAAATATAGCCTAACGTTTTTAACAAGTCAATTGTTTGTTTGTCCAATTTCGTTTTCTTGGTTATGTCCGTTTTGGCAGATTGATAAATATGAAGGATCAACTTCCGTTCATACTCATCCAAGACCGGTTTGTATTGGGGATCCGTTGCCAAATTATTTTTTTCAAAAGGATCTGCCAACAAATTAAAAAGCTTCCTATCTACAATTGATTTCCAGTTGCTTCTCATGGGGCCTGTGGGATTGGTCATTGTAACGATATATTTCATATGATTATTGAGTATCATTTTTTTTTCTTCACCAGGTTTGCACGTAGCCTCGGAAAAAATAAATTGATTGGATCTTTTCTCATTCATCTTCAAGAGAGAAAGACCCTGCACATAAGAAGGAACTGGAATTTTGTAATATTCCATTATCGTTGGCAGGACATCGACCAGGGAGACCGGCCAATCGATGGTTCCTGATATTGATTTCTTGGGATATTTCATTTTTGCTTTCTCAGGATATTTGATGATGAATACAGATTTCACAAATTCTTCATAAAATTCCCAGCCATGGATTCCAAAAAAGTTATTGGGGAAATGATCGTCAAAATGTTCACCATGATCACTAACAAGAATGATCAGGGTATTATTGTATATATTGAGCTTTTTGCATTTTTCGATGATTCTCCCTATATAGTGATCGACATAAAAAATGCCCCCATCATAAAGGTCCAAGCAGTCACCTGCGTTATACATTTGATTCTCTTTTAAAAATGCAACAAAGTCATCCACATTTCCATTTTTTCCATTTGCGTTTCTATAATTGTTTATAAAAAGCTCCTTTGATTGATTCAGGTCTTTGTTTTTCAGAAAATGCGTATTGGAATAAGGCGCATGGATCATCCAGGTGTGAATAAAAAATAAAAAATTGTTGTTCGCGTTATCTTCGAGTTGTTTTAAAAGAATATTGAAATTCTCTTCAGTCTGGAATGGGTCCAATGAATAGGATGAGGAAAATCCCCTCGCGAACCCTATCTCATCTGGCAAATTGGCGATTTTTATAGAAAAGACTTTTTTTTGATTCAATAGTTCCGCTATTGTTTTAATCGAGTTATTTAAAACCGGATATTCTTTTTTCTTCGAGGTATAAAAGCCCCAATCTGAATTGAGGCCATGCCTTGAAGGATGGGTGCCGGTGAGAATCGACATGTGGCTGGGCATCGTCCAGCATCCTGCCGGATAAGCGCGTTTATACAAGATTGAATCCTTCGCGAGTTCGGATATATGTGGCGAGGTTATTCTTGAATATCCATAGCAATCCAGATGATCCGCTCGTAACGCATCCAAACTAATCAAAACAATTTGAATCTTTGGTTTATTATCATTGGCCACGCCAATTATTCTAAACGTAATAGTTGACATAAAAATTACTAAAAATATCAGTTTCAATTTTTTCATTGTAGTAACTCCTTTAGCTAATTATATATTCTTCTGCCAAACGATCCTGTTGACATAAATTCGGGTCGAGATGAATCGCTGAAGCACGACCTTACCGAAAGTTCCCGTTCCACCCGTTATCAAAAGAGTTTTATTGCCTGTCATTTTCATCCTTCGCAGTTTTCATTTAAAAAAAAGATAATTTCTGCGACCCAATAAACCTATATCCCTGTCC
>Ga0307380_10011109_pt1 | contig 11301 bp, 10 predicted proteins | sample UN3MG_FD_202239 | JGI IMG/M metagenome (GOLD analysis project Ga0307380, IMG submission 202239) | Soil microbial communities from Risofladan, Vaasa, Finland - UN-3 | ecosystem: Environmental > Terrestrial > Soil > Coastal area > Acid sulfate soil | place: Finland: Risofladan, Vaasa | collected... | reverse complement strand
GCGTTTATTGATGCAGAACACGCGATTGATTTAATTTACGCGGAGGCGCTAGGGGTAAACGTTGATGAACTTTTAATTAATCAGCCAGATTGCGGAGAGCAGGGATTGGAGATACTAGAGAAGTTGGTGCGGTCTAATATAATGAAGGTGATCGTAATTGATTCGGTTACCGCTTTAGTACCGAGAGCAGAGATTGAAGGAGAAATGGGGGATTCTAAAATGGGGTTGCACGCGCGGCTGATGAGTCAGGCAATGCGGAAATTAACCGCAGCGATTAAAAAATCAAATACCTGTGTTATATTTTTAAACCAAATGCGAATGAAAATCGGGGTGATGTTCGGCAACCCCGAAACGACTACAGGCGGCAATGCTTTGAAGTTTTACGCCAGTATGAGGATTGAGGTACGGAAGCAGGAGGCGCCTAATTTCGATGACAAGAAGGATAGAAATAGCGCGCATAGTTCTAATATTACCGCGAAGTTTGTGAAAAATAAATGTGCACCACCATTTAAAATTGCTAAATTTGAAATAGAGTTTGGCGAGGGGATCAATAGATTCCTAGAAATAGTAGAGTATGGAATACATTACAAAGTGATTGAGCAATCAGGAAGCTGGTACAGTTACAAGGGTGAGAAGATAGGACAGGGCAAAGATGCAGTAATTGATTTATTAGCGAATGATGATAAGTTATTAATTGAAATTGAAGACAAGATATATAAGGAAGCTTTTTAGAATGGTCGCGGGGGCAGGCTTATGCTTGCTTCCGTTTTTAGCCTTTTCTCAAGTTCCTAGCGAATCCGAGATTTTGGACGCTCTTGATACAGCGCGCTTCCATAATTACGATATTTACGCGAATCACGGTAGCTATAATGCGCAATGGTCAGCATGGAAAACGGTTGCGTGCAATCATATCTCAATAGATATTGTGGTTGATCAGCAGGCGTTAAACGTCCTTATTTATGATCAGCATTTATTAACTGATGATCTTTATAAATTATTGACCGAGCAACCGTTACAATTTTTAGAGGTACATAAACGCGGCAATAAAGCTCATATTTATAAGGCACTTTTTTACCCCGCGCATCTTAAGTACGATATTTTAAATTCCGATTATGTTTTAGGTTTAGACCTTCAGAATCCCCTTCCGAATCCTCAGTGGGGATGGTACAGAGCAACAATTAAAGGAGGTTTTTACCCGATGGGGTCGCTCCCGATAGCGATCAAGCGTTTACCTGATCAAGGCGGTAAAGCGTTGTGGATCATTTCAGCGGCTATTTTCCTTGAAAGAAATTACAATTGATCTTCGCCTTAGATGCCCTTTCTTATCCCGATTTGGCTCGGCCCTCAGTATCTTGATTGATGCTGGGGGCTTTTTTGTGGCCTAACCCTACGTAAAGTACTGTTGTTTGGGTTATCTTTAGCGGTCAGTGTAAACATACGTTGAAAGTTTTTGGCGCTCTTAGATGACGCTATTGGAAATATAAGGATTTAGACGTATATTTGGTGTCTATATGGCGTTAACAGTTACAGGAATCAGCCCAGCTCTTTTCGAAGTTGTTCACGGTCAAGTGATCGAGGCAACAATTACAGTGGATAGCACATCCTCACTGGCGGGTAAAACTATCAGAGTTTTCCAAGAACTTTTCGCCGCCTCGCCGATCAATTTACAATACCCCGGTTCGATTGCTAGTAATTATTTTGAAGTTGCATACCCAGCTGGCCCCGGTACCGTTTCGATGACATGGGTAGGAAGCAAGAAATTCCAGAACCTTACAATGTCATTAGAGCATGTAAGCACCACCCAATTTAGAGTTTACCTAGATGCCTTAGTCGGCACCGATCGACCAGCCTTTATAAATCAATTTGATCCTTCCGTTTTAATTACCCCACAAGATTTACAATTTAGCATTTATGAAATGCTGAGATATTTAAATCTACATTTCTATGAAGTGGGTACAAGTAATCAAGCGGTGGCGGGGATTCCTACCACCGGGGCATTACCTAAAAGATTAACACAAGATAAATTTGGATATAATTTAATTGATGTCACCACAGGACAATCAGTTGCGCAACCTTTTCCGGCTTCCGATTTAGAGGTTAAGTTCTCAATGGAAAATACTACGGGATTAAATGCAATTTATGATTTAATTATTTTTAATACTAGCTTTTGCGCTACTAATGACCAGCTTTTATCTTTGCAGGATAATTTAAATTTGGAGGGCGCACAATCTCCTACCCCTACGGCTTTGCCTAGTTTAGTTGCTACGAATATTAATTCGATGACTAATATAGCCAATGCAACAGGAGATTTTTATGAGGGTTCTTTTGTTATTGATGCGAATAAAATTATTAAAGGATGTGAATTAACCTTTATAATTGTCGTAACTGATACCGGGAATAAAAAAATAGCTTACACGTTTTCGCTTCGCCCTGAGAGTAAAGAGGCGCCAGATCCTTCGACTACGGTATCAGGTGTAATTAACGGCGATCCAGCAATTTATACAAATGGCGCTTTTGTTGTCACGCGATGCCAGAAAATACAATTGAGCGTGGAGATGGATGTGGATGATTATGATTTAGAAATATCCAATCTAGGATTAATCGGGAATTATGGGGATAATTTAATTGTAATTAATGTTTATGCGTTAGATCATAAACCCGTAGCAAATGAAGACTTAAGCCAGTACCCAATTTTAGACACGGTAGGAGGCCCGCCATTACTTCCCGGTGCCGCTTTTTATAACTATCAAGTGCCGGAGGATTACCCTATATCAATTATATTTATAGTATTTGATTTTGTATTTAAGGATCATTCAATACGGGCGGCAATTAAATTGCTCCTTCCTACCCTAGCCGATTTTGATAATAATTCCTTTACCGATGCTAATGACGTAGCAATTAATAATTTTTGCTACGATTATGCGAATGGGCTAAAAGTAGTTTTAAATACTACCGATATAAACGCCTTTGATTTTAATAACTTAAAAATATATAGACAAGGTTCTAATTTAATCGAGGAAGTAGATATTATTGATGAATCGGTAGCCGTTGTTTATACCGATGATACCGTAACCTTTCAGGTAGATTTAGATGTAGTGGAACCGGGGGATTGCTTTTGCGCCGTAGCAAGCAGGGTTCCAGCGGTGGCAGATGCATTAGGGGCTTGTGGAGCCGTTACCTTTAGTATGCAACTTGATGCGGTAGCCGTTAATAGATTACAATTAACGGTGGATGTGACCGCAGGCGCACCATTATTTCCGAGAACCTTTTTTACCGTTAAAAAAGACGGGGTAATTGTACACCAAGAATATACTGAAAATCAGTGGACAATAGATCCGCCTTACGTATTTTCTTGGAATCAGCTTTTTACTACCCGTATGGATTTTGTCGTAGAGTTACGAATGTATACCGATGATGGCTGTGAATATTATGAAATGATCCCTATGTCTATTTTAGGCTTTGTGGGTGAATCCATTCCTTTTACACCCGTACCGCCAGCGATATAAAAATAATTTTCTAAATGTTAAAAATAAAATTAGTATGCTTAATTTTGATTCATTAATTACCGCCGTAACGAAAACAATTGCCTATATCCGAATGACGGATTTTAGACAGAAGGAAAGCCCGGTTATAGGCTTTATTAAAAGTGCCCCCGCGTATTTATCCGCCGAAGTATTTTCCGCTGAGACTTCAATGGAAAATGCCTATAAAAAAATACTCCCTAAATTGCGCGAATTAATTGCACAAATACCCGATGGATTTGAGGGGGTGGACGCAATAGCCCAAACGCACATTACAAGTGGGGTGGCAGTAGTTAAAGGATTTTCCATTGATGGATTTCCTTTTGCTTTAATGGCTTCCCCTTATTCTCAAAAAGGAAGTAAAATTATAGTACGGTTAGTGATCGTGGTGGCTTATGCAAAAGTGGAATTGGCTTCAGATAAGTTTCAGCCCGCAGAGTTATCCCCGATCGTAGCGGAAAAAGAACAGGAGGTTGAACTAGTCTTTAATGAAAATGATCTACCTACGTTACCTAAAGAAGATCCAGAACCACCGCCGATAAAAAAGCCCCGCAAAAAAAGAACCCCTAAAGCTAAAGCAAAATGATCGCGCGCACCCTACAAATAGCGGACGTAAATGTTAGGAACTCTTATTCCAGAACTGCTTTATTTTGCCTACCTAAAATAAATTGCAGGCCGGATGGCACTGGTATTTTTACCGATGACAGTTGGAATTGCAATAGGTGCAGAGGAATGGAGCCTAAAGCATATATGCCGTGGGTGCAGGGGGATAAATTTATGTTCCAAACTAATTTCGCTGATCAGCATCATGCCGATATAGAAAATCCTAGTGATCCTTTTGCGCCTACTGCCGCCGTGAGTGCTGCAACCAGTTACCGCGCCGAATTATGCTATCCCGGAGGTAGCAGTTTAGTACTGGCGGAATTTGCAAGCGCTTCAATGGTTGCTTGGAATGGGGAAAATAGTTACCAGATTGTGGAGGTTGATACTGATTTAACTTTATTTGATACGCTGGATTGCTGGGAATTAAAGATAAGTTCCCTAGATGCTTCGGGGAATGTGGCCGATTTTATGAGCACTCAAACATTTAAAAAGGCCGTATGTACCGAGGATACTATATTGATTAGGGGGAATTATAAATTATGGGATTGCTTCGGTAATTATTATGGTGAGCCTACCGTTTATGTAGGGGATCAGCTTTTATACGATAATCGACTGAGAATGTGGGGATTGGTTGCCAATATAGGTATATCATCCAACGCCAGCTTTGATTTTTCTTCCGCCAATAGTGGGCAGTCTTCCGTGGTATACAGGTATAATACGACTGAATGGTACCCGCCGTATCAGCGGAAATTGCTACAGGTATTTTTAGATTCCACAAGTTTCACACTAGGGGGGCAGTATTACCGCAGACCAGCCTACAATGTAGAGGGTGGGTTTTTTAAAATACCCCTAGAAAAAAGTTGCATAGTAACAAATATTTGCTAATATCATTATATGTATTAACTTTGTAAGGAAATGGCACGAAGAAAAAAAAGAAATACGATGCAGGAAAATACGGAGGATTTACCAATATCATTACCTTCCGATGATCACAAACCAGTGGAGGCGCCTAAAGCGCAAGCTAAAACGGAATACGTGGTTATCACGTCTAAAATGGGTGTTTCTTATGCTATTCCTCAAGATTCATATAAACGTAATAAAGTTGCAATGGCAAAGGATGGATTCTACGAAGAAACCGACCTGAAAAAGGCCCGTGATTTTATGGCAAAAACATTTACTAAATTAAGTTAAGGTTAGTAAAGTCCGCAACACATTTTTAACCTTAAAATAATTTTGAAATGAAAATGATAATGCCACAATTTCTAATGTCGCTTTTGTGTGTCGATGATTGCACCAGCGTATTAGGAGCAATTCCAGATAATTATCATGATATTTGTCTGGGCGATGTTCTAAGGAAATGGGGATTTAAGCAATTTATTTGGGTTGCTTGTGATTACCAATTTACTGATATTTTGGATGCGGCTGAATGGCAGACCGCGCGAGATAATGGTAAGGTGGGAATTAGTCCTGAAGGTACTCTATCTTTTAATGCCCCTACCCAAGACACCTTTGTGATTGATGGATGCGGCAGAGAAAAAGGAAGCGAAGCCGTAATCGCTATTGATTATACAACTTACCAAACCAAAGAAGATCTTTCGGATTATACCTATTGGAAAACTATTTACCGTAATTCATCTGCCTACAAAATTATTGTGGTCGATTGTAACGGTATATTTTGGTTAGCGGATAGTTATATCGAAGCTTTGGCATTGGGGGCGCCTGTAACGGTTTTAGGGGAATCTCCCGGACTTGACTTTAGCATGACAGGAATACCTAATCCGCAACCCGGAGCCAATCCTGTTTATCAGGTATGGAGTATGCAGGTACAGTTAAAATTAACTGATGTCGTGTGCGCCGGATTTTTGCCGGGAGTTTTGGACGCTTTAGCAAGCACTCCAGCGTCAAGCTAATTAAACCTTATTTCGAATGGCTATTTTTTTAGAGCAGTTTATACAGGCAGAGCCGGATTTTTTTAATATAAAAGATCCGGTTTTAACCAATAAAAGGGATGTTCGCGATCAAGCCGCGATCCACTTAATACGTGATGCCGTAAGCACTGTGATAAATAAAAAGCGGCCATTTGAAACTGAGGAATATCGTAAATACCGAGAAGAAAATCGAAGGAAGATAACCGCGGATGCCGTTATTCAGTTTGAGCAAATGCTAATTAAAGCATTAAAACAAACTTCCATAGATTATACTAATGTGCCTGCCCCCTTGCAAATGCATTTGGAAAGCGCCCCGTATAAATTTATGAATACCAATACCACGCTGGATAATTGGATACATAAAGTTTTAATCCCCTATTCATTATTAGATCCTAATGCGATCACTATTGAATTGCCCGTAAATGAGTTAAACCCATTTACCCCGCCTATTAATTTAGAGTCGGATGGCGGCATTGATCCCGATCAGCCATTAATGATTAAAACTAAAATAATAAGTTACGCAAATTGGAAGGTAATTAGCATAAATCATTTTAGTATGCTAACGATCACCATACCCGATGCGTATCCATTAGAGCATGAGAATGGCGAAATTAAAATGGTGGATTATTTCTACGTGGCTGATGATGTTGATTGGTATATTTATTTACCGCTGAAAATAGAGAAGGGAGAAATTACCTACCAGTTATTAAAATGGTATCCGCATGATTACGGCGCTTTGCCTTACGCTTCATTGCCGGGAAAAAGCACAATGAATGATGAGGGTAGGTATTATCAGGAAACCTATGTTACTAGTTATTATGAATATGCGGACGAATTTGTAAGCCGTTTTCAAGATGATCAAGTGGTGCATACCCGTTATGCCTACCCGCGCGAAATTATTGATGGGGTTTTATGTACCGAGTGTAACGGCAGCGGATTACGAAATGTTGTGGGTTTTGGAAATAAGGAGATTGGCAAGGTAAGTTGTAAAACATGTAACGGTGAAGGGTTTTTAAATTCCGCTAGTCCTTCCGGTAGAACAATTAGGAAAAAAGATATGCTGGGAAAAGATACAAAGGAGCCGGTCGCATTTGTGCACCCGGATACTAGTATTTTAGAGCATACCACACAAAATTCATTTTTCTTTTTAGAGGAGGGCCGTAAATCAATTGGGTTAGATTCTATTCAGCCGGTACAGGAGGCAGAGGAAACCAAGAAAATGCGCGAGCAGGTTAAAATTGAGAAGCTTTTAAATTATGCCTATGCGGTTATTTATTGGGAGGAAAAGCATTTAAATCAAAAGTATAGTTTACTTAATACTACAGGAACACCGGTAAATATAAAACTACAATTACCTTTGAGCATTGCCGTAAAAGGTGAGGAAGCGCTGAAAGAAGAAATAAATAATTCGCTTCCCGTAGATCGTTATCATACAATTAAAAAGTATATTCAGGAAAAGTATTCATCTGATCTTGAAAAGCAACGCATTCATTTATTGGCTTTATTATATGCGCCATTTCTAGGAATGAATGAGCCTGAAATACAATTTAGGATAACCCAAGGTTCTTATGATAAACGCGATTTAATTAGAGCGGATAAGGCGGTGTATGCATTTGCGCAATTAAAAGGGGAAGCTGGGTTTATGAATCCAGATAAGGATGCCGAATTATTAATTAAAGCGGAAGAAATTGTAAAAAACTTTTTCCCCTTAGAGATAGAACCTCCGCCCCCTCCTGATCCTGTTATTATTAATTAATTATAAATTTTCGCAACAATGAAAAAATTTCAATTAGGTTATACGCCCGCAGCAGATACCGCTCGGATGGATACCGTACAAAATGGGCAGTACCGACCGCCCGCCGCGAGCAGGGAAACGCGAACGGAAAAGGTGGTACGAATTTACCCGCCGAAGGCTATAGGATTACCCGCGCCGAATATGTGCAAGATAATTGACGTAACGCCTACCGATAAAGCGCTTCGCCTAGAATTAGATCATTATGAAAATGGGGGTAGCTATATTGATGAAAAACATTTTGGAAGGTATTTCCAAGTAGCTGACCAATCTTCAGTTTTAACCGTAACCTCTAATCCCGATGGAACAATGGCAGCAGCGGGAGCGCCCGCACCAGCGCCTACATTTAATCCAGCCGAGTTAACCGATGATCAGTATGATGATTTATTGGCTAAATTATCTGAATTTTTGTACGAAAATAATTATGCCTCAAAAACTATCATTAAAAATCTCAGCTTGGAGCAAATGATAGACAGGTATAATATTCCTAACGATCTTTTAATACCCGCACAATAATGGAACGATTAAAGCAATTCTGGCAGAAAATGAATTTTGATCCTGCCGTATTAGATAAATTACTAACCGAGCCTGATCCCGAAGCTGATCCCGCCACCATAGAAGATCCCGCAGCGATTGCGGAATCCTTTGCAAAGACGCAAGAAAAGCTTTTAATAGCTAAAAAAGATTTATTTACTAAGGCGGATTTCGACAATGAATTTAATAAGCACCGTCAAAAGCTAGCTTCCGATGTTAATAAAACCCTAGGCATGGGATTGACACGATCACAAATTGGTGAATTAAAGTGGGATGACTTTGTAAATCAAGCAGGCAGTTTCGTAACTGAGGCGGTGACTAAGGCCACCAAAATTACTGATTCGGAATTAAAGGATCAGTTGCACGAATATAAAAGCAGCGTGGCAACCTTATCCGAGAAATTAGCCGCGGTAGAGGATACCGTTGAATCGAGAGTGGCAGAGCGCACCAAGCAATTGGAAGCGGAAAGGAATGCCGAAATAGTAGAGAGATTATTCCAAGAAAAATTTGCGAATAAACAGTGGGTGGCAAAACATGCCCCTATCCAGAAGTCATTCATCAAAAATAAGGTTCTGGAGACCTACGAAATTCACCCGGACGCGGCCCTAACTCAGAACGGGGGTAAGGAAGCTATCAATTTCACCAATACCGGCCATTATAAGACCTTAGACGAGGCGATCGACTATTTATACGAAACGCATGAGATGAACCCGCAGCACAAGGGAGGCGGCGGCGGAGAAGATAAACCGATCATCGTAAGCGCCGTAAAATTGGAAGGCGGTAAATTGGGAGATAACGCCCAAGCGATGATGGACAGGGCAATTAAGCACCGCACGGACGCCGGATTAAACGTATAAACCCCTGATTTCTTTGTATTAGCCATGCAATTGAAGCGCACACGTAAAAAATGTGCGCTTTTTTCTTTGATATTATCTAAAAAAATTATATATTGTGTGTTAATTGGTTTCCGGTAGTCACCAAGCCTAAAAGATTACCCCTAAATTACTTTTTAGGTAGTGCGAACGCCTAGCCCTTAAGTATCGCACGAGGAATAAAATCTTTTTTGTTTAATTTAAAATGATAATATAATGGCTGTAGCTACCCGCACATCCAGTCTGTGTTGTATTCAGATCCAGCGCAGCTTTGATGAGCAATTACCGAATATTGCCCCTTCGAATTTTCCTTATGATGGAAATTTATTGGCGGCTCTCAAGTCGCCTGCAAATGTGGGCAATTTTAATTTATCTGATCCTAGGCATTTTGGGAAGGGTCGTCCACAAGTAGGAAATGATTGTGTGGTAGAAGTGGTATATGAAATGCCTTTTTGTGATGACGCCGAAACGACCTGCCTAGATGTCTGTGATGTGCAGACAGTGCGGGGTGATTCTCTAGCCTATTTAGGTGTTACGGTTGATTACTTCAGATCATATGCCGGGCAATTTACCGATTATGATTTCCAATGTCTTTGTGAGTCTCCTAATGAGCGCCTAACCAAGCGTATTGATCAGGCGGCACAGATAATTACTAAATCAATGGTGGAGCATATTGCGGCGCTAATGTATGCGCAGGTAGGTTCTTATTCCAATGGTTTGGCATCAAATGATGTTGCTAATTACGAAACTTTACCCCTGTTAAATCCTGCCGGATATTCCAATCCTGCCGGTATGACGAAGGTGGTAAATGAGCATAGATTGCAGCGCGGTAGAAGTAATCCTTTTATCGTTGGCGGTCTGGCTCTGGAAAATTGGATGCGAGTGCGCACCGTTGGCGGGCTTAATGGACAGCATCCTATTCAACCGGGTGACCAATCATTCGGCGCAAATATTGTAACCGACTTGGATGTCGATCAGGCATTAAAAGATATTGCGGGTGATAATTTGGATCATGCAATTTCTTGGCAGCCGGGAGCATTTCAATTATTGGAATGGTATGAAAATGAAGGCTACATGGAAAGATTCCATGATCATTATACCTTCACCACCATTACAATTAGGGGTGTAAAATTCGATTTTTATATCCGCTATGAGGAATGTACCAGAACTTGGAAATGGGTATTGTGTAAAGCCTATGATTTATTTTCATTAGGTGAGGCGCTTTATGCTCCTTGTATCACAGGAAACCATAAATTACATTGGACATTAGATTGTGCACAATTTGCTTGTGAGGATTACTATGTAACTCCGGGTGCAGCATCTTCGTAATATTTAATTTCCGATGGGTCGCAAAAATCCAGTACTAGATAAATTATTCGAGACTTTTGAAGTTGAACCAAAAGCGCCAGAAATTTTAAGATGCCATGAGATAATTGATTTTATCCCGGCCCGTAAAATGACTGAGCACGTAAAGGAAAAATTGGAAATGTCTTGATAGAAAAATGTTGCGGATTTTACTAATTTTAATTTTGCCCCCATATGTAATAAAAAATATATGGGGGTTTTTTAATCCTAGACAATGAAAAATTTTTCTTTAGATTCCTGCTTTCCTTATCCCTTTGTAGGATTATTTGGGTGCGCTACAATACCCGCGCCTTCGACTGGACTTTATGTAAATGATTTAGAAGGTATCAATACGATCAGAGTCAGCCAGTTAACTGATTTAGAAAATCCTTTAATAGCGGTCAAATTTAAATCAATCTACCGCAGAGCATTGACAGAGTTTTATCAGGACATTATAACCAATTTAGATTATGATGAATTGGAATTTGATTCCAGTACCGAGGCGATGACCTTTGTAGGAGAATTAGGGGAGTCAAGCGATTGTGCTGGTATTTCGGAAATAGGATATCGAATTACCAAAAATAAAGCAGATCATTTAGCCTTATTGAATGTAGGCAGTATTTCCTTTATTCCAGCAGTGCAATTTAATTTAACTGTGGAGATAAGAGAACAGGGGGTGGTGACTAAAACCGTTTCCTTAATTACTA
>Ga0307380_10011107_pt1 | contig 11302 bp, 4 predicted proteins | sample UN3MG_FD_202239 | JGI IMG/M metagenome (GOLD analysis project Ga0307380, IMG submission 202239) | Soil microbial communities from Risofladan, Vaasa, Finland - UN-3 | ecosystem: Environmental > Terrestrial > Soil > Coastal area > Acid sulfate soil | place: Finland: Risofladan, Vaasa | collected... | reverse complement strand
TCGCCCATTATAACAAGGCGTTGGAAATAAATCCTGATTTTGCCAACGCATACTACAATCTCGGTAATGTTTTTTTAAGGCGGGGTGAGCTTGACGAAGCCATAAAACACTATACTAAGGCGTTGGACCTGGCCCCTGACCTGCCTGAGGCACATCTGAACATGGGCAATGCCCTCCTTAAACAGGGGAAACTTGAACAAGCCATTGTGTGCTATAATAAGGCAATTAAAGTTAGACCTGACTATCGTGAAGCTCTGCAGAATCTTCAACATGTACAGTCCCTCAAAGAGAAACGCGAAAAAAAATAATTTTTCAGAGGACCAGATATCAAAACCCCATCTGATGTACTGCACGGAGTTCTCAAAAGCCCAAAAAGAAACGGGGCCTGTATTTGAAATACAGGCCCCGAATTGGTTTACAATTACCAGCTCATAATCGCCGGCTTTTTCGTAAGACCGCTTTACGGCCAGAGCTGCTCGGTGAGCCAGCTGTCTGCCAAGACAGCAAAGTCCGCGAAGTTGACCTTCCTTGAAAGTTCCGGCTCCGGGTCGGCTATATTAGCGAACGATGGTACCGGCTGATAGACATCGGTGCCCGGTGTAACTGTCTCGGCAAGGATGTTAATCTCGCCCTGGTTCATGGCATAGTTGTAGTAGCGGACATCGTCGATGATGCCGTTGACGTGTAACTTGTAACCCCAGTCTATCCACGCTCCGATGACGAAATTCTCCGGGTGATTGCCGCTTTCTTCGCTTATCCACCTGATTGGCCCGCCTACATCGGTGGGCCCTGCGGCCAGCAGGCCGTTAATATAGACACAGGCGGTATTTGCGTCGTCGTAGGTTGCGGCGACGTGATACCAGAGGTCCTTTTCGTATACCGGGTCTGTTTCCACGTACCACATTCCAGTTGCGTCTTCGGTCCTTATAGCCAGGCCGAAGTTCTTCACATCAGGGTCTTCTGGGAAATTCCAGCCATAGTTGTAGAAGAAGAAACCGCACTCATCGTCACCGGTATCGATGCCGTTAGTGATGAATGAGCTGAAATACTCGAAGCTGTCGAGTTTGGTCCAGCATGCGACCGTAAAGGTATCGGCCATCAACTCTTCGGGATAAATCCCGGGCGTGTCTCCTTCTCTTTCGGCACAAACGACACGGTCGAAGTAAACGACCGCATCGCCGTCGAATTTGAGGGCGTAGTCACCCGGCTCGCCGCTATGGCCCTCTACCCAGGTGGTTTCAATGGCGTTTCCGTCATTTTCATAGATGGAGGAATCCTCGGTAAACTCGCCTTCCCCTTCATCGAACTTCCACCAGCCAATCAGGTTGGCTTCAGCGGGAATCGCGGCTATGAAGTTGTAGTCCTGTATAAGCCAGTCGGCGGACATTATCTCAAGGTCGTACTCGTCAGCGACGCAGTCGTTGTCGATATCAGCCGCAAAAAGCTCGGAGCGGCAATAAGGCGGCCAAAGCTCAATCTCGTCGAAGTAGACAGTTCCCATCCCACCTTGAGAGCCACCGCCATAGGTTCCAAAGCCGATTGTAATCATTGTGACGTTTTCCAGGTTTATTGTGGGAAATGCCTCTTCAAGGTCGATGTGCCACTCGTGCCACGATTCCTCGTTAATGTCGGTAACATCGGGATAGTAGGCTGACTGGACCTTGGTACCCTCATGCAGTGCGATGTACATTCTGTCGTTGACAGTGGTGGAATTGTCAGCTTCGCCGTAGAAAAGCAGCCTCAGGGCCTTGGCATCACCGACGGTCCAGTCCGAACCGACCTGCAAATCAGCCGTATAAGCGTCCGCCCAGGAGCCGTACACACCCTCGCTTTTATCTATATTGTTGTAGTAATACCTTACCGCGTTACCATCGTAAGCGAGGTCCCTTTCTATGAAGAGTGCCGAACGGGAACCGTTTTCCCAACCGTCCATCCACGTTCCAGTTTCGGGGTCCTCGTAAACCAATGGATTGTCGATATCATCATATGAGTTAAAGTTTTCCACGGACACAAATGAGGCGGTAGTAAACTGCCAGACATCACCGTACCAGGTGGTAACGTCGGCGGCCATATTGACCTCGTCAACTGCCCAGTAGTAAGTCGTATCGAATTCAAGCTCCCCGGGATTATAGCTGTTGGCTGGCGGGCTTTCATAAGAAATGGAACGGTCGTTTACTTCGTCGAAATCAGTGCTGAAGTATAGTTGGTGCGTATATGCCTCGGGTCCCGGCTTCCAGCTAAGAATCGTTAAAAGGGGTACATCTGTGGCCTCATCTTCCGGATAGGGCTCGACAGCCGCTCCCGGGGCCACCTTAAAGTTCCAGACGAGACCTTTCCACTCCGGCAGACCGGAAGCATTAACCTCGTCAATTCGCCAGTAGTAAGTCGTGTCCAATACAAGGGAGCCGTCAGGGCTGTAGCTGTTGGCGTCAATAGCATACCTGTATTTGTATGTGTCGCCTGTGCCGTTCTCAACATCGCTGTAGTTGGTCCCAAAGTAAACATCGTGCGCAGTCGCGCTTAATCCGGGCGACCAGCTGAGGGTGATTACCGGGGGCTGCCATGCAGAGCCGTTGGATGGCTTCTCGTTCCATGCCAGGTCGGCATCGACTGCACCGGCCGTAACAGTGGTTTTGCCGGGATTGGCTACATCATAATCCATCAGCAGAATGGCCCGCTTGCCAAGTTCAGCCGGGTAGTTGGCATCATCGATTATGCCGTAGTTGTGGGTGCCGTAGACGTTTACAACGCCGGGGCTGGCAAGGGTCCCCTCCCAATCTTCTGCACACGGGTCCCATATCCAGCCATTGGCAACGTTAATGTAGTCGCCGTCCACTATGAAAGTGCCCCCCGAAATATTTAATGTGGTGTTGGGGTACTTTGAGAACCATGGAACAGTTAAAGTGCCTCCGTCCAGATTCACATAACTATCCGCCCCCAATATACCGTCATCATCTCCGCCGCCTATATACATATCGGAGGCAGAACTGAGCTGACCGCCGGTCATGTTGAGAGTGGCTGGCCCGGTTTGTTCCCATCCGACGTAAATATTGTCGCCAACCTCTACCGTACCACCGCTTATATTGATAGTTCCGGAGGCACCGGCATATTCCGCAAGCTCAATATCCTCAGCAATGACGACATTGCCGCCGTTTATGTTGACAATGGGGTTGGATGTACCCATGCTTTCGACGCCCAAAAAGAGGTCACCAGCGGTACTTAGATAACCGCCATACATATTGAAGGTCGCGTTGGCATCCCGAGCGTATCCCAAAGCGAATCTGCCGCCGATAGTCACATTGCCGTCACTTAAATCAAATCTGTAGTCACCGAACTCATCATCACCGATCGATACCCAGTCGCCGGTAGTGAGGGTCCCGCCGGTCATCTTCAGGACCGCCTCAACAGATGGTGAATCTGATTGACCCATAGCCAGAGTGTCGCACACTGCATCAATCCCGATCTGTATAATCGGGCCGTTAGCGGCATCGGTAAACAAATCGTCGATAATGACCGCATCGTTGGCTTCGGGGACTTTATTGTCGGTAGTCTTGTCGATGGTCCAGTTGGTGGCCGTATTCCAGAGGCTGTCGCCGGTGCCATCATCATTGTCCCAGATTAAATCAAGGGCCAGGGTATTAGCGGCCAGAGACAGCACCAGAACAAAAGAAGTTAGAAGTAGAAATTGTTTGAACATGATACTCCTCCTAAATAAACAAAATTTACATTAGACTTTCCACGCAGGAAAGCTTCCTCTCCATCGGCACCTTTATTTGTATCAAATAAGCCGTTTGAAGTCAAGAGAAATTTATCAAAACCAAGAGGTATTTGACACCGGGCGGTGTTTTTTATTCAACCGGACATAAGATGTTATAAGTCTAAATCTGAGCGGGGGTTACGGCCGCCTCTTACTGCAAAAAAACGGGGCCTGTACCTCGGTACAAGCCCCGAATTTATACTCATTTGCGGGCTAAAAATCGCCGCGGCAGCAGGGCTTTTTACGGCCAGAGCTGCTCGGTGAGCCAGTTATCAGCCAGAACAGCGAAGTCTACGAAGTTTACCTTCCTTGACAGCATCGGTTCCGGGTCGGCCAGGTTTGCCAGCGACGGCACCGGCTGATAGACATCGGTACCCGGTGTTACTGTCTCGGCAAGGATTGCAATCTCACCCTGGCCCATGGGATAGTCATAATATCGGACCTCATCAACGATGGCGTTGACATAGAGGTCCCATGCCGTATCTATCCATGCACCGATGGTGAAACGCAGCGGGTAATTGCCGCTTTCTGCGCTTATCCACCTCATAGGTCCGCCTACATCGGTGGGGCCTGCTGCCAGCAGACCATCGACGTAGATGCTGACGTAATTGCCGTCGTAGGTGGTTGCGAGGTGATACCATGTGTCGGTTTCGTAGATATTCTCGGTTTCCACATAGCTCATTCCGCCTTCGGTTCTTATGGCCAGTCCGAAGTCCTGTCCACTGTCGTCATTATATCCGTAGTTGTAGAAGTAGAACCCGCATTCGTCGTCGCCGCTGTCAGAACCGTTGGCGACGAAGGCGCTGAAGTACTCGAAGCTGTCGAGCCTGGTCCAGCAGGAGACCGTAAAGGTATCAGGCATAAGCTCGGCCGGATATGTCCCGGGACTGTTTCCTTCCAGTTCGGCACAGAGCACGTGGTCGAAGTAAACAACTGCGTCTCCGTCGAATGCCAGCGCGTTGTCACCCGGATTGCCGGTATGGCCGGTAGTTACCCATGTGGCTTCAATGACGTTGCCGTCATTGTCGTAGATAGAGGAATCGACGGTGATGTCGCCGCTTCCCTCATCAAGTTTCCACCAGCCGATAAGGTTAACATCGGATGGCAATTGCGCTATGAAATTGTAGTCCTGGATGAGCCAGTCCGCTGACATTATCTCAAGGTCTGAAATGTTAACAATACAGTCTCGGTCAACGTCGCCCTCAGCGAGTTCTGAGCGGCAGTAAGGCGGCCAGACCTCGATATTGTCGAAATACACAGTGCCTGTGCCTCCAGCAGAGCCGCTTCCACCATAAGTGCCGAAGCCTATTGAAATCTTCGTGACATTTGTCAGGTTCACGGTGCTGAACTCCTGTGCAAGGTTGATGTGCCACTGGTGCCACGAGTCCTCGTTGATATCGGTAACGTCGGGATAATATGACACACCGATGTTTGTACCGTCATTCAGTGCGATGTACATCCTGTCGTTGACGGTGGTGGAATTTGTCGGGTCTCCATAGAAGACGAGCCTCAGAGCCTTGGCATCTCCAATATTCCAGTTCGGCCCGATTTGAAGGTCGGCGATGGAAGCTTCCGCCCTCGAACCATACTTGCCCGTGTACTTGGTGCCGTTGTCGTACTGGAACTCCATCGAGTTGCCGTCATAGGCAATCTCTGTTTCGAGCAGGATCCACGAGCCGTTGTTCAATGTATAGCCGTCAATCCATGTGTCAAAAATCTCGTTTCCACCGTTATAGGATTCCATATCGTCCACGACCAGATGGTCAGCCGTTGTAAACTGCCAGATATTGCCTGCCCAGAGATTGACGTCGGCTGCATTGTTGACCTCATCGACGGCCCAGTAGTAAGTGGTGTCGAACTGTAGAGAGCCGGGATTATGGCTGTTTGCTGCCGGGCTGGCATATGCAATGGAGCGGTCGTTTACTTCGTTAAAATCGGTGCTGAAGTAAAGCTGGTGTGAAACCGCCTCAATTCCCGGAGTCCAGCTAAGGTTCGTTGTAAGAGAGACGTCCGAAGCTCCGTCAGCCGGTGAGGGATTTGTGGCTATTCCGGGAGATACCGTGAAGTTCCAGACGATGCCTTTCCACGTGTTAACGCCGTTGACCTCATCAATTCTCCAGTAATAAGTCTGACCCAATGTAAGAGATTCGCCGAGGCTGTAGCTGTTGGCGTCAATAGCCTGGTTGCCTTTGGATGTTCCCCCTGTGCCGCTGTCAACATCGCTGTAGTTGGTGCCAAAGTACACATCGTGCGAAGCCGCATTTAATCCGGGCGACCAGCTAAGAGTAATTTCCGGCGGCTGCCATGTAGAACCGCTTGAGGGTTTCTCATTCCATGCGAGGTTGGGGTCGATAGCCATCGCCGACAAGGTGGTTTTGCCGGGATTTGTCACGTCATAATCAACAGTGATCAGGGCCCGCAGACCAGCCTGGGCCGGATAGTTGACGTCATCGGTGATAATCTGACCACTGTTAACGTCGTAGGCGGTAATGATGCCCTTTTGAATAAGGATGGGAAGGGTTCCCGTCCAGGGCTGCGTGGCGTGACTGTCGACGCCCGGATTAAAGAGATACCCGTTGGGTACCGTCAAATCCGTGTCGGTGATGAGCACACCGTCGGTAACGTCAACGGAACTGCTGCCGCCGCCGCCAATGAGAAAGTCTGCGGCGTTGATAGTACCGCCGTGCAGCTTTAGGTGGCCGGCACCTACCGGCGTATCGCCCCAGGTGTTACCGATATGTAACTCAAAAACATGAACCTCGCCGCCGGTAATATTGAATAAGGAGGGATTCGGCGAGTAGAACCCGACATAAATCTGATCGGCGACCTGCATGTAACCATCGCTCATGTTGAAGGTTCCGGCAGCGCTGTCGTAATTTCCCATCTCAAGGTCTTCGCCGATGGTAATCGTACCGCCGGTCATATTGACAACGCCGTCGCTCGTACCTTCATTTGTGACGTAGAAGTCTCCACCTGTGTTCACATCGCCGGCGCTGATATCAAATCGATGGTTACCTCCCACAAAGCCAAACCCGATGTAGCCATCGGCGTTTACCTTTCCACCTGTCATGATTACGACGGCATTGCCCTCAGCCGGCGACTCATAGTAACCGGTAGTCAGCCACTCACATGTTACGTCTGTATCAGCGTTGATAATCAGGCCGTTGGCCTCATCAACATAGTCGGCCTCGAGTTCCGCCCAGTCGCCCGCGACAGGCACTCCATTGGGGTCCCAGTTCTCAGCCGTTTCCCACAGCTGGTCACCGGCACCTTTGTCATTGTCCCAGATGTAGTAAACCGCCAGGGTGTTGTTGGCCAGAGACAGCAACAAAATAAAAGTAGTTAGAAATAGAAGTTTTTTGGACATAATGTTCCTCCTAACTAAAATAAAAAGGGTTAATAAACTGTGGAGTGACTCCGTGCTAAAAACAATGACTCCGCGCCAAAACACATTATTACTCACTCCACGCTAAAAAAACATTCCGCGCCAAAACGCACATTATTTATAACGGCATGCAGGAATTACCCGTCCTCGCACAACAACCATTGGTGTCATCACCGCATTACCTCTGTTACTACAATAGCGTTTGCTAAAAAGGGGTAACGTCTTGTTCTCTGACTCCGCGCTAAAGTGCACTTCCACGCTAAAGTGCACAGTGGTGCGATAATCACCTGGGCCATTACTACATTACCCGGGCTAATATATTTTTACGTATCCTAAAAAACTTATACTACTTTCTTTTAGGTTTTTGCTAATAATCTGGGTACTGTGCCATCCATTCGGGCCAGTCGCCGGGTTTGACTCCGCCGAGTGTAGTCCATGGGCCGGTTAAGTTAAACTTGCGGTGCCATTTGAGTGTCCAAAGTTCCTTGAGGCCTATTTTCCTGACACTCGTATCCGCGAACAGCCCGTTTATGCCTGCGCTGTGCCGGTCGATACAATATATCTTCATAGCATTGGTGGACCAGCACGAGGTACCTCCATCGTACTGGCCGAGATATTCCGGAGGTTCATCAACGTGCAGAGGAAAACCATCGACGTACAGGCAGTCGAGAAAGAGTGGTATATTGCCTGCGCCTTTGACAGCCAGAGACCTCCATGCATATTTGCTCGGAAAACCCCAATAATCATCCCAGTCGGCCGGCGGATTGGCACACCACTCGTTTATCCCATAGCTGCCTTTAGCATCCTCGTCCCACCACTCACTGCCGGGAGGAAACGGCCCCCAGGCTGAAAACGTTGTACCCGGGCACCGGTTACATTCGGGCGGGTTCAGAGTTCTCGCGGCCATTGGGCAAAGGAAAAGTTTACGTGCTTGAGAAACCTGGTCTTTTTCCAAACCAATGTATGGCAACATCCCTACCATCCAGTAAGCTTCCTGACTGCCAACACTTGCCGGGAAATTGCCCTCGTTGTCGTATGCAAACAATTGAAAAGCGTAGCCCCATTCGTGCAGGTTCTTCTGGCAAATAACCGCCTTTGCCTGTTTCCTTGTCCTCGCCAATGCCGGCATCAATATCGACATCAATAGCGCGATGATGGCAATCACCACCAGAAGCTCAACGAGTGTAAAACCTCCCCAGCAGGCCGGAACTTTTAAGCTACGTTTGCGCATAACAATACAGCTCCTCTCTTGCGCTAACGTTTCGTTGCGACTTATAAGAATGAAATTCTTTTTACTGCTATTTTTTTGCACCTTACACCTGTGCAAAAAGCACATATTTTCACTCAGGTTCCCTTTTGCTAAAGTTTTCACTTTAGCTCGTTACACAATGGCATCCTGAATGCTACTTCTTTATATACCAGATAGCTACCTTGATTGCAACAGAAAAAGGTGGTTTTTTGTTAAAATCCCAGTTTTCAACGTGCTTTTCAGGCTTTTTAAGTTATAATATTGAGGTTTACATAAGTTTGTTCATAGGGAAATACTATGAAATCGCAAGTTATTTTATTATTGGGTTTGAGTCTTTTTCTTTTTTCCTGCGACTTTTTTGCTTCACAGGCCGAGACCGCGGTTGTTGACCGCCGCCTCATGCCGACACACCAGGTAATTCGCCCGGCAGGTGAGTCGGTTAACTTCGGTGGGCGTCCGGTGGACCTAGCGTTTTCGCCGGATGGAAAAACCTTATATGTTAAGGACAACCGGGGACTGGTGGTAATAGAAACTAAGGCCTGGAAAATCCGTCAGGAATTATTGTTTGAAGGGGGCGGCGGTTCCATGCACGGTATTACAGTAAGCCGTGACGGCTCTCGTGTTTACGCCACTACAGCCCAGTATATTTTATACGAAGGGCAAGTGTCACCGACAAATGGTAATGTCTCCTGGAGCCGCCGGATAAAATTGCCCGGCCCCGGTGGAAGAGGAAATTCCCACGCTTGCGGCGTTGCACTTTCACCTGATGAAAAAACAGCTTATGTGTGTTTATCGCGAAATAACAGTCTGGGTGTTGTCGAGCTGGAATCCGGCAAGCTGATAAAGGAAATTCCCGTTGGTGTAGCACCTTTCGATGTGGTCTTATCTGAAAAAGCTGAACGGGCCTACGTTTCTAACTGGGGAGGTCGTCGGCCTAAAACCGGCGAAAGGACAGCGAAATCGTCCGGCACAGATACTCTGGTGGATGAACGCGGAATTGCCAGCAGCGGAACGGTTTCAATTGTGGATTTGAAAGAGGCCCGGGAGGTCGCTCAGGTGGAAACAGGCCTGCATCCATCCGATTTGGAACTCAGCGACGACGGCCGGAACTTATACGTTGCTAATGCAAATTCGGACACGGTTACCGTCATTGACACAATTGCCATGCGGGCTGTCAATACAATCGGGGTGCGGCCGGATGTAACACTGCCCTTCGGCAGCGCGCCCAACGCGCTGGCCCTGAGCGAAGATGGCAAGACATTATATGTGGCAAACGGTGGCAACAACGCGGTAGCTGTCATCGACCTGGAAAAAGCCAAAAAAGGTGAATCGCGAGTCGAAGGTTTTATCCCTGCAGGGTGGTACCCCGGCGCTGTTGCAACCGAGGGTAACCACATTTACATTGTCAATGTTAAGGGTCTGGGCTCACGGAAGAAGAATCCAGATCAGGACGGCTGGGGCGTTTTCTGGTATCTGGGAACTGTCAATAAGGTTCAAGTCCCCTCAGAAGAGAAGCTCAAAAATTATACGGCCCAGGTTTATGAAGATACTCACGTGCCGCAGATTTTAAAGGCATGGGAAAAAAGCCGGAGTCCCCAAAAGCCAGTACCTGTTCCGCAGCGTATTGGCGAGCCTTCGGTTTTCGACTACGTGGTCTACGTAATCAAGGAAAACCGCACTTACGACCAGGTCTTCGGTGATATACCGAAGGGCAATAATGACCCATCCCTTTGCGTCTTCGGGCGGGAAGTCACCCCCAATCACCACGCTTTGGCAGAACAGTTCGTTCTTCTGGACAACTACTACTGTAATGGTGTCAATTCCGCTGACGGTCACAGTTGGGCTACCGAGGGAAATGTGACCGACCACCTCGAAAAATCCTTTGGTGGTTTTACGCGAAGCTATACTTTTGGTGATGACCCGCTGACCTACAGTTCCTCAGGGTTTATCTGGGATAATGTTATTATGCACGGACTTTCTTTCCGCAACTACGGCGAAATGGATTATGCGGAGCCGATTCCGGGCAACCTGAGTTTTAAGGAGATTTATGACGACTTCGAAAGCGGCACGCGGGAAATCAAGTTTTCTCAGAATATAGGCATCGAAAATCTCAGAAGGTACAGCCATCGGGAATATCCGGGCTGGAATATGAAAATCCCCGATGTCCTGCGTGTGGACGTTTTTCTGAAAGAATTGAAAAAATATGAAAAGATGGGGGAATTGCCCAATTTTATGATTGTTTACCTGCCCCAGGACCATACCAGCGGCACTTCTCCGGGCACTCCTACCCCTCGTGCTCATGTTGCGGATAATGACCTTGCACTGGGTCGGCTGGTTGAAGGTATATCAAAGAGCGGGTTCTGGCCTAAGACCTGTATTTTTGTGAATGAAGATGACCCGCAAGACGGATTTGACCACGTGGACGGCCACCGCTCAATCTGCCTGGTCATCAGCCCTTATACAAAGCGCGGCGCATTGGTCAGCAACTTTTACAACCAGACTTCGGTTCTGCACACGATTGAACTGATTCTCGGTCTTCCGCCGATGAACCAGATGGATGCCATGGCGCCGGTTATGAGGGAGTGTTTTACGGAGAAACCGAACTTCGATGCTTACACGGCGGTGCCGAATCGTGTGCCGCTTGATGAGATGAATCGGCGGGTTGGACAGCTGAATGTGAAAGAGCGTTATTGGGCCCGGAAAAGTCTGGAGCAAAACTTTGCCGTTATCGACGGGCCGGATGACGATACTCTGAATCGTATACTTTGGCATTGGGCCAAGGGTGTCGATACTCCGTATCCTGCCCATTTTGCCGGTGCACACGGTACGGGTCTGACGGCTCTTAACCTGGTACTTGTGCCGGAGCAGGAGGACTGAAAATCCATTTGTCGGAATGTGGGCAATTGGCATA
>Ga0307380_10011106_pt1 | contig 11302 bp, 13 predicted proteins | sample UN3MG_FD_202239 | JGI IMG/M metagenome (GOLD analysis project Ga0307380, IMG submission 202239) | Soil microbial communities from Risofladan, Vaasa, Finland - UN-3 | ecosystem: Environmental > Terrestrial > Soil > Coastal area > Acid sulfate soil | place: Finland: Risofladan, Vaasa | collected... | reverse complement strand
ACAGCCCATTGTGGCGCAAGATGGAAATATCCATTGTTCTGCTTGTAAAACCCACATGTCCGATTTAAGCCCGCCGTTTGCACACATCATTCGGCAAATGGTTAGTGGTTCGAATAAAGATGTCTACTGGAGATTAGGGACTTCGCCTCTTATACTATTAAGAGGTCAGAGAAGTTTGCAGAAGTAATGAGCGCCTGCTCTACTCTGCTTAAACACAGCCCCGAAGCGGCCGCTGTGCGAGATTATCTGCACGACCGGGTCCCGAATGCCGACAAAACCTTTACATTTGGCTATTTCCCTCCGAACGAAGAGCTAAAACAGCTGTTGGGGTTCGTTTCTTTTGAAGATTTAGAGTTTTTAAATATAATTTATAAGAAATACGTATACGATAGTGGTCAGCAGGAGTTAGTGAACTGTGGGACTCTTGGTAACCACAACTTGGTGATGCCTTACAAAAACGTATATGGTGACATTATTGGGTTCGTGGGGCGCACTCTACTGTCCAAAGAAGAACAGAAGGCCCGTGGCGTCCCGAAATATAAAAACACATCCCTGCTGAAGTCTCTGAACTTGTTTGGGTTGTATGTGGCGAAGAGCTACATCCTGAGCAAGGACTCAGTGATTGTGGTTGAAGGTCAGATGGATTGCATTACTGCTCACTTGGCCGGATATCGGAACGTTGTAGCTCTCGGCGGCTCTGCATTTACCAAATTTCACTTTTTTTTATTAAAAAGATATACTAATAATATATATCTTTGTCTAGACAATGATGAAGCGGGCCGCAGAGAGACGAAAAACATAATTGATCGGTATAGCGATTTGGGGAATATCTCACCAATTGCGTTGCCGGACTGTTATAAAGATATTGATGAATGCATAAGAAAAGGAGGCGACGCCAGCCTGCTTGCAATCTGACATTACTTATTATTATAAATAGGATTATTATGGATAGATCGAAGAATAGGAGCGATAGATACCAATATGTATTGGTTGAATCTTCATGTTCGCCCGAAATGTTAGCAGAAGTTGCCGATTCCGAAAGCATCGGGGCCCAACTTAATCCGTTTGGTTACAATGAAGAGCTGTTAGACCTGAAAGACCAGCTGCGGCTGGCATTCTGGAGAATCGTTAATACTAAGCTTACTGTAAGACAAAGAGATGTAATTTCGCTATATTGCGACGGATATACGCAAACAGAAATTGCAGATAGGCTTAATGTAAACCAATCGTCTATTACAAAAAGCATAAATGGAAATTGTGATTATAAAAATGGTAAGAAAATATATGGCGGTTCAAAACGCAAGATTCAAAAAATAGTAGAGCAAGATGAAGAAATCCAAGATATTCTGCTAAAAATTAAGGAAATACAGTCAAATACGTTATATTGATGATGGTAGGGTTTCTAAGCGTGTTATATGAGAAGTTGGTGGCACTGGTGCCCACCTCGATGGAAATGGGGCTCTCAACCTGAGGGCCCCATTTTTTATGGGGCTAAGGCGGCATTAAAATTAAGTAGTGATGCATGTCTAGGGAATTCTACTATTTATTTCATATTCCTTTAGTAAATCCTAGTGCGTTTTGATTTTGGGAGCAGAGGATGGATAAATACTCTATTGATTACGCCGAGCTTCATACAGATATGACCCGGCCCAAATTTTTTAAATATGCAGAGGTGAAGGACCGCCTGGTCCGAGTAGCCTACGACGTTGTCAAATTTCAGGATGCCACCGAGGATATTGATGGCCTTTGGCAGATTCAATCTACTGACGATGGCGAAGTGATTGTGGCTATGTATGAGCCGCCAGAGGGTGGTGGAGAAGCCATAAAAAGTGAATCATCCTGGGCAGTTCTTCCCGATAAGGCGGCCTCTTCTATGAATGTTTTCTATAAAGGAGAACCGGTTCATAAAATTGCGTCTGCTCAGGTAGGGGTGCCTCAGGCGGAGTTGTCTGATTTTTGCACCAGTGTTGCCAATAAATTGAGCGAAAATGAGGATTTCAGGCGTTCGTTGCTGGAAGATATTCCGGCCAATGAAAGAATAGCCCTTTTTAGTAAGCACCCGGAACTTACGGAATAACAGGATCATATAATGGACGTTAGGAGCATACAAGATTTAAGGCGATTCGTTGACGAGATCGGCAAGAAGTTGGCCGCTAGTGAGAAATTTTTCACTGGTAGATTGGCCACGCGCTTAACTAAAGCGGCCAGAGAGTTCCCCCAGGACCAGACTATTATCCAAATGGCAGCCTTCCTAGCTAGGCGGGCAGACAATCCTGGCGGGCATCTCATTACCCGTTCTGAACTTAAGCAAGCTCTCAACGATCTATGGAGCAACGACACCCAATGCCATGCATTTTTGCAGAAGGAATTAGGTGAAAACCCCAACAACTTAGTTGGCGCAACAATGGCCAAGGCTCACCACGAGAAAGAAGGTGAGTTGGTCGACGACCTGTATCACAAGTATGCAGATCAGAGGTTGGTTTCCGAGCTGGAAGCGGCATTTGATAAGAACGTTCAATACCGACCATACGACCCGGCCGTTGCCAAGCAGGCTGAGGCCGCATGTAGGCGGGCTTTGCCGGGCAACCCAGCGGTGCGTGCAGTTGATGGCCGTGAATTTGCTATTTTGTGTCAGGCCGCCTACGAGACTCCACGAGGCCAGAGCAACGTTCTAATTCCGGTAGAGGTTGTAAAGGGCCATGCATTGCTTCCAACCACTTTCTTAAGTCAGGCTGGCGTTCAGCAACTGAGCAAAGAGTCTGTCGAGAAGCATGTAGTTGGCACAGCTGGTCGTCACTTCCGAGTAGATGCCTCTCAGCTATTTGAAGCAATTCACCGGGCCAAGTTTGGTGCTTCGCCAGAACTTGACGACGTGGAACATGCCGTCATGATGCTTAAAGCTCGTGAGAAGTCAGCTCAGCACACGCCCGATGGCATTCTGTATCAGGAAGTTGATCCTGCCCAAAATGAGGTAGTCATTCCTGAGAGTCCAGAGACACAGACCTTTGCAGCCGAGCTAAGTTCTACTGCTGGTTCTGCTGAGTTTGTGTTTGGGAAGACTGCGGTTAATACGGGTCGTGGCGTTATCAAGATGATGCTTAAAGACTTCGGATATGACGATGCGCAGATTAAGGTAACGAATTTTAATAATGACTCCATTATTTATGCAGTTGCAGTAAACGGAGCTGGCATTAAGGTTCCGGTTAAGGTAGCAAAGAGGAATGGCAAGTATTCTGTTTGTCGTCCGACCACCATTCTAGCTGGCGGATCGATGGACGAGTTCACCCGGAAGGGAATCAGGACCGCCCTTGGTTCTAATGACCAGACTTTAGCGGCAGCCGCAGTCGGTTATGATTTAAAGAACCCTCAGGCTCTCATTGGAGAGGTTGATGCAGCTATCCAGGTTGGTGATTTGCGGCGAGCCGGAGAGGCAGTAGCAGCACTGAAGGCTTCTGGCGATCAAAAGGCGTTCTCTTATGCCTTCATGACGTATTTAGACGCGATCGAGAACGGACAGAAGAAGGAAGCTAGCCCTAAGCCGCAGATGAAGACCATAAAGATTGGTGGTAACGAGGTAGAGGCTACCACCGGACTGCCAGTGGACAAGGTTTATATGGACGAAAACGGTAATGTGCAGGCCAAGTATCGTAAGAATATGAGCAAGACCGAAGATGGCACAGCTGGCGGGTTCCTGAACGCCAAAATTATTATGGGGTTATAATGAGCGGATTTGACACTCTAAAGAAAATAGCCACGTTGCTAATTGATACCAATAGCGACATTTTAAGCGAGGCGGAACGGCATCTTAACGATGATGACCTTGTGCTGTTCGCCACTATCCTTACCGATGCGGGTTCCAAGATTGCGGACGCAGCTAAGTTCATTGCGGCTCGCAAGCAGATGACTATCCAGGACATTGAAGAACTGGGAGCAGTAGCTCAGTCATTGGATGATTCGGGTGACCCTGTGTTACAGAAGCAGGCCTCGGCTATTGATGAGCTTTTGATGACGATAGGCTCTGACCCAAAAGCACGAATGGCTTTCAAGAAAGCTCAAGATGAAGAAATTAATCGCTTGAGGGCCAGATATCGTGAGCAGCGGGGCGAAGAAGCATATAGTGTCGTTAAAACTCAACAGGATAAGGAAAATAGAGTTAACGAGGCGGTTAAAGCTATCGATCAAAAGGTAAAAAAGTATCGGCCCTTAGAGGCTCCTCTCAGTACACGCTATAGCCCCGACATGCCGGGAGTATCGTTGATGAGGATTGGTGATAATGTATATCAGTGCCCAGTAACCAAGAAGATTTTTGATTTCCGAAGCGGTTACACTACGGCTAAGGGAAACAAGATTCCGGGCGGAGATGTTACCAACCAAACTCAGCACTTAGGATACCAGGCTCAGGAACATATGAATTTTAGTACCAGAGAAGAAGCGCTTAACGGGGCATAATCTCTGGAGCTAAACATATGACAGCCGATTTTTCTAAGCTATTACAGCACCCTGACAAGGACGAAATCGTCTCCAAGCTTGTTACTGGCGTAAAGCCTAAAGATATTGGCGACTGGTTAAAATTAAAATATCCAAACAAGGACCAAAGCCATCTACGAATATCAGCCGGACTGCTGAAAAACTTCATAGATAACAATCTTGATCTATATGGCACTTTGAAAAACGATATCGCTGGAGTGAAGAGCGGCCAGCAAGTTCCGGTTAAAGAAATAGCCGAATCGTTAAAAAATAATAAAACATATAAAGAACGGCTTAATGACCTCGCTGATAACGAAATAGATATTAAAAAGGTGATGGTAGAGGCTGTTTATTTTATTCGACAGCGTATCGAGCAAGTGTGGGACAAAATGCAAGAAAACCCACAGAATATGAAGCCAGATTATGCTTTAATTAAATGGTTTGATACTTTATTGGTTGCGGCCGAGAGATATGAGAAAATTGTTAATGAATCGCCCGACTTGGTTATACAACATGATGTGAATCTTAAACTGATCGAGCAGCATACAGCCGTCCTACAGGAAGCGGTTCGTGCCACTATGGCCGAAATCGATCCGGGGATGGCTTCTTTGTTTCTAGAGAAGTGGAATGAGCGCGCTCCTGAGCTAAAGGAGCCGGAAACAAAGAAATTATCACAAGAAAAACGATTGGAAGAGGCGCAAATACTAAGCACAAAGATAAATAAGGAAGAAGAATGAGCTTTTTTGTACAAAAAATTAAAGAACGAGAAGCTTTTATTGATAGTCGTGCGTCTTCTCCAGCTGAACACAAGGAATTATTACAAGAATTACATTCTTTAGCGTCAACTATGGCTGCTGCTGGGGTCGAAACCGAGAAAGATTATAAGGATTTTTTCTATATTACCGCTTTAACAGGGGAAGCATCGAGAAATATTACAGCAACACCGCTTTCAGAAGAGCAATTAGCTAAAATTTCTCATGTGATGTATGAAAATAGGAGCGAGTATCCTATAAATACTATAATTAATTTCCATAAAGCAGTCAAGAATGCGATGGATAAGTCAGAAATACCTATTAAGAAAAAGGCATATCCACAGGGACAAGGGTCTGACTATATATCTTCACCACATAATTTACAAAAATGGGTGCAGACGATGCGTAAAATATATGCATTGAATACTCAGGGTCATGGTTTGGGTCAGGCATTCACCATAGCTACAGAAAAGTGGGACAAAATGGAGAAAAGAGACTTCCGTCATTGGTTAGATTTTTATCAGTCAGGTCAACACCTGGATTACAAGCTTGCGGCCCCAAGTTATTTGGAAATAGGGAATGGTGCTATGCTTCCACGAGCTTCTATTAAGGGTTTTCCGCCAATAGTGATGGGGAATGAGGATGAAGAACAAGAAGTTCCGACCGGAACCACCCCTGAACAGGCCGCAACATTACGTTTATATGAGCGGGCTAAGCAATTAATCGGCAGATTGAACGCCGCGGAGAAGATTTTTACAAAAGATGTAGATTTCAGACGTATGCTGGGCAACCAGTTTGAGCCATGGCTGGCCAAGCTTCATGAGCTGAAGCGCTCCATTCAGACAACTCCCATCAACTCAGGTCGGATGAGCTATGCCACTATGCAGGACATGATTATTAAGTCCAGCAATCAGCTGTATGCCGAAGGTTATGACAAATCTGCTAAGGTAATGAGGAAATTAGCCCAGGCACCTCCGCCCCCAGCAGCTGGGGCTCCGCCGGGCGGAGACCTATTGAGCGATATGCCTGGAGATATGTCCCCAGGTGGTGATGTCCAGCAAAAATCCGATCCCGAGGGGGCCATGAAAGAGTTTTTGGCCAACCTTGGAGCTGAGGACCCGGAGGACGAAGAGGCTAAACAAGCAGAAAAAGCCGCCGATATTAATGACGGCGCCATTATTGTTATCTCTGAGGATGACGATGGCCGATTAACTGCTCATGGACAGATGGAACCGATGCCTGCCGAGCCGATGCCTGCACCCGAAGCTCCGGTAGAAGAAGCCCCAGAGGAAACAAAGGGCGATTCTCGGGCGGTGGATTCCGCGATAGAGGGGGCACTAGAGAATGTTACTTTAAATGATCTGATTGCTAAGTTAGAAGGCTCAGCTAGCCTATACAAGCAGCGTCCATTGGCCCGTGACCTTACCATGGCCGATCTATATATGCAAGCACTGGGGATTTCGTCTTATTTCCCAGAAATGGCGGAGGCAACCAAGTCAGCGTTGGATTCCAACCAGTATGTGCTGACTCGTGTCGAGCAAATTCTGGCCAAGCTACGTGGGGCAGCCACTGGTGGGTCCATAGAGGACATCAAAGCTAAGCTAGAAACGCAAGATAACAAACAACAAAAGAAGATGGAGCAGAAAGAAATAGAGCAGATGACTCCAGAAGCTCCGGTGGAAGCCCCACCTCCTGGTGAAGCTCCAGAAATGGCAGCGCCAGCAGAAGTTGAGAGGCCGCCTGAGGGCATTAGGGTGAGGTAATGCAATTAACAGATGTTTTGCAGATACTTTCCGAGTCCGCTGTGCGGTTAGGGACATCTACACCTTTCATCTGTGGCGGTGCTCCACGAGACAAAGCAATGGGTCAGCCCTCTAATATTGAGGACATCGATATTACCACGGGCGACGCAACTATTCATCATCTAGCCAAAGATGCAGCTACTAAAATACCTAACTCCTCTTTCCACCAGATGAACGACGGTCATTCTCAACTAACGGTTGAGGGCCTAAAGGTAGATTTTTCAAGCAATTATATATTTCCTGGAGTTAGTTCTTTATTAGCTAAAGCAGGAATGCGGTCTCCAAGTTCCATGCAATTAGAATTGTATAGCAGAGATTTTACTTGTAATGCGCTGCTGATGAGTATGGATTTAAAAAAAGTAATAGACCCAATCGGTTTAGGAATACAAGATATTCGGGCTCGGACGCTGAGGACCTGCCTGCCTGCTCGTTTAACATTGGGCAGTGATCACAAGAGGGTGATTCGTATTTTGTATATGGCAGCTAAGCTGGGGTTCTCTGTTGATCCAGAGATTATTACTTGGGTTAAGCAGAACCCACAATCCATTGCTACGCCAGACAAGGGATATGTGACCCAGAAGTTGGGGCAGGCATTGGAGAAAAACCCAACAATAACCACGCAGTTGATGGACCAGATGGGGTTGTGGCAGTATATCCCACCATCGCCACAATTAACGCCATACATGTCGAAAGGTGTGGGGAGAATCTAATGATATCGAATGCTAAGAAATCTAAAAAGAAAAAGGATAAGAAGCCTAAGGACGTCACTCCCCGAGAGTTTCCGGGTCCGCACGGCCCAATGATTTCCAAAAACCCAGACTTAGGTTCTGGTCCTTATTCTCAGAATAATGGCAAGCCTTATGGTGGGATTCCGGCTGGCGACTTCATTAAGAAGTGGAGAAAGCGCCGCAAAGGAAAGGATGCGGAACGCAGTGCGTCAGCAGCTGATATAAACAGTATAGAAAAGCTTTCAATAGAGTTTTACAATCGGTGCATGAATGTCAAAGAAAGTAGTTAAGCTAGCAGTGATCAGAACGAATGATGGTCAGCGGTGTCCATTCGGGTTGAAAATCCCGTTTGCGTGCCGCAATGCTGGCGAACTAGTGACCAGAATGGCTCCTTTGGAGATCCTGGGAGAGGATGCCGACCCATCGGACAAAAAGGCTCTAACTAGGGCCAATAGGATGCTTTTTATGTCTGAATCCGAAGGTTGCCGATGTGTGTATGCCGGAAAGGTTTTTAAAGAAAAAGGGGCTGTAGAGTGTAATCAGGCCAGTAATGCTCCTGGAATCTCTCCCGAACAAGGTATGACCCCATCTCCATTTTACTCGAAAGTGTATGATAATATTGCATATGATGGGCTGTATAGCTACCCCATGGGTTGGTATGGAGACAGCAATATAAGTCGTAATTTATATTATGGCGTTTATTCTTTACAAGGCAGTGAAGATAAAAAAGAAATGGAGAAGGTAGGTCAGGTGGAGGAACCGGACGAAGATTGATGGTAATAATAAGGAATTTATAGAGAAAGGCTTAATCTACCTAAATATATAATGGAAGGAACGTAATGAGTCTAGCCAAACAAGCACAGTTATTTGAGAGTAATCTTCCGCCTGAATCCTGGGAAGACGAGAATATGGAGGCGGATACGGGTTTCTTCGCTTCTGATTTGGCCATGGCCAAAGAAAAAGAAGAAAAAGAAAAAGAAGATGGCGGTTTCGAAATAGAAGAACTCTTTGTAGGTGAGGATGACGGCCTAGAAGGATTGGACGAGGAACTAGAAGCGGCCGAGGAAGAGGTCGATGAGGAAGACAAGGAAGACGAAGATGATGCAGCTATTCTTCAGGTAGAAGAAGGGGGTCAGCCCATTCAAGCCTTTACATTCTCATTGCCAATGGTTCCGGGTTCTGATTTAGAAGAAGATGATTTAGACGAAATCGTTGTTGACGAGCCCGAGGATGAGATTGAAGTCGCTGAGCGTGACAGGTGGGATTGGGCCGGAGGCGGCCTACCTAACTTCTTGAGTTGGCTCCAGGGGATGTTTAACTCTGTTCCGGCACACTCGGGCAACGAGACGGCCGGTATTGAAAGAGCTATTGCGTTCCTACAGTCTTTGGACAAGTGTATTTCTAAAGCTGTGCGTTCTGATATCAAAGATGAGCTAGACATTGCACAGGTAGAAGAGGCTCGTAAGGCCATCAACGACGGTATCGACCGCCTAGAGGATCGATATGAAAGATTGATGGCTGGACGTAAGCGTAACAAGAAGAAGTCCGAGCTTCATGCCAGTTTGGTAAAAGAAGCACAAAAGATTACCGGCGTTGGACATGTTGTAGTTACTGTGCCGCTGCTGATTTCCAGAATAGCGCGAGTATGTATTAACGGCATGGTCTCGGCAGGACACGATATTGAAGACATGTTCGACCGCCAGGTTAAGGCTTACAATTTGGACAAGCGCGAACAGGCCGAGTTAATGCAGTTGTTGGAAGACATGGGATACCCAATGAGGCGTGACCGTGGCTTCACTCGTGATGAGCAAATAGATAGAACGAGGTCAGACAATTACGATTGGGCCGCTAATTATCCAGCGTAAAAACAATGATTGAGATTACCCCAGAAATGACAGTTGCCGAGCTTTTAGAGCAGTCCAATCTAAATATGGATATTCTCCAAAGTTGGGTAGAGATGTTGGAAACTCCGCCTCCAAAGGTAGTTGATACCCGAGGCGTAGAAGTTTTGGAGGGCGGCCGAGAAGGTGGAGAAGGTAGGTCCGCTCCGATTTTGGAACTCATTCCTGGTGGCAAGATCAGCGGCGTAGCAAATGCCCTGCAAAAGAAGTATGGCAAACTAATTTAAGGTGAATTAAATGGGTAGAGGTTTTATCGGAATTCAAAGAGTTATTGACGGGGCAGGGCATGAGAAGATTTGTTCTGGCCAGTTAAGCCCCTGGATGCAGGCGGTTGTAGACCGTATGCCAACTGCTGTAGATGAGGCCCGCGCTAAGCAACAGAGAGCTTCTGTGGTTACCCAGGTAAATTCTATTATGGCAAACCCGCCCCGTTATGCCACGGTGGATGATGCAGTGAAGGATATGCGCGAGCGGACCGGCCTGAATCAATATTTATCTACCAAACAGGCAGATACGAAAAAAAAAAGATTAAATGACGGCACGTTAACCAGAGAGTGCGCCAACCATATCGTTCGGGAGGTGCAAACCAATGGGGCAGAAGCGCCTGAGGTATTGGCAAAATATGAAGGTGCTCTGGGTGGCATTGTGGATTTCGTTAGGAACACGGTGCGCAACTCTAGTGGCCTGGGTATTACCGTTCCGCAGTTGATGTATGATATCCAAGCGATATTCGGCCCCCGGTTTGGGATTAAAGCTCAGGACTTAAACAGCTCTGAGGTAATAGAGTTCATTAGCGAACTGTTAGCGGAAGAGAAGGGGCAATATGGCCCACCGCCGGAAGACAGCACATCAAACATTGGATTGGGAACAGGCACGGACAAAAACGATGTGGAGATAAATCAGGATTATTTCAGATTTGCACAGCCTGCTAGTCAGTAAGGAGACTCATGCCAGTCGGAGTATTTGACCAAATAAAATCAGGCTTATCGAATTTAGACCCAGTTGCATTTTGTGAACAAAATCTAACGCTAGACGGCAAGCCATTTAAACTTCATGGTAATGGATATAAGCCTTTTGCTGATATCTATAGGTATGTCGGTATAAATGCATTGCGATCTGATGCTAAGCCGGTGGTGTTAGTCAAAGGTCGTCAGGTAGGAGCTACTACCATGGCTGGGGCATTAACCATGTATTATATGGCTTCCGGGCTATTTGGTACAGGTGGGCGTCCTCCGATGCGCATGATGCATGCTTTCCCTACTTTAGTTCACGTATTTAAATATACCAAGACGAAACTTAATCCTATGATTAAGTCTGCTAATTTAGTTCCTGACCCTAGAAAACCTACCAAGAAGATATCGTGTATTGAGGCAAAGATTGACCGAGGATCTGAGTCTAGCAACTCTTTGCAATATAAACAATTTGAGCATGCGAATTGGGTTAGCATTGAGTCCACCGGCATGGATGCCGACCGTTTACGTGGTGGCACTTTGGATGCGTTGTTCTACGATGAATGTTTCCCATATGATCAAAATATATGCATTAAAAATGGGAAAATGAAAATTGGAAAGCTATATGATTTTTTTATTAATAATAGAGAGCTGCCCAAGGTATTAACGTATAATGAAGACCAAGATACGTTTGAATATAAA
>Ga0307380_10011102_pt1 | contig 11305 bp, 6 predicted proteins | sample UN3MG_FD_202239 | JGI IMG/M metagenome (GOLD analysis project Ga0307380, IMG submission 202239) | Soil microbial communities from Risofladan, Vaasa, Finland - UN-3 | ecosystem: Environmental > Terrestrial > Soil > Coastal area > Acid sulfate soil | place: Finland: Risofladan, Vaasa | collected... | reverse complement strand
CGCGCGTCAGCTTGAGTTCGGGCCGTACCGGGTCGCCGTCCCACTGGTTCAGGCGGAACCGCCGGCGGATCCTGCCGCTCATGTCGACCAGGTTGACGCCGGTGTGATCGCCTGTGTTGGCGGCCAGCAGCGACCCGTCGGGCGAGATGCTCTCCCCGCACCCGAAGGTTCGCGGGCAGTTGAACAGGTCGCCGTCCCCCTTGGCCATGTCGTAGATTGCGATGACGTAGTTATCCGTTCGCTTGACGAAATGGCCCGAGTGCGGCGTGGCGTCGTTGGACAGCGTGCATACCACCGACGCCGCGCGGTTCAGCTTCACAACCGGCTCGTCCTTCTTCGTCTCGACATGGACGCGGCGCATGAGGTTGTTCTTCCCTCCGTTGCGGCCGTCCATGTAGTAGATCCACTTCGCGCCCTCGCTGGCCGGCCAGGCGGGCACGTTGGCGACGGGCTTGGAGGGCGTCTCCTCGCCGACAAAGCTCACCAGGTCCGTTTCCGCACCGCCGTCAATGCTCATGACGGACAGCACCCCGCCGGGCTTCGAGAACACGATGCGGTCGCCGAAGGGGCTGATCGTGACGCCGCCGGCGCCCTTGTCGTAGAGCACGCGCGAGGAGACGACCCGGTCGCCCTTCAGGTCATAGCGCATGACCTTGCCGTCAGCCCCACCGTCGTGAATGTTGCCGAGCCCCTCGCGCTCGTAGTGCGTCGTGACCAGGATGCCGTCCACGGCACGGGCAAGCCGGCCACCGGCCAGGGCCGCCACGAGGGCCATCCCGCACCGCAGCAGATTGCTTCGGATCATCGTCACCGTCCTGCCGTTGTCGCCAGCCGCCTGATGCCCGCCGGCCCTCCGCGGCCGCGTGGGGTCGCATCTCTCTCACTCTCATTCAACCCGCTTGCCGCCCGATATCACTTGGATTTCACAATGGGCACCTTCCGCCAGCCGGCGCTCTCCGTGAACTCCCGGGCGCCGAAGCACCAGAGGACGAGCTTCTTGCCGGCCAGGTAGCCGGAGTCGGCGCGCGCGCGGCGAAGCAAGTTCACGCGAGCAGGGGTCGCGCCGGACCCGCGCACGCCGATGAGGTCCACCGCCAGGCGGAGCTCCATCGCCAGTTGGTCCGCCAGGCCCGCGCCTTTGGCCTGCATGTCGTCGCCCGCGTGGAAGATGAGGTTGTGGCTATCGCCCAGGAGGACAATGGGGCTCGCGCGGTCCGGCTCGACGGGCGTCAGGCTTGCGACGTCCTTCGTGCCCACGACGCGGATACGAATCGTCTCCCGCGGGCCCTGCGCGCCGGGCAGCATCTTCCACAGGTCCCCCTGAAGCTCCAAAGGCCGGGTCGCACTGGCCAGGTCCAGCTTCGGCGCGGCCTTCAGCCACGGCCGGTCCCGGATCTCCCCGGCGATGCGCCGAGCCGCCAAGACGCAGGCCGCGCCGGACCAGTGGGTGTCCTGCTTGCAGAAGACAGCGCCCTCTTTGTCGGTGCGGCGGGCGAGGAACTCGTCTGTCAGGTCGAGCACCTTAACGCCGCTTTTCCGCAGGAGGGCGTAGAACCCCTGGTGCGCCGTATCCATGCGCGGCCGCGAGCCGGTGCCGGCCTTCACGGCGTCGCACACCATGTCCGGATAGATGACGGCCTTGGGAGGCACCGGAAGCAGGATGAGCTCGATCCCCATCTTGTCCATCTGGGCCTTGAAATCGAGGATGGCCGGGAGCGGATCGGCCCATTCCGGTTTGGCGGCGCTGGTCACCTTGGCAGCCTTCTCGCCCCAAAACTCCCCGACGCCGAGGTGCCGCAGTTCCTTGCCAAGGAAGAGCCATCCCTGCTTGCCGACGACGGTCATCATGTCGACCTTCTCGGCGGCTGCGGCCTTGGCGGCGCAGTCGGCCCGGAACGCCTCGACGAGCTTCGCATCGGGACCCTCGGCCGCACGGGCACCCCCACCCCACAGGGCCAGCACGCACGCCACGGCGCCCACGACAGTCAGAAGATGCCTCATCTTCCGCCCTCCTTTGGCCTCACCTGAAGCGGCTGGCCCCAGAAGATGTCCGGTCTGTCCATGTCTCGCCCAGCTCGACGCGGTGGTAGCCCTCTTACCCGGGATTTCCCGGCTGGCCGTCGGCCGCCGTCGGCCTTTCTGACGAGTCTATCGCCGATCGCGAGATCAGCAAGCATTCTTCCTGCTCGGCTGAGGGGGTATCCGGCCGTTGCCAGGCCATGATGCCGCCCAAAACGCCCTGCGTAGGGGCGTTCATTGGCGATCCGCGCAGACCATCCCCGCCGCCTCCGCCCTCTCCGGCTGTCTCGACGGTACTCGCCGTCATCCCGGCACCGTCTCGGGCGGCCGCAACCATCGTATCTGCTCCAGGATCGCCCGGAACAGCCACTGCGGCACGGCGACCTCGGCCATCTGGAAGAACACGTACCGTGAATGCGTGACAACCTTCGCCCCGATCTTGATGAGCTTCTCTCGAAGTCCCGATGTACATCGGGATCAGCGACCAGTGCCTCACCGACCGCGGCAGCGCCAAGCGGCGGAGGAAGTTGCCCAGGTTGTACGCGAGCCTGCGCCACACCCTACGAGATTGCCGTTCGCCTGTGCGTTCCCGGTGTGGAATCGCCGAGGCGATTTGCACACGGGGAATCCTGGCAGCGGCCTTCTGGAACCGAATTCAAGAAGCGGCTTAAGTCCTTCTGTCAAAGTCATGTATGGGCAAACAGGCATCGATCACCGGAGACAAGTACATCAACGGCACGGAGCTGGCCAAGCAACTCGGCATCAGCAGGTCAACTCTGAGCCGGTGGCCATCGTGAGTTGATTCGCCACCGGCAAGCTCCTTCCGCCTCGAACTCTGTCGAAGCGGACGAGCCTACCGTCTGGCTCATCGCATCACGTGGGCACTTTCAACCCGCCCCTCAATGGGCCATTTTGCCCGCCCCCTGACAAGCTTGAGGATCCTCCCGACGTACGACCGCCCCAGGCCATACCGAGTGGCCAATTCCCCCACCGACCCCACCTCGCCCGTATCCAGCATCTTCTGCCACTTGAAGGGCCCGGGCCAAGGCGACGACGATCGGCCGACGTGGGCCAACGTCGGGCGTGGTGTGGGCTTCTGGCGGCAGGACGATCTCCTTGCGACCGCCGCGGCGTTTGAGTTCCATCGGGACGTGGACGTGGAGCGTCTGGCCGTCGCCGCCCAGCTCACCCGGGCTGTCGCCTTGGAGTTCGGCCACCAGCGAGTTCGGGCCGTGCAGACGCAGGCGGATGAGCAGGCCGTTCCGGCTGAGGACGACCTCCTTCGCACGGACGTAGGAGGTGGACAAGTTCACAGCAGCCGGTAGAATCCAGGCATGCTACCAGATCGGCGGTACAATCGTTGGGCGTCTCGTAGGCCCGCGTACACGGGCTTGGGGAAGACCGCACTGCCGAAGAGCGACGTCAGCCCTCCGTGCCCGTCGCCAATGGCGCGATTGCCCCACCTTCCTTCTTCAACGGAATGGCCGGCACGTTCTGAAGCTCCGCCGCCAACGGCAGGAGCTTCTCGTCAGTGTAGATACTGAAGGACATCGCCATGCCTAAGCGTACAGCGGACATTGAGGCCCTGCTTTCCCGGTCCATCGATCTGCACCAGCGGATAGCCAAGGAGTACCAGGTATCTCTGGACAAGAGGATGATACCGGCTGACCTTCGGTTGGACGTGAAGCATATGCTCGAGAGTCTGCGGTCTGTCTTGGACTACCTTGCACATGACATTCGGGAGGCTCACTGTCCCTCAGCCGGCCATGAAGACAGGTTCTACTTCCCCATCCTTTCGGACAGGACCGCCTTCGATCGCCGGATGTCCCAATGGTTTCCTGATCTGCGTACCGCTTGTCCGGATCTCTGGGACTCGTATGGTCTCAAAACTCAGGCGGCCACATGAGTGCTGTGATCGGATCCGGCTCTGGGCGCTTTGGATGGCTTGTGGCCAGGCATCGGCGTTTATCTTCCGGAGGGAACGCCTCCGGCGGCAGTCGGCCAGTCCTCCGTCCCGTCGCTTGCCTCGCCCCCCTACCGACCCCACCGCCCTCTCTACGCTGCCCGGTGGTAGTACCGAAGCAACCCGCCCAAACGCTCGCGGCAGCGTATCTCGCCCTCCGTCGCGCCGACGCATTCCTCCGCCACGATCAACTCGTTTCCGAGACCTTGGTGATTCCTTTCTCCATGGTAATGAGCCATGAATTCCGTGATGGCACATCGCAGCTGCCTCTCGCCGAAGAAAATCATTTTGTCCAGGCACTCGGACTTGATCGATCTCACGAAGCGTTCTGCGTGGGGAGAGAGGTTGGGACTTCTCGGCGGCAGCTTGACCACCTTCACGCCGGCCGCCTTGAGGATCTCCGCGAAGCCCCCTGTAAACACCGGGCTGCGATCATGGATCAGGTATCTCTTGTCTCGCAGGAACCCGTCGAACGCATCCGTCAGGTTCCGGGCAACCTGCTCCATCCACCGCCCATCGGGTTCCGGCACAATGCCGGCGATCTTTACGATCCGCGTAGACAGCTCCATCACAAACAGAACGTGATACCGAACCAGCCCGCCGAGGGTCATCATCTCGACCGTGAACAGATCCGTTGACGCGAGCACTGCCCAGTGCATCTTCAGGAACGTCGCCCACGACATGCCTTTACGCCGACGAGGCGCTGGCTCGATGCCATGCTCTTTCAGGATCCGGGCAATCGTGGAGCGGCTAACGATATGGTTGAGGTTCTTCAGCGCTCCTTGGATTCGACCGTAGCCCCACGAGACGTTCTCTCTGGCCATGCGAACCACGAGATCCTGGATCGAGGTCTTCACCCGTGGTCTGCCCAGCCCGCGCTTGGCACTGCCGTCGTACTTCCTCGCGATCAACGTCCGATACCAGCGCAAGAGTGTCTCCGGTGTCACAAGCGTGCAGACTTCCCCAAGCACCTTGCGGCCCAAGGCCTTGCCCTTCGCGGCCAAGCGACGGCGCTGGTCGTCAGTGAACCGAATCCGCTTGCCCTTGAGCTGCTCCCGAAGCACGCGATTCTCTTCGGTCAGATAAGCGACGATATCTTGCTGCTGCCGGTTCAGCCAACCGGCGAGCGCAACAAGGATGAACTGCCATGTCTGGAAGACCATGGGTGGCATTCTACCGTCTCATCGGCCTCTGCGGCAGGCCGAACAGGGCCCCATGGGGCCACGACAAACTGCTTGTCTCCAAGGAACTTGGGGCGCAGCTGATTATTGGGACCATACGCGGTCAACACCGAACACATCCCTCACGAAGGTCCGTGGACCACGACACCATCTGTCGCCTAATGCCGGAGGTGGGGCTCGAACCCACATGACCTTGCGGCCGCGGGATTCTGAATCCAACTTAAGGGGCGACAAGAGCGATACTTGCGGTTTGGGTCGCACCTATTGGCAACCTTCAGATCGCCATGGGCAGAAGTTCAGCAAGGGAAAGAACATCCAAGCTGCGCGGCTTTAGGACGTTCAGATCGGAACTCTCACCGGGCGCACCCGATCGGACAGGCTCCAAGGCCGACAGGATCGCCTCGGACTCGATCGGTGGCTCTGCACGGTCAAGGCCGGCCAACTGCAGCAGACCAGCCAGTCCCGCTTGGGCCGGTACAGATGCAAGTACCGATGCGACCTCGAGGGGGCCATCACCTTCTTCCAGTATCGATGCAGGGGTCGCGGTCTCGACGAGCCCGAAAGTCTCGGCCGCCAGAGTTGAGGAACACCCGGCGGCCGTGCGTGCCGGATCGCCTGCGCTGCCCTCGGCGAGGAGCTGACTCGCGGCCTTGTCACCAGAGAGCCCCGGCTCTTCTGCGCTGGCGTCAGCCGCAGTTGGTTCCCCTGCCGGCTCTCCCTCTGCCGCCACGATCATCGCAGCCGGTGGTGGAGCTTGGGGCATCACCTGCCCGAAGTTGTCGACGATCGAGAGGAAATCGCCCCGGTCGACATCATCGTCTCCGTCAAAGTCGCAACTGCGCCACCCATTGGCCGGTGCCTCGCCGGCGTTGAGCTTGAACGTGATGTAGTCAAGGACGTCCACCTTGCGGTCAACGTTGGCATCTCCCGGCAGAGCCAGGACGAATGACTCATCGAGGCTGCCTCCGTCGAGGCCCAGTCCTGCTGTGTCGACCGTGCGTGTGCCGTCGAGTCGAACTCGGTATTCGCCGCCGTAGGACAGGCGTCCTTCTGGCAGGCCGGGGAAGGTCCACGTGGCCGTGTTGGTGTCGGTGTCGTACGCCAGGGCTGCCGCCGAAGGAGATAGGATCTTGCCGCTCACGCGATCCTCGACAGTCAGCCCCAAGCCGGTCTGGAGATACAGGGACTCGCGGACGTCCTCGCTGAAGCGAATGGCCACCGAACCGTCGAATGGGTCCCGCACCAACTCGACGACGGTCGGACGAGTCCCATCGACGGCGGTCTGGCCGGTGAAGGCCTCGACCGGTCGGCCGGCGGTGTCGTGCAGGGCCCCCTGGGCAATCTGGACGGTATAGACCTGGTCGGCGGCGACCGGGTCGCCAAGGGAGAACACGATCGTGTTGCCGTCGACGAGCGTCCAGCCGACCGCGTCGGTGCCGTCGAAGCTCAGATCGGCGGGCTCGATGGACCCCGGCAGGACGGAGCTGGACAAGTGAACGACGACCTCACCGGCCTCCGTGCCTTGCGCCAGTTCGATACCGGTGACCAGGCAGGGCTCGGAGGAGGTGTTGCCCTCGACGAACAGCAGGTACTCGCCGCTGGTCTCACCGGCTGCAAGGACGCGGACGGTATAGGTTCCGGCAGCTGCGTCGCTGAGGTCGACGCTCGCGCTGCCATCGCCCCCGACGCCGCTGTCATCCATGGCCAGCAGCGTTCCGGTCGGCCCATACAGTTCCAGAATGGTGCACAGTTCGCTGCCTTGTCCGCGCGGGCCTCCGGTTGGGATCTCTGTGTGAACAGAGATATCGTCACCTTCTGTGAGCTGAATGCGGTAGTAGTCGCCCGGATCGAGCGCGTCGGCTCCAATGGCCTCAAGTTGTCTGATGGCCGGGTCGGAGAGCGTCCGCTGGTGAGCGAGGTCCGCAAGCCGGTAGACCTCGATGCGATCTCCTGTAGCAACGAACACCTCGTCGCCCACCACACCAACCCCACGGGCTTCGTCCACTTCGTCCAAACACCCGAGCCAGTCGACGTCGCCCGTGCCTGAGTCGATTCGGTAGAGAGCGTTGCGGGCGACAGACCACAGACTTCCCGGGGATGCGGCGAGGCCGGACGCTGATACGGGCGTGTAGTAGGACTGAATGACTTCGCCGGTTCTCCGATCGACCGCGACCAGAGGAGACGTGACCGCGCCTAGGGTCAGCGGTGATCGCGGGTCCTCCTGCTGATAGTCGGCCCCCCAGAGATGGAGAAGTTCCTCGTCGTCTTCGTCCGCCGGGCTATCGCCGAAGGGAAGCGGCGTAGCGGGCGTGCCGGCTCCCCGCATCACCCAGTGTCGGCTCTGGCCCTGCTGCGGGGGGTTCCACGACTCAATAGTTACCAACGGAGAAAGCGTGAGGAGCACCCCGGCGTCGTTGTCGATACCGATGAATGCCTGGTTCTCGTCGAGATCGGGCAGGTACTCATCGGGCCAGTACTCCCCCTTGGGCGTATCCATGATGCCACCGGCGGGGTACCACGTCCATATCTGGGGATCGTTAGCGGTCTGCCCTTCCAGTAACGGCAGGATGTAAGTGGCGTCGTAGACGGTCAGCGAACCGACATGGTACTGGAGGATGTAGATGTCGTCGAGCGCGCCACCAGACCGCCCACCACCTGCGGTCGTAGCAGGCACATTCACCTCGATCGGCGGCTCTCCGGCCAAGGCTTTCAAGTCCGGAACGAGCATTTCGTACCCAGGATCCAAACGAACCAGCGACATGTTGTAGCCGGACTGGCCCTGCAGAGCCGTTATGCTCACCTGGGTAGGGGACAACTGCTCGACTCTGAGGTTCAGGTCCCAGAAATCTTCATCGCCGCCACCCCAGTAAGCCTGGTCCTCGAAGACGAAGTACCAGACGTTCGGATTGTCGTCCGGCTCATAGGTGATCCCGACTCGGGGATCTTGTGCCCTGAATTCCTGCACGAGGGCCGCGCGGTTCTCATACTGCGTGCTGGAGAGCTTCCAAACCCAGGGGCTGAAGTCCGAGACTGACGGATCCAGTCTCGCATACCACGTGACGAGGTCGGGATCATCCGGGTCGAATCCCCCGGCGTAGACGGCGACAGCAAGGGACGACAGGTCCGGGGACCCCAAGGGGCTATCTGCCTGGAGGTAGATGCGGCCATCCTGGTAGCCGGCGGCGAGGAAGTCTCCGGGGGGCACCATGAGCGTTCGCAGGACAGATCCATCGTCGGGATCCAGTTCGTAGATCGTGGATGCCTCCCCCGTCACCAGAAGTGCGTCGGGCGCCAGGGCCAGAGCTTGCGCTGAGCCGGCCCCGGCCGGAAGGCCGAAGCGGTTGAGCAGGGCGCCATCTGTGGGGCTCAATTCGACGATATCACCCGCGTCCGCATCGATGGCAAACAGCCGACCCGAACCGCCGGCCTCCAGTCCACCCAGGACGGCGCCGCCAGCGCGAAGCGGTTGGGCCCAACTGCCCCGGCCGTCGTTGCGCTCCAGATCGAAGACGACCCCCCGCGTAACGGTAATCGTGTACTGGCCCGGCGCCGAGCCGGCGGCCAGGAGTCGATACGTGCCGGACTGGGGCGCGACGAGGTCGGGGATGGCGAACGCGCCGACCTCGGTGCGGATTCCTTCGGCTACCAAGGCGCCCGCCGGGTCATACAGGCTCAGTCGGGACGCTTGTGCCCCGGCAAGAACGACGGCAACCTGGTCGCCCGCCTCAACGGTGAAGCGGTACCAGTCGTCGTCATCCGCAACGGCCTGGCCGAGGACGGCCGCTCGAGTTGCTTCCTCGGACAGCGGAAGCAGCGCCGGGTCGAGGTCCTCAGCCCAGGCCGGGCCGTCGTTGTCCGCCCCGCCGTGCGGCTCTGCTTCCGCCGCGGCGTTCAGGATCAACGTCAGTTGGTAGCCTCCCGGCTCGTGCTGCGCCGGCACGGAAACGGCCAGTTGGTATGCTCCCGCTTCCTCGATGGGCACGCACTGGAGCAGCGCGGGTGCGCCCTGGGCTGCGGAGGAAGCCGAGCCAAGGGGCACGCCGCTTCCGTCACGCAGCTCCACGGTCACTCCGCCTGCCGACAGCGGCGCGGCGAGCAACGTGACCGTCTGTCCCGGCGCCAAGTCGATCGTGTAGATATCCCCGTCGGTCGTGGTGTGGAGCCAGCCGGTGATCGTGCCCTCGTAGATCATGCTGCCCAGTGGCGGGGCTGGGGCCAACGGCAACGGGAAGGGGGCCGTGCCGAAGTCGGCGATGAACGGCACCTGGAAGTTCCCCCCGGGCACGGCGTTGCCCGAGGGAACGGTGGTCACCGGGGCGACCTCGCCGTCCAGAGCGTTGCCGGCCAGGTCACAGAACGCCTCCACGCCCGAGACCAGCCGGAGCGTGTAGGAATCGTCCGGCAGATCGGGAAAACCCACCGTCAGGGTCGACGTGGACGAGTTGTAGTCGAAGCCGCTGGCCGTGTGCTCGCCCGACGCGCTGCCAGTCAGCACCCAGTCGGCGATGTCCAGGACGACGTCATTGAGCGGCTCATCGAAGTGCGCGGTGTATACCAGGTCGCCAGCGGGAACGATGTCGTACTCAACGAAATGCGGCGCGACGACACGGGGAGCGGTAACGTCGTAGACGAACTGCGCGGCGAAGGCCTCGACCGCCGTGCCCTGAAGGTCGGCCAGCGCGCCGTTCGAGATGGCGACACTGTGCTCACCTTCTGCCAGGTCGCCGGGCAGATCGAACGTCACGGAGTCGCCGTCGATCATACGGAACTCGGTAAGGGGTACGGTGTCGACGGTCAGGTCGGACGGCTCCAGCGTGGTGCAGTCCACCCCGTCCGTGAAGTGCAATGTGAGTTCACGGCGGTTGGTGGCCTCACCGTCGCCGGGGTCCATTGCCCCCACCGCGAACGGCCTGCCCAGGCCGGTGTGGTCGGCGACGCGGAGGAGGCGGAGGAGATAGTTGCCGCAACCGTCGTTCTCGCCGACGAGACGAACGGTGTACAGTCCCGCCATGGCAGCCGTGTGTTCGATCCTCGGCCAGGGGTTCTCCGGCGACACGCCGTCGCTATACGCCACTCGCGCGCCCGTGGGATCGAAAAGCTCCATGGCCGAGTCGAGTGTCTCGTCGGGGCGATGGGGCCCGGGCAACGGCATCTCAGCGGTCAGCGTCAGTTCGTCGCCTTCCGAGACGCCGAAGCACCAGGCTTCGGCCGGACCCGCAAGGAATCCCGACACCCCGGCAGAGGCGGTGATGTCCTGAGCGGCCGGGACCGTGTCGCTTCCCCCCGAGGCCAGGTCGGCGCCGCGCGCAACGGCCAGTTCGTACTCGGCATTTGCCTCGCCGTAGACCTTGACGTAGTACGTTCCGTCGAGAGGAGCAACGAAGTTGTGGATCACGGGGCGATCCCCTGTCGTGACAACCCCCTCGGCCAGGCGCGCAACGTCCTCGGGGAGCAGGCCATGCACAGCTACCCCTTCCCCGGCTGGGATGCTCGGATGGACAACTGCCTGCGTGAGCCCGTCGTTCTCGACCACTATCGCGAAGGAATCCGCGCCCGCGGAGGAAAGGCGAAGGAGCGAACCGACAGGAAGCTGTGCCAGGTTGCCCGTCCAGGACGGATCGGTCAAAATGGAACGGTTGGGCTCTTCGCTGTCTTGGATCGTAATCCCGCCGACGGCAACTTCGTCGACGGCATCGGCCCATGCGTACAGCGCCAGCGAAGCTGCCGCCATGCCCAGTGACTTCAGCGACAGGGACGCGGACCGCCCGGCCGACATGGAGAAGCTGTACCAGTCGACCGGCATCGCATCTTCCAGTGTCCCCACGACGTCCGCCCGCTGGACCTCCCCCGAAGCTCCGAGCCCCAGCGCGATAAGGTCCTGAGCCATCTGAATGTCGCTGTTAAGCTGCCCGCCGAATCTCTCGGCCTCCACGTCTGCGTTCCGCAGCAGCACGGCCCCGTAGTCCCCGTCGCCGGCGACAGCGGTCACGCCGACAAGGTAGATGCCCTCGATGGGGGCCTGAACAGAGCGGATGTGCTCGGCCTGCCCGGCTCCGGCCTGGTCAGCCTCCGCCAACTTCTGTCCCGAAGGGCCGAGAAGCACCAGAGCCAGGTCCAGGTCCGGGTCATCGGCTTCAGCAGC
>Ga0307380_10011101_pt1 | contig 11305 bp, 10 predicted proteins | sample UN3MG_FD_202239 | JGI IMG/M metagenome (GOLD analysis project Ga0307380, IMG submission 202239) | Soil microbial communities from Risofladan, Vaasa, Finland - UN-3 | ecosystem: Environmental > Terrestrial > Soil > Coastal area > Acid sulfate soil | place: Finland: Risofladan, Vaasa | collected... | reverse complement strand
AAAAATTTTTATCTAATTTTAATAAAAAAAGAGGATTTTTAAAAAATTTTTTAAATAATATTTGACAAATTTAATTAAATTAGTATAATAAAATTAGTTGGTTAGGAACTGAAACAAACTAAATAATTAGCATGCTAACTAAAATATAATACACAATTTTATAAGTTGAAGTTGCGTACAAATTTAGGTTAAGTTTTTAATATTAATTATCAAAAGAAGTTACTGGTATTTTAAATTACAGAGAATTGATTTCCTTGAAATAATAATATAAGAATTTTATCTTATAAGGTGCTGTAGCCGAAAGCCAATTTATTCTAATTAATTATGTTGTTAGATGTATTAAGTTTTTAAAAATAAAAAAATGGGGTTTGGTAATATTGAAAAAAACAGGATTATTAAATAGAGATATATCCGCTTTGATAAGCAGGTTAGGCCATCAGGATACTATCTGTATATCTGATGCTGGGTTGGCTATTCCGGATTCAGTTAACCTGATTGATGTTTCTCTTGAAGATAACGTACCAAGGTTTATCGATGTATTAAAATTAATAGAAAAGAATTTGTTTATTGAGAAGATATTACTTACAGAAGAATTAAAAAATCATTGTCCTAATATGTTTAAAGATGTAACAAACCTATTTAAGAAGGCAAAGCTTGAAGTTATAACTCATAAAGATTTTAAAGAAAAAGTTAGATCATGTAAGGGGGTTATCCGAACAGGTGAATTTACCGCATATAGTAATGTTATACTTGTAGCCGGAGCTGATTCTGAAAGATGGGCAAGCAATTAGAAAGAGGAGAAAAATGTTAAATGATGAAGCAAAAAATTCTAGTCAATTAATTATGAATTCTTCAAGCGGTTATTTATCCAGATTAAAAGAAATATTAGGTACTAGGGAAATAAGTTTATTGCTTGTAATTTTTGTAGCATCAATCTTGCTATCAATTTTTAGTGAGAATTTTTTAACCTTTTCTAACCTTACGTCAGTTGCGATTGGAATGAACTATGATGTTTTGCTAGCTCTTGGTATGACTTTGGTTCTTTTATTAGGAGGGATTGATTTATCAGTTGGTTCAATATTGGGATTAACTGGGATAATTACAACAATGCTATTGCAGTCAGGTGTCAGTATTTTATTTGCTGTAATTTTTGGCTTATTATCGGGTACATTTTTAGGTTTTATTAATGGCATATTTATAGCCAAGTTCAGGATTAATCCGTTTATAGTAACATTGGGTATGATGGCAATAGCCCGTGGGTTATCTGTGATATTAACTTCAGGATATTTTGTGTCCAACCTCCCCGAAGGCTATCTAATTATAGGCCAAGGTAAGTTTTTAGGAATACCTAATCCCATTTATGTTATGATTTTATTTGTTATTTTATTTGATTATCTCTTAAGGAAATGGGGGCCATTATATAAGGCGTTTTATATAGGGACAAATCCCGACGCAGCTGAGTTATCCGGAATTAATGTTTCTTTAATTCTACTGGCAGGTTATGTAATCACCGGATTTCTTTCGGGACTTGCTGCAATTTTTATGACATCACGTTTGGCGATGGGGTATGCCCAGTTTGGACTGGGCGCAGAACTAAAAGCTATTTGTGCTGCTATCATCGGTGGAGCTAGTATGGGTGGGGGTGAAGGAAGTATAATAGGAACATTTCTTGGAGTTATGCTTTTAGCAATTATAAATAATGGTTTTGTATTACTGAATTCGTCAATTTACTGGCAGGGGGTTGTAAATGGACTGATCCTTGTAATTGCCATCACAGTCGATGCCATTCGCAGAGCCAGAAAAGGAAAAAGTAGGGTATAAAATTTTTCTTGCTTTAAATCAGACGTGAAAGAGGGACTGATGTGATAAATTATATTTTAAAAATAGAAGGTATCTCTAAACACTTTTTTGCAAATAAGGTCTTAGATAATATAAACTTAAAAATTAAAAAAGGCGAAGTTCATGCCGTAGTTGGCGAAAATGGTGCTGGAAAGTCTACCCTTATGAAAATTATTGGAGACATATATACATCCAGTGAAGGTAAGATTATTTTTGATGGTTGTGAAGTAAATTTTTCAAGTCCACAGGAGGCAATAAATAGCGGAATAAGTATAGTACACCAGGAATTAAGTTTGGCTCCAAAGTTGAATGTAGCCCAAAATATTTTCAGCCATAGGGAACCTGTAAATAAATTGGGTTTTATTAAATGGACAGAATTAAGATATAAAACAAAACAAATATTGAAACATATAGGTATTGACATAGATCCATCAACCCTGGTGGCTGATTTAAGTGTGGGCATGCAGCAGATTGTAGAAATTGCTAAAGCCCTATCTCAAAACGCAAAAATTATTATCTTTGACGAGCCTACCTCTGCATTATCAGGAAAAGAAGTAAATTTACTCTATCGGGTTATCAATGATTTAAAATCAAAGGGAATTACGATTATCTTTATTTCCCATAAATTAACGGAAGTCTTTAAAATATCAGATAAGATATCTGTACTAAGAGATGGAAAGTTAATTGGAACCAGGAAAACAAAAGAAACCAGCATTGAAGAGATAATTAAAATGATGGTAGGAAGGGAGTTAGGCAATTTATATCCTGATAAAAGTTCCCATATTGGAGAAAAAATATTTTCTATAAAAGGATTCAGTAGAAAAGCAGAATTTGAAGGTATTGAATTTGATTTATATAAGGGAGAAATCCTTGGATTTGCAGGGCTTGTTGGTTCAGGAAGAACTGAAGTAGCCCGCTCTATCTTTGGTGCTGAAAAACCTGAATTTGGGGAAGTTATATTAGAAGGAAAAAAAGTAGAAATTAAATCTCCCTGGGATGCAATTAAAAATGGCATTTGTTATTTAACAGAAGACAGAAGAAGCTTTGGCTTATTTCTGGAAAAAACTGTAAGGCAGAATATAATTGCTGCTTCTATAAACAAGTTTGTGAATAAGAGGGGTTTTCTTAAAAATAGAAAAATAAAAGAAAGAGCTAAACATTTTATTGATTATCTAAATATTAAGCCTGCTGATGATAAAATTCTTATTCTGAATCTCAGCGGGGGGAATCAACAAAAAACACTACTGGCTCAGTGGCTCAATACGGAACCAAAGATATTAATAGCTGATGAACCAACCCGTGGGGTTGATGTTGGGGCAAAAGCAGAGATTCACAAACATTTAAGGAAATTGGTAGAAAGTGGGGTTGGTGTTATTATAATTTCATCTGAATTACCTGAAATAATTGGTCTCTCTGACAGAATTGTCGTATTTAATGAGGGAAAAATAACTGGTATCCTTGAGAAGGATGCTACACAGGAAGAAATAATGAAATATGCAACTTTGTAGAAAAAAGGAGGTTGATTTGTGAGTCTTAATGAAAAATTTCGTACTATCACGAAGGTGAATAACCTTGGGTTGTTAACAACAATAGTTTTGATTATTATAGGAATGGCAATATTTTTTCCGCGATTTTTATTACCTATAAATATTGAAATACTGGGAATGGGTTTTGTACAGGAAGCAATTATGGCCTTGGGAATGACCCTGATAATAATATCGGCTGGTATAGATCTTTCTATTGCCGGTACCATGGCTTTTTCAGCAATTATGGTAGGCATCTTTTTAAATAATAATTTTGGGATTGCTGTTTCCATATTGTTGGCACTTTTATTATCAGCTTTGGTAGGTTTTGTGAATGCGCAGATGATTAATCATTTGAAGGTACATCCTTTTATATGTACCTTGGCTACTTTAACCACTCTTAAAGGTATTAATTTGGTTATTACTAAAGGGGAAACGGTAGCAGGTTTTCCACCAGCGTTCTATTTTTTTGGACAGGGCAGGGTTTTTGGAATACCTTTTCCAATTTTCTTATTCGCAGTAATGGCTATTGTCTTTGCCTATCTTTTAAAAAACCATAAGTATTTTCAACAGGTTTATTTCATAGGTGGTAATATTGATTCAGCCAGATATTCTGGTATAAACATAGATAGATTTATTATATTTATGTATGTTCTCAATTCTATCCTGGCTGGAATTGCTGGAATTATCACTGCCTCACAGTATATTAGTGCTAATACAGGTTTTGGTATAGGTATAGAATTACGTGTTATTACAGCAGTTATTATTGGAGGGGTCAGTTTAAGTGGAGGTAAGGGAAATATTGGAGGGACTATTCTCGGTATACTTTTTCTTGCCATAATAAATAACACTTTTGTTCAAACAGGTGCCCCCACATACTGGCAGGAGGTGGTTTATGGTTCTATGTTATTAATTGCTGTTTTTTTAGAAGAGTATATTGGAGTGAAACGCGAAGGTACTGGCGCATTAAAAAGATGGCGTGAATTTATGCTTTAGTGGCTAATTAAGGTAAATTAAATATGTTGGTCCAATTAATTATATATGGACAAAAAATGTTTTAAGGGGGAATGCCTATGGTAAGGTTTTAACAAAGTTAGTAATCTGTAGGTTTCTAAGAAATGAAAAGTAATAAAATTAAAAGGAGAGTTTAAAAATGAAAAAGTTTATAATCTTGATGTTTTTGATGATTTTTTTGCTGACTTTTGTAGCTACCTCTTTTGCTGCTGAACGTTACGCAATGGTTGTTTTCTTAAAGGGTTCCGAATTCTTTAACTGGGCTTACAAAGGTATGATTGATGCTGCCGAAATGCTGGATCCAAGTATTGAAGTTGAGCTTCAGGGTCCATCTACATGGGATGCTGCACTTGAAGCCCGTGCCATAGAGCAGTTAATTGCTAAAGGTGTAAATGGTGTTATTGTGACGGCAGGAGAAGCAAATGCCCTTATTCCTGCAATCAACAGAGCAATAGATGCCAAAATATCTGTAATAACATTTGATTCCGATGCGCCAGATAGTAAACGTCTAAGCTTTGTTGGTACGAATAACTATAATGCCGGATATGCAGCAGGAAAAGCTATTTCTGAATGGTTAGGTGAAAAGGGTAAAATAGGTATCTCCACTTTCCCGGGACCTGCCCATCTGGTCGAAAGGATTAATGGGTTTAAAGCCGCCCTGGCTGAAGGCATTGAAATTGTTGCTACTGTAAATGACGAAGGTGATGTTGCAATGGCAGAAACACAAATTACTGCTATGCTCCAGGCTAATCCTGATATTGATGGTATTTTTGCTGCCCACGGTAATCCAGGTCCGGGCGCTTGTGCGGCTGTGAGAAATCTTGGTATGCAGGGTAAAGTTGAAATTATGGGCTTTGACTTCGGTATGCCCAATATTGAGTTAATTGAAAAAGGAGAGATGCGTGGTACTGTTGGACAGGATCCTTATTTGATGGGTTTCATGAGTATGATTCTTGCCTATAATGCAAATCATCCTACTGAAATTACTTCTCAGCACCCACCATTTGGCCCTGTTCCTCCTTTAGTAGATACTGGTGTATCTATTATCTATAAAAAAGACATTGGTAAATATACGAGTCCTCCTAAATTCTAGCATTACTGATGTAAAAGCTAGGGGTTTTAAAGTTTTAAAACCCCTAGCTTGCTTTTTAAGTTTGTTTATTTAGGAGATATTTTAGTAATAAAATTGAAATTTGGGAATAATTTTATTTTGATTATATATTTTTTAATGAAATTATTTTATATCATATTTTTAAGTAGATAACCAAGTTTTAAGTAATTGCCAGTATATATAAAAAAGAGGTGATTTTTTTGAAGCAGGCGGTAATGACAGCTCCGGGGAAAATTGAATTTCGTGATGTTCCCGTTCCGAAAATTAAAGAAGGCCAGGTTCTTGTGAAGATTAAAAGAATTGGTATATGCGGTTCAGATATACATGTTTACCATGGCAAGCATCCTTATACATCCTATCCGGTAGTACAGGGACATGAGGTTTCAGGAGAGATTGTTAAGTCAGGTGATGGTGGTTCAAATTTCAAAAAAGGTGATAAAGTAACAATAAAACCCCAGGTTGTATGCGGTAAATGCTATCCCTGTAGACATGGTCAATATCATATTTGTGATAATTTAAAGGTTATGGGTTTTCAAACAACGGGGATGGCATCAGAATATTTCGCAGTTGATGCAGAGAAAGCATTAAAGTTACCAGAAAATATAAATTATGATCATGGTGCATTAGTAGAACCCTTGGCAGTTGCTATTCATGCCTTAAAAAGAGGAGGAGATATTAAGGGGAGGAAAGTTTTAGTTTTAGGTGCCGGTCCTATCGGTAATCTGGTAGCTCAAACTGCAAATGGAATGGGGGCCCGGGGTGTTATGATAACTGAAGTTAGTGACTATCGCCTTAATGTCGCCCGGGAATGTGGTATAAATTATTGTCTGAATTCCAAGTTCCAGGATATCGGAGAAGAACTCATTAATACATTTGGCGAAGATAAAGCAGACCTAATTTTTGAATGTGTTGGGATTAATACAACGACGGAACAAGCTATCACTAATGCGCGTAAGGGTACGGATATTATTGTAGTCGGTGTATTTGCGGAAAAAGCAACTATTGATCTGGGTTTGGTTCAGGACAGAGAGCTTAGGTTGATTGGAACATTAATGTATCAAGAAGAAGATTATCGAAAAGCAATTGAATTAATTGAAGAAAATAAAATTAAACTCAATCCCATAGTAACAGAGCATTTCCCATTTGAGAACTATTTAGAAGCTTATAAATATATAGAAGAAAAAAAGGACAAGATTATGAAGGTTATGATTAAACTATAAAAGGAGAGGATAAGATGAAAGCATTTGATTATTATCAAACTACCGAAATTAAATTTGGATGGGGGCGAGTTAAAGAAGTTGGTGAAATAGTATCCCGATTTGGAAATAGATGCTTGATGGTAACTGTTCCTGTCTTTGATACCATGGCTCCCGTATTTGAAAATATTAAGAAATCATTAAAAGAGGCTGATGTAAAAGTATTTCATTTTGATGGCGTTGTTCCTAATCCTACAACCGATAGTGTAAATAAGGGAACAGAGATGGCTATTAAAAATAATATTGATATAGTTCTCGGCGTAGGTGGGGGTTCAAGCATGGATACTGCAAAAGCTATTGCAGTAGGAGCTACTCATGAAGGTGAAGCCTGGGACTATCGTTTATTTAGCAATAAAAAGATTACCGAAAAAAGACTTACTATTATTACTGTTACTACTACATCTGGAACTGGCTCACAAGTAACCCCCGTATCAGTTGTAACAAATACAGTTGAAAAATGTAAGTTCGCCCTGGTAGATCCCCTCCTCTATCCCCGAGTTAGTATTATTGATCCGCAATTAATGTTAACTGTACCCGAACATATAACTGCATCAACGGGATTTGATGTTTTTGCCCATGCTTTTGAAAGTTATATTCATAAAAATGCATCAATTTATACTGATATGCTTGCCAAGGAAGCAATAAAAAGAGTAATAAAATACCTTCCAATTACCATTAAATATAAAACTAATAAAGAAGCAAGAATAGAAATGGCTTGGGCCGATACTTTAGCAGGATTATGCATTGCCAACGCGGGAACTACCTTACCACATGGAATAGGTATGGCCATTAGCGGACATGTACCTCATATTATGCATGGGGAAGCTCTGGCAGTGATCTATCCCGAGTTTATGTGTTACACTTATAAATCAGCGCTTGAAAAATTTGCAGATCTTGGTCGTATTTTTAATTGTGAGCTTAAAGCTGTTTCTAATGAAAAAGCTGCAGAAAAATCCTGCGAAGAAGTAGATAAATTTTTAAAGAAAATTGGAATGTCCTTTACCTTAAAAGATTTAAAGGTTCCCGAAGAGGAATTACCAGCTATTGCAGATGACTCTATAAAATTACCTGATTATTTAGTTAACCCTAGGATTGCTACAAGAGATGAAATTTATAAGATGCTCAAAAGATCTTATCGTATAGCTTGAGATTATAAATCCCATCACAGGAAAAAGGCTATTAAGAATTTCTATAATTATTAACGGTCTTATCAAATGGTTTTCCTACAGTTATTAATGGAAATTTATAAATTATGAATCGGACTTTCAATTATACAATTTCATATTTTCTCCTGGTAGAGAAGAATAAAATTTATAGAGAAAGGCAAACAATAGAATTGTACTTTAATTTTTAACTGGAAACATGTCATATCAAAATGACAATCTTATATATTAGCACGGAGAGAAGGCATTTTTCTTGACCTCATACCCCAACTAAATTACAGGTAATGGGTTTTTTGACTTTTATTTTTTAAGAAATAGATTTTTAAGAAAATACAGATACTAACTTCCGTTGCCTGATTTTCATAAATTTAAGGGAAAATTGTATCATGGGAAAAAATAGAGAAAGATGCTCTTTTTATTATGAGGTTTAATCTTCAAATAAGCAAGGGTGAGTTAAGTTTTTCTAAAAAGATAGAATAGACTAGGTTATAATTAATTAGAAAAACGTTGAAATTGTTAGATTTAAAAAATTCTGAAAGTGGCTAACCAATAACAATATAAATATAATTACCCTAATATTAAGATTTTAATCTACATATGAGTATAGGTAATAGTGATTAATATTTAAAATTGGATTATAATAACTATAAAACATGGCTAATATAATTAATTGAAGGAGAATACAATGAGTGTTCAAATCTCGAATACAAAAAAAGGTGATCCGAAACTTATGGGTCAAATAAATCAAGCTTTAATTTTAAATCTTTTAAGAAATAGTAGTGAGCTCTCTCGTACCCAGATTGCCCAAAAACTTAAACTAAGTAAAGCAACTGTATCAAGGGCGATTAATGGACTTATTGAAAATAAAATTGTAACCGTAATAGGCGAAGGTGAATCCAAAAAGATGGGAGGGAGACATCCTGTTATATTGTCAATCAATTCCCCTGGGAGATTTGTAATAGGGATAGATCTTGGTACTACTAATATAGTTGTTGGCATCGCAAACCTAAAAGGAGAAATTATAAAAAAAATTCGTGTTCCAACTAATTGTGAGCATAGCGTAAAAAAGATCATTTTACAAATTTCCAATTTAGTGGAAGAAGTAATTAAACAAGCAAACATTAAAAGAGATTTAATTGAGGGGATTGGAATAGCGGAGGCAGGGATAGTCGACAGCTCTTCAGGTGTCATAAAATATTCTCCAAATTTTAACTGGAAAAATGTCAATATAACCAGTATTCTAGAAAAAAAAACAGGCTTACCCGTATTTGCTGATAATTGTACTCGAGTTATGGCAATTGGTGAAATAGGGCATGACAAAGGGGAAGGTGTAAATAATATTTTTTATGTAAACGTTGGCTATGGAATTGGTTCTGCTTTAATGATTAATGGTAAGTTATATAATAAGCATAGTGAGTTTGGGCATATATCAATAACAGATAAAAAAATACTCTGTAATTGTGGTGAATATGGATGTCTTGAAGCTGTAGCTTCTGGCAATGCGATTGAACGAAAAGCTAATCAATTATATAATGATAATAAAAATAGATGGATAACAGCGAAAGATATAGCTGAAAGAGCTAAACAAGGTGATCCAGTAGCTCAAAAAATATTTAAAGAGGCAGGTTATTATATTGGGAAAGGGCTTTCATTTATAAGTAATGTTTTTAATCCAGATAAAATTATTATCGGAGGAGGAATTTCAGCTGCCGGTAAATTATTATTGGACCCAATTGTTGAGTCATATAACGATTTTACAATGGCAATAATAAAGTCTACTACTAAAATAGAGTTATCAACGATTGGTATGGATGCGGGTATATATGGTGCAGTAACGATGGTATTGAATAAACGAATTTTTTATACTTCATTATTATAATTGTACACAATATAGGTTATATGTTTATTTTTGATACAATATATAGTCAGTAGTCTGTGCAATATACTATTTTTACTGATACTATTCATTTTAGAAATTATTTTATATAGGAAAATGCAGAAAAGGTAAAAAGAATTTGAAATTAGTATATATAAACAAAAATATAAGCTTTAAGTAAAGTAGGCAAAGATATGAAGGCACTATTGTTTGGTGAAATTCTCTGGGATATCATAGATAGTAAACCTTATATTGGCGGTGCTCCCTTTAATCTTGCTGCTCATCTGACAAACATGGGATTTAAATCAACTCTCATTTCTTCTGTGGGCAAAGATGCTCTGGGCAGAAAAGCCTTAAAAGAAGCAAAAAAAAGAGGTATTAATTCTTCCTTTATCCGGATCCATCCTAATTTACCCACTGGGATTGTAGAAGTAAATCTGGATGAAAAGGGGTACCCCGCTTATTTGATAAAAGAAAATGTTGCCTGGGATAATATTATTTTAGATCAGGATTTAATAGATAGTTTAACTAAAAATAAATGGGAGATATTCTGTTTTGGAACTCTCGCTCAACGGACCAAAGAAAATCGAAAAATACTTAACCAGATTATTTCTCAAATAAAACCTAATCATATATTTTGTGATGTTAATTTAAGACAAAATTACTACGAAAAAGATTGGATTGAAAAATCATTGCTCCAGAGTACAATTATTAAATTAAATAATCAGGAAGCTCTTGTACTGTCCAAACTACTCTTTAATCAAAAATTGAAACAAAAAGACTTTGTTGAAACTCTTGCTCAAGAATATAATCTTTCTATTATATGTATTACATATGGCAAGAATGGATCAGTAATCTATCACGACCGCCAATTGGAGAAGGTACCAGGTATAAATGGACCAGTTACAGATACTGTGGGAGGTGGAGATAGTTATAGTGCAGGCTTTTTGTTTTCTTATCTTTGTGGTAATAGTGTTTATAAAGCAGAAGAATTTGCTGAAATAGTAGGTAATTTTGTTGTTTCCCAATCTGGGGCTGTTCCTAAATACCCGAAATGGTTAGAAAAAGAAATAAAAAACATGAGAAGATAAAAACATGACAGGTGACTCCGACATATTGTTTGGAGAATTGGTCGAAATCAGGAATAAAAGATGGATTTTGTAATTCTTTATAATAGCCCGGCAAGCTAGCTTTAGTAATATCACTTTCCGTTATTATTCCAATGACATTTTGATCATTATCTACAACCGGTAACCACACCATACGCTGTTGGCTCATAATCTTAACAACCTCTTTTATCGGAGTATCGGCAGATACGGAAGTTAGGTCTGGGATCATAACTTCTTTTATTTTCAAGGTTATCCCCCCTTAATTAAAAATCTTTCTTAATTATATTCCTTTTTATGTTTTTATCAATTTCGGAGCGGATGAATCCGCCCCCTACAAAAAAATAATATATTTTGTCTGATTACGAGGAACGAAGCAAGCTTCCAATAAAAGACAAAAATTTTTATCTAATTTTA
>Ga0307380_10011089_pt1 | contig 11311 bp, 16 predicted proteins | sample UN3MG_FD_202239 | JGI IMG/M metagenome (GOLD analysis project Ga0307380, IMG submission 202239) | Soil microbial communities from Risofladan, Vaasa, Finland - UN-3 | ecosystem: Environmental > Terrestrial > Soil > Coastal area > Acid sulfate soil | place: Finland: Risofladan, Vaasa | collected... | reverse complement strand
TGCGATTTGTTAAACAGTGGTTTAGAAGTCGCAAAAACAACATCCTCGGTAATATCTTCCATTGTGTCGTTGGCAAAGCCAACAATAACCCCCCTGTCGCTAGTCCAAGTGCTGTACATTATCCCTCACATGTAATACAGCACCATTGTACTACAGAGACACAAACAACATAAGTATTCCAGTTGTCTCAAATATACAGAATGGACGAATTTTTAGATTCTTTAGGAAATTTACTTAAAATATTACTGCCAATCATTGTGCCTATTTTGGCCGCATTGGTTGCAGTAATTAAAATACAACATTCTAGCAATAAGTCGCTGAAAAAAGAAATTCAGGACTTAAACGCAGAGAAAACCCTTATACTAAATAAATACATCACAGACCTTAAGGATGTGATCACACGTTACACGAACGTTATAAAAGATCTGCAAGACATTGTGGAAACTTCCTTCGATCTCGAAAAAGAAAATGCGACTCTTCTGCGAGATATGGTAGTTGCTATAAAGTTATTAGATGAACAACACAAACTTCTTGATAGAAACACTGAATCAGTTCCAGTAGCCCTAAGCAAAATTAAAAGTGGCATTGAAAAGATAGACAACCAAAGAATTAAAGACGACCTAACTGTATTGGCAGAAAAGTTAGATAATATTTACAATATGTTAAGAGGTAATGATGAACAATAAAAAGCAGCACAGAAAAGAAATAGCTGATGAAGTTTTTGCTAATCTCATAGACCCAGAATTAGCTGAATTAATCGAGGGCTGTGATGATATCTCATGTGATGCAGATACTACCCGAATATTGAGAAGTCGTAAGTCAAACAGGAAGCAAAAAACAGAGTCTGAAGAAGAAAAGAAAACAGAAATTAAAGAATTATCAGAAGGCTCAATGTTTAAGAAAGTCAATCAACGTCAGAAAGAAGCGATATCTAAGTTAAAGAAGCGATAATACTGTCAAATTCCATCGCTTGCGCTTGGAAACCCATACTACGAAGAAGATCGCGAACACGGTGATAATACGTATGTCCATTTATCACTTCTTGCCTTAATTTTGCGGCCTGCTCACGACGTTCCTCATCAGACGCTTTTATCCATTTATCACAAAGTTTCACATATTCACTTGGATTATTAGCCACCAAAACATTCTTGAAATACCTATTCAAACCGGCAACAGGATCTGATATCACCAACCCACCACAGGCGGCGACCTTAAATATTCTCTCAGGCATATCAATACCATATTGAGTGGTGTGCGGTTCAACTACAGTTGGGCAAATTCTAGCATTGCTAAATAGTAATGGCATTATAGCATCATCACATTTTCCCTTATAACACGGGAGTGGTGGGCCAGACCAACCATACCACTTGGTATGGTATTGTTTTACAACAGGAATTAAATATTTATCTAAATTAACTGCTTTATAGTCCCAATACCCACCAACCCAAGCCACATCGCACACGTGATTCTTATCGTGACCTGTTGGGCTATATCTAGTCAAATCAGCAGCATTTGGCATTCCTACGGTTTTGAAACCGTGCAGATTCCATCCACGCCAATACACTCCCATATCTTGTTGTAACCCATACCCAAATACAACATCTGGTTGCTGTGCTTTTACCCAATCAATTGCTTCCTTAGATTCATTGATTAACGGGCCACTACCTACTTGTATTCTATCATCACACCAAGGATTAACATGAATGGCCACTTTGGTGTTGCCGCGCTTGCTCTTTGGTGGGATAGATTGTTTCCACCCAGAACATCCAATACATAAGTCTGGATTGTCCCAAGCATCATTATTGGTTTTTAAATTAGCGTCGTGGCCAGCTTTTTTAAAAGCATTAACCCAACCATTTGCTATTTCAAAAAACGCGCCAGATTTAGAATTAGCTACGCGTATTCTAAGCTTTTGCATTTAGCATCCCTATAATCGATAATGTTTATATACATTGGCATATCTGCCATTTTTTAATCTATTCGCTAAAATATTTATATAATCTGGTTTATTACGTCTATTTGCTCTTCGTTCTATTTCTTTATTGACGTTATGCCTGACCTTCCACCCATTAGTCCTACCGTGCCATAAATGGCAGAAGCTTTCTGTTCTAATATTATAAAAATTGGTCCCAAATTTTATTCTATGAAAGAAATCACAATCCTCACATCCATATCCTTCATAGTCTTCATTAAATCCACCGACCATAAAATAGGCTTTTTTAGTACATCCTAATGAGCCACCCTCAAAATATCCAACTTGATTTTCGCATTTACCATCAACGGACACCAATCCAGATTTATTAACTTGATCTGTGTATTGATTTGTGAAATATAAAACATTCAAGCCGATATGGGCAGCTTCATGGTTGTCTAAAAGTTTGTTTACGTAACTAGTATATCCAAACCCAGCTAATATATCGCCATCGTGCAATATGATTTTTTCATTAGAAGCAAGTTCAACACCACGATTAAATGCCTTCGACTTATTGAAATGTCCTGTACCTCTTATGAACAAATGCTTCATTGGGAGCATGTCATCAATTTTGATTTTTTCAGATGTATCTTCTTCAGACAAGATAATTTCAATGTGCGGGAATCTTTGGCCTTTAATGTTTTTAATAACAGTCTTGATAGAATCCGTTCTACCAATATCTCTAACTGGTATCACATATGTAATCGACGGAACTACTACCGTCGTTGTCTTAATATGTATTCTAGACTTATCGTTTTTAACTTTTTTGTATTTATCTCTCACAACGTTCAGATTATGCTTAGTCTCAGAAGCGGATTTTTCATTATGAATTTTTATAAATTTCTCGGAGCCAACAACATCGAAAAATCCCGGTGATTGCAAACCAGATAAGCCTACACGATTTGACCAATCAACATGCTCCATCCCATATCTGCCCCACGACTCTTCAAAAAACCCTACCTTTTTATAAGCATCGTTAGTATAAAACATCATAGCGCCATGCGGCTTATTTTCAATCGTTTGGATGGTGTATCCATTTATACTTCTTGTATTACCTTCAGTTCTAGTAGCTCCAAACAATCCGCTTTGTCTATAACAAAAGTGATGCACGCCGGTTGCTTTATGAGCATTCACATAGAGATGCTCCCAACCGGCACCCATTATTTCAACATCATCATTTAATAAAAAGCACCACTTAAATCTATCCATACATTTAAGTAGTCTATTCGAATTACACGCTATTCCAAGATTATTTTTATTATCCAATAAAACAATCCAATCCAATTGCTTTAACCACTCTTTAACTTTTGGATTGGAACCATCATCGCTTACAAATACAGTAACCCTTGATGTGTCAGTATACTTTTTAATAGATTCCAAAGTTCTTTGCAACGATGCAACTCTATTATAACTAAGAATACCAATTGCTATATTATTTGAAACCGGGACAAATTCTTCTCTAATAGTCTTTTTAAAATTTTCGGTAGCAGCCGACCCCTTAGCCACGGCTTTGCCGACAATTTGCTTACGGGATTGAGGAATATCTCTAATTTGCTTAACTTGTCTAACTTGTTTCACATAATTTTTACTAACATTTTGCCTAACTGTAGGTCTATTTAGTTTACGAATAGATTGAACCGTACCCGGTTTCGGATTATCACGATTTTCTGTTTCTCTATTAGAATCAGAATTAGGTATAATTCTGAGTATTTTCAATTTTTTTGGATTTATGCCACGAGCGACGTGTTCTTCGACAATCACTTTTCTTTTACTTCTAACACTAATCTGTTTACCACCCGGTCCTATGACGGTAACAGTGTATAGATTAGGATTGTATAATTCTACTTTGGCCATCAATCCGTCGCAAATATTCCAGTGACGATTTTACCAAAAATTCTTTGTCTTCAACATTACTTATTGTAGTAGCCGCATCGCAATTGACTTCGAATCTTGGTCTTGATTCGGCAAATTGTATATTATATTTACTTACAATGTCATCATCAATCCATTTACCATATTTCAATTTACTAATTTCTTCACACTTTTCCAAATTTATGTCAACATATAAAAAATGCGTAGAATGTCCATTATTCTTAGCAGCATCAATAAGCGGGCCATACGGACCATAAACAGACGCGCACGAATCTAGTACTATCGTGGAATCTTTATATTCAATATCAGAAATGAATTCTAAACATGTGTCAAGCGTGGCCTCCCACGACGATATTCTTATTTTATTCTGTTCTTTAATATCCAAATCATGAATATTCGGTGGATATAGATCGTCCTGCCTAAAAACAATGCCACCACATTCTGATGCGATTGTGTCAGCAACGACAGATTTACCAGAACATGGGAAACCAGATAAAATTATAAACATTATATTCTCGCATACATTGGTTGAACGTCATCATCTCTTGCAATCATTTTAAACGACGACGGCTTGACTATATGTTTCTTTGGTGACTTTTTTAATTCTTTAATTTTATCATCAGTCAGATAGCACCCAGTTTCTACATACGACGGGATTTTAATATCACATTTACCAAAAACATCACGCAGCATTCCGGGGCCAACATATTTGTCATAATGAGTTCTTATATCAATCAATATCATCTCTTCGTTAGAAATCGACACATACGCCTGCATACTCTTAACGCCAGTCACAACAAGGAGAGACGACATTTTACGTAACGGACCAGCAAGGAATTTATCAATATACTCTAGATTCTTACATTTATTATTGATTGGATTTAACTTATTACCATTAAAATCACCAAAAGAGAATTTAATATTACCATCGTCTTTATATATCACAACACTAAAGCCATCATCTTCATAATCATTCATTACGTATACGAATTGGCCCTTTAACTCAGGAACATCCTGAATATTCAATATTTTATTGTACGGCAATACATCAAGCAACATACCAGACATCGACACCATCCTCTATTCTATGGACTGAATACACACCGCCACCGGAATTTATTATGTCTTTAATTTTAAGGTTTTTGGTGTTTTTTTCTGCTTCTTGCTGCGAATAATCGGCTAGCAACACTGGTAAGCCAGCCGTCACAACTGATATCGTACTATCTTTATTATTAATACCGCTTATGATGCCAACCCACTTTTTAAGCCATCCATTCCAATGAATGACATCACGATGTTTCGGCCTCCACATCGGAAGCGGTTTTGATACCATCAGATCCACTGTCGTTAACATTATACCTCACATCCCCAGTATAAGGGTTAAATACATGTTTCCCGTCTTTCAAATCCCATACAATATCTAAATTGATTATCTTAGCATCCATTCTTTCTTTTACCAACTTATCAACCCAGTGAAACCCACTCATAATATTATCTGGATTAACCGGTGGATACCCGCCAAAATCTTCATCATTCACTGTGCTATTATAACTATCGACAATGATCGAGCGCTTCTTTATATCACTCAATCCATCCATCAACAACTTTCGAACGTGAGCATCGGAATTAGGTTTAAAATTCTCAATAACTGCGTCGATATCACCCATTAATAACACTTTTACCGGTTCTATTTTCTGTTCCTGTTCCTGACTCATCATCTTCTCCTTCATCTTGCTCATCTGATTTCTGTATAGATAACATCAAAACAAATGGATGTTTATCAAACCACCGTTGGAATAATTCGTGGTAAATGTTGGCTAATCTATGTATTAAAAACACAACTATAAAATAATCAAAAACCGGGTGTACAAAATTGAAATCGAATATCCATCCAAAACCAGCCGATACCCAAACCGATAAGCAATATCCACACGTGAACAACGTTCCAAAAAATGGAACCCTAGCTACAGCATTTCTCCACCAGCTGAATAGACTGGAAGAAACCAATATTTCAGTAATAGCTTCGACAACGATAGGAACAAAAACCAATAGAACCAAATAGCTATACGACATTCTTACATCCTGTGCATTTAAATGACGATGAAGTAGAACCAGTTGATTTATTAAATTGATGAATTTTAATCATTTTTTGCCCACATTTTGGACATTTTTTACCAGCATTAATAGACCTTACTATAGTCTTTTTCTGGGCAGTTACTTTATTCTTCTTATTTCTACCACACCCGCAGCCCATCACATCGTCCAGTTATAGTGTTCTCTTGTTTTTATAATTTTCTTAATGACAGCTTCTTGGTATTTTTTATCGGGCGTAAGCTTCTCGGCAACATCACGACACATCATGGCCAAAACGATTGCATCACCCTCGTTGTCATCATCAACATCAACATTATACAATTTATATAAATCTTTCAAAATGCTACTTTTCTTCGAAGACCCAGTACCAGTAATATATTTCTTCAATTGTGAACCAACTACTGTCATAAACGGCATATTCATATCGTTTAACATCATTCGTACGCAAGCACCAACTTCAACCAATTTAGTCGTTGTAGTGATGTTAATTTGACTTATAATATAGTCCTCTAAGATAACATATTTCGCATCGTGTGTATTAATAAAATCTTTAATTTGATCAACAATGAATTTAATTCTAACCCATTTGTTGGAATGGTCACTTGGCTTAGTTTGTATTAACTTACTTATTACTTTAAAATCGCTGCCATCAGCATCTTTTAGGATAGCAACACCAGTAGCGGTGAGTGATAAATCTATTCCGCAATACACCATGAACTATGCTTTACATTTGTTAAGCAAGTCTCTCAGAGGAGTTAATTCCTGTGTCACCCTCTGCAGACCATTCTTTGTTGAATACGAATAAGCCTCCTGTAGGCTAAAATTATTTACGACAGTCGAATGTTCTTTTATATAATTCGTATTTTCTTTTAAAAATGGGCACTCTGCTAGATCTATAATCAACCTAAATTTCTTAAACCACTCAAACCTAGATCCGTCGCCTTCCATTAAATATTCTTTAAGGATATTTAAATCATCAGCCATTTTCTTAGCTTTAACGGGACCAATACCACGGAGCCCCGGAATGTTATCTGATTTATCGCCCTGCAAGCACTTTATAACGACAGGATCATACTCTTTTACATCATCGCGAGTTATAATGGCGTCCTTTATCGGATTAAAAACACGTATATTACTAAAGAAATATGGTATTTGCAGCATATCGCCATCGCTAGATACAACAACGACATCTTCATCTTTATATAGTTCGCAGTAGCTATATATTAAATCATCAGCTTCCTGCATGATTTTTTCGTATTGTGTAAATCCCAATAGATCGAATAGCCCGCGAACTTTAGATTCAACAGAACATACAACTTCATCAACATCGATGCCGTATTTTTCTGCGATAGTCTTTTTGTGCGACCCACGATCTTTATATGGCGGATAAACCTCTTTCCTCCAAGTACCGCCTCTAGAATCCCACATGACATTTATGCTGGTTGGTTTAAATTTTCTTATATACGAAACCATGAATTTTACAAACATGAATTCATAGTTTTTATGGGCAGCTTTACCCAAACTAGCGAATACAGCCCTATATAGTGAATTTCTTCCATCCACAACTAATTTCATTTTTCACCATTGATGTATACAACAGTGGCGGGCATTTGCCCGCCACTGTTGATTTTATTACTGCTTAGATTTAATCTTAGCGATGATATCATCAACACTTTCGGTATCGCCAGAATCAGAAGATTCTTCTTTCTCTTCTTTTGGCTCTTCCTTCTTTTCTTCCTTCTCTGCCTTCTCTGCCTTCTTTTCTTCCTTCTTTTCTTCTTTTTCAGCCTTAGGCTCTTCCTTAGGTTCTTCCTTAGGCTCTTCCTTCTTTTCTTCCTTCTCGCTTGATTCACTTTCCGTCTTAACATAACCCGGACCGTGTTTCATGGACAGCGCTATGTCCTCAAGAGTGTCCTTATCTACACTCTCAAGTTTGGCCTTTTCCGGAAGACTAAACATCTTGGCTTCCAGTTCTTCAAGAGAGATTTTATCTCCCTTTAGAATATCGACTCTACCCTTGCTAGCCAAGAATTTTGATTGGTCGTAGTTGTTCCAACCACCCTTCTCAGTAACCTTAAGCTGGAAAATGTAGCTGAGTTCTGGATTCCAAAAATCACCATGAGCCTGCGGCTCGTTCGGATCGTCGCCTTCATTGTCTCTGTATTGAGCAGCGTCAATGATGTCGTAAACCGTTGGCGAAACACTCAACCAAGCAATTTTACCAGCCCATTCACCATTAACTTTATCGTCGGTGAACTTAACATTCATAGCATACCTAAATCTGCTGAGATACTTCTTTGAGATGTCCGATCTCTCCTTCTTGTCATCAGTCTCTTCAAGCAAGTTGAATCCAAGTGCACACAATGGGCAATCGCCAAGATTGGCCGCTCGTGGGCAGTGATGAACTCTCTTTTCTAGAAAGTGACTTCCGTGACGGACAAACCAAAGATCGTCTTCAGTCTTAGGCGGAAGAATATGAAAGTAGTATGTATTACTTTCATTTTTATCTAATCGTGGTACTCTAAACTCAGTGGGGTCACTTTGCGAACCGCCATACTTCTTTTCTTGGCGCTTGCGCATTTTTTCGATAGCTTTCTTCCTTGCTTCATCAATATCAGTCATTGCAGTATTCCTTGCTTGAGTGTTGGCATTGCCAAATGTTAGTTTTTGCGTTACTTTGACTGCTTTTAATGCGATTGTTTTTCTTGTCTTTTAAACCCCGCTAAGCTCCTTAAATTATCCGACTTCATTCTAAGCGCATCAACCACCGCCCTAACCTTAACGTGCGCCTTTCTCGCCAAGATCAGTCTAACTTCAAGTCTGTTTAAGTCTTCATCCGTTTCGATGATTTCTTTGATTGTTCCCTGTGTCATTCTTTCGATTGTCAATCCCTGCTTGCGCAGTTCTTCCTGCTTTTTATCGTGTGCGTCAAGAATTGCAATGTGTATTCTAGCTCTATTAAACTTTATTTTTCTATCTAACAAATTAATATTTGCTTCCGACTCAGATAACAACATCATCCAAAACGAAAACACACTCGGCATTTCCAATAATGCCTGTTCTATTAGCTCATAATCAATGTCCAAATCAGCAAGGAAATCTCTATTTACTACTTTGTCGTCATTTATTTTTATGCTGACTTTGCATAAATAATTTACTACTTCAGTTGGTATATTACTTTTATACCAACCATTTTCTAATGAACCGTTTTCAAATGTTCCCATCGACACCACTCCAACCCAACACTAACTTTATAAGGAAAAGTTGGGTTACTGTCTAAAATACATTCCATTGGATTGTATACTATTTTCCCAACTTCTCTCACAATATCAGACGCAGCACTTCTCGGACTAGCGCAAACTACGGAATCATATATATCTGTCATCAATATATTTCTATCTATTTTAAATATTTTTATCATTATACACTGCATAACTTGAGCAACAGATCCCTGCAGAGCACTATTCACAACAGATTTAATATCGTGTTTGCTATCTATGAAAAACTTCCTACCAAGCAAAGTGTCAACACCATCACTAGCGGCAGAATCAGACAAATCTTTAATCCACTTAGAAAATCCCGGAAAAAAGGCTAATGTTGGGTCCTCAAAGTCCAGTCTATACAACGCTGGTAAAAACTCCGATTTAACAACTTCTCTATCGATTTGGGCTAAATCAGCGATGAAAGTATACGGATCTGAATTTTCATACACTTTCATTAACTCTTCGTCACCAGATAATATTCCACCACATCTTATATCGGCACTAACCAAATCGAAATGCACAAATGTGTTATGTGTGTAATCAATGTGTTTTATTGGGTATTTAGCAGTCTTATTGTGAATGGAGAATCCCAACGACCTTGTTCTGCCAGTATATGTATCTAGCCTAAATACCGGATGCTCAACCTTATGAAAGTATTTCACGCCTTTATTTTGTAAATATTGATAAACAACCGAGGCTTCTGCTACAATTTTGGACCAAATCGGTGTTCCGGCTTCTTTAAAAGCCATTATGTCTTTCAACAACTCTTTCTTAGTAGATTCAGTATCCTTATGAGCAATAGAACCAGATGGTTTTACATCATAAACATTATACTTAAGTTCCAATTCCATATTAAAACATTCTAAATGTGCTTTAAAATCATTGCACACCACCGTTTTGCTATTGAACACTTTTCGAATTAAATCTTTATTTTCCTCTACTTCATTGAGACTGGTATCTAAACCTTTTTGGTATAAATTAACAAACATGACGCTCTCGCCATCATATATGGCGGTAATAAGCGGCCTCATTTTATTATAGTCAAACGCTGTCGATAGATATATCATTTTTTAATATGGCATTCGCTTTATTTACGGCTCTATTAAAATCCTTCAGAGCCTGCCTTCTGTCAGCATCGCGCAAAAACACTGACTCATCAGCATCTTTCTCTATCAACATATTTTCATAGTTAAATCTGGCAATATTCGGATGATAATAATTCTGTTGAAGATATCCAACGCATTCATTGTCTGGGATCTTCACTTTCGACAAATCCCAATGGTATTGGCCGACTTCATCAAATTCTGTTATTGCGTCATGCCCGTGTATCTTTCTAAATTTATTGAAAACCGATATGCCAAGCTTATATTCAGGGACCAAAATCCTGATCGCAGAATATAATACCCATAAGTTACTATTGTTCACGCTTTTTCCGCCATCCAACTTGCTTCATACTGGATGTTGCAAGGGATCTTAGTAAACTTTGGACCATTTCTATTTTTAGCTATGTAGAGATTCAATATAGGTAGTGGCATTTTATATTCATCTTTAGTTTGTTGTAAACTAACAAGATAATCAAGAGCCATTAACTTACCATACGACTCAGCAACTCTACCAACATCCAAATCCTGACCAGTAGCTTTTTGATCACCACGATTAGCTTGTGTTGCAGTAACTATTAATGTATCACTTTTAGATCCTAAAGCTTTTAATTCAATTGAAACTGACTTTTGTTGAGTATAATCATCACTATCCCTATATTTCTTTTTTGAAGACAATAGTTCTAAATAATCGACAATAATAACATCAGGAACAAATCCTCTTTTGGCTCTATGTTCATCCATTATCGACGCGAAATCAGCCGTAGTCGCCTCTTCTGGTGGAAATTCATGAATAATTAACTCTCCAGAAGTAGAATTGTGAATTTTATCAATTTTAGCTCTAAATTCTTTTTCTTTAGAAAATCTGTGTTTCACATCAATTCTAGTAAAACATCCCGCATACCTCGTGGCAGTTAAATGTTCAGACATTTCCAACGTAAAATGCAAAACGTTCTTGCCATCTTGCACATTTGCGACACCAGTATTCACTAGAGCGATTGACTTACCAA
>Ga0307380_10011088_pt1 | contig 11311 bp, 6 predicted proteins | sample UN3MG_FD_202239 | JGI IMG/M metagenome (GOLD analysis project Ga0307380, IMG submission 202239) | Soil microbial communities from Risofladan, Vaasa, Finland - UN-3 | ecosystem: Environmental > Terrestrial > Soil > Coastal area > Acid sulfate soil | place: Finland: Risofladan, Vaasa | collected... | reverse complement strand
TCTTAAGGCTTTCCAGGCGGTGATCGACCGGGCCCGTGAAAAGGTCTGGCGGCAGATGCCACGCTCGCGCAGGAAGGTGGCGACCATTGACCTGGACTCGACGATCAAAGAAGTCTATGGCCAGTGCAAGCAGGGCGCCGACTTCTCCTACAACAGCAAGTGGTCGTATCACCCGCTGCTGGCCACGTTGGCCGAGACCAATGAGCCGCTGCGGACGATCAACCGGCCCGGTAACGCCGCCAGCGCCGGCGGGGCCGGCGCGGTTCTGCACGAGGTCTTGCCGATGGTGCAGCGTCATTTCGAGCAGCTCTTCGTGCGCGGCGACAGCAAGTTCTACCAGCGGGCCACCATTGCCGAGTGTGAGCGCTACGGGGCCGGGTTTGCCTTCGTGATGGACGGCTACGCCGTCTTGCACGAGTTGGCCGATTCTCTGCCAAAACAGGCCTGGCAGCCGTTTTCCGCCCATCGCTCCGCGGAGGTTGCCCGGGCGGCGGCCCACAAGAAAACCCGTCGAAAACGCCGGTGTCTGCGCGCCAAACGAGCGCGGCAGCGCGGCTACCAGACGCTGGCCACGACGAAGCAGTGGGTGGCCGAGTTCCAATACACCATTCCACGTCACGGGAAAGCCCAGGATTGTGACCTGGCCGGGAAGACCTACCGCGTGGCGGTCAAACGGCAGCAAGTCGACGTGAACGCCGGACAAGAGTACCTCTTTACCGAATACCGCCAGCGCTTCGTCATCACCAACATAACCCGATCGGAGATGGACGCGGCCGAAGTCTTCTGTTTCGCCTACGGGCGTTGCGATCAGGAGAACATCATCGAGCAGTTCAAGAACGGCATCGCGGCGATGCGCATGCCGACCGGCGAACTGCTGGCCAACAGCGCCTTCTTGATGGCCGGTCAACTGGCCTGGTGTCTGCGCTCCTGGCTGTCATTGCTGGCCTTGCCGAGGGAAACCATCCGCTGGGAATGGAAATGGTTCCGGCAGGCCTTTGTTTACATCGCGGCCAAGATCACCCACAGTGCCCGGTGCGTGAAGGTCTACCTGTCCGGCTCGCACCGTTTCGTTGAGCACCTGCTGATCGCCTCGCAGCGCCTGCAGTCCTTCGCCTTTCCGTAGCGTCAGACCATGAACACGTCGTGGCCTTCACTTCGGGGACAGCGCTGGCGGTGCGCCGCGACCGCCCACCGCCGACGCTTTCCGGCAACGCGGATACCCCGACCGCTGCGCTGGCCAGACAATTCAACCGCCGCCCGGTCCCGCCCTCCCCCGATCCGACGCGAAACCCTCGAAAACCAACCCGCGCTCGCTTATTCTGGGTTTAGGTGCTTTCACGATAAAGAGCGCGGACTCCGGTTCCTCGAAAGGAGAGCGCGGCTGCCCGTTCGAGTCCATCAACGCTGAGTCATTCGTCCCGATCCTCCGCAGCAGCGCCGAGGCCGCCCGGGAAACGACCGACATTTTCGAGATCTGGGAAGGTGAACTGGAATTCGATCCGCTCTCAGTCCCGCGAATCGACGATTAGCATCGCGCATCCCTCAGCGTTCCCTTGCTTACGCGCGACAACCTACCGAAGCCCCTCCAGATCTGCCGGCGTGTTGACGTTTTGCCAAGCGAGGGCTAGCTCGGCAGGGGGTGTCGGCGTGAAGACGGACTCATGGCTGGCAATGCGGTGAGGGGCGTGGCTACCCGTCGCCGCGAGCTCTTCGAGAAGCTGGCGCGCCTGCGGCTCATAGAGGGCCAGGAGGGGTTCAACATTGGCAGTACTCATGTCGACCTCCGGGGTCGCGCGCGGAGGGCCAGTTCGGCCGGTACGGGGCCCGGCCGCTACATCCGGCTCAGCAGGAGCTTCGCCCTCCCTAGGAAGAGGCTCACCGGGAGCTTCGCCCTCCCATAGACGCGGTAGAACCGCCACGCGGACCGGGGCGCGCTGCTCTAGCAGCCAGGCGATGGCGTCGGACGTGACGAGTGGTAAGTCGCAGGCAGCGATGAGCCAGGCGACGTCGCGGTTCCAGCGCATGGCGGCCAACATGCCTGCCAGCGGCCCGGCCAGGCCGGGCGGATCGGGCAGACGGGTGAGGTGCCGACACTGGTCGGGCACCTCGCCGGACCCGAGCAGTACCAGCCGCGAGACGCAGGGCTCCAGCGCCGCCACCACGTGTTCAAGGAACGTACGCTCGCCGGCACGCAGCAGGTGTTTTGGCGTTCCCATGCGCGTGCTTCCGCCGCCGATCAGAACGCCGCCGTAGACCGGTGGCAGAGGCGCTGCGTCACGTTGCCGTTGTGGAAACATCAGGTATCACGCTCCCGGGGTTGGTTTTAACCGGGCTATGTGGGGGAAGGCAAGCGCGGTGTCGAGGGGCAAGGATCTAACCCTGGCGCGCGCCTGGGCTGGATTCCTCGGCGCTTCGCTTCTCGGAATGACAAGTCGGCCACGCGTATACGCCGTACGCTGATGGGGGGCCCGCTGGCTCGGCGGGAGCCTCGCCCTCCCTGGTGAGCGCGCAAAAAAAGCGCGACGCCGAGGTGGTGGGTGTTCGCTTCGCCCTTCAGAGTATTCGGTTTCGCCGCTCGACCCGAGACTTAATTACCTTAGGGTCGTCCTCTTATGGAGTTAGCCGCTCGTTCAGAGTACCTTTGTCTACTGAAGTACTGCCCATATTGGTTAGGCAATCCCACTTTGCCGTTGGACGTTTCCTCGGCTGTGTGGTCTTCCCTCAGCGGACTTCGCTGGTCGCGACCTTGCTACCAGTTCCGCCCTCTCCTCGAGCTTCGCTCTCCTCTAGAGTATTGACCGGCAAAACCTAGCCGACCGGCCGCAGCCCGTCAGCTCCTCTCATGGACTCTGCTTCCCTTCAGCACATCAGGGACCGGAGGTCCACCTGCGGCGGGGTTTCCCAGCCCCGCTGCGTTCCGCCTTCAGGGTTTGGCTACCCTCTTGACGGTTTACTCCCTCCGAGCCCGTGCCGGTTCTGTTTCACACCGGCGGCGCTCATGGGATTCGCCCTTCGGAGCTTTCCCCTCTCGAAAGGTATCCGGTGCGTTACCGCCCGGAAGCACCCACATACCGTTTTCCCTTCCGACACACCCGCCGCCGAGGCGGAAGGCCCGACCGGAAGGCCGCGGTTTCTGGGCTTTCACCCTTTCGAGAGTCCCTGGCGGTCTGGCGTGGGTTTAGCACACCGGCCGCCGGCTGCTCCCATGGGTTTCGCCCTTCTAGGGTTTTCCGACGGAAGCCTCGGTCGAGATTTCGCCCGACCTCCTCTCACGCGCTTTTCCGGAACGGCCGCAAGCGGCCGGATCCGCCGGCGCCCCAGAGTGTCGATCGGCTCTCGCCGCGTCCCGTGCGCTCCCAGCGGAGGACCCCTGGGCGCGGATGGGACAACCCTTCTAGGGTTCGGGCCCCCAACGTTGTCCCGAGCATTCGGGCGTCGGCCTGTCCGGGCTATGTGTTCACCTCACGCCGCGTCGCGCATCGCTGCCGACCGGCCGGCGATCCTTGGACAGTTCCCTTCGCCCTACCGGAGCTACCGGGACCCGCTGAGGTGCCGAACATCCGCGACCTCAACGTCGCAACCGATAATATAACACACAACTTGCGGGCGGGCAAACGAAATCGGGTTGAAGGGTAGTGTTGACAGGGTGTCAAGACATACTTGCGCGCACAGACAGTATGGTAACCCCATGCGCCAGTTGTGTTATGTGCAAGTCGACAGCGCGTAACATTATTCGCAGAAAACTTGTTGTTGACAGGTTATCCACAGCATTGGTCCGGCGGCGCAGACAAGCCGCGCGCGGTTCCGATCTCGGCAGCTATGATCGGCTTGCCAGAGCTACAGGAGGTTGGCCGCGAGCTCGGCCAGTTGACTGCGCTCGCCCTTGCACAGTTCGATGTGAGCCGCGAGTCGCTGGGACCGGAAGCGGTTGACAAGATAGGTGAACCCGTTGCTGTTGGTGTCCACGTAGGGATTGTCAATCTGGTATGGGTCGCCGGTGAGCACGACCTTGGCTTCCTGCCCGATGCGGGTGATGACGGTCTTGACTTCCAGCGGCGTCAGGTTCTGTGCTTCGTCGATGACCACCAGCCGTTTGGCGATGCTGCGACCGCGGATATACGTCAGCGGCTGGATCTCGAGCAGGCCGGCCCGCATGAGGTTCTCGCAACTGGTGTAACCCCGCAGCGGCCCGCCGGTGTCCAGCAGGAACTCGATCGTGTCTACCACGGGCTTCATCCAGGGATCGAGCTTCTGGCCGATGCCGCCGGGCAGGTATCCCAAGTCGCGTCCGACCGGGAAGATGGGTCGGCAGGCGAGCACGCCGCGGAAGCGCTTGCGCTTGACGGTCAGATGCATGGCGGCGGCCAGGGCGAGCAGTGTCTTGCCGGTGCCGGCCTTACCCATCAGCGTGACCAGTTGAATCTGCTCGTCGAGCAGGGCGTCGATGGCGAAATACTGCTCCTTGTTGCGGGGGCTGATCCCGCACAGGCCGTTCTCGGCTTGCTGGAGGGCCGCGATGCCGCTCCCGTCCTGGGTGGCACGGGCCAGCGCGGTTGAGCGGCCGTCGTCGTCGGCGCGGAGCAGCACGTACTGGTTGGGCAGCAAGGGTTCCGCAGAGACGGCGAGCCGACCGCTGCTCTGGAACTCGGCGAATTGCCGACGGCCGGCACGGCGCTCCACCTGGCCGGTGTAGAGGTCGGCGAGCGGGACGCGGTCGGACTCGTAATCCTCGGCACGCAAGCCTGCCGCGTCGGCCCGGATCCGCAGGTTGATGTCCTTGGTGACGATGACGACCGGCTTGTCGGGCTCCGCCCGTTGAATCTCCCGGGCGACGCGGAGGATCTCCGTGTCGGCCTGACCGTTGCCCGCGGCAAGCGGCTCATCCGGATCGCAGTAGACCTTGAGCAGGCCGCCCTGCTCGAGCGGCACGCCGGAAGCCAGCGACCGCTCCCCGCGGAGTGAATCGAGCAGCCGCACGACGGCGCGGGCGTTGTAGCCGCGGTCGGTGCGCTCTTTTTTGAACTGGTCGATCTCGCGGATCACGGCGACGGGGATGAGGACGGTGTTGTCGGCGAACTGGAAAAGTGAGTTGGGGTCGTGCAGTAAGATGTTGGCGTCGAGGATGTAGTTCTTCCGCATGGTGGCTCAATATAGCACGCGGACGCGGACTGACAACCGGGAGCGGTTACGAGCTGTCAGCCGGCGAGGCAAATCCGGAGCTCAGCCGCCTTCGCCTGCGATCAGATCCTTCCGCTTCAGGAGGTAGGTATTCACTTCCGCAATGTCCTGGACAATCTCGTAGTTCTCGTGGAGCCAACCGGCCAGCCAATGTCCGAGCGGCCCCGGGTAACGCGGGCTGTCCTGGGGCTCGTGACACCAGCCGTAATCGCCGGCCGAGATCACGAACAGCGCCGGGGGCTCGGCTGACAGCGTCTGGCGCAGCTCGTCTCCGATGAAAGCGGCTTCCTGCTTGACGTGGCCGAGCTTCTCGGTGGTGGTGAAGCGGCAGGCGTTGATCCGGCGCGTGTGCAGATAGACGCCCGGCTGATACCCCCAACACTGGATCTTGTCCTCGGGTTTGGTGAAACGCTCCACTTGCTCGGCGATGATCTCCCAGTCGGGCCGCTGCTGCTGATGGAACCGGTAATACCACACCGCGGCGGCCACCTGGAAGTGGAGATAGAAGGCCTCCATGGCGAAGTAGCCCATCGCGACGAAGGTTGCCAGCACCCAGGCCCGTTGCTGAAGCCGCCGCACCAAGCCGATTTCGGCGCGCAGGACGTTGATCAGATATCCGGCCAGCAACAGCAGCGGGGGGATGGTCGGCAGCAGGTAATGGCGGAAGTGGTGCGGGCTGACCAAGGCACCCCAAAAGGCCACGGCGAACCAGATGCCGAACAGCAGCATGTAGCGCGGGCACACCGGCCGCAGGGCCCGCATCGGCTCCTCGATCTCCCGCGGACGAAAACGCGGCCGCAGCCACCAGAGGATGGCGTGGATCGAGGCGGCGATCGCCATGAGGATGGGCAGCAACAGGACCGGCTTGATCTCCCACTTGAGGTACGCGAAGTTGATGAACCTGGTGAGCAGGCTGCTGAGACCGACCCTGAAATAAGCCCGGTTGAATCCGAACGTTGCGTAACAGGCTTCCCCCAAGGCTCCCTGGGAGGCCAGGGCCAGCCCGGCCACCAGCAGCACGCCGCACACCCCGGCGAGCAGTAGCAGGCAACGGCGCAGCCCGTCGCGCCACGACAGGTCGCGCGTCACGACGAGGATGATCGTATGCAGGCCCATCGCGCCCCAGGCGGCCAGCCCGACCTGCTTGAACAGGAACGCACACCCGCAACAGACCCCGGCCAGAAGCCATTTCCACCAGCGGTCGCGGGCGAACCCGCGCATGTAGAGGGCGACGGCGGCCAGCTCACAGGCAACCAGGAAGGTTTCCGTGCGGTTGGTCCCTCCCTGATAGTAGGCGTGTGTCATGTAGAAGCTGGCCAGAACGGTCGTCAACGCTGCCGCACCGCGGTAGTAGTTCGAGGCCGCCGCCACGAACAGGCACGCGTGAGCAGCGACCACAGCCAGGACGCACAGGACGATGACGCCGACATAGGAGTCGCCGCCGATCAAGAAGCCCAGGGCGTTGATCCAGTAGATACCCGGGGGCTTGTTGTCCCACACGTCGCGGTAAACGGTGGCTCCGTGGAGGATGCGCCAGCCGTAGTAGCCGAACATCTGGTCGTCCATGACGTCGGCACGATAATGGGCGGCGATCTGGGAGAGGGTCACGGTGGGGATCAGGACCAGCAGCATGGCCAGGATCAGGATCGCCCAGGGGCTTTGGGGCATGCTCGAGCTCGGCGACGTTGTGGGTGCGGGATGCGGTAGTGGCTCTGTAGAGGTCACGGTCCCACCACGCTGGCGGCTTGCAGACGCGCCTCGACGTTCGTCCAGTTGATCACGTTCATGAACGCCTTGACGTAGCTGGAGCGCTTGTTCTGGTAGCGCAGGTAGTAGGCGTGTTCCCACACGTCGATCACGAGCAGCGGCACGGCTCCCCACACGCCGGTGTTCTGGTGCTTCTCGGCCTGTAGCACGAGCAGTCGCTGCGCGGCGGGCTCGTAAGCCAGGATGCCCCAGCCGCTGCCCTGGATCTGCTGGGCGGCGGCCTGAAAGTGCCCGGCAAAGGCGGCGAATGAGCCGAAGTCTCGTTGGATGATGCGCCCGATCTCGCTGTCGGCCGGCGGCTCGCCCCCGCCGTCCTTCTTCATGTTGTCCCAGTAAATGCTGTGCAGCAGGTGGCCGGACAGGTTGAACGACAGGGCGTCGGTGACCGCCCGGACGCGTTTGATCGCCTCGCCGCCCGACCGCCGGATGTCTTCCAGGCCCTTGACGGCGTTGTTGGCGTTCCCGACGTAGCCGGCATGGTGGACGTCGTGGTGGAGCTTGACGGTCTGGGCGTCGATATGCGGCTCGAGGTCGGCATAGTCATAGGGCAGCGGCGGGAGACTGTAAGGGCCGTCAGCGGTACCCGTCGCCGGCGCCCCGACGGTGGGTGGCCGCTCTTGGCCGAACGCCGTTTCGCCAGGCAGCGTGAGCCAGCCCGCGAGCAACGCCCCCGATCCGAGCATGTCGCGCCGGGAGATCTTCGCCATGCGTAGTGCTCCTTCGTGAATAGCCGGCCGCTGTCGCGCTGGCGGGCAGGCTCCGCTGTTATGGATCGTTGCCGTTTTGGCCCAGCCCGCGCGCATTGGCAATAGGCTACCGGCGTGGCGGCGGTGGTACAAGGTGGGCGCAGCGAACGGGTCGCCCGAGTTGGACGGCCCGCAGGGAGCACTTTCTGGTTCGCTACGGCGATGTCGGGCGGCGCTACGGCTGGGTCCCGCAACCCCAGTCGGCTAACACGATGCCCAGGTCACCGTGACCAACGTGGCCGTCTCCATCGAGGTCTGCATTCGGATTCCAGTTCGGCTCGCCGTCGTGCGAGCACCAAGCCGCAAGCAGCTCACCCAGGTCGGAGTGATCGGTGTCGCCGTCGCCGTCCACATCACCCTCGCATTCTCCGCAGTACGAATAGCCGCTGTCGGATTCACTGAAACCGCTCTCGCCGCAGTCGTTGACCGTCTTGACCCAATAGAAGTAGGTCACGCTGTCCTCGGTGGTGTTGTCCTCGAACGGGCTGCTCTCACTGGAACCGATCTGCGTGGCGGTCGCGCTGTCGTCAACTTCGCTGCGCCAGATGGTGTACCCGGTCGCGCCCAGGACGCCGGTCCAGGAAATGCGGACCATGTCGCAGAAGTCGCCGTCGGAAGCGGTCACGTCCGTTGGAGCGGTGGGCGCGTCGCAGGTCACGTCGATCGACAGGTCGTATTCGTTGCGGGTGTCCGCATCCAGGAAGATCCGCAGGTAGAAGTCATGGACCGGGAGGAAGTTGAAGAACGACAGGTGTTCGTCGTCGTTGTTGCTGTTGGCCTGGGCGATGAGAGAGCCCTCACAGTCCAGGTACAGCTCCAGATCGATGTCGCCGTTGAAGTAGATGAAGGTTGCATCAATCGTAAGCTCCGCGCCGGTGGGCACTTCGAAGTGGAGCCAATCCTCGTCGGTACTCTTGACGATCAGACCCGGAATAACGAAGGGAAACGAGGGTACTGTAAGGGCCGTCTCGCAGGTATCAAAATCTTCCAGGGCGTCATCGCTACCTTCCTCCAGCAGCGTGTCGATCGACCAATAGAACCTGCCGAACTTCCCGTAGCCCGACGGCCCGTCGGGGTTGTCGCAGTCGGTGGGGACCGCGCTGTGCGAAGCCACGCCGATCAGGAGCTGACTGTCGTCCGGGTACAGGCCCGAGCCGGAGCTGCCCATCTCGATGGTGCCGGAGTTCCAACTGATGCCCCAGTAGTCGTACGGGTCGCCCCACGGATGGGGAATCAGGTCCCCAAAGGTGATCTTCTTGCGCGCCCCGTCGGGGTGGCTGATGCAGGTGACGTCCGTTCCGTTCGGCAAGCTGGTGGTGGTGTCCCATCCGGACCAAGTCAGTCCGTCGGGCAGCGTGCCCAGAATCATGACCAGCGTCTGGTCCTTGCTGCTGCTGCCGACGAGGTAGTCGGCTCCGGCGCAGAGGACGTAGTCGCCGGGTGGGCCGTCGCACGACTCGGTCTGGTAGAACCAGGTGGCTGTCAGCGTCTCGGCGGTCGCCTGGTCCCAGACGCAGTGCTCGGCGGTGAGCACATACGGGGTTTCGTCGCTGGCCTCGGTGTTCAGCAAGGTGGCGCTGCATTGGTACCCGTACTGGCCGTCATTGACGAGGATGCGGAGCGTGGCATTGTGCAGCGGATGCCAGTCGGGGTAGCACATCACGTCGTTGTGGCATGGTCCCTCGCGCGTGCCGGGGCCCCCGGTGGGTTGGGGAGGCTCCAGGCCGCGGTAGAGGTGTTCCAGCTCTTCGACCAGGAAGAAGCCGGACTCTGCCGCGCCTTCCGGCAGGAAATACTCCACGCGCAGCTCCTCGCCCAGGACGATGCCGGACCAGAACTCGCCCTTGCGGTATGGGCCGGTCTTCTGGTACGGGCCGTTAGCCCGGTCGGGGGCCTGCGGACCGTAGACCCACAGTTCGGCCCCGGGAGGCAGATCCACATAGCTGAAGTGTGCGCGCAGACCCTGGGCCCCCGGCGAGACAAACACGGCGGTCCAAACGCTGCCGACGCCGGGAACGGCCTGGATCGTGGCGGGTCCGTCTGTCGCGGCGAAAGCCAGGGGCCGGTTGACTCCCACCCGCAGCGGGGGTTCGTCGCGGGCGGCGTCTTCGGCGCGCAGCGTGGCGATATCGATCGGATCGAGGACCAAGGCAAGCAGCTCTTCCTCGAACTGAAGCCCGAAACGCTGACTCGGTAGCCCGGCATCCGCCTTCGCACTCGGGTCTGGAGTCGTCGCGTCCACATGGTGAGGCACGGTGACGCGCGGCAAGTGCTCGGCCGGCACGCTTTGTTGCCCGAGGGCGGCTGAGCCGCAGAGTAGAAGGGCCATAACGACGCCGGCTGACAGCGACCATCTCAAAAGCGCCTTTTCCGGGCCGATAAGAGTAGAGCACACGGTATGCCTCCTTTCCGGAACCGGGGTGTCAGCGTCAACAACTACCCTGCATCCACCCCACGTTTGCCGGTGGCCTAGGCCAGCTCAAACGGTTCTCAGGAAGTTGTCCGCCTTCCCGCCACCAGTCCCCTCGACATTGTAGTTGATTTGCGGCCCGGGTTCAATGGATTACCGGGGCAGCCGGGCGCGCCTGCGGCCAACTCGCCTTACGGGTTTATGTCGCAGCCCCAGTCGGCCAACAGAATGCCCAGGTCTGAGTGGTCCGTGTCTCCGTCACCGTCGAGGTCGCCCTCGCAGTCGCCACCGGTGCAGCCCCAGTCTGCCAGTAAGATGCCGAGGTCGGACTGATCGGTGTCGCCATCGCAGTCGAGATCACCGGTGCAGGGCTGGTACTCGTAGGCGCCCATGTCCACGATCGGCAGATCAGGGTAATCGGGGTTAGGATTACCAGTATCGTCGGTGCACGGGTCATCCGCGAAGCGTGGGTTGCCGTCGAGGTCGAATGGGATCGGCTCGGTGGTATCGCCGTCCTCGTCGAGGTCGAGCTCGTCTGGCGGCACCGCCTCATTATCGGCGGCGTCGATGCAGGGTGAGTCGCCCGAAACGTGGTAATCGGCATTGGGCGGATCGACGAACAGCGGATCGGCGTCGATGTTGCCGTTACCCGGCCAGTCCCCCTGGACGTCGCTGTAGCGCACCACAGGGTCCCCGTATTCGCCGGGGTAAATCTCATCAGGCGTGTCAGCCCACAGGATGCAGTTGGTGATCGTCGGACTGCTGGAGTCGTTGCAGCAGACGCCGCCGCCGCCATGGAAGGCCGAGTTTTCGCTGATCGTGCAATTGGAGATCATCGGGTGGCTGTCGTTGTTGCAGTAGACGCCGCCGCCGTCGTAGTAGGCCGAGTTTCCGCTGATCGTGCAGTTGGTGATCGTCGGGTTGCTGGTGTCGCAGTAGACGCCGCCGCCGTCGTAGTCGGCCGAGTTTCCGCTGATCGCGCAATTGGTGATCGTCGGGTTGCTGGAGGAGCAGTAGACACCGGTGCCCCAGTTGCTGGCCGCGTTGTCGGTGATCGTGCAATTGGTGATCATCGGGCGGCTGGAGGAGCAGCGGACGCCGCCGCCGTAGCCGGCCGAGTTTCCGCTGATCGTGCAGTTGGAGATCGTCGGGCTGCTGAGGTAGTGGCAGTAGACGCGGCCGCCCTCGCCGGCCGAGCCGTTACGAATCG
>Ga0307380_10011084_pt1 | contig 11313 bp, 16 predicted proteins | sample UN3MG_FD_202239 | JGI IMG/M metagenome (GOLD analysis project Ga0307380, IMG submission 202239) | Soil microbial communities from Risofladan, Vaasa, Finland - UN-3 | ecosystem: Environmental > Terrestrial > Soil > Coastal area > Acid sulfate soil | place: Finland: Risofladan, Vaasa | collected... | reverse complement strand
GTAATAACCGGGGTCATAGATTTATCCCAGACCCCCGTGATTATAATGTCGATACCCTCACTAAAGTAATGGTTAATCCAAAACCACACTTCAACATTAGGCGTGGTATTCAGGTAAAAGGTTGGGTCGAGGAACAAGCCCTCGACCCAACCTCCAGGGAATTGTTCGGCGTTCTCGCCGTTACGAATAGCGAACAAACTGTCGGGATCAACCTCAAGTCTTAAATCGCTCTTTGCCCTATAGGCAAATTCATTTTCGTAGCGGCCAAGAACCCCAAGCAGATTCACGACCACATTTTTACATGGAGTATAGATCATACTTCACCCCATAAATCATAATTTATTATTTTGCTGATAGTTTGCTGATTAACCCCATATGTGTCGGCAAGTTCTTGCTGATAATACTTATCAGTTGCATACAACTTTCTTATTTCCTCAGCCTGTTCTCTTGTAATCTTAGACCGACCACTGATCCCCCGCCGAAGATTTTCCGCACGAGTTACTGGCTCAAGATGCTTGACATTAACGCAGGCACGATTTCTGCAAAGATGATCAAGGTCCAAACTTTCCGGTCTGTATCCGTATTCTTTCATCCAAGCAACTACATGGGCATATCTTGTACCATACTTTCTGGTACCAACCTGTCCATAGCCGGATGGCGCTATGTAACCATCATACTCAATGCATTCAGATGTGTCTATCATCTTAACCCCTCAGGCCGGGGCATTGAGCAACTTCATGCCCCGGCCCAATCATCAATGGATTACATCAATTCGTCGGAATCGCCCGAATGATGATCAACCTGTTTCTCGTAGGAGAGTTCGGGATATGTCTTGCTCAAATCGTAGCTTTCCATATCGGCAAACTCCGCAGGAGCATCAGACTTATCGGAAGGAATGAGGCTGTAGTTCGTCTGGCGCTGCTCGCCTGTGCGAGAGAACCGATACTGACGATCACAGATGCTTCCATATTCTTCGTAAAATTCCATCAAATCCGATCCGACATGAGCGGCTGTGAACTTCTGATCAAGAATCTTCGGCTCCCACTCTTTTGTCTCATTGTCAAGGACAGCAATGTTGATGACTAAATGCTGAACGGCGTACATGCCCTTCTCGCAACCATAACAACGACCGTTATCGCCGTCGAGATGGCGAGTGCAAGCTGTGCGCTTACGGAAGTCATCTTCATTGTTGTGGACCATTGCAACTTTTGCATATCCAAGATCGCCCTCAGGAGCGCCCACGACGGGAAGTTCCTGACGGAATCTAATTTTTTTCGACTCGTTCGGCTTGATGGTCAAGAAAATATTCTTGCCCCCAGACGAAGTTGTCGCCTTCTTCATATCTTCTAACGTTGTAAATAATGACATATTTCTTAACTACTTTCTGCCCTCTTGGGCTTATTGTTTATTTGAATAAATTTGTGTATATATTTTCGGCGCTCTCAATGCATTCCTTAATTTGATCGCTATCCATACCGCCAGGATCATTTGGATAATCCTCCGGATATTCAACCACACTCAGTTCTGCATCTCGGCACGCCTCCAGTATAGCACAGTTCATTTGCTCACCCGCCGAGTCGGCGTCCCCAAAGCAGATTATTTTGTCGAAATATTTCGACAGTTTAGATTTCTGCTGAGAGGAAAGTCCTGCTCCAAGGGCGGCTACTACATTTGGGTAACCGGACTGATGAATTTTCATACAGTCAGTTGATCCCTCTACGACAATAACGCTGCCGAAACGTTTTGCATTGTTAAGATTAAATAATATTTTTCCTTTTGAAAATCCTTTCGAGTATCGGTATCTTAGATATGCATCTGGGTCAATAGACCTACCAATGAACCCCGCCAGCTTGAAGAACTCATCTCTGACAGGGATAATGATCCTGTTCTTCTTGGCATAGTATCCTACTTCAAAGTGATTTAAAGTCTCTTTAGTAAATCCACGACTAAGCAGCGTATTTAAGTTGCTGTAGTCTTCAACACGAGTCTGTTCATAGAAATCATCTACCTTAGATGAATCCTCTACTTCCTCCCCGCCGAGTAAGGCAATGATGTCATCATCAGTGAATTCCTTTTTGAGATTGGCCCCTTCCCAGCCGAATGACCGAAGCGAACCCTTCTCCCCACAACTCGGATTAAAGCAATGCCATAGTCCGGTATGTTTGTTGACATACATCGCCGGGGTATCTGTGTTCTTATGGAACGGGCAGAGACAAGCATACTCATCAGCCCCCTCGGAAATAATTGTTATTCCGTTATGCTCAAGGACTTCTTTAACTTGCTTGTCAAAAGAACTCGATTTTAAACTCAAGAGTATCATCTTCCATGTAATCAATTGTAGTCTTTGTTGAATCGAAATCAATCTTAAGACTATCTTTTACATAATCTATCATTTTAGGTTTCAAGAATGCTAATGTAACTTCATTCTTTATTGTGCCCTCAAGTGTGTATGCTGGTTCTGCCATAATCAATCCGTGTAGTCGAACATCTCTGACCATTTTCCTGTATTCAAATCCCACATCAATTTGAACGCAAATTGTGGACAACGGCGTGTCTTCCTTGTAATGGCGTCAAAAATCTGCGAGTCTGGTTTGCGCTGAAGTGCAAGAACCATATCACTGTCATAAGCCAACTGTTTTGACCAAGCAATCTCATTCAACTCTGGCGGTCTATCTTCGTGCCCCGAGTCCATAGTGACTGATGCCACATCAATAATCGGGACTGAGTGTTTAACTGCCAGTCGCTTAAACGCTTTCGATAATGCCTTAGCTTTTTCAACATCATTCCCTCCTGACGGGGCATCGAATAACTGATGGTAATCTAATACTACCATGTCTGGCTTATACTGATCAATTTTCGAGTCAACAAACCCTGGGTCAGCAGAGTCAATCCCATCTGATGTTACAAGATAAAATGGCTCTGTATCGCTAAATGTCTTTTCAGCCCACTCAGTATACACATCGTAGTCGAGTTCGTTTCCAGAAGTTAATTGATTGTTCGTGAAGTATTCGCCTTGGTTAAGAATTGTGTCCATTCGGAACATCTCTTGATTCTTATCCATCTCCAATGAGATAACAAGTGGTTTATAACCCTGTTTCCATGCATTGAGTGCAAAGAGTCGTGTCAGGAAACTTTTCCCTACCCCCGTCCATGCCATGACGACAATGAAATCTCCTGGTTGCCAACCTCCGAAAATTGTGTCGATAACTCTAATCCCGCTGGGGACTCCGAGAGTTTTATCGCCGTCAGATTCGATCCTTGCCTTGACCAACTCTGCACGATCTTTCCAGTCCGTAATATCTGTGTCCTGCAAGCGCCCCGAGTCTCGCATAAGACCTGATGTATCGAACTGAATTTTACGCAAGATTTGAAGTGGGTCATCACCCTTCTGCATTGCCTCTGCGGCTTGACCAAGGGACTGTCTCAGCCCCCCGAGGATTGACTTCTCTCTGGCCTGATCAATGTAGTATTTGGTTGGATTCTTTGTGATGACAAAATCAAACTCTGGAAACTTACCTTTCACTACATCTTTCGATGGAGGCTCCCCGTAGTCAATAACGAAGTTTTTAATGTATGCCCAAACATCTAAATATTGATGTAAGATATTGCCAATGTTTGAGTCGTATGCCTCGTTGTATTGTTCCCTACCTTCAAGGACTTTGTTGAGCAATTCTATTTCGTGATTCAATCTCTTCCCTTCATAAGTTCTTCGGTCATCTTCAAGACATGCTTGTATTCTTCACGCAGCCGCCTCTCCTGAATTGCTCTCTGTCTGTAATCATGAACCACAAGCGAGAACTCAAGAAGCAGGGCTGGCTTGTGCCCAAGTTCCTTTACGTACATATCAAGAGCTTCAACAAGTGTGTCAATGTCGTAATTCTTTTTGTGATATGTCATGAGAGAAACTGCAATCGCATCCTCCCTGGGAGAGTCTGGGATATACATTTTGTTATACTTCTCGCAAGTCTCTCTGAAGATTTTCAGAAAATCATCGGAAGTTATTTTCTTCTTCATTCTCTATCCGTTTCCATCTGCGTACCAGCCTATCAAATCCTGTCGTCCCCGCCGCAATATAGGGATGATTTTCTTTTATCGCCTGAAGAAGACAGCCTTTTTGTAAGCCACAATCTTTACAGATTTCTTTTGCTTCATTCACTTTACTTAGATTAAAAGAAATGAATCTGTTGTCCCCGGCGCACAGGGGGTTAAAAGAGTCTGCCATCTTTCCAAACTCCCGTCCCCCACTTTTCATCTAATTCGGAAGAAATGTTAGCAAACCTATGTTCCGACAGCCTACGAAATACTTTCGTAGAGATGAAGTCAGTAAGAAGGCATAAAGCCTCAAGGGAAATAACGATCCCCTTTTTGATGTTGAACATCACTCTTCCCCATCTACCTGCTGAAGCTTAGCGTTTACCTCATCTTCAACCTTGCCCCACAATTCTATCCACGCCTCATCTTCATCCTGATCAGCAGGGATTGTAATTGTCTTATGGGCCGACAACTTAATATTGTTGTAGTCTCCAAGATTCTTGGTAACCCCAACGGTAACTCCTAATGTAATTTCTTCTGTCATTTTTTTCCTTTGTATCTTGATTGTATGATTTTTTCTATTTCTGACCTGTTCGGGTTCCCCCGAACTTTTGTATTGCTCGGCCTCCCAGGGGGAGGTCGTCTATCAAAGAACTCTACCAGATCGTAGATGTCCCCTTTTGTATAAACCCGCATTTTATTTCTATCCTCTGAACCAATGTAGTATTGTTTCACTTTTGGGATAAGACCTTTTCGTTCATATTTTCTTAAGGTATCTGCTTTTCTGTCTAGCATCCTTGCCACTTCCCCTATTCGAAATGCTGGCTTAAATATTTTTCCAGCTATATCGAATGGATAATGATCGTTGGCTTTGAGAGTGTAGTCATGAACTATTACATTATGATTATCAAAATCAAAGCCAACGATCTTAAGAAGATGATTAGACGGACTCAGAAACCAACGCCCTTTTTTGAGCCTGACTGAACTTAACTCGCTCAATTTCTTTCTCCAAATCTATCTTAAATTTATTCCATTTCTTTAGCTCGACGTAAACTTTACGCCAGCATAATAGACAACCAATTTGCATCATCTTCTTGTGGTCTTCAGTGTATACGTATTCTTCGTATAACTTCCCCCCACATCCTTTACAAAATAACATTACTGAACCCCGCTGTTTTCTAATTTAGTATTAACTTCTGTATTTTTGAAATACTGCTGATAGAATACTTGCGATGAAGCAAACACAATACCAAACTGTGCTGTAAGAGACTCCCAATCATTGATTGTAACCTCATTGAAGCCCCCGCTCAGTAGAATGCTGAGAAAAGCAATAACGGCAGATGCCCCAAGCGCCACGACTTGCTTAATTTCGTCTGGCCAGTCCTGCTTTTTCAAGAAAGAAATAACAGGAGCAGCAATCAAACCAGCAATAGTGGCAATTAAAAATGAATAATCCATATTATCCACCCCCAATCACATTAATATGCTTCGGATAACCTTCTTGGTCAATAACAAATGTAAGAACCCCGGCCCTTGATTTACCCCCGCCGAGGTTTTCCCACCATGTAGACCCGCCATCTAACGCAGGGGCCTGCATATGGATTCTTGCCCCATAGTCAGTAACTGAGAAATGATGATAATGAGCAGTAATAAGAATCTTCGCCTGGGCAAGAGGCCCTGTGGCAAATATCTGGCTACTCCACCAATCATGTAATTTCTTCCTAGGGTCGCCGCTTCCGCCTTTTGTGATATGGCCGTGGAAGAAACCCATGACCGTACCAGCAAATTCGTAGACGATGTAAACCTCATCCTCTGGGATAATGAACTTCACATGCCCATATGCATCAGGATTAGATGCGAGAATTTCAGCTACTTGCTCAAATACTCCAACATCATCATTATCCCCCGGCGTTGTAAATGCCCGTCCGCCAGCGTTTCTATTTTCCCCATGATTGCCGGGGACGGCCAAGACGAATACTTCCCCAAACATCTTCGACCATCTACAGATGGCGTCTCTAATGAGCCTTCTTGCAATTCTGATTTGCTGTCGCCTGTTGGCCTCAATCATAAAAGTTTGCGATGGATAATGGCCTTCGCAGTTTTCAACAATGTCGCCAAGCCCCGCAACAACAAGGGTACCAATTTCGGTACCAGATTTGCGAAGATCACGAATTTGAATTTCGATTAAATCAATTGCTTCAACAATTGCCTTAACTGTACCAGCAAGTCCGTGTCCATCTCCCTTGCCAATTTGCCAGTCGTTAATGCAGGCGAAAAATACATCATCGCCCTTTGGCATATCTTCTTTTTTAAGTTTTCTATGCTTTTTAACTTCTTGGACCAAATCAGCATAGTCCAACCTTATTTTTTCTTGTCTTTCCCTTACCCCAAACTTATAGGACCAAAGTGTTTGAATTCCGTCTGGCGTCTGGGCATCCCATTGCGAAATTTTGACAGGTTCAACAATGTCGTATTCGTCTGGGGAATATCCAGCACTCAACAGCACTTCATCCCAATTCGGGTTGGGGGAGTCATATGGGTCGGATGTTATTTCAACCTCATCGCCATCCCAAGAATTTCCAGGTTTCAGAGCTACCGGCAACTTCACTTCTTCTACTTTTTGTGCGTATGGAGTAGCTTCGTTATCTTCTACTGGATCAAATATCTTATCTTTTTTTGTCATTCACGTTCCTCCGTTTTTCGTGTTGCAACACTATAGCACACCGAACGGTCAACTAGACGAACTGGCCACGATTATTTCTCTGCCGTTTTTTCGACTTGGCGGCTTTGCTAATATCCGTCCGCTGTTTGAGGTTTTTCTTTTTTCCCTCTCTATGAATCTTAGCGTGCTCTTGCGGCGTGCATAAATAGAGGTTTTCAACTCTGTTATCTAGTTTAACCTCGTTAATATGATGAACACTCTCAAACGTCTGAAGATATCTACCAAGAAAATCTTCGTAGACAAGTCTGTGTTCATAAACATATCCTTTGTTTGTAAAAGGATGATCAGGCCTTAAAACTCTCAGATATCCTTTATCATCAACATATTTACCCCCGGTAAAGTTTGAATTCCCTTTACCCTTACGAGCATCCATCCCCCACTTGAGTTGCTTTCTTCTAGTCACTAATCCTGGCTTGTAATGTACCATCATCCAGTCGCTATGTATGCGCCCTTATCCTCAACAGAAAGTTGTCCAGGTTGTCCAGGGTCATTTCTAAATGATACAGCAGCAAGACCATTTGGTTGAAAAATTCCTATCTCTGTATGAAATGTGTGAAGCCCCTCAGTTAAGTTTCTTATTACTTTTATGCTATCCATAGAGCTTTTCTTCCCCCCGAGAATTGTCGTTTCCCTTGACGCTACCATTGTACCATCAATATGAACTTTGATTCTTGCTTTTGTTGCTACATAACCGAGACTACACATTAATGTAGAAAACGTTTGCCTGACTAAAGTTAAGCGGCTTGCAGGAATATAGACATCTGGGAGATAGAAATTTAGATATTGGTCATAGGCCGCATCAACATCTTGAGTCCACTGATCATCAGGATTTGAAATCCAAGCCCGCACCCCCTGAGGCAATGGGTCGGCAATATCTGAAAGTTCCTGGTCATTATCAGACATTTGCGTAAAGCTTGCGCTACTCAGCGGGGTTCTATTTTTCCAAGTTACATAAGAGTATGCCATTATGTATCCTTGCTAACAAATGCCCCAACATCTTCAATCCAGAATTGCATGGGCTGGTTCGCATCTGCTCTAACGCTTGGAGTTCCTACTCCGCCGACCTGATATCTCGTTTCTGCAACAAATGTATGTGACCCCCCGGCCACACCAATAATTGCCTCAACGTCGTCAAGGGAACGCTTATAATTTTTTTCAACATCAGCTTCTCTTGAGGCAAACATGGTTCCATCTACAGTAATTCTTACCTGAATGCGACAATTTCCAGTAGTTGACCCCTGCAATGTTGAGCAATGAAAATGAACCTTCAGCAATCTATCGCTAGGAATAGTCTTTGTTAGCGTAAAGCCATTTATTGTTGTATATGATGCAGTTACGTTATGATCTGCCGTGCTTTCTCGCCAACCAATAATTCCCTGAGATGCACTAGTCGCCAACTCATAGGCATACTGATCATTCTCAGACATCTGGAAGAGCTTATTAGTCGTAATAGGAGTTTTGGCTCCCCAAACTACATAGCTAAATTCTGATGGCATACTATATTATATCATCCAATCCCTTGTTTTTCCAGTTTGGGTCCCTATTTTCAAAGAACAATTCAGGAGTCGCAATAAATTTATCTTCTTTATTTTCTTTGCCGTTTTTGTATGTATTCATCAAATCAAGAAGTCTTTGACCATCCTCGCTGAGAGACAAAAGGGCCATCCTGTATTCCCACGACTCAGACTGTCCACTTCCTCTTTTCAGTTTTGCCGGTAGCCTCTCATGTGCTGAAGCACCCTCTAATTCAAGAACTTTATTATTTAACTTTTGCATCTCTAAAACAAGGTAAGCAATAAGGGCAGTTTCGTCTGGGGCAGTATATTCCCCAGTCGAAGAGTCGATATAAACTAAATCTTCATCAATTGCCGCTAATTCCTCAACAACAAACCCCTTGTACCATCTGTCAGGATCATCAGTTCCTCCATTTAGCCTATCCCATGCTGCTTCGCTTTTCCAAGCTCTAGGGTGTATATCATAGATAACTGATGAATCTTTAATTTCGTCAAGGCCAATAATTTCTCGCTTCAAGTCGATGGTAGATGTTGATACTGTAACAGCGCCGAAACCCCCGCCCGAATTCCATTTCAGGTAATGAGTACCTGCTCCCGAACTCAATCCAGGCATCCACAAAGTCGCCGACCCAATACCAACAAAATCGTCGCCCACGAGGATACCCTCAGTGGCATTATTGTCTGCCCCAAGACGTATTGCGTTGTCTGACAGCCCAGACTTACCAGCAATAACGACTGTACCGTTGTTTCTTTGCAGAAAACCAAATTGTTTGCTTGCTCTTACACCCCAGGATCTATGGCCAAAGACAGCATTATTGGCGTTGCCATCCTGAGTTCCCATAATAGCAACGCCAGAGTTGATATCATCCACCGCCCAAATTTTACTTCCCACATAGAGACTATCTTCAACTATGTTTGTTTTGTATACCCCTACGTCATCAACGTACATATTCGCCGTATTAGACGCCCAAGTAGAACTAATCTTAAGGTTCATTGATGTTCCTTCAGCTACAGTTAAGAATGTATACTTATAAAAGGCATCTTCGTGTGTAAGGTTCCATACCATAGGAACATAACTATTGTTGCCCCCATCAGTATCTACGCTGATAATAATGTCATTACCGCCAGAATCGGCTGGGGTAACATTATAAACCCATAAACTAAATTCATAGCAGTTACCAGATGTAAGTCCAGAGATAGTAGTGTAGACGCCATCAAGGGGAGTAACTGAAGCTCCTGGGTTTATCCTGAGAGAACCCGATCCTGACCTGACTGGCGGGGGGCCAGCCTCACCCGTATTTGCTCTAGTTATAACTAAGTCGGTAGGATCGTCGCTTGTCCATCCGGAAATATCTACATCAAATGTTCCGTTGCTACACAAGTTTGTTGTGTCCCTTTGAAGAGAACCAGCAATAATATCAGAAGCGTCTACAGTTCCTCTAACTGTAACATCACTAAATTCCGCCGAACCATCGCCCATGATGGCCCAGCCAGCAGAACCAGTAGCATAATTATTAGATTTTAATAAATCGGCTCCAACAGTAAGAATATTGGTTCCTGTGATGCTTGACCCGTCTAATGTACCTCTTACTGTTACATTGTTGAACTCTGCATTTCCATCTGCAAGAATCTTCCACCCCGCCGATCCCGGCGTATATGTTGTCGAACTAATATATTTAGATGCCGTAAGCTCTATAGTGGCTAACTTCTGGGCTGTAACAGCATTGGCATTAAGTTCATTAGCTGTAATCGCATTTGAAGCAATTTGATTTGCCGTAATTGTATCAGTAGCAATTTCAGCAGCAGTTATTGTTGAACCCGCAATTTGAGAGGCAGTTATTGTATCTGCCGCAATATCCCCAGCAACAATTGTGTTTGCAGCAATCTCTGTTGTCGTTATCGTTCCTGAAGCAATTTCTGCCGCCGTAATCGTATTAGCAAAAATCTCACTAGATGTAATCGTATTAGCAGCAATTTGAGTTGCTGTAATTGTATTCGTTGCAATCTTTGCGGCAGTAATGGCTTCTGCATTAACTTTTATGGTTGTTACCGCATTGGTAGCAAGCTCATCTACAGTAATGGCTCCAGTATTAATCTCATTAGCCGTAATTGTATTACCGAATATTTCACTAGCTGTAATTGTATTACCAGCTATCTGCCCCGCCGTAATTGTATTCGCCGCAATCTCTGTTGCGGTAACCGCCCCCGCATCAATTTTAGCAGTTGTTATTGCATCAGCAGCAATTTGCCCTGTATCAATTGAGAGTGCTACAATCTTATCGCCCGTAATAGTAGTACCAGCAATTTCCGCCCCAGTAATTGTAAGGGCGGCAATTTGACCAGCAGTAATTGTGTTGGCTGCAATTTCAGCAGATGTAATCGTTAACGCTTCAATTTTAGCTGCCGTAACAGCCCCAGCAGCTAACTCAAGAGTGTCAATTGCCCCAGAGGCAATCTGACTGGCCGTAATCGTATCTGTCGCTATATCCCCGGCAACAATCGTCCCGGCAGCTATTTCGGTAGTTGTAATCGTGCCAGCAGCGATATCGCCAGCAACAATAGTGTTAGCGGCTATCTCGTTTGATGTAACTGCACCAGTATTAATTTTCGCCGTAGTTACTGCATTTGCCAAGATTTCATCTGCCGTAATAGCATTTGCAGCAATTTCATTAGCCGTAATTGTATTAACAGCAATCTTCCCGGCAGTAACAGAGTTGGCGGCTAATTCGTCCGTACCAATGGCCCCCGACGCTATCTGACCAGCCGTAATTGTATTGCCAAATATTTCATTAGAAGTAATTGTATTGGCGGCAATTTGAGAAGACGTAATTGTATTTGCCGCAATCATATCCGCTACAATGGTTCCAGGTAAAATTTCGCTAGCCTGTGGCTTCCAGGCTGTAGGGACATCGCCTTCTTCCAACTGAACCTGATCAATATAAATTGTATCTAAGTTATCTGCATTCTGTAGGAGAACAAAACATGCAAGCTCTGTGTTTGAGGCGCTTGTAATTGTGTGCGTAACCGAAAGTCTCTGCCACCCTG
>Ga0307380_10011083_pt1 | contig 11314 bp, 5 predicted proteins | sample UN3MG_FD_202239 | JGI IMG/M metagenome (GOLD analysis project Ga0307380, IMG submission 202239) | Soil microbial communities from Risofladan, Vaasa, Finland - UN-3 | ecosystem: Environmental > Terrestrial > Soil > Coastal area > Acid sulfate soil | place: Finland: Risofladan, Vaasa | collected... | reverse complement strand
GACCCTTAGTGCTGGGTGACAAGGTCTATGTGACCACCTTGGATGGTTGTCTCTACGCCCTGCGTGAAAATGGAACAGAGGCTACCCAGCTTTGGAAAACACAACTCAGTGTGCACGGTGCAACGGCCGATCTGGTAGGCAGTGAACAGGGCATCCTGGTGAGTAGTCGGGACCTGATGCTGACATCGGTATCCCCTCGAACGGGTAGGATACAGTGGCGTCACGGTATCCTGGACGGTGTCTGGATCAAGGACCGCTTTGTGGCGGCTGATTGGATCGGGGCCCTGCAGCCCACGCCGACCGCGGTGGCAGGGACACTCTACTGTGGCGGACCGGATGGATTTGTGCATGCCCTGGATGCTGAGACTGGCAAGGAAAAATGGCGTTTCGAAGCAGGAGGAACCATTGGTGTTGCGCCTACGGTGGTGGGGGATAAGGTCTTCTTCGGACAGATTAACGGTGACAAACACTTCTATGCTTTAAATAAGGATTCCGGCGATGTCCTCTGGAAATCCAAGGACTTCGATTTCGTGTGGGTAGCGCCGGTGTACGCGAACGGTCGCCTCTTCTTAGGGAATAAGGATGGCCATGTCTTTGCCGTGGATCCCAACACTGGCGCCATGCTCTGGCGTTACTATACGGCCAAGGATACGCCCAAGGAACACTGGCCGAAAAGTAAGCGAGGACACGGTTTTCCCCCAGGCGTCTACTCGAATCCGGTGGCCGATGAGAAGTACTTCTACGTAGGCTCCTGGTCCGGCTACTACTTCGCCTTTGACCAAGTGACTGGTGAGATGGTTTGGCGCACCCAGACCAACAATGATAACCCTACGGGTGGGCTTCCTGATTCCGCGGCGCCGATGTTACACAAAGGACATCTTTACGTGCAGAAGATCGGGCATATCATTGCCGCTTTAGAGAAGCAGACTGGCAAGATCGTATGGGAATGGCAGGCGCCGTTGGGCTATCTGCAGAACGGCACGGTAGCCGCTCATGGTGACCGTATCTACGGATCGATCATACGTGACGTGACCGAGGTTCCTTACCGGGCCACGGTCCTGGCCTTTCAAGACGTGGAGAGTGGCAGCCAGAAGCTTTGGGAGTACAACGGCGGCTGCGGCCTGACAGCGCCGGTACTGACCGAGGATAAGCTGATCTTCGGATCCTCGGCGGATATGTTCGTGACCTGTCTGCATCCGCGGGACGGTTCGGTTCGTTGGCGTTGTTATACCGGAGGGCAGATGCTGGAGAATATCCCGGCCCTGTACGGCAACAAGGTCTATGTACACTGCAAAAACGGTTGGCTTTTTGCGATTGAATAGGTTTCATTGAATCAGTACTATCTTGTAGAATCCAAGATACCTATATATAGAAATGCGTTGAGTTAAAGTTATGAAAAAGATGAGAAAACTGATTAAGAAACTGCTACAATAAAATTAGAAAGAAGAACAAGGATTGGACCGAAGAATCGCTGGAGAAGAAAAATTAGATTCTACTTGGAGCAATGCAAAGGTGAACACCATCAAACAGTCACGGAGACAAAACCATGAAGATTAAACTCTGTTTGATATTACTTATTTCAATGCTGAATATGACCTGTTGTTTTGCAACTGAATTTTATTCCAGCGGTAGTCCGGATATTGACCGCATGCGGGCTGAAGTGAAGGCATCTCCGACTACCGCAGAGAATTACCGAGAGCGATCCCTTCTTTTATTTGTCTGGCTATCGAGCTTGCAACAGCAGGGTGCCGATACGCATCCGTTTTTTGACGTCGATAAGGCATACGCTCAGTTACAGGATAAAATTGTTCGTGGCAAAGGAGCGGCTAAGGAAAAAGCGCTCCAGGAAATGGGCAAAGTGATTGATAAAGGTTATCAAGTGATGGAGGGAATACTCCAAAACTTAAAAGAAAAGGGTCCCATTTATAAACCATTCAAGGGAAGCGCTGAAGGATTTCCTAAAGGCGGTGACATGGACGCTGAGTGGCCCATGTTTCAAGGCAATAAACACAATACGGGCTATACAAAGGCGCCTGGGCCTAAAACGGGTGAATTGGCCTGGAAGTTTCCGGTCGGCTTGGGGTGGTATGCTCGTCCGTCAGTAGAAAAAGACCGGGTCTATGTGGCGTCGCCCGGACTGCATACAACCAGCCTCTGTTTGGATCTAGAGTCAGGTAAGGAGATCTGGAAATCGACCCAAGCTCATCCGCTTCTTGGTATTTATAAATATCCTGCGATGATGTCCACGCCGTTGATTTTAAAGGACAAGATTATTCTCAGAGAGGTTAATAGTCATGGTGGTAATGAAGGGCAGGCGAGAAATCTTGTTTATGTAGACAAGAAAACCGGCGAGACTCTATCCCGAAAGTATGCCGGCCATATCGATTATCGCACGCAGGTTGCTCCGGTTGCGACCAATGGAAAGTTCACCGTTTATCCGTTTGGGATTCATGACATTTATAGCACACCTCCTATCTGCCAAAACATGAATCGCTTAATTTGTGCGGACGTTGATAACAATAGGAAATTTTGGGATTTCAACGTGGGCGACATCGATGTCTTGGCTGAGCCAGTCATGACAGATAGCCATGTGTTCCAGGGAACGACTGAAGGCTACTTATATGCGCTCAATCTAGGCGGGACCGGTAATGCGCTTAAGGAGCTCAAATTGGAAGCCTCCAAGAACTCTCGGATTTACTGGAAATTTAGGGCTGATGGTGCGGTGAACACCGCCGTTACCCTAGTGGGAGGAACTGTCTATTTTGGGTCGAATGGGGGTGTTCTCTATGCATTAAAAGAATCAGATGGATCCGTTGTATGGGAAACTCGGATCGATTCGCCCGAAGCGGGAGCCCGGAAACAGTTTACGGTGCCGCTAGTTATGGATGGGAAGTTATATGTTGGCGGGGCTAACCAGTATTTCTATTGTCTGGATGTTAAATCTGGGAAAATCCTGTGGAAAACGAAATTAACGGACTGGATTCGTTCCAAACCGGCGATGACTTCTGAAGGACTACTGGTTGCCAGTGTGGACGGGAAAATTGCCTGCCTGAGTAAGAAGGGTAAAGTTAAGTGGACCAAGCAGGTGTCCACCCACCAGATTTATGCCGATTTGGTCGTAGCGGGAGATACCGTTCTGGTGAACGACAGCGACTTGTGGTTGCGTCGCATCAATACAAAGGGCGATGTGCTGTGGAAGCGGAGTTTGCTGAATGCATACGAAAACGAAGAAGGGGAACGCATTTTCACCGATGTTCTTTCGGGAGGCACCTACTATCAGTCGAAACCGACGGCTTCTCGGGGAAAACTGTACTTTGGTAATCCGGCTGGATTCCTTTTTTGTGTGGATGCAGAAACAGGAAAGGAAATTTGGAAATTTGAAATGGGCGGCGCTATTTCCGTTGGACCGGCTATAGGAGATGGGAAAGTGTTTGCGGGTCAGCAGGGAGGAGAACGTTTCTTCTACTGTGTGGATGCAGAGACTGGTGAACTAGTATGGAAACAGACCGTTCCCGGTGGATGGGTCTGGGGATCGGCGGCTTTTGACGATGGAATGGTTTATGTGCCAACCGTTAATGGACATGCGGTTTGCCTTGATGCTAAGACGGGGCATATTGTCTGGATGTATCCTGCTGCCAAGTCGGTACCGGCGGAGCCCGCTATCGATGGTGATCTGGTCTATTTCGGATCATGGAGTCATTCACTGTACGCCTTTAACAAGAAGACCGGTGAGATTGTCTGGAAGGAAAATGGGATCGGGCTGGATTCCGGAACCCTGATCGCCTACCAAGGGAAAATTTATCTGCCTCACCATGCAAACGTCTTTATGTATTTTGATGCCAAGGATGGGAAAGTGCTGAGCCGCGGAAACACAAATCCAAAGCATACCGGGAATTTCACCAACTTTAATGCAACGCCCGCTTTCTTTAAAGACCGTGCTTACTACACGGCACGCGTGGGTAATGCTCTAAGAGGTGTGCCGACAGCTTCCCGCATTTACTGTGTCGATTCTGCCTCTGCAAAGATCCACTGGACCTTCCCTGATGGTGGTGGGCTGTCTGCTCCGGCTATTGCCAGTGATCGCGTCTACATTGGGTCAGGCAATACACCGTTGTTTTATTGTCTCGATGCCTATACAGGGAAACCGATATGGATTTACAAGCTCGGGCAGCGTGTTGAGGAAGCTACCCTCTGTATTTACCGGGACAAGGTGTATGTTCTGGCAGGGGATGGTTATGTGCATGCGATCAAATAGAGAATACGGTGAGATTAATAACAATAGGAACTGAGGCTTGATGTGTTAAAAATGTACAATACAAAATACTTTGTACTCGGAATCGCTTTGCTGTTCTGCGTGAATGCTCAAGCAGGATTTGCTGCGGTGCAGGATAATTTTAAACCAAGCGGCCACGCGGAACTGGATGCGATTCGCCAATCGATCGCAACACAAAAAACGAACAAAGATAACTATAAGCTGCGTATTTTTATGTTGAAGCAATGGATGTGCAGCCTCCAGCAGATGGGCGCCAATACAGAGCCTTTCATAGAAGTTACCGAGATTTTCAAAACGATTTTTCCCTGGAATCTTTTTCCTTTTGATGGAAAAGAAAAAGTCCTTTCACCCAGAGAGGAAAAATTACTGTATCCTGCAATTGACGAAGGGTACCGGATTTTGGATGCCATTTATGCCGAATGTAATCAATTGACAGATGAGCCTGTTGTCAATGCGGAGCCAACTCAACAGACAGATTCAACGGTTTCTGCAAAACATAAGCCAACAAGACGTCGGGATAACTGGCCACTTTATCAAAAGAATAATCAACACACAGGTTCTGCAGAGACAGACCATATTCTTTCTGGAAAAGAGGCTTGGAGATTTCCTGTAGGATTTGCCTGGGAAGCGAAGCCAGTTGTCGAAAACGATATTGTTTATGTTGTTTCCCCAGGCATGCGGACGATCATGTATAGTCTGGATCTGAATACCGGAGAAGAGCTTTGGTCTAGCAAACAACTGCCGGCTATTGTATTGGATCAGCTATATTGGACGCCCTGTGCCGCGTCTACGCCTCGTATTCAGGATCAAGAGATCATTGTTCGCGATTTGGGTTCGCGAGGGAACAAAGGGGATACGCGATATGCCATCGTGATCGACAAAAAAACTGGAACTATCAAGAAACGAGTTGAAACCGGACATGTTGATTATCGGGCCGGATACGCCCCTATCGCTGCGGATAAGCAATACATCGTTTTTCCCCATAGTACACAAGATATCCATGAAGATCCGCCGGTGAGTAGACCCTTCAATCGGTTGATCTGCAGACATGTTGAAAGTGGAAAAAAAATGTGGGATATGCCAGTGGGCCCGACGCTATGTGAACCGGTTATCCGGGGGAATGCAGTGGTGACCGGGACGATGGCAGGAAATGTATTCTGCTTTGATCTGGAATCTGCCGGAAACCACTCAAGGGCGGGACAGGTGCGGTGGCAGTTTCAAGCGGCAGGAGGTGTCAACAAAAGCCCCTGCATAGAAAATGGAAAGGTGATTTTCGGTTCCAATGACGGACAGATCTATTGCCTGTCGGAAAAAGACGGAATCGTTCTCTGGACATATCAAACAGAGGCGCCGGAACAACGTGCCATGAAGAATTTTTCGACACCCGTGTGCATCAATGGAAAAGTTTATATCGGCAGCGCTGACACCTATCTGTACTGCCTGAATGAACAGAACGGCCGCCTGGAATGGAAATATAAGTGCAGCGACTGGCTCCGTTCGCGACCTGTAGTATCAGGCAATAAAGTATTTATCACCACGATTGACGGCACCCTACTGTTTCTCAGAAATAAGGGGGAGCACGCAGAGTTTGTTTGGAAAAGAAAATGCGGCACCCATCAATCCCTGGCGGACCTGACTTTCAGTAAGAATAAGATTCTGGTGACCACGTCCGACCTGTTTTTATGGTGTTACAACGACCAGGGTGATTTGCTTTGGAAAAAAAGTCTCCTCGAATGCGCCTATGACGGAGACTATAGAATAAACCTTGAGCAAGTCGCAGGGGGGGCGTATTTCCAGTCCAAAGTCACCGCGGCTGACGGAAAGATCTTTTTCGGAACCCCTTCACGCTTTATTTATGCTGTGGAAGCAGACTCCGGAAAAGAATTGTGGAAATTCGAGCTGGGAGCCGCAATCTCAGTAGCACCATCCTATTCGAACGGCCGGATCTTTGCCGGCCAGCAGGGTGGAGAAGAGTTCTTCTATTGTATTGATGCAAAGACTGGTCAGAAAATATGGCAGCAGTCGATCGGCTGGGTTTGGGGGTCATGCAATATTGCTGAAGGAAAAGTTCTCATTCCTTGTATAGACGGTTATGCAACCTGCCTGGATGAAAAGACTGGCGCCATCATATGGCGACATAGAACCAACAAATCGCTGTGCACAGAACCTACCATTGATGATGGCACCGTGTATTTCGGCGGATGGGACCGGTTCATTTATGCCTTTGATCTTCATACCGGCCGCGTTAAATGGAACCGTTATTTCAATCATGGTTCAGATTCCGGTGCACAGATCGCCTATAATGGAAAATTATATTTCCCCTCGCCCGGCAGTCAATTCAGATGCCTGGATGCTGAGACTGGTGAAATTGAGTGGAATATACATGTTGATAAATCAATCTTCAATGTCACTCCCGCATTTCACGATAATAAAATCTTTGCTTCCGCAATGATCGGCAGGTGTCTTGGAGGTATACCGGTGCATTGTAATGTTTACTGCTTGGATATAGACACTCAAAAAATCGTTTGGACTCATCCTGGAGGAGGGCATACGGCACCCGTTGTTGCTGGTGGGAGGGTTTATGTTGGTTCGCTTACATCTCCTTATATTTACAGTCTTGATGAAAAAGGAAATGGTGACGGTACCACCCAATGTTTTTGGAAGTTCAGAATGGATAACCATATGGAAGAAGCCTGTGCCGCTTTTTATGATAATAAACTCTATATGCTGAGTTCCGGGGGGTGGGTATATGCTGTGGAATGATATCATATCAAGAGGTGTTTGCAGTGGAAACGGGTCTCGGTTAGCCCATATAATAAGAACTGTAAGGAACTAAGTATGAAAGATAAGGAATTAAATATGAAAATCCCAGAACAACCCAGACAGTTTGAGTTATGGATCAATGGTGAATTAACCGCGCCGGACAGTGGCGTGTATATCACCCGTATCAGCCCGGCTCACGACTCTCCGGTCACCCGGGTTCCCGAAGCAGCAGCCAGCGATGTTAATAAAGCGGTGGCGGCGGCCAAGCAGTCGTTCGAGGCAGGAATCTGGGCGAATCTTCCAGGAGCCGAGCGAGCGGAGATTCTCCATGCCGTCGCCTTGAAGCTGGTAGAATCCTCATCGGAACTGGCGCTTTACGAAACGCTGGAAAGCGGTAAGCCATTGACTCAGTCAGGATTCGAAGTCGAATGGGCGGCCGGTCTGTGGAAGCATGCGGCCGCGCTTTGCCGACACTTATACGGACAAAGCTGCAATACCCTGGGAGAGGGGACGATCGCAATGACACTGCGTGAGCCTATTGGTGTGGTCGGGCTGATTACACCATGGAATTTTCCCTTGTTGATCGCCAGCCAGAAGGCCCCGTATGCATTGGCTGCCGGTTGCTCGGTGGTCATCAAACCTTCTGAACTAACCTCGGTAACAACGCTGCTGCTGGCGGAAATCTTGAAAGAGTGCGGTGTTCCGGACGGGGTGTTTAATGTCGTAACCGGCTATGGCGACCCCGTTGGTCAAGCCTTGTGCGAGCACAAGGACATTGAGATGATCTCGTTCACCGGATCGACGAAGGTTGGCAAGGCCATTTCCCGCGCCGCGGCGTGCAACCTCAAAAAGGTGTGCCTCGAGCTGGGTGGTAAGAATCCCATGATCGTCATGGACGACGCCAATCTCGACGACGCAGTTGATGCCGCCCGTCTGGGTGGCTTCTTCAATATGGGGGAATGCTGCAATGCCAGCAGCCGTATCCTGGTGCAGGAAGGCATTGCCGATAAGGTTGTCGAGCGATTAACAGCCTTTGCCAGTGAACTGAAGGTCGGCGACCCTCTCGAAGAAAACACCAAGCTGGGGGCGATCATTAATGAAACGCAGGAGCAGAAAATCCTGGGCTACATCAAGGCCGGTCAGGAAGCCGGAGCCCGGCTTTGCATCGGTGGCGGCAAATTGAAAACAGAGAAGGGACGTTTCCTCGAAGTTACCATACTGGATCATGTTCCGGCCGATTCCGCCATCGCCAAAGAAGAGGTGTTCGGGCCAGTACTTTCTGTAATTCGCTTTAAGACGCTCGATGATGCCATTGCCATCGCCAACGGTACGGACTATGGTTTGTCCGCCGGTATTTTCACCAACGATTATAACCAGGCGATGAAGGCATCCCGTAGCTTGCGGGCCGGAACGGTATGGGTCAACACCTGGCTCGAGGGGCATGCGGAACTCTCTTTCGGCGGCTACAAGCAAAGCGGTCTGGGACGGGAGCTCGGAAGCAAGGCCGTCGAAGAATATACCGAAGAGAAGAGCGTTCTTTTCAGTCTTGGAAAACGCCAGCCTTGGTGGTGATTCCGCCGTCTGTAAGCCGTGAAAATATTGAACTCGACAAAAAATCATTAACAGAAAGGAAGCAAAATGGATACCTTAGGAGTTATTTACGCAATCATTACGGTCATGGCCTGGGGGTCGTGGCTGGTGCCTTCACAGAAGGTCAAATTTCCTAATGAGCAGGCCAAGACATTCTATGTGGCATTGGCTACCTGCCTGATTGCCGCGGTCATTGTATTGATCCGCGGTGAGTTGGGACAGTTGGCATCCGGCGGGGCATGGATTCCAGTGGTTGGCGGCCTGATCTGGGCGGTCAGCGCCTATTGCGCCTTTGTGGCTTGCAAGCATATCGGTATTGCCAAGGCGTTCGGCATCTGGGCGCCGCTGAACATTATCGTTTCCTTTATCTGGAGTCTGACCCTCTTCGGCCAGTTCCGCGATAGCTCGCTCCTGATCGGCCTGCTGGCTATTGAGGCGATAGCACTGGTGATTATCGGTATCCTCATGATTATTTTCTCCGGTGACTCAGGCGGAGAGGATGAAGGCAGGGAAGGCAAATCAGCCATGCTCGGTTTGTTGGGAGCGATCGGTGCCGGGGTGCTGTGGGGAACCTATTATATACCTTCCGCCTACCTTTCGCGAAATATCGAAGGGGTTTCCGAGGTTTCTGCCTGGGCCTCGGCGTTTCCTTTGGCGGTTGGGATGCTAATCGGTACTTCTGTGATGGTCGCGCTGACCCGCAAGGCGCCAAAGCTGGACAATAAGCTCGATTATGTGCAGGCGCTTTCCTCCGGGGGACTCTGGGCGCTGGGTAATTTCGGCATGCTGTTGACGGTCAAGGCGATTGGCCCGGGACCCGGCTATACCATTGCTTCGCTCTGTGTGGTGGTTAATGCGCTTTGGGGCGTGTTCTATTTCAAGGATCCAGCGCCGAAGTCGCGTGCGGCCCTGCTAACGATCCTCGGGGTGGTTATTGCCACGCTCGCCGGCCTAGTGCTGGGCAATCTCGGCCTGCTGGAATCCATGTATGAAATTACGCTGAGGAGTAAATAGCCATGGCTGTAACACGCATAAAATGCCGGATCAAAGGTGAAGTGGCAGTGATCCTTCTGGAACCGCCGGAAGGCAAGCCGCCTACGCTGGATGGTGATGTTCTGGGCGAGTTGGAGAGCTGCATTGAAGAAGTTCGTCGACAGAAATCCCGTATCGTGTGGGTGCGCAGCACCTCCGAACGCTTTTTCTGCGTCGGCGCAAATATCAACGTACTTCAGCATACAGATGAGAAAACCATTATTCCATGGGTGATGCAGGGGCATCGGGTACTCAATATGCTTGAAGATCTGCCCGTGCCGGTCGTAGCCGTAGTGGAAGGCTATGCAATGGGCGGCGGCCTGGAACTGGCCATGGCGTGCGATCTGATTTTTGCCTCCGACAATGCGCAGCTGGCACATTCCGAAGCAACGCTGGGCTTTGTTCCCGGCTGGGGTGGCACCCGGCGGTTGGCCGCACGCATTGGTGCTTCCAAAGCCAAATACTGTTTTTACAACGGAAAAACGATCGATGCTCATAAGGCAGTCAAGATCGGACTCGTTGATTTTGCTGGAAGCAAGGGCGAACTCGAAAATGAACTGAATGATTTTACCGCCTCCGTTATCGCCAACAACCGGAATGCAATCTATCAATTTAAAACCATATTGAATGATCAGCAACGACAGGGGCGTGATGGTAACGCTGCAGTTGAAGCATTTCGTTCCGTCAGTTGCCTGCAGGACCCCGATACACTACAACGGTTACATGATTTTATTACGAAAAAAGGAAAGAAATAGAATGATCTCAAAAAAAGCATTGGAAGGCATACGCATCCTTGATTTCAGCCATGTGTACCAAGGCCCGGTCGGCACCCAGATACTGGCCGACTATGGCGCCGATGTTATCAAGGTTGAACGTCCCGGAAGCGGAGACTGGAGCCGAGCATGGGGGCCGTTTGTCAAAAATGTTTCGCTGCCGTTTGCGAACCTGAACCGGAACAAGCGATCCATCACAGTGGACATGAAGAAGGAGGACGGCAAGCAGATCATCCGCAAGCTGGTCAAATCGTCTGATGTACTGGTGCACAACTTCCGCCAGGGAGTAATGGAAAAACTGGGATTCGGTTACGATGACCTCAAGGAAATCAATCCCTCGCTGATCTATGCCGCATCGAGCGGATGGGGTGACACGGGACCGTATGCCGATCGTGGACGCGCTGGCCACGACATGATGGCGCGTGCTGAAGGTGGGTGGTTTACCTTTTATAATCAAGAGCAACCGCCCATTCCCGCCGGCATCAGCATCGATTATCCAGCCGGGCTTAATCTGATGATCGGGATCCTGACCGCATTGGTGCATCGCATGCGCACTGGAGAGGGTCAATACCTTTCCACCGATCTGTTCAGCGTTGCCTTCCACGCCCACGTATGGGACGCGGCGGCACGGTTGAACGCGGAAAAAATTGATCGTCCAGCGGCTGTGGGTGGTACGGAGGCCGCAATCAATAAAGCGTTCCAGACCTTGGATGGGTTTATCGAAGTTTCCCCAGTGTTTTCCAGCAACGCCCTGCGGGATATCTCGACTGCTGTCGGACTCGGCGATTTGTCGCAACGCATGGAGTTTAGCACTGAGGATCTCCAGATTGAAAACAAGGACCAGCTGAATACGTTGCTGGCTCAGGCGTTTTTGATGAAAACA
>Ga0307380_10011082_pt1 | contig 11314 bp, 7 predicted proteins | sample UN3MG_FD_202239 | JGI IMG/M metagenome (GOLD analysis project Ga0307380, IMG submission 202239) | Soil microbial communities from Risofladan, Vaasa, Finland - UN-3 | ecosystem: Environmental > Terrestrial > Soil > Coastal area > Acid sulfate soil | place: Finland: Risofladan, Vaasa | collected... | reverse complement strand
GATGCCGGTTTACCTCAAATAACTTATTCGGGTTCTGTTACGGATGTTTCTCAAAAAGGTTATTCGACTTTTTTTCGTTTAATTCCCAATGATGATTCACAAGCTGAAATTGTCATTAATTTTTTAGATCAGTTTTTAAAAGTAAAAGAGCTTTTATTAATTAATGATGATACTAAGTTTGCCATAGGATTAAATGAATATATGGAAAAATATGCTCAAAAGAAAGATATAAAGATCCTTGATAAAATTGAAATTCAGGATGTTGGAAATAGATTAGCAGAGATAGTGGACAAGGTGGCTCAAGTCAATCCCAAATACATATTTTTTGCCGGAATGGAGCCGATCTGTAATTTATTGGCTTTGAAACTAAGGAAAAAAGGACTTAAAAGTATTTACTTGGGTACCGATGCCATTAAACCTTCTAAATTTTTAACGACACCGGGATTTAATGTTGATGGACCATATCAAAGCAATGTGTGTACAGATTTATACAGAAATAAATTGGCTCGTGATTTTACTCGTAAATTTAAAGAAAAATATGGCGAAATTTATTCGGTATACACAGCAGAGGGTTATGTTACAGTCAAATTATTGATTAATGCCATGAAAAAATGTGGATCAGATATAACACGTGAAAATATGTTAAAAAATATTAAATCAATAAAAATGAATTCGATTATCGGAGATATTTCTTTCCAAAGTAATGGCGAATTGGAAACATCTAAAATTGGATTTTATAAATTTAAAAACCAAAAAGATTTGGAGTTTATTGGTTTTTCAACAGATATACTAAAGTAAGTATGTTCATTAATAAAGAAAATATTCCAAAATAAATTTATAAAAAGATATTTGTTTTAAATTTGAGGAATTGAATGTGAAACAAGCTAAAAATAATAATGGATGGCGATGGATTTTATTATTTACCGGCGTGTTATGGTTGTGTACCTTTGCAAGCAGAGTAATTCTTTCACCATTAATGGGACTTTTTCAGGATAAGTGGGAATTAACCGGAGCAGAGGTAGGCATGCTTGGAAGCGTAATCTATCTATCGTATTTTATTTTTCAAATACCAAGTGGATTACTTGCAGATAAATGGAATCGAAAGAAAATAATGGTCTTGGGTGGAATTTTACAGGGAATAGCGGTGGTAGGATGTGGTTGTTTTGATAATGTTTTTAGTTTTGCTTTCTTCAGACTCTTAACCGGTATTTTTTCAGCGGCTATTTTCAGCAGTAGTTTTGGTTATATAGCTTCTACCTTGCCTTCTGAAAAAAAAGTAATGGGAATAGGTATTGTACATTCTTTTATGCCTTTAGGCATTGTTGTTGGTACAGTATTTACCAGCGAAATAACATTTCGGTATAATTTGTATTGGGGTACTTCGTTTGTTATCTTTGGATTAGGTATCATTCTTTCCAGTGTAATTTTGAGTTTATTAACAAAAGGGAAAGAAGAACAACCATTTAGAATCGAAGAAAAAAATAAAGAACCCGGTAAAACTAAATCAATATTATTATATATGAAAGAATTTTCAAAGAATAAAAATCTTTTTTATTTGTCGATAATCGCCTTTATTCAAGGTTACACTCTATTTGTGATTATTACCTGGTTACCTTATTTTTTCCGTCAAGGTGGCTTTAATGCTTTAGATGCGGGAAATTTATCATCTTTTGCTTATGTTTTAGCAGTTCCTGCAACAATTATCATTGCTCTAAGTATGAGAAATTTAAAAACAATAAAAAAAATTAAAAAACCTTTATTATCGATTATGATTGTGAATATATTGAGTATACTAATAATTGTAAATAGTTTGAATAAATATATTTTAATATTCGCTTTAACTATCTACGGATTAACCAGCAGATTAAGCACATCTCCCCTCCACATTCATTTGGTTACTGAATTTTCAAAATTAAAAAACTATAGCCAAAATCTATCTATTTTTAATTCATTTGCCTGTTTAGCCATGTTTATTGCCCCGATCATTACAGGTTTTTTATTCGATCTAACCGGCATACTGGATACAGGTTTTTATGTTGCCATTTTCATGGAAGTTATTGCACTTTTATTGATGAAATTTGGAATCAATGATGTGAGAAGAGAGTTAATTTCAAATTAATTATTTTATATAACAAAAGGAGGGTTTATAAAAAAATGAATTTATTAAAAGAAAAAGTTGCTATTATTACCGGTGCCGCGCAAGGTATCGGAAAGGGTATAGCTATTAAATTTGCACAGGAAGGAGCGAAGGTAATCATTGCTGATATCAATGAAGAAAAAGCTCAAATTACAGCTGAAGAAATTGATAAAACTATCAACAGCTGCGTAGCAGTAGGATTAGATGTTACCAATGAATCGGCAATTAAAAAGACGATTGACCAGGTTATTGAGGATTATGGGAAAATAGATATATTGGTTAATAATGCCGGTATTCAACCACCAAAACAACCATTTTATGAAATTGAAGGAAAAATGTGGGATCGGGCATTAGAAATCAATTTAAAGAGTGTTTTTCTATGCAGTAAATTAATAGCTCCTATCTTTATCAAACAAGGATTTGGAAATATTGTGAATACTGCATCAGTTGCTGGTCCTATTTTATGGGAAGGCAGTTTATCTTACATTGCTTCCAAAACAGCGGTAGCGCAAATAACCAGAACAATGGCTTTAGAATTAGCTCCGTACAATATAAGGGTTAATGCTGTTGGTCCCGGACACGTTGACACAGAATTAAATAAAGCTACATTTTCTGTTCCCGGTGCTCGAGAAGCAATGTGCAGCACTGTTCCTTTAAGAAGAATATCTTTGCCAAAAGATTTGGCCGGCGCATTTGCATTTTTAGCATCGGATAAAGCAGGATATATTACAGGCCATATACTTTATGTTGATGGTGGCTTAAGTCAAAATAAATAATAATTTCGAAAGGAGGGATTTAGTCAATGGAATTTAAGGAGAAAGTAGTCATTGTTACCGGAAGCGCACAAGGTATAGGAAAAGAGATGGCTCTAAATTTTTCTAAAGAAGGCGCAAAAGTTATAATTGCGGATTTGAATTTAGAAAAATCTTTAGAGACAGTACAAGAAATTAGGAAACAGGGTGGAAAGAGTGTAGCCATTAAAACCGATATTACTGATATGGATAGTATAAAGAATTTAGTTGAAGAAACGCAAAAAAACTTTGGTGAAAAAATTGATATTTTAGCTAATGTAGCGGGTGTATGTATACAGGAAGATATATTCGAAAGCACTGAAAAATCTTGGGATTTAACCATGAATATCAATCTGAAAGGAATGTTTTTCCTGTCAAAGGAAGTTGCAAAAATTATGGCAAAATATAAGCAAGGAAAAATTATCAACGTTTCTTCCACCTCGGGTTTTATTACTTCTACCAGGTGCAGCACTGCATATGATGTTTCAAAAGCAGCAGTTCGAATGCTCACTACGGAATTAGCTGAATGGTTAGGCCCTTATAATATTAATGTAAATGCAATTGCTCCCGGTACGACTAAAACTCAAATGATTACCGATTTATTCGGAGATGATTATTTCAAGGGTGAATGGGTTAGGACCTCTTATCCTTTAGGAAGAATTGCCGATCCCATTGATATGGCAAATGCAGCGATGTTTTTATGTTCGGAAGATGCCAGGGATATCAATGGACATACCTTGCTAGTAGACGGCGGTTGTTTATTAGCTTATAGAAGAAAATAGGTTAAACATATTAAAATTAAGGAGGATGAAATGAAAAATCAGTTTAATAATTTATTTTCCCCCATTACTATCGGAATCATGAAACTTAAAAATAGAATTGTATTAGCACCAATGTCGGTACATATAACACCCCCTGATGGTTCAATTACTGATAGAGAAATTACTTTTTATAAAAGAAAAGCTGAGGGAGGTACCGGGCTGATTACCATTGGATCGGTTCTCATTCGTGCTGATGGAAATTTTGGAGGTCAAATATTTATAGACAATGATAGTCGAATTCCCGGCTTAAAAAGAATGGTTGATGCAATTCATCAGGCTGGTGCTAAAATCTCAGCTCAGATTCATCATTCCGGGCGTGAAACTAATTGCGCAACTTCCGGTTACCAGCCGGTTTCTGCTTCAGTATTTGAACCGGAGGCAGCAGAATATGATTTACCCAGAGCTCTCACAACGCGGGAAGTAGGAGATTATATAGAATATTACGCCCAGGGGGTAAGAAGAGCCAAAGAGGCAGGATTTGATGCAGTAGAATTACATGGTGCTCACGGCTATTTGATTGCTCAATTTATGTCTCCCTTAACCAATTTTAGAACCGATCAATATGGAGGTTCTTTTTTAGGAAGAATGCGTTTTATCAAAGAAATTTTTGCCCGATCCCGTGAATTAGTAGGAGATGATTTTACTATTACTATAAGAATTTCAGGGGATGAACTAAGACCCAATGGTATTGATATGCATCTCTCTCGGGAAATTGCTCAATATTTAGAAAAATTAGGCGCAGCGGCAATTAGTGTATCGGCCCAAATGTTTCCATATGTTCGTACTTGTCCGAATATGTATCATAAACCCGGCATCAATGTTTATCTTGCAGAAAACATTAAAGAGGTTGTCAAGATACCGGTCATGACTGCGGGAAGAATTAATACTCCGGAGTTAGCGGAAGAAATATTATCCAGCGGAAAGGCTGATTTAATTTGTTTGGGAAGAGTTTTACTGGCAGATCCCGATTTTGCAAAAAAAGCTGAAGAGGGTAGATCGGAAGAAATTATACCTTGCATTGCTTGCAATAAGGGTTGTCATGACCGAAATGCTGAGGATCGGGCGGTAAAATGTACCATGAATCCGGAAACCGGAAGAGAAGCAACATTTATAATTACACCTGCCAAAGAATCGAAGAAAGTGATTGTTATCGGCGGAGGCCCTGCTGGCATGGAAGCAGCTATCGTAGCTACCCTTAGGGGACATCATGTTGAACTGTATGACGAAAATGAAGAATTAGGCGGACGATTGATCTTGGCTTCTGTTCCACCTAATAAATCAGATTATTTAGAAGGTATAGAATTTCTTAGAAAAGAAATAGATCGTTTAAAAATCAAAGTATACATGGGTAAACGTTTAAACAAGGAAGAAATTATAAAGAAAAAACCTGATGCAGTTATCCTTGCTACAGGAGCAAATACGCTGATACCCAATATTCCCGGCGTAGATCAGGCATGGGTTGTGGATAGTGATGATCTATTGGCAGGAAAGAAAACAGCTGGAAAGAGAGTCGTCGTTATCGGTGGCGGTTCAGTGGGTGCTGAAACAGCTCATTACTTAATGGAAACTGCACAAAGAAAAGTGTTCTTGGTAGAAATGTTACCTAATATAGCTACAGATATGCCTTTCGATGCCCAAATAATATTCTCAGAAGAAATAAAACGAATGACTGATTTAAAAGTGTTAACCAACTCCAAAGTAATTAAAATTAATAAAAATTCAGTCATAATCGAAAAAGATAACCAGGAACAGGAAATTAAAGACATTGATAGTGTGGTATTAGCAAACGGAGTTATTTCTGATAATGCTTTAGCACAGGAACTAAAAAATATTAACTTTGATGTTTATTCTGTTGGAGATGCCTTAAAACCAAAAGATGCCACCAAGGCAATTTATGAAGGCGCCATGGCGGCGATAGAAGCATAAGAAAAATAGAATATTTTATATGATATAGATTGAGAGCCAAAATGATAGAATTGGCACATCTGATCTTATAATTAAAACTACTTTGCATCTGTGTATTTAAGCAAAAATATGAAAAAAATAATCATGGTAATTGATTACATTGTAAATGTCATATATAAAAATATTGAATGCTAAAAAATAAAAATTATATCTAAAAAAAATAATAAGCACTTTTATATTTAAAAATATCTATCTAACGATTAACTATCTATATTTATCATCAGTAAGAATTTTTTACTCTTTATAGATTAATCGAGATAGATAAAAAGAAGGTGGAGGTGAAAGCCTATTAACAATTAGAAACAAGATATAAGTTAAGATTGAAAGATCATTTCAAATGAAAAGTAAAAAAATCTAAAATTAAAGAAAAAAATGGAGGAGTCAAATGAAAAAAATAATCATAGTGTTAGCAGTTTTAATGATTATGAGTCTTTTTGTAGTAAGTGGAACTCAGGCAGCAGAAAAAACCTACAACTGGAAAATGAGCCAGCCCTACCCGTCAGGCACAATGTTATTTAATATAACCGAAGCTTTTATCGCAAGAGTTGATAAAGCATCCAACGGAAGAATCAAGATCACACATTATCCAGGTGACTTACTGGGCGATTATATGGTTCAACAGGAAGCGGTTGGATCCGGTGCACAAGACTTGGCTATTACATGGCCGGGAACAGCAATGAATCCTAAATGGGACATTCTTGGAATCGGATACGTGGGTTGGAATTCTGACCACGGCAGAGCAGCATTTGGAACAAACGGATGGATGCTTCCTGTTTTAGATGATATAGCTGCAGAATGTAATTGGAAGATATTAAGTGTTTTCCCCAGTGGAAGTACGACTGGTGGAGACTGCGTTATTTCCAATGATTCGTTTGACCCGGTAAATCCGGATGGCAGAAAGCTTAGAGTACAAGCTTCGCAAAATTATACCATACGTTATAAAGCAATGGGCTTTAACCCAGTAACAATGCCGATGTCTGAAGTATCATCAGCTTTAGCCCTGGGAACCATTGATGCGTCTGCAGGTTGTGTTCCTACTGAATATGCCATTTACGGAGATGCTTTTAGTTATGCTTACATCTATGCACCTGTTTTATTTCCTGCAGAGCTTATTTTGACCCGTACAGTATGGGATTCTTTATCGGAAGCAGACCAAAAGTTACTTTTGGAAGCAGCAGATTTTACTACTGATGCAGATTTTGGATGGCAAGCATGGGAGGATGATATTGTAAGAAATTATGAAGAAGACCTTTTACCCTGGCAGATATTAGTCACTCTGGATGGCGATCAATGGGCTACAATGGCTGAAAAAGCAAGAGCAGCTGAATGGCCGTATCTCGAAAAATTGGTTGGAAAAGAGCTGATGGATACTGTTAGAGCGAATGCCGTAGAACTTCCATGGGGTTTAACCGTGGATGAAATGAACTATGGTTTTGGCAAGGTTGTCACATCTGAATGGTTAATAGAGAGACAAGGTGCCGTCTATACCAAAAACCCACCACCAGTAAAAAAATAAGCAAATAAAAGCGAATAAGGCAAGCTCCCTGCTTGCCTTATTCAATTTTATTTGGCTGGCTCTTTATACTAAAGAAGAAGGAGATATTTTATCTATGAAAAAAATTCACAAAGGAAATATAGCAATAAATATATTTTCCTCCCTGGAAAAGATTATCCCCTCTATTGGAATGGCCGGCTTAACAATTCTAGTAGCTTTAGAAACTACATTGCGCTATCTATTTGGCACCATGATTCTAGGAATGGAAGAAGTTGCAGTTCTCTTGGCCCTGTATTGCTATTTATTAGGAGCAGCCAGCGCAAGCAGGGATAATGACCATATTAGAGTTAATGTTTTAGACGAATTTCCGCTACCCATGAAAATACGATGGGCTATCAAAGTGATTTCAGGATTAATTTCTGTAGGAGTAACGGGTGCTTTTGCATATATTTCTATACGTTACGGGATGTCTGTAGCTAAATCAAATTTAACCATCATTCCATTAGGTATTTCTAAGCTATTTGCCGTTCTTCCCTTGATTATTGGATTTTGTTTAATGTTTATACATGAAATAAAATGGTTTATACGCCCATTTTTAAACCAGGGAAACAAATTAAGAATAAATACAAATACTCTTTCGACTTGTGATAATTTAGAGGAAAAAGGAGAAGTAAATGGTTGAAGTATTTATCATTTTTCTAATAATCATTGCTTTAATGATATTAGGTGTGCCTATAGGTTTTTCATTTGCAGCAGGAGGCCTTTACTTGTTACTTAGTTTTGGAATAGACCCATTATGGGCGACGATGCAAGGTTTATCACTAATCAGTGCTTTTGTGCTTTTAGCTGCTCCGCTTTATGTTTTGTTGGGAGCTATTATATGTAAAGCCGGTATTGCACAAAGGCTTATTGATGTTATAAATTCAATAATTAGAATTACCGGAATAAAGGGAGGGACAGGAATAGCAGTTATTGTTGCTAATGCATTTTTTGGGGCGATGTCGGGATCCTCTATGGCAAGTTTAGGAGGTCTTGGCCAAGCTTTTTTACCGGTTATGGAAAAAGAAGGCTATACTAAATCTTATGCTATTTCCGTTTTGATTCCGTCTGCAGTTTTGTCATTATTGATTCCACCTAGTAGTAATGCAATTATGTTCGGCTTTTTGGGGAGATTATCTATTGCCCGTTGTTTTTTAACGGGAGTAGGACCCGGGCTACTTTTGATGATTTTTCTCTCCCTTATCCATCTCCTTATTTATCGAAAATATTGTCCTAACCTGAAAGAACCTCCCAAGGTCAGTATCCAAAAACAATTTGAGATAGCAGGAAAGTCGATTTGGAAAAATATTCTTACCTTGGCAATACCTGTTATTGTTTTAGGGGTCATCTATGGAGGTATGGCAACTCCTACAGAGTCTGCGGCCATAGGCGTAGTTTACTGTTTAATTCTTGGACTACTCATTTATCGAACCATTAAGGTAAACGAAGTTGGTAAAATATTATTTGACGCATCTAAACTTATAGGAAGTATATTGCTCTTAGTTTTTTTCTTTTTGGTTATGAGTAGAGTATTAATTATAGAGCGAGTGTCTGAACAATTGCTCGCACTTATCATGCAATATACCACGGATAAATATGGAATCGTATTATTAATATCCCTATTGATATTTTTCTTGGGTATGATTGTTGATGATGGATCTGTTGTAATTATATCTGCAATTCTTTTTTTACCCATCGCTAAACAAATAGGTTTTGATCCATACCATTTTGGTGTGATAACCATACTACTTTCAGGATGTGGTCTGATAACGCCACCTGTTGCACCTTTACTCTATCTTGGTGGACATATGGCAGGAGATATACCTTTACGTACATTTGCAGGACCAGTATCCCTATTTTTGTTTGGCGGTTTTATACCGACACTCTTGTTGGTAATTTACTTTCCTGAAATCGCCCTTTTTCTTCCCAGGTTAATTATGGGATAGATGTTCATTATAAGAAATTCAAAGAGATAAATAAGACTAGATGCTTTATAATTTTTAGAAAGACTGAGTTGATACAAAATAATATAAGCTGAAAAGAACAACATGTATGAAATTTACCGATAATAGGTATCCTGTCAAGAACATTTTCTCAATATGATAAAATCTGTTATCGGTTTTTCATGTTTTAATGAATTTATATTTAGTAGAAGGGTATTTTTGCTAAAAATATTGAAAAATATATAGATCAAGATGAAAATAATGTAATTTTGTAGATAATGTATCTATTATATCGGAAGGACTATCAGATAAAAAATATAAAATATTTTTAAGAAGAGGTGTATGTTATGGCGAAATTATATAAAAAATTATTTTCTCCCATCCAATACGGGAATATCACTTTGAAAAATAGAATAGTAATGGCTCCCATGGCAGTTCACATGTCCGCTCAACCGTCGGGTTTCGGTTTTGTTAATGACCGAGAAATAGCCATGTTTGAAAGAAGAGCGCAAGGTGGCGTCGGTTTAATCATCATAGGTTCTTTGCTGATTAAAACTGATGGAGATTTTGGTTATCAAATATATATTGATAACGATAATAAAATTCCCGGTTTAAAAAAGTTAGTTGATGCGGTTCATCGACATGGCACTAAAATTACGGCACAGATTCATCATGCCGGAAGGGCAACGAATTCCAGAATTACAGGATATCCTACTGTTTCTTCTTCTGTATTACCTGCCACGCCCGAATATCCTGTTCCCAGAGAACTTACGACACAGGAAGTGGAAGATTATGTAGAATATTATGCCCAGGCTGTGAGAAGGGCTAAAGAGGCAGGATTTGATGCAGTAGAATTACATGGTGCTCACGGCTATTTGATTGCTCAATTTATGTCTCCCTTGACCAATTTTAGAACCGATCAATATGGAGGTTCTTTTTTAGGAAGAATGCGTTTTATCAAAGAAATTTTTTCCCGATCTCTGGAATTAGTAGGAGAGGATTATACAATAAGCGTAAGAATATCAGGGGATGAAATCATTCCAGGCGGAATTGATATGCATTTGGCGCGAGAAATTGCTCAATATTTAGAAAAATTAGGTGCAGCGGCAATTAATGTTTCGGTCCATACCTACCCATATTATCGAATTGTTCCTCCAATGTATTATCAGCCAGGGGTCAATGTTTATCTTGCAGAAAATGTGAAACAAGTTGTCAGGATACCGGTCATGACTGCGGGAAGAATTAATACTCCGGAGTTAGCGGAAGAAATATTATCCAGCGGAAAGGCTGATTTAATTTGTTTGGGAAGAGTTTTACTGGCAGATCCCGATTTTCCGAAAAAAGCTCAAGAGGGGAGATCAAAGGAAATTATACCCTGTATTGCCTGTAATAAGGGCTGTCATAACCGAAAAGCGGAGGATCGGTCGGTGAAATGTACTATGAATCCGGAAACCGGTCGTGAATTATCATTTAAAATAACTCCTGCAAAAAAGTCAAAGAAAGTAATTATCGTCGGTGGTGGTCCGGCAGGCATGGAAGCAGCCAGAGTAGCAAAACTTAGAGGGCATAATGTTGCACTTTACGAACAGAATGAGACATTGGGAGGACGATTAACCTTAGCTTCTGTCCCTCCCTATAAATCGGAATATAGGGAAGGTGTGGAATATCTAAAAAATGCGATAGAACGATTAAAGGTTAAAGTACATCTCGGAGTCTGTGTAAACAAAGAGATGATTATTCAACAGAAACCAGAGGTGGTTATTCTTGCGACAGGCACAGAGCCATTAATCCCTAATATCCCCGGAATAGATCAAATCAATGTTATCAACAGTGATGAGTTACTGGCTGGAAATAAAACAGCAGGAGAGCGTGTCGTCGTAATCGGAGGTGGTTCAGTGGGCGCGGAAACAGCACATTACCTGATGGACATTGCTCAAAGAGAGGTATTTTTAGTCGAAATGTTATCTGATATCGCGGTGGATATGTCTACGGAAGTACGGGCAATTTTTATGAAAGATATTAAAAATTATACTAAACTTCATATTTTAACCAATACCAAGGTTATTGCTTTGGAGAAAGATACAGTTATTGTAGAACAAGAGAAACAACTGAGAAGGTTGGAA
>Ga0307380_10011076_pt1 | contig 11317 bp, 6 predicted proteins | sample UN3MG_FD_202239 | JGI IMG/M metagenome (GOLD analysis project Ga0307380, IMG submission 202239) | Soil microbial communities from Risofladan, Vaasa, Finland - UN-3 | ecosystem: Environmental > Terrestrial > Soil > Coastal area > Acid sulfate soil | place: Finland: Risofladan, Vaasa | collected... | reverse complement strand
TCACTGAAGAGAGTGACGCAATAGAGGCGGGCAGGCTGCTCAGCGCGAACAAGGTGCTGATAGGCTCGGTGAATAAATTCGGCGAACATCTTCTGCTTACCGCCCGGGTGGTGGACGTAGAGCAGGGTTACACGGAACATGCGGAAAAGGCCCAGCTCGATTCTGAAGAGGACTTGATACACGAGATCAACCGTATCAGCAAACGGATAGTTGCCGAAGTCGGAGGTACGCGTACCGCGGAGGCTCCGCTCGAGGAGGAATACAGCGCTCCGCTCGAGAACCCGTCATCTCTTTCCGAGGCGATTATGGGGATAGTAAGAGGCGCCCTGAGGATGATAAACGAAGAGATGGACTGGGAGGATGAAGGGGAAAAGGAGGACGAGGAGGTTCTGATAAAGCGAACCCACAGGGAGGAGACCATGTTCGAACCTTCCGGTATTCCGGGAGACTGGCCGAGTGAAAATCTTCCCTTCCTGGACGCGGCGTATGCCGGGTTCGACCTTCACTACTACTTCAGCCCTCTCGATTTCGGCTCCTATGCGCTCTCCGTGGAGCCCGCGTTTCTCCTCGGGGGTTACGGGAGTGTTGTATTCAGGGGAGGGTTCAAGGTTGGCGGAGGGGCCTACGCCATGGTTCCTTTCAGATCGTACGGCTCAGATACGCTTCTTTTCGGTTTCGGCGGTCCGCTCTTCGGCTGGGAGTTCGGCAGCGACCGCTTCCAGGTGTCTGTCGATGTACTGTTCGGGCCCGGACGATACTCGATCATGAACGATTACTTCATCGAGCTCATGAACGAATGGTATTTTGCCGCGTTTCCGAAGATACGGTTCTCCTTCGAGCTCATAGACTGGGTCCACATGAACGTTGATGTGGGTTACCTCTATACCAACAGCAAGCGGTACAATATAAACTCACTCATAGTGGGTATCGGATTCCAGACGGGCTGGTGGAGAGAGAAGAGGTAAAAGCTCGGGTTCCCGCACCCACAGAAACAAAGGCCTCTCTGCGCCTTTCGCCTTTTCTTCGGAGTTATCCTTCAAAGGTCAGATAGGAAAAACACACTGCCGGCCGCGGCGAGCGTTCCCTGACGACTGAAAAATGCTTTCCGATTTTCCCGGCATCACCTCTTTTTTAACAGCAGCGGGCTTAGCAGGAGATTCATGAGAGCTGAGCACAGGTCATGCTGCAGACCCTCCTGGCACCGAAGAAAGCCCCATCTATCGATGGTGTAAGCGGATGAAAAAATGTCCTGAATATTTCACAATCCGTGTTATGATCTCTCTTGTGTTTGCATGCAATGGAAGGAGGTGCGGAATATGAAGCGAATTCTCATAGTTTTTGTAACGGTTTTATGCATGGGCTTTGGTGCAGCACCGCTCATGGCCGAGCTTCATCCTGGGCTTGCCATCGGTCTCGAGCTGGACACCGATTCGGGCGGCGCGCCCTACCTGCAGACGAGCCTGCACTTTCCCTTCTGGGGGATATTTCATTTCAGCATGAACATGCTCACCCCGACGACTTTCGACGCAGTGTACATTGAGTTCGACGGGGGAGCTGGAGCCATGGTCCCGCTCGGGAGCTTCTCTGCCTTCGGTGAGTTCACCTATATGTTCCTCACGCATCCCGGCTACACCGATACATTCCCACAGGACAGCATCGTGAGAGCAGGAGTTAACTACAAGCTCGCTGACTGGGTCTCGGTGTTCGGGCATGTCAAGAGCTACCTCAACATATTCGGCACAAAGGTCCAGGGAGGGAGCCCTAAGCTCAATCTCGTGTTCGGAGCGAGGTTTGTCCTGTAGACAGGAGAATTGAAAACCGCCGTAATGAGTATCCTTTACGCCTCATGCGTTCGAAATCCTGTTGCTTTGTTTTACATCATTAACCCTAAGCGCTCTCTTCAGCGTAAAAGCGGATTTATATTTGAGTGGTTTTCCTATAAATTGCATAAAACAAAGCTGAGCGATTATATGATAGTGTGTTATATTGTTATGCTAAAAACGGGGTTTAAGATGAGAAAACCGCTGAGACCTCGCTATTCGTGAAAAATAGGGGCTGGTTTCATCTGAAAAATGAGTACCCGTTTTATGAGATAAGGGTACCGGCAGATTGTTTTTAATAGGCTTGGGCTGATACACAAGGTTCTTTGAGGCCCTGATGCAGACTTTCTCAATAGCGGATCGTTTTACTTACGCTGGTACTCTTTTTCGGATGACCTTTCAAGGAAACATCTGCAAGAAGCTGCAAGAAATAGTTCGATTTTTTTCCGGGCCGTGATACACTGCTTTTAAAGAAACAGCGATACGCTATGAAGGAGACCGTTCTGGACCCAGAGGCCGCACTGAGGGAGCGTGTGAAAGAGCTCACCTGCCTGTACAGTATCTCCAGGATCGCGGAACAGCAGGGGCTTTCGATCGAAGAGATCGCGGAAAAAGTCGTAAACCTCCTTCCGCCTTCCTGGCAGTATCCGGAGCTGGCTTGCGGAAGAATTACCATAGATGATACCTCTTATACAGCGGGTAAAACCGTACAGGAGGGCCCGAGACTCGCGAGAGACATCATCGTTGGGGGTAAGAAGAGGGGAGAGGTAGAGGTCGTTTACGATCCAGGGAGCAAGCCGGAAAGCGAGCTCTTTTTCTTCCCAGAAGAACATAAACTCATACACGAGGTCGCCCGGCAGATGGCCCTCTTCATCGAGAGAAAGCAGGCAGAGGCGGAGAAGAAGCATCTTCAGGAGCAGATAAGGCACGCAGACCGTCTCGCAACCATCGGGCAGCTTTCGGCCGGCATTGCGCACGAGCTGAACGAACCACTGAACAATATCATAGGGTACGCGCAGCTGACTCTGAATAATTCTGACATATCCTCCCAGGTACGTAAGGATATCGAAAAAATAAAGAAGGCGTCGCTTTATTCCCGTGAAGTCATGAGAAAGCTCCTGTTCTTTGCCAGGCAGATGCCCCCGAGAAAATCGAAGGTGGACCTCAACGAAGTAGTACAGGAAGGGCTCGATTTCCTTGGGTCACAGGCGGTGAATCATGGGATAACTATCGATTGTCGTCCGGCGGAGCCTCTCCCCGAGATAACAGCGGACCCGTCCCAGATGACCCAGGTTGCAGTCAACCTCGCGATTAATGCGATCCAGGCCATGGAGGAGGGGGGGGCGCTGACGGTTATGACCCGGGCCGATGAAAACAGCGTGTATCTTACAGTCGAAGACACCGGAACAGGAATAGATGACAGGATACGCGACAAGATCTTCCTCCCTTTTTTTACTACAAAGGATGTCAATGTGGGAACAGGGCTCGGGCTCGCTGTCGTGCATGGGATCGTTACGGCTCACGGAGGAACTATCAGCGTGTCCAGCACAAAGGGCAGGGGTTCGAAGTTTGAGGTGAAACTTCCCATACGAAGTAAAGAAGGATGAGGAGCTTTCGAGAGATGAAGAAGGACAAACCTGTTGCGAAGATCCTTGTTGTGGACGACTCGGAGGACACCAGGGAGATTCTCGTCAGAACCCTCTCCGGCCGAGGCTACAGACCTTTTGTCGCTTCTGGGGTGGGAGAAGCGGTCGAGCTTCTCGACGCGGAACCTGTAGATATCGTGGTAACAGACCTCAAGATGGCCGGGTCGAGCGGGCTCGACCTGGTAAAATATATAAAGCAGAATCTTAAAGATATAGCGGTTATTATGATCACCGGTTATCCGTCCATAGAGACCGCCGTCGAAGCGGTGAAAAACGGGGCCGAGGATTACCTCACAAAACCGTTCACAGAAGAGGAGCTTCTGACGGTGCTGGGGAGGGTCACGGAACGCCTTCACGATAGGGAGGTTGCTCACGCCGAGCCTGCGGTCCGCTACGGTATAGTGGGGGAGTCCGGTCCGATATTGAAGGTGCATGAAGAGATAGAGAAGTCGGCAAAGACCTCCCTCACGGTTCTCATCTCCGGAGAGAGTGGTACCGGGAAGGAGCTTGTGGCCAGGGCGATACACTACGCGAGCCCGCGCGGTGCAAAGCCGTTCGTCCCTGTAAACTGCGGTGGGATCCCTGAAAACCTCCTGGAGAGTGAGCTTTTCGGTTACATGAAGGGAGCATTCACTGGTGCCAATGAGACCCGGGCCGGATTCTTCCAGACAGCGGACGGCGGAACTATTTTCCTCGATGAGGTAAGTGAGATGAGCCTCTCCATGCAGATCAAGCTCCTGCGGGTCCTCCAGGACAGTGAGATCTATATGGTCGGGGCGCGTCAGCCGCAGAAGGTCGATATAAGAATCATTGCGGCAACGAACAGAAAGCTGCTCTCTCTCGTAGAGCGGGGAACGTTCAGAGAAGACCTGTTTTATCGGCTCAACGTGATCACAATAGAGATTCCACCTCTTCGGGAACGCAGCGACGATATCCTCATGTTGGCGAACCATTTTCTCGCGAAGTTTGCTCTCGATGCAGGGAAGAAACAGCCCGGGTTTTCATCGAATGCGCTGAAGGTCCTGAAGGGTTACCGCTGGCCCGGAAACGTGAGGGAGCTTGAGAATGTCGTAAAGCATGCCGCTGTTATGACGGATACCGATATAATAGACGTTCCAGACCTCCCTTCGCTCATGCGGTTTTCCGCCCCGAGGAGGGGGGGGCGGTTTCGAACACTCGCAGAGATGGAGGCCGACTACATAAGAAATGTGCTCGAGAGCCTCGACGGAAACAAGACGCGTGCGGCCTCTGTTCTCGGTATAGATAGGAAGACACTCCGCTCAAAACTGCAGGACACAAACGGCTGAGAGTCGATCGGCGCCCCTTAGGTGGGGAAATAATCCCCACTGAGTATTAATTCCCCCTTCCGCACGGTCAATTCATTTCTTTCACATCTGGAGCAGTAAGAGTACGCGAGGGATAGAAATATATAATTTTAAGTTATATAATAAAATAGAGGCACGCTGGCTTGCACTATCCGCCGGGCTATTTTCCCCACTCATATCGTTTTCGGCACAGTTTTTGCTGATATTTTAATGGAAATTTAGATTGGAATTCGCATAGGAGGAGATGTCAGGATGGAACAGAGAGAGAAACCGCAGGGACTCTGCACTACCTGCACCTACTTTCCGAGATGTACATTTTTCAAGGAGCAGTCCTATCCGGTGCTATACTGTGACGAGTTCACCGATATCGACCCTTACAGGGTACCGCAGAATCCCGAAAAAGGTGAAGCTTTCCATAGAATCTCTTCCTCAGGTCAGAAAGAGGATGTCCTTTCTTCAGAAAAGGGACAACCCGGAGGCCTGTGCGTGAACTGCGGGCTGAAAGAATCGTGCCTTTTTATGAGGCCGGAGGGCGGTATCTGGCACTGTGAGGAATATTGTTGAGCCCCTAACCCCCATTCCTAATAGGAAATCGTAATAGGAAGGTCAATACCCATTCCTTTACGAAGGAATGGGTATTTATGCGCTTTTTTCACCGTAAACTTTATTTTTTACATCGAAACCCCCTGCTATGCAACCTGATTGCATAGCAATCTGATTGCAGCAATCTGATTGCAGCAATCTATGAGAAAACCGCACTAATCTTGTCGATTTCGTCCTATATAAAGCTCCACGGAGCGCACATTTTCCGGGGGTGCCCGCGGCTCCTTAACTCATCTTCTCATCTTCTCCTCTACCGCGTAGGTGGTCGAGGCCTCATTCCTTACTATTTACTGAGATTCATGATCGGTACGCGGAATAAGGGCAATGGTCGGCAGTCAGCCGCCCCAGGCTGGTTTTCCCTTATAAATTGTCCTGAAGGCCCTTAGTAAACCAATCTGACATACATGGTACTCATTTTTCGAAAGAACCTGAATTATTAAACCAGAAAGTTCTTTATTTTTTTTATTTTTACAATATTTTTAACTAACCAACATACTGTATAGTAGAACTCTCTGTATATCACCAGGGGTATCTATATACATAATCGAAAGAGGTGAAGTGAATGGGAAGCTATGCGGCTGAAATCATCGAGTCTGTACACAAGAGATACCCGTGGGAAACCGAGTTCTACCAGGCGGTTCGAGAGGTTCTTTCATCACTGGATAAGGTTGTCGAACGGGACCCCCGGTACAGACAGGCCAGGATCCTGGAGCGTCTCATCGAGCCCGAGCGGGTGATCATGTTCCGTGTACCCTGGCAGGATGACAGGGGAGACTACCAGGTGAACAGAGGGTACAGGGTGGAGTTCAACAGCGCAATCGGTCCGTATAAAGGGGGCTTGAGGTTCCACCCTTCTGTGAACCTCAGCATACTGAAATTCCTCGGCTTTGAGCAGATATTCAAGAACAGCCTCACCGGCCTTCTCATGGGCGGAGGAAAGGGGGGCAGCGATTTCAGCCCCAAAGGTAAATCCGACGACGAGGTGATGCGCTTCTGCCAGAGCTTTATGAGTGAGCTCTTCCGACATATCGGGGCGAATACAGACGTGCCGGCAGGTGATATCGGAGTAGGCGGCAGGGAGATCGGCTATCTTTTCGGTCAGTACAAGAAGCTCTCCAACGTCTTCGAAGGGGTCCTCACAGGAAAGGGACTGAACTGGGGAGGCAGCCTCATCAGGCCGGAAGCGACAGGGTACGGGTGCGTCTATTTCGCTCAGGAGATGATGAAGACGCGGGGCCTGTCCATAGAGGGGCACCGTGTTGCAATCTCGGGGTCTGGGAATGTCGCCCAGTACGCGGCCCAGAAGACAGACCAGCTCGGGGGTAAAGTAGTTACTCTTTCAGACTCAGGCGGTACTGTGCTCGATGAGGACGGCATCGTGGGTGAGAAGTGGGACTACCTCATGGAGCTCAAAACCTTCAGGCGCGCGAGGATAAAGGAATATACAGAAAAGTTTCCCTCCGCACAGTACCACGTAGGAAAAAAACCGTGGCAAGTCGCGAAGGTCGATATTGCGCTGCCGTGCGCTACGCAGAATGAGCTGGATGAAGATGATGCCAGGATGCTCATAGAAAACGGATGCTTCTGCGTTGCCGAAGGAGCGAACATGCCCAGCACCCCCGGAGCGGTCGAGCGGTTCCTGTCGAATGACGTTCTCTTCGGTCCCGGAAAAGCCGCGAATGCGGGAGGCGTTGCCTGTTCCGGCCTGGAGATGTCCCAGAACAGCATAAGAATGGCATGGTCGAGGGAAGAGGTCGATGAGAAACTCCTCGGCATCATGGTGAATATTCACAGCCTGTGCAGTAACGCAGCGGAGGAGCTCGGCACACCGGGCAATTACGTCAACGGAGCGAATATCGCGGGCTTTAAAAAGGTGGCGGATGCAATGCTCGACCAGGGGCTCGTGTAAGCCGGGGCAGGGCCTCTCTTCTGGGAGTAGTAAAACACTCCAATATAGGACAATCTGAAAAATCTTGCGTTTCTATGAGAAAGAATATAACCCCGGTGGTCAATTGCGCCGGCTGCTTACGCAGTACAACCTCTCTCCCTTTATTGATAACGGGCCGTGAATCACAGCCTGTTTCTCAAGTTTACAGTGAGAAAAGCTCTAAAACGCCTGCGGTGATTTGTGAGAAACGGGCGTTAGGGCACGATACCCGGAAGCCCTTTCTGATCTATGAAATAGCGGTTGGCTGATCGTATCTTTCCCTTTATAATCTCTTTTATGGCTTTCGGTATTCCTTTGGGCGGGAGAGATCGATGAGCGCTTCCGGGCCTACATTCTACAAACAAGAGTATGTCCCATGGTAAAACGGAAATTGTCGGAGCTTGTAAAGCAGAACAGGACCGACCTCGAGATCTACCACGAACTGATGCAGTTTCGAGTCAGGGAGATCCTGCTCGTCGCATCGATCTACGACGCGTTCATCCTCGAGGAGGAGGACAAGCTCACAGAAAAGATATTCGGCGAGTACTACCAGCTCAACCTCTCCAACGCCCCGAGGATAACGAGTGTTACCTACGGTGAAGACGCCCTCGAGATCCTCAAGCACCGCAGCTTTGACATGATCATCCTCACCATGCGTATCGATGAGATGTCCCCCTTCGATCTCGCGAACAAGATCAAACAGGTAAATCCATCGATCCCCATACTTCTTTTGCTCAACGACAACACAGAGATCAGCCTTATAGTCGAGAAGAAGGACCCCAACGGCGATCTCGACAAGATTTTCGTATGGAACGGCGACTCGAAGATCTTCCTCGCGATGATCAAGTATATAGAGGACAAGATCAACGTTATAAAAGACACGAAGATCGGGCTAGTCCGGGTGATCCTCGTCGTCGAGGACTCTATACGCTACTACTCGAGCTACCTGCCCACGTTATATACCGAGATCATGAAGCAGACTCAGCGAATCATCGCAGACGAGCACCTCAACGAGATGAAAAAGCTCTTACGCATGAGGACCCGGCCGAAGGTGCTGATGGCGGCGAGCTTCGAGGAGGCGATCGGTATCATCGATGAATACAGCGATTATATGCTCTGCCTTATCTCCGATATCTCCTTCCCTAGAGAGGGCGTCAAGGACTCACGGGCGGGAGTGCGGCTTATAGAGTACTGCAGGAAGGTGATAGGGGACATTCCGGTACTCATTCAGTCCTCGAACCCGGAAAACGCGTCTGCCGTGAAAAGCCTCGGTTCGAGCTTCCTCGACAAGAATTCGGAAAGCCTCTCGCGTGACCTCACCGATTTTATATTCAACAATCTCGGGTTCGGAGATTTTATATTCCGGAACGACAGGGGAGAGGCTATAGGCCGTGCTCAGTCCATAGGGGACTTCAAGAACCTTCTCTCCACGGTTCCAGACGAATCCCTCGTGTACCATGCAAACCGGAACAACTTCTCGGGCTGGCTCATGGCGCGCGGTGAGATCCAGATGGCGAAGAACATCCAGCCGATCCAGGCGAGCGATTTTCCGAGCTGCGCGGCGTTTCGGGAGCACCTCATCGGGGTATTTCAGAAGGTACAGGAGAGCAAGATACGGGGCCGTGTGGTGTCCTACGACGCCTCGCTTATCAAGGAGGAGAGCAGGGTCTTGCGGCTCGGGGAAGGGTCCCTCGGAGGCAAGGGACGAGGCATGGCTTTCCTCCATATGTTGACGCAGAACTTCGGGCTCGATGATATCGCTTCGGGCGTACATGTGAGGATCCCCCAGACCTCAATCATAGGGACTGAGGAGTTCGACGGGTTCATAGAAAAAAATTCGCTTTCATACCTGTTCCAGAACGAGGAAGACTACGCGAAGGTCAAGGAGCGTTTTCTTAGGGCGGAGCTCTCCGAGGGGCTGAAGGAAAGGCTCTCCAGGTTTCTCGAATATGCCAAGAGCCCGCTTTCCGTCCGTTCTTCAGGGATGTTCGAAGACTCGCTCTCACAGCCGTTTTCCGGGATATACGACACGTTTCTGCTTCCCAACAACCACCATGGCCCGGCCGTCCGCCTCGCGCAGCTCGAGGAGGCTGTCAAGCTCGTGTACCTCTCGGTCTTTTCGAGGAGGGCGAGGGCCTACTTCGATGCGATCGACTACAAGATCGGCGAGGAAAAGATGGCGGTGCTGATCCAGGCTGTAGTAGGAAGGCCACACGGAAGATACTACTACCCGCACATCTCCGGTGTTGTCCAGTCCTACAACTACTATCCCGTGGCCTATCTCAAGCCGGAGGACGGGATCGCTGTTATAGCGTACGGCCTCGGAAGGCACGTGATCGACGGCGAGAAATCGCACCGTTTCTGCCAGAGCTACCCGAAGCTCGATTTTCTAACTCCGGAGGAACAGGTCGATGCCACGCAGGACAGTTTCTATGCCCTGGACCTCGAAAAGAACAGCGGCAGCATCGCATCCGGTGACGATGCGACGCTTGTCAGGCTCCCTATTGCCGAGGGCGGTCAGGATGAGTTTTTCAACTACTGTGTCTCGACATGGGATTACGAAAACAGCCGCCTGATCGCGGGAACCTCCCACAGGGGCCCCATAATCGTGAACTTCGGCCACATACTGAAATACGGGTTCTTCCCTCTCTCACAGGTGCTGGGGCAGCTTTTGGAGATCGTGAAGAGCGCCATGGGAACACCAGTTGAGATCGAGTTCTCTGTAGACCTGCACGGAGGCCCTGACGGCCAGCCCGTCTTCTACGTGCTGCAGATAAAACCGCTTCTTGGAAACCTCGAGGAGTACACCCTCGACCTCGATACCATCGAGAAAAAGGACCTCCTGCTGTACACGGAGCGTTCCGTCGGGAACGGGAAGGTAGGGGGTCTCTCCGACCTGATCTATGTAGATTTGCAGAAGTGGGACAGGTCGAAGACCGTTGAGATGAGACAAGAGGTTGATGACCTGAACAGCAGCATGAAAAAAGAGGGGAAGAACTATGTGCTCATCGGTCCCGGCCGGTGGGGGTCGTCCGACAGGTGGCTCGGTATCCCTGTCGACTGGTCTCACATATCGAACGCGAAGATCATCGTCGAGGTAGAGATCCCGGACTTCCACGTCGATCCCTCTCTCGGCTCGCACTTTTTCCACAACGTCACCTCGATGAACATAGGATACTTTGACATCTCCTCGGACTCGAATACGGATTTCATCGACTGGGAGTGGCTCGGCATGCAGCGAGTGGTGAAAAGGACGGAACATTTCATACATGTGCGGACAGAAAAGCCGCTCGTTGCCAAGATGGACGGAAGAAAGAGCGTTTCAGTGATCTACAAGAGGTAAGTTATCCGCCTGTTGTGTATTGGCGTAGGGGCAGTCCCTCGTTCCTCTCTGTCATCGTGCATTTGCCTCAGACTTATTCGCTGTATGCGACTTTGCACACATCGAAGTATGTGTGCAAAGCCTACAAATTTACAGCACCGCTTACGATCGTACCGTTTTTCGACAAGACGGCCGTGACCTATGGACACCTGCGTGCACGGCTCCAGAAGTCAGGCCAGATAATAGGCCCCATGGATCTGCTGATAGGAGCTCATGCCAAAGCAGAGAACTTTACACTTGTAACTAATTATGTTACCGAGTTTCAAAGAATCACCGACCTGAAAATCGAAAACTGGATCAATGCTACATAGCAAATCTGCACACATACAAGCTAAATAGATTTTTCTGCATATCCACGAAGCTGAAGTTAAATATTGACGAAGGAGAATATTCACCATAGTATTTTACCGGGAGGTGAAAAACAATGATAGGTGAAGATTTTCCGAAAAGCTTACTTGAGTTTGAAAAACAATTTGCAACAGAAGAGATGTGCAGAGATCATCTTTTTCGTATTAAATACCCCGAAGGTTTTAAGTGTCCGGATTGTGGGCATAAAGAGTTTTGGTGGACGAGACGACAGCTTATGTACTGCAAAGGGTGTGGGCATCAAATAT
>Ga0307380_10011075_pt1 | contig 11317 bp, 10 predicted proteins | sample UN3MG_FD_202239 | JGI IMG/M metagenome (GOLD analysis project Ga0307380, IMG submission 202239) | Soil microbial communities from Risofladan, Vaasa, Finland - UN-3 | ecosystem: Environmental > Terrestrial > Soil > Coastal area > Acid sulfate soil | place: Finland: Risofladan, Vaasa | collected... | reverse complement strand
CAACCTTATGTCAGCCCCTGAAATGGCCATTCATCCCATCATCACCATCCCCGATCCGGTCCTCCGCAAGGAGGCCGCACCGGTCGAGCGCGTCGACGACGATCTGCGCCGGCTGATGGACGACATGCTGGCCACCATGTACGACGCGCCGGGCGTGGGGCTGGCCGCGCCGCAGATCGGCATCTTGCGGCGGGTCATCGTCATGGATGCGGCCCGGGACGACGATGCGCCCGACCCCCTCGTCATGGCCAACCCCAGGATCCTGGCGCTCTCGGACGAGATGCGGACCCATGAGGAGGGCTGCCTGTCGATCCCCGAGGTCACCGCCGAGGTCGAGCGGCCGGCCGAGGTGCGCGTCGCCTTTCTCGACCGCGAGGGCAAGCCGCAGGAAGTGGACCTCGAAGGCATCTGGGCCACCATCGTCCAGCACGAGATCGACCACCTCAACGGCGTGCTGTTTATCGACTATCTGTCGCGGCTGAAGCGCGACATGATCGTCAAGAAATTCACCAAGGCCAAGCGCGTCGAGGTCATGTAGCCCGACTGCGCTTCCCTTCGCCTCCCAAGCAGAATAAGACGCGAACCCATGCGGATCATTTTCATGGGCACGCCGGATTTCGCCGTGCCGGCGCTTCAGGCGCTTCTCAAAGCCGGCCACGACATCGTGGCAGTCTACAGCCAGCCGCCGCGCGCGGCCGGGCGCGGCATGGCGTTGCGCAAGTCGCCGGTGCATAAGTCCGCGGACGCCGCGGGGCTGACCGTACTCACGCCGGAGAAGCTGAACGCACAGGACGACCAGGCGCACTTCGCGGCGTTCGAGGCCGACGCCGCCGTCGTGGTCGCTTACGGCATCATGCTGCCAAAAGCCGTTCTCGAGGGCACCAAGGCGGGCGTCTTCAACATCCACGCCTCGCTCCTGCCGCGCTGGCGGGGCGCCGCCCCCATCAATCGCGCCATCATGATGGGCGATACCGAGACCGGAATCGCCATCATGCGCGTGACCGAAGGGCTCGACGCCGGTCCGGTCTGTCTCGTGGAAAAGGTCAAGATCACCCCCGAGATGACCGCCGGCGAACTGCACGACCGATTGGCGCCGCTCGGCGCCGAGTTGATGGTCAAGGCTCTCGCCGCTCTCGAAGGGGGTACGCTCCATTGTCACGCTCAGCATGACGAGGCGGCCACCTATGCGCCCAAGCTCGACAACAAGGAGACACGCATCAACTGGCGGCTCCTTGCCCGCGACGTGCATGACCGCATTCGCGGTCTGTCGCCTTTCCCCGGCGCCTGGTTCGAGATCGAGGCCAAGGATAAGCGCGAGCGCGTCAAGGTGTTGCGCGCGGCGATGGCCGAAGGCGAGGGTGCCCCCGGCACACTGCTCGACGACCGGTTGACCATCGCTTGCGGCGAGGGGGCCGTGCGCCTCACCGAGATCCAGCGGGCCGGCAAGAAGCCGATGTCGGCGGACGCCTTCCTCAATGGCGCGACGCTGCAGCCGGGAACGGTCCTGGACTGACAATGTTCCGCTACAAGCTCACCATCGAATATGACGGCACGCCCTTCGCCGGCTGGCAGATGCAGGACCGGCCGACGGTGCAGGGCCGCCTCACCGAGGCGCTCAAGGCTTTCTCCGGCGAAGACATGATTCCGCGCGGCGCCGGGCGCACCGATGCCGGGGTGCATGCGCTGGCTCAAGCGGCTCATGTCGATCTCGCCAAGGAGTGGCCGGCCAAGAAAGTGCGTGACGCATTGAACGCCCATCTGCGGCCGGACCCGATCAGCGTTCTCGCCTGCGAGCAGGTCACCGAAGGCTTCGACGCGCGCTTCTCGGCCAAGACCCGGCATTATCGCTATCGCATAATCAATCGCCGCAGCCCGCCGGCCCTCGAGCGCGACCGCGCCTGGCACGTCATCTACCAGCTCGACGCGGATGCCATGCATGAGGCGGCGCAGGTCCTGGTCGGTCATTACGACTTCACCACGTTCCGCTCCACGGAGTGCCAGGCAGCATCGCCGGAGAAGACCTTGGACCGGCTCGCCGTCAGCCGGCATGGCCAAGAGGTGTGGATTGAAGCCTCGTCCCGCTCCTTCCTGCACAACCAGGTGCGCTCCATGGTGGGCTCGCTCAAGCTCGTCGGCGACGGCAAATGGACCGCCGGCGACCTGAAAAAGGCCCTGGAAGCGCGCAGGCGCACGGCCTGCGGCCCTGTGGCCCCTGCTTGCGGCCTTTACCTGGTCAAGGTCGACTATTAAGCCAGACGGACCCACAGGGGGAGCACGACATCAGCCATGATCAGGCGCATCGCCACCGTCGGCGGGCTCACGCTCGTCTCGCGCCTCTCGGGTTTCATCCGCGACGTGATCATGGCCGCCATTCTCGGCGCCGGGCCCATGGCCGACGCCTTCTTCGTCGCCTTTCGTCTGCCCAACCATTTCCGCGCCATCTTCGCCGAAGGGGCCTTCGCCGCCGCCTTCGTGCCGGCCTATGCGCGCACCCTGGAGGAGGCGGGCCTGCCGGCCGCCAAGCTGTTCGCCGATCAGATCGCAGCCGCCTTGGTCGCCATCAATCTGGTGCTGCTCGCCATCGCGCTGCTGTTCACGCCGGAAGTGGTGGCGCTTCTCGCGCCGGGCCTGACCGACGATCCGGAACGCTACGATCTGGCCGTCGCGCTCACCCGCATCACCTTTCCCTATTTGGCGCTGGTGTCGCTCGAGACTCTGTTCGCCGGCATCCTCAACGCCAATAACCGCTTTGCGGCCGCCGCGAGCGCGCCGGTGCTGCTCAATCTTTCGATCATCGCCACCCTGTTGCTGACGCCGTGGTTCGCCGATGCCGGCCACGCGGCGGCGTGGGGCGTGCTCATCGCCGGCGTGGCGCAAGCGCTGCTGCTCGGCGCCGACGCCGAGGCGCACGGCTTCGGCATCCGGTTGCGCATCCCGAGGCTCGATGAGCCGACGCGCAAATTCTTGAAGGCGCTGGGACCCGCCATCATCGGCGCCGGCGGCGTGCAACTCGCGCTGTTCGCCGACACGCTGATCGCCACCTTCCTGCCCACGGGTGCGCTGTCGGCGCTCTACTATGCCGATCGCATCAACCAGCTGCCCATCGGGGTCGTCGGCATTGCCGTCGGCACCGTGCTGCTGCCGGAGATGTCGCGGCGCCTGGCGGCGGGCGATGTGACGGGCGCAGCTTCCGCGCAAGCCCGCGGCATTCAGCTGGCGCTGCTGCTCACCATCCCTTGCGCGGCGGCGGCCATTGCCATCCCCGACCTCATCATGCGCGCGCTGTTTGCCCGCGGCGCCTTCACCTCCGCCGATGCGCTGGCCGCAGGGTCGACCCTTGCCGCCTACTCGGTGGGGCTGCTGCCCTTCGTGCTGCTCAGGAGCTTTACCGCGCCCTTCTACGCGCGCCGAGACACGCTGACTCCGGTCAAAGCGGCGCTGCTTGCCGCCACCGTCAATATCGCCTTGAAGGTCGTGCTCATGGGGCCGCTGGCGCAGGTCGGCTTGGCGCTGGCAACCAGCGTCGGCGCCTGGATCAATTTGAGCCTGCTCGCTTACTTCGCCCGCCGCCAGGGCTTCGCCGTCTCGGGCACCGCCATCGGCGGTCCCGTCGCCAGGCTGAGCATCATTGGTGTGGTATTCGCGGCCGCGCTATTCGCTGGCGCCTACGGGCTTCAGCAAGCGCTTTCCGGCCTCGCCCATTTCCGCGACGAGACGGCGCTTGGCCTCCTTGTCGTCCTCGGTGGGGCGCTCTATTTCGCGCTGGTGTTTTCGGTGCTGGGCCGGAATTGGTTCACGGGGCTGCTGAAAGAGGTCTCCGCCGCGGCGGATTCGACCGCGCCCGTAAATCTCCAGGACCCGGACCTGACCGACGATTCCGAGGCCCTGCCGGACTCCGAGCCGCCGCCCAAGGGGTAGCTAGGCGTCGCGCAGGTCGACCAGTTCGACGTCGCCCTCGTCAATCTCCCGGCCCAGGAAGATCGCACCGACACGGGCAAAGCGTTTAGGGGAATCGGTGGCGAAGAAGCGGATCGCGCCGTCGCCGGTCTCAGCCGTCGCGAGGCCGCCGGTATCAAGCGCCTCCGCCACGGCGGCGGCCGTGGTCTCGGCCGAGTCCACCAATGCGATATCGGCTCCGATGGTGCGCCTGATGGCTGCCGCCAGCACGGGGAAGTGGGTGCAGCCCAGCACGAGCGTGTCGGGGGCGTCCGGGCCCTCGAAGAGCGGCGCAAGATAATGCGCGGCGGTGGCCAGTGTCGCGGGCGTTTCCGCCCAGCCTTCCTCGGCCAGCGCCACGAACACCTGGCAGGGCTGCTGCACCACATGCGCTCCGTCCATCAGCCGGTGAATGGCCCGGGCATAGGCGCCGCCGTTCACCGTGCCCTCGGTGGCGATTACGGCGATACGCTTGTTCTTGGTGGCCGCCACGCCCGCCCGCGCGCCTGGTTCGATCACGCCGATCACCGGCACTGGGGCCCACGATTCTTGCAGGACGTAGAGCCCCACGGCGGACGCCGTGTTGCAGGCGATCACCACCATCTTCACGCCCTCGCCGAGCAGCAGGCGCGTGGCCTGCAGGGCATAGGACTGCACGGTTTCCGCGCTCTTGGTACCGTAAGGCAGGCGCGCCGTGTCGCCGAGATAGACGAAACGTTCATGCGGCAAGCGGGCGGCGAGTGCGCGCAACACCGTCAAACCGCCCATGCCGGAGTCGAAGACCCCGATCGGCCGGCTGTCACCTGCCATCGGGCGCTCCCGCGAAGGCCTCGAAATAGCGTTCGATGAAGCGGCGATAGATGGCGGTGAGCTGCTCGAGATCGCTGACCTTGGCGTTCTCGTCCGCCTTGTGGATCGTTTCGGTGGTCAGCCCGAACTCGACCACCGGGCAGTAGTCCTTGATGTGGCGCGCATCCGACGTGCCGCCGTCGGTCGAGAGCGACGGGGTGAGGCCCGTGATCTCGTTCACCGCTTCGCTGAGCAGCGCGTCGAGCGGTCCCGGCTCGGTGAAGAAGGCCTGGCCCGGCGGCTCGAAGTCGAGCGTGAAGCTGAGCTCCATCCCGGCCAGCGCCTGGGTGACCTCCTCCTGCAGCAAGGTATGCAAGCCCTCTGGCCGTTGCCGGTCGTTGAAGCGGATATTGAAGCGTGCCTCGGCGGAAGCCGGGATCACATTCGTCGCCGGATTGCCCACGTCGATGCTGGTCACTTCGAGATTGGACGGCGAGAAATGCGCGCTGCCGTAGTCGAGCGGCGTGTCGTAGAGCTTCGCCAGAACCTGCACGAGACCCTTGATCGGGTTCGCCGCAAGATGCGGATAGGCCACATGGCCTTGTTGACCCGTGACCGTCAGCCGCCCGTTCAGGCTGCCGCGCCGGCCGATCTTGATAGTCTCGCCGAGCTTGGTCGAATTGGAGGGTTCGCCGACGATGCAATGGTCGGGCTTCAGACCCTTCTCCGCCATCCACTTGAGCACCTTGGGGGTGCCGTTGATGGACGGGCCTTCCTCGTCGCCGGTGATGAGCAGGCTGATCGTGCCCTCGATCTCCCGGCCTTTCGACTTGGAGTAATCGAGCGCGGCGGTGACGAAGCAGGCGATCGCGCCCTTCATGTCGGACGCGCCGCGGCCATAGAGCACCCCGTCCGCGATCTCCGCGGCAAAGGGGGGATGGGTCCACAGCCCCTTATCGCCAGGCGGCACCACGTCGGTATGGCCGGCGAAGCACAGATGCGGCGGCCCGTCGCCGATTCGGGCCACGAGATTGTCGACGTCGGGCGTGCCCTCCTCGCTGAAAGTGAGGCGGTCGCAGATGAAGCGCGCCTTCTCCAGCTTCTCGATGAGCACTTGGAGCGCACCTTCGTCGCGCGGCGTGACGCTGGCGCAGCGGATCAAGCCTTGCGCGAGCGCGACTGCCTTCTCGCCGAGCGTGGTCATGGGATCGATACCTTAAGCCTTGCGTGGCGGTGCGCCACCGGTCGCAACATGACGGCCACATGTCAGCCTGGCAAGCGGGTGCTAAGCCGCGACGCTTCAGTTTTTGCGCGATGTGCTTTACCCGGCGGTCAAACCGGGCCGGCGTGGCCTAATGGATGGCCGCCAGCGGATCGCCGCCAAAATGGTTTTGCCCCGGCGTGCCCTTGAGAATTCCGAGATCGATCACGAACCACAACGACACACCCCAGAAGATCAGGATGCAAATCCAACCAATGGCATTCGGTTCCTGAGGTGCCCCTGTCGCGCCGACAGCCTCCAGGAAATTCCCCAGTAGCAAAGGCACCAGGCCGTAAAGAGCGGTTTTTCCCGGCCGGTCGCGGTCTCGGAAGCGTTTCGCACAAACGGCGTAGCTCGGATAGAACAGCGCGAGCATGATGAGGATGAACAGGATCGCGCCGAAGACGCCGAACCCGAAAATGCCAGCCACCAGGAAGTTGAGTACCAGGCTGACGACGCCGAGGATGACCATCGCGGCCCACCATTTGGCCCGATTGATGCGGCCATCAAGCGACGTGAAGATGTACTGCAGGTCCATTAGTCCCCCCTTGGCGGCCCGGCTTTTTTAGCAGTTGTAAGGCCGAACGGAGCCTTTGCGAAGCGAGATGTGATCGCATCCTCGTGAATTGGCGCAAACCCGCTAACCCGCGCCTGCGTCGGCCTTAGAACACGCGTCAGTCCCGCAAAAGCTCGTTGATCGAGGTTTTGGAGCGGGTTTTCTCGTCGACGGTCTTCACGATCACCGCGCAATAGAGCGACGGTCCCGCCGAACCGTCCGGGAGCGGCTTGCCCGGCATCGCGCCGGATACCACCACGGAATAGGGCGGCACGCGGCCCTGATGCACGAAGCCCGTGGCCCGGTCGATGATCTTGGTCGACTGGCCGAGATAAACGCCCATGGACAACACCGAGCCCTCGCCGACGATGACGCCCTCGGCCACCTCGGCGCGGGCGCCGATGAAGCAATTATCCTCGATAATCACCGGGTTGGCCTGCAGCGGCTCGAGCACGCCGCCGATGCCGGCGCCGCCGGAAATATGCACATTCTTGCCGATCTGGGCGCAGGAACCGACGGTGGCCCAGGTATCCACCATGCTGCCACTATCGACGCGCGCCCCGAGATTGACGAAAGACGGCATCAGCACCACGCCCGGCGCGATATAGGCGGAGCGGCGCACCACGCAGCCCGGTACGGCGCGGAAGCCCGCCTCCTTGAAGTCCTTGGCTTTCCACTTGTCGAACTTGACCGGCACCTTGTCCCACCAGGACGAGTCGTCGGGACCGCCTTCGATCTTGCGCGGGTCGTGCAAGCGGAATGACAGCAAAATGGCCTTTTTCAGCCATTGATGGACGATCCACTCGCCGCCGACTTTCTCGGCGACCCGCAATTCGCCCTTGTCGAGCAGGTTCAGCACCTCCTCGACCGCGTCACGCACCACGCCCTTCGTGTCGGGTGAAATCTCCGAGGCATGATCGAATGCGCCGTCGATGAAGGTCTTGAGATGGTCGTACGTCATGAGGCCCCGTCAGGTCAGGCAGAACTGCGCTTGCGGCGGACGCGCGGTGGCGTCCGTCTCTCCGGCAAGAGCGGCTCCAATGGCGGCAAGGAAAGGCTCTAAGGCCTCGGTGCGATGGTGGATATGGGCAGGCAGCTCCGTCCAGGCGGTGCCGGTTTGGTGCTCGGGCCGCTGGGTGGTGCGGCAGTCGACCAGGACCGTGGTCATGCCGAGCGCGTGCGCCGCTTCGAGATTATGCGCCAGGTCGTCGAACATGACGGCGCTTGCGGGGACGACTCCATGGGCAGCAACGAAGCGGTCATAGGCTTCGCGCGACGGTTTCGGGTGGATGTAATCGAGCGCGTGGATGTCGAAGATATCCTCGAAGCGGTCGAGCAGCCCGAGCCGGCCCGCCACGGCCTCGGCATGCTTGCGCGAGCCGTTGGTGAACACGAGCTTGCGGCCCGGCAGCGCATCGATCGCAGCTCCGAGCGCCGGCGCCGGCAGCACCGCGTCCAGGTCGATGTCGTGCACATAGTCGAGAAAGCTGTTGGGGCAGACATCGTGCAACCGCATCAGCCCGGCGAGCGTCGTGCCATGCTCTGCATAATAGCTCTGTCGCAGCTTCTGCGCTTCGTCGAACGGCAGGTCGAACGCGTTGGCGATGAACTCGCCCATGCGCTGGTCGATCTGGGCGAACAGGTTGCAGTCGGCCGGATAGAGCGTGTTGTCGAGATCGAAGACCCAGGTTTCGACATGAGCAAACCCCTCGACATGGGCGAAACCGCTGCCGCCTTGCGCCTTCATCGCGCCGCCCTCGTGCGCCGCGGCTTGCGCCGCTCGATCAAGGTGCCGGCGCCATGGGCGGTGAACAGCTCGAGCAGCACCGCATGCGGCACCTTGCCGTTGATGATAACCACCGCCTCGACGCCTTCGGCTATCACGTCCATGCAGCTTTCGATTTTCGGAATCATGCCACCGGAAATGGTGCCGTCCTCGATCAGCGCTTGCGCCTCCGCCGTTGTCATTGAGCGGATCAGCTGGCCGTCCTTGTCGAGCACGCCGTCCACGTCGGTGAGCAGCAACAGCCGCTTCGACTTGAGTGCCACGGCGAGCGCCGCGGCAAACGTGTCGGCATTGATGTTGAGCGTCTCGCCGTCCGGCCCCACGCCGATCGGCGCCACCACCGGGATCAGGTCCGAATGGATAATCACGTCGATGATATGCGGTTCGACCAAAGCCGGTTCGCCGACGAAGCCGAGATCCATCACCGTCTCGATATTGGAGTCGGGATCGCGCACCCGCCGTTCGAGCCGCTTGGCCCGCATCAGATTGGCGTCCTTGCCGCAAATGCCGACCGCCTTGCCGCCCTGGTCGTTGATGGCCGACACGATCTCTTTATTGACGGAGCCGGCGAGCACCATCTCGACCACGTCCACGGTTTCACGGTCTGTGACCCGCAGGCCGCCCTTGAACTCAGATTTGATGTTCAGCCGTTCCAGCAGCGCGCCGATCTGCGGGCCGCCGCCATGCACCACCACCGGGTTCACGCCGGCCTGCTTGAGCAGCACGATGTCCCGGGCGAAATCTTTCGCTAATGCGGCGTCACCCATGGCGTGGCCGCCATATTTCACCACCACCGTCTGGCGGTCGTAGCGCTGCATATAGGGCAGCGCCTCGGACAGCACCTTGGCCTCGGCATGTACGCCGACGAGCGCGTCCGCCAGGCCGCCTGCGCTCTTCGCTGGGGCGGCGTCCGTCGGCTTTGCCTTGTATGACTTCGTCTTGGCCATGTGCGCCTTATACCGGCGCTTTGCCTCAAGGCACAACGCCGATTGGCGCACAGGCCGCCACGGCGGCGCGCAATTCCGGGATGCCCATGCCGGTGCGCGACGAGGTGGCAAGAATCTGCGGATAGGCCGCCGGGTGCTTGGCCAGCTCTTCGGCCACCTTGGCGATGACCGCGTCCAGTTCGCTTTGCTTCGGCTTGTCGGCCTTGGTCAGGACCGCCTGATAGGACACGGCGGACACATCCATCAGCCTCATGGTTTCCCGGTCGTTAGCCTTGGTGCCGTGGCGGGCGTCGATGAGCAGGAAGACGCGCTTCAGTTCGCGGCGGCCCTTGAGATAGTCGCCGATCAGCCGCGTCCAGCCGCGCACGGCCGTTTTCGGCGCCTTGGCATAGCCGTAGCCCGGCATGTCCACGAGATAGAGCTCGGCCTGATGGCCCAACGTGAAGAAGTTGAGCTCCCGCGTGCGCCCCGGGGTGACGGATACCCGCGCCAGTGTCCTGCGGCTCGTGAGCGCGTTGATCAGGCTCGACTTGCCCACGTTGGACCGCCCGGCGAAGGCCACTTCCGGCTTATCGTCCGCCGGCAAGTCGTCGATGCTGGTGACGCCCTTGACGAACACGCATGGTGCCTTGAACAGCGCTTCGCCGCGGTCGATCTCCTCGGGGGTGAAGTCGGGTGTGTCGGCGCTGGTCATAGGGAAAGCCCTAAGCCGGGCGCTCCTCGTCCGGCCCCGGCTTCGCAGTGTCCTCGGCGGGCTTGTCGCCCGATTGCTTTGCCGCCCGGCTGGCGCGCCGTGACGCCTTGGCGCTGCGCTTCTCCTCGGCCTCGGCCTTGCCGGAATCGGTACCGCTGTCGGCGTCCTTCTTCGGCTTGATGCCGATATTCTCCAGGAGCGGAATTTCCACCCCCTGGCGGGTCATGATCACCGACTGCTGAACCACCGAAAGGAAGTTGTTCCACGCCCAGTAGATCACCAAGCCCGCCGGGAAGGATGCGAGCAGATAGGTGAAGAACACTGGCATCCAGGTGAAGATCTTCTGCTGAATGGGATCCGGCGGCGCCGGGTTCAGCTTCATCTGCACCCACATGGTGATGCCCATGATGATCGGCCACGCGCCGATCATCAGGAAGGTGGGCGGATCGAAGGGTAGCAGACCGAATAGGTTGAACACGCTGGTCGGGTCCGGCGCCGATAGATCCTGGATCCAGCCGAAGAACGGCGCGTGCCGCATCTCGATGGTGACGAACAGAACCTTATAGAGCGAGAAGAAGATCGGAATTTGCACGAGGATCGGCAAACAGCCGGACGCCGGGTTCACCTTCTCCTTCTTGTACAGCTCCATCATCGCCTGCTGCTGGCGGGCGCGGTCGTCGCCGTAACGCTCCTTGATGCGCTGCATCTCGGGCGCGAGCTTCTTCATCCGGCTCATCGACACATACGACTTGTTGGCGAGCGGGAAGAGCACGAGCTTGATGAGCACCGTGACGATGAGGATGGCCACGCCGAAATTGCCGACCAGCTTGTAGAAATAGTCGAGCGCGTAGAACATCGGCTTGGTCAGAAAATAGAACCAGCCCCAGTCGATCAGCAGGTCGAATTTGGGAATGCCGAAGTTCGAGGCGTAGCCGTCGACGACGTTGACCTCCTTGGCGCCGGCGAACACGTTGGCGGTCACTTGGGCCGTGCCGCCGGCGTCTACCGTGAGCGCGCCCATCAGGTAGTCGGTCTGGAAGCGCGTGCGCTCGCCGGTAACGGAGCCGGCAAATTTCGCGTCGAAGGTCTTGCCCCGCTCGGGGATCACCACCGTCGCCCAATATTTGTCGGTGATGCCGAGCCAGCCATTCTCGCTCTTGAACGTGGCCGGCGGGTCCTCCACCGCGTTCTTGTAGCTGATCTCCTCGAGTCCGTCGTCGACCACGCCGATCAGGCCTTCATGCAGAATGTAGAAGCCCTGCACCTTGGGCAGCTCGTGACGCGAGACGAGGCCGTAAGGGTAAAGCGTCACCGCCTCGGAGCCCGTATTGGTCACCTTGTCGTCGAT
>Ga0307380_10011073_pt1 | contig 11318 bp, 9 predicted proteins | sample UN3MG_FD_202239 | JGI IMG/M metagenome (GOLD analysis project Ga0307380, IMG submission 202239) | Soil microbial communities from Risofladan, Vaasa, Finland - UN-3 | ecosystem: Environmental > Terrestrial > Soil > Coastal area > Acid sulfate soil | place: Finland: Risofladan, Vaasa | collected... | reverse complement strand
TGCGTGCGCAGGTGGCCGAGGGCGGCCGGGTCATGGATGAGGCGATGGCGGGAAAATGGATATGCCCAATGCATCCGGACGTGGTAAAGGAAACGGCGGGGACATGTGATATATGCGAGATGGACCTGGTGACAACAGAGTCTCTGGGTTATGTCGAGGCTGGAGTCGAGAAGGGAGCACCTTTGGTTATACCGGCAAGTTCTGCTTTGATTACAGGTGAACGAGCGGTTGTTTATGTAAAGGTGCCAGATATGGAGAAGCCGACCTATGAGGGCAGAGAAGTGGTTCTCGGTCCGCGAGCAGGTAATTATTATATAGTTAAATCAGGCCTGTCTGAAGGTGAGATAGTGGTTACCAAAGGTAACTTCAAGATTGATTCAGCTCTTCAGATACAGGCCAAACCAAGCATGATGAATCCAGACGCAGAGACAGCGCCTATGGGCCATATAAGTCATAGTCATTGAATTGAATTAATGTTGGGACAAAAACAGAATTTAAGGAGGTAAGAAAATGAACATTAAAAAGAAACAAATCGGAACGTTAGTCCTTCTTGCAGGTGTTTTGCTTTTAACGCTGGTTTTGATAACGGGGTGTAAGGAGAAGTCGCAAAGCCCTGCGTCAACAACATCGGATATTGAGGCGGTCACTTCGGCTGTTGGAGAAACGCTTGAGCAAACGAGTTGTCCTGTAATGGGCGGCAAAATCAACAAGGCCATTTACACTGAATATAAGGGCAAGAAGGTGTACTTTTGCTGCGCCGGCTGTGCGGAGAAGTTTAAAGAGGACCCTGAGAAGTATCTGGCGAAGCTGCCTCAGTTCAGCGAATAAAGCTTACATTTATTTTTTAAGGGCAGGCAATGGAAGCTCCCATGGTTGAGCAAAAGTCGTGGGTGGGCAAGTTAATACGTTTTTGCCTTGAGAACAAACTTGTCGTACTGATTTTTGTTTTACTATTTGTGGGGTTGGGTTTGTCTACGGCCCCGTTTGACTGGGGTCTGTTTGGTTTTCCCCGAAATCCGGTTCCGGTTGACGCGATACCGGACATAGGAGAGAACCAGCAGATAGTGTTTACGGAATGGCCTGGCCGTTCCCCTCAGGACGTTGAGGACCAGATAACATATCCACTGACTTCTTTGCTTTTGGGGACACCTGATGTAAGGACAGTTCGCAGTCAATCGATGTTCGGCTTCTCTTCGATTTATATTATTTTTGAAGAGAAAGCTGATTTTTACGCATCCCGCAGCAGGATTTTGGAAAAGCTCAATTCTTTGCCGGCCGGCGCTTTGCCTGAAGGTGTTCAGCCAGTTTTAGGGCCCGATGCGACTTCGCTGGGACAGGTTTTCTGGTACACCCTTGAGGGTCGGGACGAGCAGGGCAGGCCTGCCGGCGGGTGGGATTTGGATGAGCTTCGCAGCATTCAGGACTGGTATGTTCGGTTTGGTTTGCTCGGCACCAAGGGTGTCAGTGAGGTGGCTTCGGTAGGAGGATTTGTAAGGGAATATCAGATAGACGTTGACCCGGACGCGATGCGTGCCTACGGCATTGGTCTTGATGAGATATTTCGCGCGGTGAAGGCATCGAATATAGACGTGGGCGCTCGAACGATTGAGATTAATAGGGTCGAGTACGTAATTCGGGGTCTTGGTTTTGTTAAAGGGCTTTCGGACATCGAGCAGACAGTCATAAAGGTAAATGAGAATGTACCGGTATATATTAAGGACGTGGCAAATGTTTCATACGGGCCTGCACTTAGGAGAGGAGCGCTGGATAAGGGAGGCGCTGAGGCGGTAGGCGGGGTGGTAGTAGTTAGATATGGATACAATCCACTCGAAGCGATAAAGAATGTAAAGCAGAAGATAGAAGAGCTTTCGCCGGGGCTGGCTCAGAAGGAGCTGCCCGGCGGCGGGGTTTCGAAGGTGACCATTGTTCCGTTTTATGACAGGACGGGGCTGATTTATGAAACTTTGGGAACATTAGAGACCGCGCTTACTGAGGAGATACTTGTCACCATCATAGTGGTTATAGTTCTGGTATTTCATTTTCGCAGCTCGGTTTTGATAAGCGGGCTGCTTCCTTTGGCGGTACTTATGTGCTTTATCGCGATGCGGGTATTCGGGGTAGACGCGAACATTGTAGCGCTATCGGGTATCGCAATAGCGATAGGTACGATGGTTGATATGGGGATAATTATCTGTGAGAACATATTGAGGCATCTGGACGAATCAGGGGAGGATGATAATAAGCTGGAGGTCATTTACCGAGCGAGCAGTGAAGTAGGCGGCGCGGTACTGACGGCGGTGCTTACGACGGTGGTGGGATTTCTGCCGGTCTTCACGATGACGGGGGCAGAGGGTAAGTTGTTCAGGCCTTTGGCGTGGACGAAGACCTTTGCTTTAATCGCATCGGTTATAGTGGCACTGACTGTGATTCCACCGGCAGCTCATATTCTTTTTACGCATAAGAAAAGCATAAAAAAGCACCTTCGGTACTTACCGGCGGCGATACTAATTCCCGCGGGGGTCGCAGCGTGGGTCGTTCTGGCGTGGTGGCTCGGAGCGATAATCGTCTGTGTTGGGCTTTATCATCTTTTGAAGGAGCGGTTGCCGCAGTCTCTAAAGGGCCGGTCGCAACTTGTCGTAAACGTTCTGGCGGTTGTGATAGTGGGGGTAATTTTGACGAGTCACTGGATGCCGCTGGGTGCGGGCAAGGGTATATTGCTGAATCTTTTGTTTGTTGTGCTTTTGATAGGCGGTGTGCTTTTATTCTTCTATGTATTTCAGAGGTTCTACGCGAGAATTTTAGGGTGGTGTCTTGAGCACAAGGTAATCTTTCTTTCTATTCCGGGCGTGGTGGTAGTTCTGGGCCTTTTGATATGGTCGGGACTCGGGAAGGAATTTATGCCGCCACTTGATGAGGGGTCATTTTTGTATATGCCGACTACAATGCCTCACGCGTCCATTGGTGAAGCATTGGATGTATTGGCGAAGCAGGACATGGCTTTTAATTCGATACCGGAGGTCGAGTCGGTGGTCGGCAAGATTGGACGCGTTGAAAGCGCACTCGACCCTGCGCCAATATCTATGGTTGAGACGGTAATAAACTATAAGCCGGAATACATTCTGGCCAAGGACGGCAGGCGCGTTCGTTTTCGTTATGACATGAAGTCAGGCGATTTTGTGCGTGACGAAAACGGCGAGCTTATAGCGGATGTCAGCGGAAGGCCTTACAGGCAGTGGCGGGATGAGATAAAGAGGCCTGATGATATATGGGACGAGATTGTCAAGGCGGGCCGGATACCGGGTACGACGAGCGCGCCGAAATTGCAGCCGATTGCAGCGCGGATAGTGATGCTTCAAAGCGGTATGCGTGCCCCGATGGGTGTCAAAATCAAAGGGCCTGACCTGGAAACAATTGAGAAAGTGGGTCTGGAGATAGAGCGTCTTTTGAAGGATGTCGCCAGTGTCGAGCCGTCGGCAGTGATAGCGGACCGTATTGTGGGCAAACCTTATATTGAGATAGATATAGACCGCGCGGCAACGGCCCGGTACGGCGTCAGCGTCCGGGACGTTCAGGATGTTATAGAGGTGGCGATAGGCGGCAGGCGTGTGACGACGACTGTTGAGGGCAGGGAGCGTTATCCTGTACGGATACGGTATATGCGAGAGTTGCGCGACCGGATAGAGACAATCGGCAGGATTCTGGTCCGGGCAGCCGACGGGGCACAGATACCACTTATACAATTGGCAGATATACGATATGTTCGCGGTCCGCAGGCAATAAAAAGCGAGGACACCTTTCTTGTGGGGTACGTATTATTTGATATGAAGGCGGGTCATGCGGAGGTGGATGTAGTAGAGGATTGCCAGGATTATCTAAAGGAGAAGATTGCCGCTGGTGAGTTTGTTTTGCCTGAAGGTGTCAGTTATGTCTTTGCGGGCAGCTACGAGAACCAGGTCCGCGCACAGAAGAAGCTCATGGTTATAGTTCCTCTTGCACTTGTTATCATATTTTTGATACTACATTTTCAGTTCAAGTCAGTGGTGGCAGCATTGCTGGTTTTCTCCGGTATAATCGTGGCGTGGGGTGGAGGTTTTCTTTTGATATGGCTTTACGGTCAGGGGTGGTTTTTGAACTTTGGAATATTCGGTGTCAATCTGAGGCAGATGTTCCAGGTACATCCTATTAATCTGAGTGTTGCGATATGGGTGGGCTTTTTGGCTTTGTTCGGTATAGCTTCGGACGACGGCGTTGTTATGTGCACCTATTTGCAGCAATCCTTCAGCAGGCGAACGATAAAGAGCATTGACGAAGTTCGCCAGGCAGTAATCGAAGCGGGTATGCGCAGGATACGTCCGTGTCTTATGACGACGGCGACGACGATACTGGCCCTTATTCCGGTCCTTACATCCACGGGGCGCGGGTCGGATATTATGGTGCCGATGGCGATACCTGTATTCGGGGGTATGACAATAGAGATACTTACGATGCTGGTGGTGCCTGTGTTATACTGCTGGACGAAGGAAGCTAAAAAACAAAGGCTTACTTAGAGGAGTTTAAGATGAGCGCAGAGAGCGGGAAGCAAGAGAATGTTTGTTCGGAGTGTCTCGGTCGGGCAAGAATGCTGTCGGATTTGGTCGAATATGTTTCGGGTTCTATCGTAAGTAAAACCATAGCGGATAAACAGGTTGGCACTATTACTGTTTTCGCTTTCGACAAGGGGCAGAAACTCAGTGAACACCAGACACCATTTGATGCTGTTGTCCAGGTCGTTGACGGTACGGCCAAGTTGACAATCAGAGGAGGACCTATAACTGTCAGCCAGGGTCAGATAATCATCATGCCGGCAAATGTTCCTCATTCAGTAAGTGCGGAGGAGAAATTCAAGATGCTGCTTACAATGCTTCGTGCCTGAGCAGTTCGTCCGTCAATCCTGCCCCGGAAATTTAATGTTAACAGTGGTATCGATTATACCGGTTCCGGAGGGGAGTTTTTTTGTTCCTCCTAAGAAATAGATAAACGCGGGGTTGGCCGTTTTCGAATGGGCGTTTTCGGCGCGTCCCATAAAGCGGTTGTTTATGAGTGACTTTAGCAGCCAGGCGGCTAAAAGTGACAAGGTTTTTTGGGGTTTGCCTTGTGATTCACTATATTTTGAATGGTTTGTGTTTTTTGCGTTTGCTGTTTTTTGGCTTATACTTTAACTGTGGCAAATAATAAGGAGAAGAAGGGAAAGTTTGGCATAACATTTCAGACTTCTTACCGCTTTAACAACGGGAAAGTAACCAAACTAAGGGATTTGCCGCCTGTAAAAAGAAAAGAGAGAAAACTTATAACCGGCTATATAACGAGGTAGTCCAATGGAACATGCGCAAGATACCTCTGCTGCCCCCAAGACGCAGGCCGACCTTTTGTTCGGCGAACTGCTGATTTCGAAAGGTTTGTTGACACGTCCAGAGTTGGTTGAGGCTCTGAACGACCAGCGAGAGAACGGCGGGCGACTTGGAGAGGTGTTACTTCGCCTTAAGAAGCTCAAAGACGATGACATCACCTGTGCTCTGGCTGAGTATCTTTCAATAGAATACATTCGTCTCGATGACATCAGCAAGATAGATAAGAACGTTGCGCGATTGCTTCCTGAAAACATTGCGAAGCGTTTCTGTCTTGTGGCTGTCAGAGAGGAGGATGATGAGATTGTCATTGCGATGGCCGACCCTCTTAATGTTATCGCAATTGATACAATCAGGTTGAAAATAAAGCGTCAGATTAAGGTGGTAATCAGCTCGCCATCTGAGATTAAACAGGCGATAGAGATGATTTACCACGGTTCCGACGTTGAAGAGCAACGTCTTCGTGACATTGTCGAACTGGAGGACGGCGTAGGAATCACACCGATTGTAGAGGAGGAGGAAGAGGACATTGGTTCAGAGGCTGACGCATCGAAGGCGCCGGTGATTCGCTTTGTTGATTTGCTTTTGAGCCAGGCGGTGAAGAGCAGGGCCAGTGACATTCACATCGAGCCTCAGGAAAAGTCGATGATGATTCGCATGCGAATCGATGGTGTTTTGCTTGACATGGTCCCACCTGCCAGAAAGATGCAGGCGGCGATAATTGCGAGGATTAAGATTTTGGCGGAAATGGACATTGCAGAAAGAAGACTGCCTCAGGACGGCAGGCTTAAATTGAAGGCCTCCGGCCGGGCCATCGACGTTCGTGTTTCGGTGATTCCGACGATATATGGCGAGAAGGTCGTGATGCGTATTCTGGATGCGGCGGCGGCGGCACACGATTTGGGTAAGCTTGGGTTTGAACCGGAACTTCTCAAAGAGCTTAAAACTATATTGACTCAGCCTCACGGTATAATCATTGTGACCGGTCCGACGGGAAGTGGTAAAAGTACGACACTGTATTCGGTGCTGAACCATCTGAAAGACCCGACGAAAAACATTACCACCGTTGAGGACCCGGTTGAGTATCGTCTGGCGGGGATTAATCAGATTCAGGTCAAGCCCGAAATCGACCTTGACTTTGGGGCATGTCTCAGGGCGATTCTTCGACAGGACCCTGACATAATCCTGATAGGTGAGATTCGTGATAAGGAGACGATAGATATTGCAATAAAGGCATCTTTGACGGGCCACCTTGTGCTGAGCACTTTCCATACGAATGATGCGCCGTCTGCTATAAGCAGGATGGTGTACATGGGGGTTGAATCTTATTTGTTGTCTTCGGCATTGAACCTTATTCTTGCTCAGCGACTGGTTCGGAAAATCTGTGAACGCTGCAAGGAGCCTGTTGAGTTGCCGAAAGAAGTCCTCAAGCGTTTGAAGATTGAGCCGGACAAGGCCAAGGAAGTCACACTCTACCATGGAAAGGGCTGCAATGCCTGTGGCGGGTCCGGTTATAAGGGTCGATTGCCGATATTCGAGTTTTTGGTTATGGACAACAAGATGCGGGAGATATTGGTTAATGGAGGAACAGAATCGCAAATAAGGTCATTGTCGCGTGAAAGGGGCTATGGCAACCTGTTCGACAGCGGGATAAGTAATATGCTTAAGGGTCTTACGACGGCTGAAGAAGTTCTTCGAGTGACCTATACGGAGGATGTAAGGGATTAATGCTCTGGTCTGACTATGCTGCGATAAAGGCCCGGTAAAAAGGCCGGAAATTAAGTCAGTTACCCGGGGGTGCTGTATTATTCGCCTAAAAAACAGATGCGTATGGAGTTTAGTGAGATTCTGAAGCGGTATGGGCAAAAGTGCTTATTTTTCATCGGAGAAACCGGTCTTTGCCGGAGTTTTTGCTAAACTCGCGGTTGTTTGCCGCCGATTATAGCCGTTGTGCGCAAGAGTGTTTGCGCAACAAAGAGTTTGAAGTTTAAGAAGGTGTTTTTTGATGAAGAGTTTTCGATACGTTGCTCGGGATTTGTCAGGCAACCGGAAGGACGGTACCAAACAGGCCCAAAGCCCGAATGACATCCTAAACTGGCTTCGCGAGGAAGGTTTTACTCCCGTATCGGTTACGGAGGTATCCACAAGCACCACCAGTAGTAAGAAAGGCAAAGGCAAAGGCAAAGGCACATCTCGCCGCAAGCGCATCAAGTCTGCGAACCTGTCGGCCCTGTGCTGGCAGCTAACGACGATGGTCGAGGGAGGAATCCCCATTACGGCAGCGATTGAGACCATTGCCGAAGATGTGGATAATCTTCATCTTCAGGAGATATTGCAGCAAGTTCTTGATAAGATGCACAAGGGCGAGACCTTCTCAAGCAGTCTTGCTCAGTATCCAAAGGTTTTCAACCAGTTGGCCTGCGCGATAATCCTGGCGGGCGAGACTGGCGGTAACCTTCCACAATCTCTGCGCAGACTCGCGGAATACTTTGATAATCGAGACAAACTGGCGAAAAAAGTCCAGGGAGCAATGGCATATCCGGCTTTTGTATTGTTCTTCATCATAGCTATCGTCGTATTCATAATGGCCTTTATCATTCCGAGATTTACAATAATCTTTGACCAGATGAAGGGGGAGCTTCCAGGCTTTACCAAGGGCTTTATGGGCTTTTACAACGTAGTCCGTGACAACGTGTTTTATATAATAGGCGGTGTTGTCTTAATAATAGTTTCCTGTATTATTATTAACAAAACAAAAAAGGGTCATTATTTATTCAGCAGATTTGCACTTGCCTTTCCTTTACTCGGTAAAGTTTTAAGCCAGGCTTTTGTCACGGTATTTTGTAAAACGATGTCAACGTTGATAGCAGCCGGTGTTTCGGTGCTCGAGGTGTTCGATATCCTGCTGGCAATGACAAACAACGACATAATCAGAGACGCAATAATACAAACGAGGGCGCAAATCGTCGAAGGCGAGAACATTTCATCGAGTTTGAGCACCAGCGGATTTTTCCCCAATATGGTCGTCAAAATGATACAGGTTGGTGAGGAGAGCGGCTCTCTGTCAACGGTGCTGGACAGGACCGCGGCATACTACGAACGTAAGGTTGATTCCATGATAAACACCCTTATGAGTCTGCTCGAACCGATAATGATAGTAACGGTTGGAGGGATTGTATTGATAGTTGTGCTTGCTCTTTATCTGCCGATTTTCTCGATGTCGGGGTAGAGCAACTCGGAAGGAGGAGTAAAAGTGAGGCAAAACCAATTGCAGTCGGCATCGAATCTGACCGAATGTGGTTGCTATTTTAATAAACCGTAGTGAATGGGTAAAAAAAGAAAGATGGAGTATTAACAATTTTTTAGGAGAATTAGAATGGAAAGTAGAAAAGGTTTCACACTTATTGAGCTGATGGTCGTAATCCTGATTGTCGGTATTCTGGCTGCGGTGGCCATACCGATGATGCGTGGACGAATCGACTCAGCGAAGTGGTCGGAAGGCAAGTCCATAATGGGCACCATAGGCACTGCACTCCGTGTTCACGTTGCAGAAAAAGGCGCATCCTTTACTCCAATTCCTACACTGGCCCAACTGGGTTTCTCTTCCAGCGACTTGACAGGGACTTACTTTGCCGGTGGTGAATCCGGTGTGGGTCATTTTGCATGGTTGATAACTGTTGCTGAGCCGATAGCTTTCACGGTTACTGGCACAGCTCCTGCTGAGATTACTACTCCGATTCAGATTGTGCTTAGTTCGGATGGTAGCTGGTCGGAGACGGCGGCTCCGTAAGGTAGTTTCTTAATGGGTTCAAATGGTGGGGGGCTGTTTTTCAGCCCCCCATCTTAACCATGAAATTCGGGGAGGGCTTGGTTATGCTTACCAAGCGTACAAAACAGATCAAAGGACTTTCACTTGTTGAGACTATGGTGGCGATTGTCGTATTGTCAATCGCAGTGATAGGCGCTTCAGGTTACAGATATTATGCCGCTCTGGACACCCGGAAAGCGGACATGCGCATGACCGCTGCTCGCGTAGCGCTTTTACTGTGTGAAAGTTGGCGTGGAGTCAAGGGCGACGAGACCTATGACCCCATAGTCCATTTGGGTTCCGAACTGTTGATTACGGCAGATGATTCTAACGATGTTGCGCCCGATGAGCCTGGTGATTTTACCAAGCTGGGCAGCTACTCTATTTTGTTAAATGGCGTCCAGTGTTACAGCACCATGTCGTGGAAAGATATCGCAGCGGACCTGAGGGCATTGAACGTGATTGTATCCTGGCCCCCACGGGCCACCAGATTCGAAAGTACGAGTGAAAGTTCTGTCTACCCAACCAGTGATAATAAGATATTTAAGCTTACGACTTATACCGAATATTAGAACCTGTGAGGGTGTTTAGACCATGTATAAAAACAAATTCAAAGCTCGGTCGGGTTTTACACTTACAGAACTGATGGTATCGACCGTCATTGCAGTTATTGTGATATCCGGCGTAGGTATTTTGATGGTTGACAGTCAGAAGGGCTGGAACAAGATGTACAACCGTGCCTACGGTGACGTTGTAACGTCGAGTTACGTTGCCCGTTTGAAGTTCGATTCAATAACCCGCAAAGCTGACTGGGAGAAGTATGATATAGCGGACGACGGCAGTTGGCTGGAAGTTTATTATTATGCGGACAGCAATTCCACGGAGGTTGACAGATACGCGAAGTTTTCTTACGACGGCTCGAGTGAGCTGGAGATTGAACACGGTCAGCTGGACCCGAAAGAGACGTTGAGCACATCGAATGTTTGCGGTAACGTCACATATTGTATGTTCAAGACTCAGGGCAGGTCCGTTCAGATGATTCTTACTCTTGACGACGGAACACAGTCGGCCACCGTTGTTTCTTCTTCTGTGATGCATAATTAGTACTAATACATTCAATATAGAAAGCCCTGATTACTATGAATAAGATGCGACAACTCAAAAGTAGAGGCTCTGCACTTGCCCTTGTGATGATTGCACTGATAATTTTACTTATAACAGGGGTCGGGTTGTTAAGCCTCGGTTCACGCAGTCGTCTTTTTGCGATCCATAATACATCGTCGATTGCAGCTCGTTGTGCAGCTGATGCAGGTCTGGTGAAGGCGTTTTTTGAGATGAACGAGAAACTGAAGATTAAACCATGGGATGACACTCTCCTGCCAGAGGCAATAAATGAAAGTTTGCCTAATTCCGACGCATCTTACAGCTATAAAGTCAGCAAAGACGCAGACGGCAAATATGTGATTGAATCCATCGGAGTATGCAACCAGAGTTCCAAAAGTGTCAGATGCAATCTGCGGCTTGAAAGCCCGTTTGATTACGCAATATTCGGCAGCCGGTATATATGGCTCAAGGCGGGAACCACAATAGACGGTTACAATTACGATTCTCCGGGCGAGCTTTTGAAAATCGGTGTCAACAGTATTGAGGCGGGCGCCATTTTTGCAAGGCTCGGCGTTCTTATTGACGGAGATGTATTTGTGGGTCCCGGCGGAGACCCCAGCGTTGTTATAGACGCTAAGAATGAAGTGGTTATTACAGGAGAGTGTTTCACCCTTGACGAGGCACACCCACTGGACCCTGTGCCATTCCCAAGCTACTTGGCGGCATTGCCTTCTCTTGGCACAATAACGACCTCCATAACGTTAACCGGTAATGCCAAATGCGATGCAATTGACCTTACAGGCGGCGCGGTGCTTACAATTAACGGGCCGGTCAGCCTTTATGTAGTAGGTCAAACAAAAATTGACAACAGTGCCCAGATTAAGGTAGTCGATGCCAATACAAACCCTGACGCTTATTTGAACCTGTACCTTGGCGATATAGTTACGATTCAAAATAGCGGCGCTCTTAACAATTTTGGTAAGGACGCAAGTAAACTGAAAATCTATGGTCTCCCGAGTTGC
>Ga0307380_10011070_pt1 | contig 11319 bp, 2 predicted proteins | sample UN3MG_FD_202239 | JGI IMG/M metagenome (GOLD analysis project Ga0307380, IMG submission 202239) | Soil microbial communities from Risofladan, Vaasa, Finland - UN-3 | ecosystem: Environmental > Terrestrial > Soil > Coastal area > Acid sulfate soil | place: Finland: Risofladan, Vaasa | collected... | reverse complement strand
CACTTCCCATGCTGTCAGTCGTTTGTCCGTCTCCGGGTCCCAGTCGGCAGGAAGCTCGCTCGGCTTCAAGAGCCTTACATCCCCACCCCCCGACTCGATAATTCCCGCGCTCTTGAGGGCATTCTCGGCAGTGTTGAATCGCAAGAAGTAGGTGTGCGCGTCTCCAAAGGGACCTTTCTCGAAACTGTGATCCCCGAACCATGCCAGCGCCCAGCGGCTATCGTGATCGAAGTCGCTTTCCTGTTCGGCCAGTGCCTCGTCGAGTGTCTGGTTGATGAGCACAAGTGCGTCACGCACGGATAGCGGTTTGCCTTCGGCATCGAGTACCTTAGCGTAGCGAGAATAGACCGCCATTCCCGGGCCAATTGATGCCTGCGCCAGGTCAACGGGGGCGATGTTGCCGCGCTGGAGGTGCTTAAGGGCCTCGGGCAATTCGGCATTGAGCGCGGCGATGAACTCACCGCGTGTAGAAATTAACGCATCGACAGTGCGTAGACGGCAGACGAGAATGATGCTGGAAGCGAGGGTGTTGGTGCCACTCTTCAGGCCTCGATCTCTCTCGGTCCTCATCGGCCAAGTGCCGGTAACAGAGAAGTTGGCTCGGATCACGGCATCGAGAAAGGTCTCCCAGCCTGTGCTTGCTGTGCCCGCATCACCTTTCATCTCGGATTGCTTGAAGGCATAGTAGATGGTGACCGGAAAAGCCGGGTGAGACTGGTCTGCCAATCGGTGCATTGCCTGGGTCATGCCATCGAGAAAAAAGGCCTCTGCCTTCTCCTTGCTGCCGTGGCGGTGGGGCGTAGCCACCAGCTCTTCGGCCTTAGGCACAGCCAGCGTGGCGAAAAGGTCGGGGAAGATAGGCTTCATTGATCGTCGCAGCCAAACGTAGAAAAAATCCGAAAGTTCAGCATAACCAATGTTGTCGTAGTAGGGCGGGTCGGTTGAGACGACTTTGTCCGCAGTAATGCTTTGTTTCTGGGCATCGACATAGGCGACATGACCGAGCTTATGAGCAAATGATCCATCAATCGCACTGGAAGTCCAGCCAATAGTGACATTAATCGACAGTGGTCCCTCAAGAGGATTAGCTTCGGCATAGTCCCATACCATTTGTATAGCCTGTCTGCCAAAGACTTGGGCGACATTACCGTTCGTTTTATTCCAGCCACAAAATGAGCATGAGTAGCGGGACAATTGATTGATGCCACATCCCAAATACACCCCTACCGCATCTGCGTAAGCCGTAGCACTATTGCCACCTGCCGCGAGTGGCGTTCTGTCGTCGGGCAAGCCAGCTGCTATTGCATCATTCTTTGCCTGCTCTCGTGCCTCCTGTACCAGATCGGAGAAGGTCGTCAGCGCCACGAGTTGGCGGGAGGTAAAAGCGTCCCCCCAGGTTGGCATTCCATACATCGGAAGTCGATCAACATCGTGACAAGGCGTTGTCACCTTCAGATCCGGCTTCCAAGCCGGTAAAGCCGATCGCGCAATCGCTTCCATCTCCTCGCTAGGCTGAAGGTATATCCGACAACGTTCTCCTTCGGCCACAATAGCCATCATTCGCGCGCCCATTCTCCCTGCTTGTGCCTCTGTCCTGATATACTTGGCTTCGATTACCGAATCCGACAGTATGCAACGGAAATTCGCTCGCGCCAACTTGGTGCCGTTATTCACGGCCTCAACGTCCTTAGGCTTGCCCACCTTCACCGTGAATCGGTATTCGCTGTCCTCAATCACCGGCTTTACATACGCCTCTTTTCCCTTCTTGGTGGATAACGTGAAATTAGAGATGAGTGGCACGTCCACATGCGAAAATGCCGGATTCGGGCTCTTCACCGTACGCGCCCAAAGCCAAGCGATCACGGTGAGTTTTTTGCCCACGTAATACTTTAGATCCGGTCGTGTAGCTGTCATCTCTGCAGTAATCTCGACCTTGGGGTAGAGGTGCCCGATGCGCTTCTCGGCTCTATCACGCAGCCACTTCCCGTAAAAACGCACGTCTTCGGCCAGACCCTCCGCACCGTGCCAGGTTTTCTGGAAAAGCGTCTTTTTCTTTTGCGACTCCGGGTTCACCGGTGGTTTGCCTGCGAATTTTGGCGGAATCTCGATCATCGCTTTATTGATCAGCACTGCCACTGGATTCAGTTCGCTTGCGTAGCTTTCCATCCCCAGACGCTGTGCTTCAAGTGGCAGCGCCCCACCACCGGCAAACGGATCGTGGAAGGCGGGCAACTTGTGACGGTCGAACAGCTCCTTGGCCCTCGGATGATCGGCGTTTTCCGCGCAGGTGTAACGCCAGCTCTGCCAGATTTCGTTCCGCGCCTGCTGTAGCACATTTTCATTGTTTGTGTTCTCCCACAGCACCAAATCTTCGATGATGCGGAACAGCCGTTGGCGTTCCTTCTCCTGAGCCTTCTCCGTCGGAAACAGATCCGTGTGGGCCGATGGATCGTCCACCATCTGGGCGAAAATCACGGCACGGGCTGCCGCCAATGGTCGTCGTGCCCACCAGAGGTGCAATGAGCGAGGGTGCTTTTTCAGGAATGGGTTCTTCTCCTGCAGACAGCCACTGTTGATCGCGTCGAGCGGCAGGGCTACTTCTATGAGTTTTTTCTTGGGATTTCTGTTAGTTGTCATTGTTGTAGACCAATCTGTACGTTGCAGGGTAAAGGGTGATCTTGCCGCCATCGCACATGGCGCGAAGGAGTGCGCCTTGTATTTCAACAGGATCACCCTGCGGGTTTGAAAGAACCAGCGCGTAAATCTCCGGAAAACCGTCTATCAACCCCCAGATGTCTGCCTTCAATTGAAGAGGTTCTTGCTCCAGACAATGATCCTTTGGCCAGAAGTAGCGAACGATCTCACCTGCGGCAGTCCGCATTTCCCAAGGGAAACTGTCGCCGATCGTTTTCGCGATCCATCTGCCATCGGCGTGGAAAAATCGATCATCTCCATCCTTTCGGAAGCCCATACCTAGCGCAAAACGCTCGATGATGCGCGGCTTTGCCGGTTTGGGATGCGGATGCGTCTCCTGCGGCGTGACGCCTATCTCATCCAATTCACCAGGATTCTCCTCGGTGTCTTTTGTGGGCTCTTCTTTGCCTTCATCCTTTGCCACCAACGCAGCATCATCGTCACCCGCTCCAGTATTTTCGTGATTGGTCAGCGTGTCATCGGATGCAGGTGGGGAAGCTACGCCGGGATCCGTTGTGGCATGATCGCCCGCGGATGCAGCGGCCTCATTGACCAGCGGCTCGACAACATGGCGCGGGGTTAACTTGAAGTTTTCTTCAAGGTATTCCTTTACCTCCTCGGATGATCTCCCAAAGCAGTAATTCAATGCGGCCGTGATGTCAGGCCGACCAAAAATCTTGCCCAGTTTATCGGGTACAAGACGTGCCAGCTTCGCATTCGGAAGGTGATCAACATAAAGCATCTTATTGAGCCACACAACCTCGGCTTGTCTCGGCGTTCCTGCCGGGGTTCCGTCAATGTAGGGAACGATTTTAAGTCCCGGTGTAGTCTGCCATCCGGTCTCCGATAGCTCTTTAGCCAAGGCTCTGATACGGGCAGCTTCCACCTCGTCATCCAGATCGATTCGACAAAGATCCATGCCTATCAGGTTTAACCAGTATTTCCGCTCCTGACGTTCTTGAGAAAGAGGACTGCGGAGGAATCGATCTTCGATATGGCTGGCGAGAGTGGGTATATCACAGAAAGGCCATGTCTCGGTAATTTCTATCGGCAAGCGTTGGAAATCCGCTGTCTTCTGCTTTACCCACTCGTGGAGATGACTCCAGGGCACCAGCGTCTGCATGCTGAGCGCAAACCTAATTGTTGCGGTTGGCACCCATTCGCCCGCAAGGTTGAGCCAATGACCACACTCTTTCCATATACGTTCGGAATGGCGCGGGAGCAAGGCTCGCACACGCCGGGTATCGTCTTGAGATGGTGTTTTTCCGGAAATCAGCTCCTTGAGCCACTGGATGGCCAGATCCGCTGTCGGACGTTCGGCAATGCCAATCTTCCTCCAGAGAGACATGCCATTGACTGAAGCCCGGACCACAGCGGCGCCAGGCACATCTTCCTCGTCTGATGACAAGAAAACACCGGACGCCTTGACCCAGCCACTACCCTCGATTAAGATGATATTTTCTTCGCAAAACGCTTTCTTGATCTTCTTAAAGTCGGCTGTCGAGCAGGTCTCGACCATCTGATCGAGGCGCCGATACCACTTCTCTACCTCGTGAATTGGCGGATTATCCGCATTCGCCAGTGCCCGCAGACGATCCAGCAAACGGTCTGGACCCGTAGGTGTGTCACGGACACCGAGCAGTTTGAGCAACTCTCGAGTGGCTTCCGTGTCTATTCGGCCGTGGATAAATAGCTCGACATCCATGAGCGATTCGGTTTCCGGTGTTCGCCGAAGAAGATCGGCCGGCCTGTGATAGAAGCCACGCGTGTCCAGGAGGCAGGGCAGATCGCGTAGCCTGATGATCCAGCTCGGAAGGAGCGGATCGTTGGTAATTGTTCGCGTTCTACCTGTTGTGGCAACTTGAAGGACCCGCATGCTCTTGGCTTTCGACCAATATGTCTCCGTCTGGTTGATAATGCGGTCGACCAAATGGCCCCACAGACTGTCATCGTCCTCTACGAGGGCGGTCCAGTGACGCCAATGGCTTTCCTCAAAATCCCAATCCTCGACCTCAAAGTGGCTGGTTACATAATGGTAGTAGGGCATGCCTGTGAAACCGCGTTCGCGGAGCCGGGCCTCAACCTTCTGCCTCCCATAGACCACTAAACTTGTCTGAATGAGCGGTGCGAAAGTATGAATCCCTGCACGCCGAGATGAAACCCATCGAAACCATTCCTCAGAGGTACAAGAGCCGAAAGACTTTGTGTAATCCTGGTGCAGCAAATGCGATGAGCACCAACTTTCCGGGAATAGTGCTTCCAAAGTGCCGTCTGCATCAAATAGTATGACATGCTTGCCCCCACGAAGATGCTTATCCCGTGTGGCAAAACGGAAAGACTCGCCAATAGTCGCACCAAGTTTGCAGGCTATCTGAGCAAGCTGAATGCAACCAGCTAATGAAATTGGTTTTTCCTTAAAGAACTCAAGAGCCACCTGTTCAACCATCGTGCTAACATCGCTCGTGTCTTCGAGACCAATTGCCTTGAGAACGGCATAAGCCGCATCAACGTCAGACTGGTGGCTCTTGTCGTTATTTTCTTCTGCGGCTCGACGCTGCTCTGCAAGGAACCGCGGCCAGTTTTGATTGAGCACCAGAAGATGCGCTGCGAGAAAATCCCAGTCTGCATCGGACTGGAGCAACCTCTTCTCACCTATGCGCACAACTTCGTTCGCCGCATAAAGCACATCTTTTCCCTGCGCGGGAACGATGCGAACTTGTCTATTATTGCCCACGCGAGGACGATAACCGGTCATCTCTGTTGCGGCGTAGGCCCAAAGCTTCAACAAGCAGCGCCAGTTTTTGGGTCTTGGCAAATGCTTCGTCTGTAAGATATTAAGAACATGCTCCTTCTCAATTTTTTTGATAACGTTCCAGTGAATGAGCCTATCCCTATCGCTTTCCGCAACATAGCGAGAAAATGCAGGGCGACCTTCATCATCCAGAAGAACCGACGCCTGCTCCGCAGGCCACACATCTAAGAGCGCTTCGGGAATGATCACGCTTTGACCAGCCGGTTTGAGCTCGCCGATATCCGTCAGAAGGAATGCTTTGCCCTCGATCACAGCGTCGAACGCCTCTTCCACGGTTGTGGCGCATATACCTTCCAGGGAGCTGTCATTGCGGTCCACATCAGGGAAAAGGCCATAGGCGCGGGATCTTTCAGCGAGACTTGCCGAAGTACATTCCAGCCATTGCATCATCACCGACGCCGCCAGTAATCCAATACGTTCAAGGAGCCACCGATTAGTGGGGGACGTTCCTGGATCCTTGATCTTGAGACGGGCGGGATCCTGAATAAAAGGCGCATTGCAGGCGAATGGGAGCGCCGTCACCACGCCAGTTGGCAACACAACATAAAGGCGTCCTTTCCTACCAAACACGATCTCGACCTTGCAGGGCGGAAATTCCGTATCCTGATCCGAACCGAGCAAATGTTCTTGCCTGATCTCGTTTAGGGAATCTATAGGGAACGGTTCGGCTCCGGATCGTGCGACAAGAAACACCTGATCGGGCTTTGCTTGGAGTGCCATCAGCTCGGTTTCGGAAACAGGACCAGGCCCAAGACTCTCCCAATACACTTCTTGTTCTCCGATCCGTAGACGGCGAAGATGCCTGAAGAATAGGAATGATACCGGACTTTTCAGCCACTCCAGCAGATTCTTTTCGACCTCTCCTTGTCGGTGCTCATCGCTTATGACGACACGGACCTCTGTGCTGTCAGTGTCTCTATTTGGGGAATCAACCCACTTCGGTTCCGTGAACCTCTGTCGTTTGAAGGCAACAGAAAGAGTAGGCGTGTAGAGCTCGACGGTATCACCTAAGCTGAACGTACTCTTGAAGCCGATGCCACGGAAGCCGATCGTATGCAAATCACGCTTGTTGGAATATGCAAAGCGGCAAAGCGATGCGAAATGCTCTTCTGTGAAATCTCCGCCATTGTGCGTAAAGATGAAGGAACTATCTTCAATACGCACAGACGCCTCTATCGCTCCGGCATCGTCCGCATTCTGAAGAAGCTCGGACAGGATATGCCGGGGACTCTGCACCTGATTGAAAAGCTGATGCCAAGGCCCAGCCAACTCCGGATCCTGTTCCAGTTGATCCCAACGCTGAGATGCGCGCTGGCGAATCAGGTCGAAGAAAGCGGGGCTACCATTCATCGTGGCGCCTCCGTCCGCAAGAGTAACTCAGCAAAATCGTAGTTGACGCTCGTCACGCCGAAGTCCGGCTCGCGTTGAAAGGGCTGCCTGATATAGTGAACCCGGTGTGAGTCGCTGTCGAGGAATTCTACGATGGCGAGGATGAAGTCCTCGGGTTTGTTAAGTGAGTAGAGGATTTCATTGCGGGTTACCGTAATCGTCGGCGCGCCGGATACACGTCCCTTCACCTCGATGAAGCGCAGCTTGCCGGTGCCGGGAACGCGGCTTTCGATGTCGTAACCGAGTTTCTCGAACTCACGATCGGTCGGCTCGAAGCCGAGGTTACGCTCGATTTCCATAATGATCGCACGGGCTTTCGATGCGCTGATTTGAGTGTCGATGGGCGTTGTCATGGCCGCTGTCATCCCCTCCGTCATAGCCGTTAGCAGGCCCATTGGTACTACCAGAAAACCACCGAGCACCACAGGCGGTAGGGGTGAGATCTGGGCTTCGAGTTTAAGTTCTTCCAGCCGCTTCTGCAATCGGCCCTGCAGAATGTCAGCACGTTTGCGGGCCTCACCCGAATTGAGCCGTGCGTTTACCTTCCCAGCCTGTTCCTGGAGCTTAAGTTGTTCCGCACGGTGATCCCAGTAAGTGATCTCTTTGGTAAGCCGATCCTTTACCGCCGCTTCTGTCTTGGCGATGAGCGCGAGCTTGCCGTCTCGAACCTCACCCAAGTGCTCAGGCACAATATGAGCCACGGCGTGGCTTTGCGCCTTCTGCTCCAGCTCGCGGGTAATCCACGCACATTCGGGCCGATCAAGAATCGCCTCCAGGTCCGGTTCGTTTTCGGCCAGCGGTCTATAGTCGAGATAGGGTGCGTAATGCACGTGGTGGGTGGCACCATCCGCGTCGATACTCAGGTAAAGCATCCGTTTAGAGATGATGCGGCGTTCTCCGGATCGCGTTAAACCCGCATCCTGAACCACATGTTCGAGGTAGAACATCACATGCGGCCGGGTGCCGGTATCGCGTTCGTCCACCAGCACAGCGCCGCGTTTTAAAAGATCGCGGTTGCGTTCAAGGGTGATGTCGATGACCGAGTCGAGCAGTGGATGTCCCGGGCAGACAAATGCAGCCAGCGGCTGACCGGGCTGTGCTACCAGTGATTTTTCGAAGGCGATGCGCTCGTAACGGGGCAGCACCGGTTCTCCGATGCCGATCAGTCGATCCCTGTTGCGCACCAGAGCCGGAACGTGGGTGATCACGTAGCGGCGTGACTCGCGCTGCTTAGCTGCCCCCCCCAGGTAGCGGAAGGCTTCGAGGAAAAACGACTCAATATAGTGTGGTTGAAGACGACGGGCTTCGGCGCGTTCCATATCTTCGCGGATGCGGTGGACGAGGCTCGCGTCCATGGCGTCATGTGCAAGTGCATGTTCTTCGAGCAGGTCTTGAAGCTGGTCACGGTCCAGTGCGTGATCCAGCACCGTTGTAAGGCGGGCTTGCACCTCGGGCTGATCGCCATAACGGATCGCCTGGATCATCAAGTCCCGCAGCGGTTTGCCTTCGAACTGGAGCTTGCCGAGCACATCAAACACCTGGCCGCCGAGGGACTGACGGGCCTGCTCCAGCTTCTCCAGCAACCTGCGATAAACGTCCCCTTCACGGGTCTCTTCGGCCACCAGGTTCCAGAGGTGGCACACTTCGGTTTGACCTATGCGGTGGATGCGACCGAAGCGCTGTTCGAGTCGGTTGGGGTTCCACGGAAGGTCATAGTTGACCATCAGGTGTGCGCGCTGAAGGTTGATGCCCTCTCCCGCAGCATCCGTGGCAAGCAATATCTGAACCGTGGGGTCGTGTCTGAACGACTCCTGCGCCTTCATTCGATCTTCGCGCCCCCTACCGCCGTGGATTGTGACCACGGCCTCCTTACGGCCCAGCAGTGTAGTGATGCGGGTCTCAAGGTAATTCAGCGTATCTCGGTGCTCGGTGAACAGTACGAGCTTCTGGTGTGTCGAGGGTGTGGGACGAGGGATCTCTCGATTGCCATATGGGGCGTCCGGTTCGCCCACGCAACCGGCGATTGCGGCAGAGGTGAAGAGCTCATTCAGAAGGCTTGCCAGTTCGCGCCATTTAGTATCCGCACCGCTGCGACGAACCCCGAGGGCCAGCGATTCCAGCCCCTTAAGGGTTTCGATTTCAGCCTTCAACTCGGTGATGGAACGTGCCGCAGTGGCCTGATCGAGGATCTCATCCTCGGTGGCTTGAACCTCTTCGTCAGGCGCATCTTCCAGATCCTCGATGTCTTCGACGTCCAGTTCCTTAAAAGCGGGCGCAAAATCAGACGCTGCCTGGCTACCCCGTTGAAGCAATTCCAATTCACGCATTCGGCTTTCCAGTCGCTCGCGACGGCGACGTAACGACTGATATATCGCCTCTGGCGAAGAAGCCAGTCGCCGCTGCAAAATGGTGAGCGCGAAGCCGATGTTTCCTTTGCGCTTTTCATTTTCAAGCGCGTCAGCACGGTTAAACTCCTCGCGCACATACTGGGTGACCGCTTTGTAAAGCTGGGCCTCGACCTTTGAAAGCCTGTACGGCACGGTGTATGAGATGCGCTCAGGGAACAGCGGGGTGCCGTCGAACTTGAGCAAGCTCTCCTTCACCATCCGGCGCATAAGATCCGAAACATCGGTCACGTGGACCCCGTCACGGAAACGGCCCTCGAAACGGTCACCGTCGAGTAGCGCCATAAATAGCTGAAAATCCGCCTCCTTGCCGTTGTGTGGCGTCGCGGTCATCAGCAGGAAGTGACGCGTAAGGGTCGAGAGAAGCTGGCCAAGCCGGTAGCGCTTGGTGTACTTCGTCTCGGTGCCGAAGACCGTTGCCGACATCTTGTGCGCCTCATCACAGACCACAAGATCCCAGCGACAATCCGGCGCCTGGAGCTTCTGCTGCACGTCCTCGTTGCGTGACAGCTTGTCGAGGCGGGCGATAACCAAGTTAGCCTCCAGGAACCAGTTGCCGGTGCGGGCGGCCTCAAGTTTATCATTGGTAAGGATCTCGAAGGGCAAATGGAAACGGCGGTACAGCTCGTCCTGCCATTGCTCGGCCAGGCTGCCCGGGCAGACGATAAGACAGCGCTGAAGATCTCCACGAGCGATCAGTTCCTTGATGAGCAGGCCAGCCATGATGGTCTTGCCAGCGCCAGGGTCGTCGGCGAGCAGGAAACGCAATGGTTGCCTCGGCAGCATCGCTTCGTAAACAGCCGTAATCTGGTGCGGTAATGGGTCGACAAGCGACGTGTGGACGGCGAGCACTGGGTCAAATAAGTGTGCAAGCCGGATACGAAGTGCTTCGGAGGCAAGGCGAAACAGGGCACCGTCGCCGTCGAAACTCCATGGCCGTCCTTGTTCAACGATTTCAAGGCGTTGCTCGTCGTTTCGATATAGCAGTTCGTTCGCCACCTTACCGGCGGGTGTCTTGTAAGTAAGTTCGACGGCCTCGGAGCCAAACCACTGCACACTGACGACGGTAACAAGGCAGTCCGGAAAAATACCGCGTACCGCCGCGTTAACTTGAAGGTCTTCGAGTCGAATCATCAGATTCCTTTACTGTCAACGCCTGTAAGCCTGAACGCTCGGCGTTTGATTTGATCAATTTCTATAGATGCTGCTTTAGGGGAGACTTTGGTACGTTCATGCAATGCATGCATTATGGAACAGATAGCTTTACGGAATTTTTGGGGTTCAGCAGAAAACCGTTTCTGGTAATCGGTATTGTACATGCCGGTGCTGTTATACACTCTCACTCCCCTTGCCGAAAACCCTGCTCTTCGGCCCGCTCCGCGAGCTTTCAAGGCAGGGAATTCCCGGTAATTATAAATGCCTGATGGGAATAAAGCTGTTCCCGTCGGAAAATTTATATCATGCGCAACAGTTCGTATTTATTTTGCATTTTAATTGATTATTGTCAAAAGATATCTGTAAAATGGTCCGACGGATTTACAAATCTCCCCCCTGTAATACCCTGCCAAAACCATTCTTTTCCAGGTACCAGTATGTAAAGTGCTTGGAAAGCCAGCTTGCGGCTTTTTCTTCAGCTAACGGTTTGTATTGAGAGGCATAAATAACCGGAATGCCGAATTTGGCTTCCAGGGCATCGAGCGAACCAGAAACAGCATTGGGATGAGCTATAGTGTAATCCGCGTCATATGGCGACTTGATATCTTCGTAGCTGGCTTCTACAATCAGGGCACGCCACCGATATTTTGCCAGTTGCTCGCACATCGTGAAAAAACGCGGGCGTTCCTGCATGAGTGTCGTGATCAGGTCAGATAGCGTTTTTCGTTCCAAAACGAGAAGCTTTTCCATGCCTTCAACACTGTAATCACCTACATATAGTTTCTGTTTTTTGGTTTCCGCAATCCAGTTAGGGAAACGAGTGAAACTCAAAGGAAGCTGCTCGCGTGTATCCACCAAAACAAT
>Ga0307380_10011069_pt1 | contig 11320 bp, 11 predicted proteins | sample UN3MG_FD_202239 | JGI IMG/M metagenome (GOLD analysis project Ga0307380, IMG submission 202239) | Soil microbial communities from Risofladan, Vaasa, Finland - UN-3 | ecosystem: Environmental > Terrestrial > Soil > Coastal area > Acid sulfate soil | place: Finland: Risofladan, Vaasa | collected... | reverse complement strand
TTCTCTCTTTATACGCGCATCAACTTCCATTTCATCTTCAATTGTCTTTACATGTTTTAGAACCCAAAATACTCCATGATTCCAGAGAATAAAACCTACAAAGATAATTCCTACTATTAAAAATATCATAGCACCTACCCATAAGACCCAAAGACCAAGTCCCCAATTTTTTAACATTGTTTGCCAGAGGCTCCAAATTGCATTCCAAAATGTAGTTGGTAGTAAACCTATTAAGAGTGCAAGTATAGTTATGTATAGGCCAAATAAAGCAACCCCAATAAGAAGCCTTAAGGTACTATAGTCTTCCCATTTTTTAGCCAATCGACGGTCTTTAAATAAGACATTACATAATTTTACCATACCTCCTCTAAATAACGTATAAAAAAGAACAAGTAGAAATAAGTGACCAGTAACAGCACCAGCTATAATCGCTATTTGGAAACCAAGGTCTAACCCTACAAAATAGGTCCACGCACCACCTGCGAATAAAAAAGTTAGAATTACAGCCCAAATTCCAAGCACAAGTACTGCAGTAGCAAGTATAAGACCATAATAAATAACTTTTGCAATTCTAAGATCCCAAGTGGAATAGTCATCTAAAGGATCAGGCATTCTGTCAGGAGCTTTACGAGCACCACGCGGCATTATTATATCCTCTTATTATTTTTTAAATTTAATTTATATTGGTATTCAAATTTCTATATTTTAATTATTAGTTTTACTATTATTTATTTTTATTAGTTTATTGATACGAAAATAAATTATCTTGTGAGTTTTTCTTAAAAATTAGGATTTTAATTTAGCTTGGCAGAAAGGGCAAATTGCGAGGTCTTCCTCTAATTCTTCGCCACAAAAGGAGCAAATTATTTTATGCTTTTTATCTTTTTTCTTAACTTCTAAGCTTTTTTCAACAGGAAGAGTTTCTTCAACTTCTTCTTTTAAACCTGCTTTATCAAGTACTCTTTCCTTAGGTGTCATATCTTTACGCTTCTTTGTTGGTTTTTCAAAAGGTTTATCTGAATATTCTAGCTTTGTAAAGCATATAGGGCAATAGGCTTTCGGTCTATTAGATAAATAAATTGCATAAAAAATTGCTGCGATTCCAATTGTAGCAACAATAAAAACGATCCATAGCACTTTCTGCATATCTTCTAGTGGTTTTCTGGAAGATTTTTCAACCTCCTTTTTACAAACAGGACAATATGCAAATTTGATTTTTGTTGTCATTTTAACCAATCTTCAAATAATTAACTTGTATTTTTTTATAATAGATAATTTTAATTAAAAAACGTTTTTAATACCTAATAATCAAGTTCTTTTTATAAATTATTATATTTTTTACAATTTGGACTAACGTGCAAGAAAATTCATTCTATATTGAGACTTACGGATGCACTTCTAACAAGGCAGACTCGTATTTAATTTCAAATGTTCTACGAAAAGCGAAATACATAGAAAAGACATTGGAAAATGCCCAATTTATAATTATCAACACATGTGCAGTTAAAGAACAAACAGAAAATAAAATAAAAGCACGTTTAGAGTATTTACATAATCAATATCATAATAATTCTACAAAACACGTTATAATTGCAGGGTGCTTACCTCATATAGCCCCAAATTATATTGAAGTTATCAAAAACATTATTCCTTCATTTGCGGCTATAATGGATTTAAATAATATAGTAAATCTCCCAGAAATTTGTCAAGATATTAAGAATGGAAAGAAAAACATAATATCAAAATCAGATGCAATAATTGACAAGGCAAAATATTACATTAATCACTTTCAGGGGAAAATTACCGGAATAATTCCGATTTCAGAAGGATGTTTAGGATCTTGCACTTATTGTTGTGTAAAAAATGCTAGAGGAAGGTTACATTGTTATAATCCAAAGACCATTGTTCAAAATGTTAAATATCAGTTAGACCAAGGGATAAAACAAATATATTTAACTTCACAAGATTGTAGTATATATCAATATAATGGAACAACTTTATCAGATTTAGTAGAGAAAATTGCAAATTTAGATTATCAATTTTTCCTAAGAATTGGGATGATAAACCCTAAATTTTTAATTAATCAAACTCCTCAATTAGTCTCAATCTTCAATCATAATAAAGTCTATCAGTTTCTACATATTCCAATTCAATCTGGAAGTAATGAAGTACTAAAAAGAATGCAAAGAAAATATTTAATCTCTGATATTATTGATAATATTGATCTATTAAGGGATGAATTTAAGAATCTAACGATATCTACTGACATTATATGTGGATTTCCAGGGGAAACTGAATATGATTTCTATAGAACTATTAATTTTATAAAATGGTTAAGACCTGAAATCCTGAATATTTCCAAATTCACTCCTCGCCCTGGAACTAAAGCAAAGCAAATGCCACAGTTAGATAGTAAAGTAATAAAAGAAAGATCTATAAGATTATCAAGAATTTTCCGCAATAGTCTAATTGATATGAATCACATGTGGAAAGATTGGAAAGGAGAAGTTTTAGTTTTACATGAAGGGACACATCAAAATCAAGTATTCGGAAGGAATTTTGCCTATAAAAATGTGTTTATAGAGAATTATGAGGGGGAATTTGGCAAAATTGTTAAAGTTAAAATTGAAAGAGTTGATGGATTTAACTTGTATGGAACAGTTATTTGATTATAGTATGCAGAATTATAAACGGACTAAAAAGAAATCAAAATTTAATTAAACTTCTTAAATATTCTATCATCTTTTAATCAATTTATATAAATATGCCAAAGATACTTAAATTTGAAATAAGTTTGATAATTAATTGATATAATTTCATATTAATTTTATTAAAAAAGAGATTTTAATGGGAATAAGGTTATCTTATGACTGAAAAATTATATTGGGAAAATGCTTATGAAACTAAGTTTACTGCTCAATTAGTAGCGATTAAGGAAGAAGGAATTGTTCTTAATCAAACTCTATTTTACCCCGAAAGTGGGAACCAAGCGAGTGATAGAGGAGAATTAATAATCGGAAATTTTAACTTTAAAGTTGATAAAGTATCTAAAGAGGAAGAAGATATATTGCATCATATCTCCTCTGATTTTAAAAATAAAGTTAAAGTAGGTGATGAAGTAAAAGGAGAAATAGATTGGGATTATCGCTATGGAATAATGAAAGCTCACACTTCCCAGCATATCTTTTCTGCTGTATGTAAAAATAAATTTAATATTGATACTGTGCGAGCCAACCTTTTCTTTGAAGAGGTTTTTCTTAGTATCTCTGAAAAAATAGATTATAGCCAATTAAAAGAAATATTGATTGAAGTTAACAAAATATGCTCCTCAAATAATTTAAAAGTCAAACCAAATATAATATCAGATAAAGAAGCAAGAAAGAGTTCTAAAAAAATTAGAACCGTAATTCCTGATGAGTCTAAAATACGATTAATGGAAATTGAGGATTTAGATTTGGTGTGTTGTGGAGGAACTCATATTAAGAATACTAATGAAATAGGAAAATTATATATTTATGATTTTAAAAGAGGAAATGAGATCAGATATTATGTCGGGGATAAATCTTTGTTGATGAGTTCAAATGATAATGTAGATATGATAAATCTAGCTAACAGGTTAAATTCGCCTTTAGAAAAGACCGATAGCCTTATTGAAAAGCGGTTAGAACTCCTTGAAACTATTCAGGAGCAACAAAAAGACATATCAGTAAAATTTTTAGAAACAATATCTAAATCACCTAATAAAATAATTAAGGATATTCACCTCTTTTATATCGATTTTAACATTGATCTAAAGATTTTAAATAAATCATTAGAAAAATTCCCTAAAAATTCCCTAATCATTGTAAAATTTGAAAGCAATAAAATCAGATTATTATCTTTAAGTGAGACTATCGATTCTGGTAAACTTATAGATAAATTAATTAATAAATATGGTGGAAAAGGTGGAGGAAATCCTAAATCTTCTCAAGGCTTTTTAGAAAATATACCAGAAGACTTATTATCTGAGATTGAATCACTTATCTTTATTGAATGAAAAATTAATAAATTAAAAAGTAGGTTTCAATAAAATTTGTAGGTTTTTTTAAAATTATTTGAAACCATATTTGTCTAAAAACTTTGTTAATCGGGTTCTATGGAATTTTAATCCAAGATCATCGGGAGATTCACCAAAAACAAGAGCGAGCAATTCAGTTACATATAAAACTGGTATATCAAATGATTTTCCCCCTATTTCTCCTGCTTTTTTCTGATTATTATCAAATTGTTGGAAACATGCTGGACAGTTGACAACCATAGCTTCTGCCCCAGCATTTATAGCGCTTGTTAACTTATTTGATAAGATTTGCATTGCAGGTTCTTCCTCTGTATTACCTGTTCCTGTACCGCAACATAGCATTTCTTCTTCATAATCTACTGGAGTTGCTCCGGCTGCAGCAACAATTTCTCTTAATTTGACAGGGTTCATAGGATCATCTGTTTGAACCTTTTCTGATGGTCTGTTATAGTGACATCCGGTATGACACGCAACTTTCAATCCACTTAGTTCTTTTGTTATATTCTCCTTTATTTTATCTAAATTTTCATGTAATACTTCAACAAAATGTTTCACATTAATTGTGCCTTTAAATTCTTTCCCAATTGTTTTAAGAATTTTATTTATATGTTCCTTTTCATGATCATCATACTTTAATTCTTCATTAACGATTTTTAATGTTTGAAAACATCCATTGCATAATGAAATAATATTTTTCCCTTCAGCTTCAGCAATAGTTAAGTTTCTCGCACCCATTGCCATCCAGCTTAAATGATCAGTACCATTAAATCCAACTGGATCTGGACAGCATGCAAATGCAGCATCAGAAGTTTTAATTCCAAGTTTATCAAACACCTTTCTTGCAGATGCTTCAATAAATGGAATTCTGTTGCCTATAACACATCCTTGAAACATTTTATATTCTTCTGCTTTAGCCATTATCTGTTCCTCTTTCTATTATCTTATATTAGATGACATATATTTTCATTTAATAATATTTAGATTTATTAATATTAAATTAAAAAATTTGTTAAATAACTCAAAAGGCACTATATTATTATAATTTAAAAAAATAGTATTGAAATTAATAGAATTCTGCTTTTATGTGTATTTGGGTTTTTTCAATTTCAATCTGGCAGTTATTGTAAGTATAATCCCAACAAAACCATAACTCCCATGGGCTATTTGTGTTATAATTCCTACAATATCCGCATAAATTGACCCTTCAATAATACTTGTTATGAAAAAAATTATTAGACCAATTAAACCCATACCAGCGCCAAGAGCAATAATAATTTTTCCTAATAGATAATGATTCATTGCGACAATTAAAGCTCCAATAATAACAACTATACCTCCAACCATCGAAATATAGCCTAAGATTTGTATAACTACAGATACGATTGTTGCTACTACTGGACCGAAATCAGCAGCTATCAAACCAAATAAACTTTCAAAAAATGTAAAACTCCTTGCAGTAGAACTAATAATTAATAAAATTCCACCAATTATACATAGTAAAATCCAAATCCACTTTTTTTCCATTATTTTAATCTCTTTCCATATAATTTAAAATTCAATAAGTTCAGATTAGTCAATAGGAATTTATGATTTTTATTTTTTTAATTTAACAATATTTCCTAAATTTAAAGATTTTGATTCTTAATATGAAAACGTAATTTATTGGGATATAATAAAAGATATGAAAAACCCAGGTTCTAAAATTATTGCAGATAACGTTTTTATATATAATAAAGGAAATTGGAAAATTTAACCTAAATAATTAAAGTTCTATTCTATTTGGATGAGTATAAATATTCATTCTTGAACCACGTACAAAACCTATTAGAGTAATACCATAAGCAAAAGCTAATCTGATACTCGATTCAATAGCGGCGGAAAGAGAAGCAACAATAGGTATATTAGCTCGTATTGTTTTTAAAACTGAATCACCTGTCAATCTACCTGTCGAAGTCAGAAATACATTTTCAAAATTATGTTCCTTTAATAGCATTTCTCCAATTACTTTATCAATTGCGTTGTGCCTACCTATATCTTCTTTCACACTTAATAGATTTCCATTAATATCAAATACGGCTGCTCCATGACAACCACCTGTTTCTCGATACAGTGGAGTCATTGCTTGCATTTGTTTTATAGCAGAGAATATAGTGCTAGCATTTACTTTTATATAATCCTTTGCATTAATAGCTTCTTTTACATTAGCTTTATCTAAACTTTCCTTAATTATATTTCGCCATGGAGATGAAATGCCACATGTAGTATCAACGACACGACTTACGGGATTAACATCGAGTTTTTCAACATCAAATTTAATATCTTCTTTTAACTCAACAAAAATAGAATTTTCTAATTCATTCACATTAATTTCTTTAATATCCTTAATTGAGTCGATTATTCCTATTGAAAATAAAAAGCCAACTGATAATTCTTTTAAATCTCTAGCAAGACAAATGATATTTACTAAAGGTTTAGAATTTACATACAAATCAATTGGAGTTTCATATAAAATGATGTCATCTGTCTCTTCCTTCTTACCTTTCTTTATTCTAGAAATTTTTACTTTTCTTTTAAACAAGGTTAAACCTTCAAATAGATTGATCTTAATTTTATTAGATTGAATAATATTTATTATTTTCTTTAAATATAAGGAGATAAAAAAAGATTTATTCTAAGAAATATAATACAACTCCTTTAAAATCTAAATGGTACCTTAAATTATCTGATATCTTTTTTCTGTTAAATTATCCAGTGTATAAAAACCAAATGTTTTATAAAGATTTAAGGCTTTTTCATTTTTTGTCTCAACTCCTAAATTAATTTCTTTACACCCTTTCTCTCGAAGTGAATCAACACTAAATGCAAAAAGAGTGCTACCAATCCCACGATGTTGATACTCTGGAAGGATGCCAAAATTGGCGAGAGCTCCTACATCTTTTTGCTTCTGATTTGTGAAAATATCACATGCTCCTACAAGTTTATTATTCTCAAAAGCAAAACAATGCTCAATATTATTTGTTTTTTGCATTGAGTCCATTAATTGCTCAAAATTCGTCTCAGTTTTAGGTTCCCATTTGAAAGATTCTTGAAAAGCCAGGTTTATTACATTGGCATAACTATTATAATCATTAATCTTCAATTGTTTCCGAATTATAATACCATGTGGAGTATTTGGAAGTTTAAACAAATTGAAATCATCTAAACGCATAGACCAGGTATAGTGGATAGGTTTAAATCCCATACTTTTTAATCTCTCATCAAAGGGAGCTGACAATGTCCCAGTTGTATTAAAGAGTAGCTCTGGAACTTTTAATTTCTTTCCAAGGTTTAAAATAGCCTCAATTAATTTTCCAGGAAGTTCTGTTTTAAAATACTCCGGTAAAACCCCGTATCCGACCGTCCATACATCTTTAAGCATAGGATCCTTAACAATTCCTGCCCATGCTACTATACTATTTTTATTATTTTCGAATCTAAGAAAATCCCGTGATAAAATGGTATGTTCCCCTAACCAAAAATTAAGCATATCTTCGTTTATTTCTAATGTATCTTTAGGATTTAAATAATGCCTCATTTGATTATGTAAATCTATAATTACTGAACGGCTTATAGTTTCATCCCAAGGTTTGATTTTAATAAAATTCGCTTTCATAATTTATTGGAATTATAATTATGTATTTAACTATTTCTCTATAAAAATAAGATATGAAGTCAGTTTTTCAAAACCAAATAATAAAAAGATAATATATTAGATTATCAATAAGTATATTTCAATTATTGAGAATTTTTATCTTTTTCAATAATATGTCCGCACTCACTACAAAACTCTGCATTAAATGGTAAAGAAATTCCACAATTTGGACAAAAAATGTTTTGAAAAGGAATCGGTGAAATTGATTCAATTTCTTCCTCTACCTCGAGTTCTTCTTCTTTTATTTTCGGTTTCTTAATGAGGTTACGTCCAATAATAGCAGTGGTAACCCCCACGAATTGTAAACCTGTATTATAGGTAAAAAAACCTTCAAGTCTCGCTAAATAACTCAAAATCTGAGGGTCAGTTATAATATCTGTAGCATTTGCTATTTGTGAAATCACCCAGATAATTAAAGCAAGTGTACCAAAAGTAAGTCCAACACCAACAAGCCACTTTCCAAATCGAAAACTGCCCAGAGCTATAAAAATCGCACCTACTATCACTGCCCCTCCTCCTAAATCTGCGAGCCATCGCATGATTAAAATTAAAACACGCAATATTGGTATGGTCCAAGCTAGGTTTGCAGGAATTTCAGTAGATATTAAACCATATAATGTTTCGTAAATTCCAATACTTCCTATTGCGGAACTAATGATCATTAGTATTCCTCCAATAATCAATAATATTATCCCAATTCTATTTCTCACTACTTTATCACTCATAGTTTTTACACTCAGTATTATTTATAAAAGTAATAGTAAATTCGAGAAATTTAAGGAGCGACAAACAATCTCCCATTGGAACTGTTTGAAATCTTTCCTGTTGTTTTATCAATTTTAGAATGATTTTTTTCAACAGAATGGTCTCCGCTATATTCAATAAACTTTCCCTGAATTTTTTCTCCATTCATCAATTCAATTTCTTTTACTTCACCAATCTTCTTATAAGAGGGAAGAATTCTCGATATTTTTCCTTTTACAACAATCGTTCCTCGTATTTGGTCTGCTCCAATACATCTATCACAATCTCCATTGACAATAATTGTGCCTCCATGGCTATGAATTCCTAAAAATGAACCTGCACCACCACAAATAAGTGTTGGAAAACGTTTTGCTGGTTTTGACCCAGTTACCCATGTTAATGCTTCATTACCTATCTTTCCATGAACTTTAATCAACCCATTTTCCATTCCTTTCCAAAAACCTCTGTATGCAGCACCAACGTAATGTCCTGCGTCACCTGTAATCTCTAATTCACCACCCTTTAACATAGCTCCTGCCCAATCATCAGCATTACCATTTACTAATATCTTTCCTCCTGACATATTATTTCCTATATGCATTCCAATATTACCATTGACCACTATTTCTCCGCCAGTCATTTTTTCTCCAATTCTTTTAACATTGGAGAGATCACCATCTAGTATAATCTTTGTATCACTCACTTCTCCTCCAGTTCCAGTGACATTAAAAAAATCTCCAATTGTTTTTTCTTCATTTCCATGATACAAAACTAATTTCTTAATTTCTGCTGCTGTTTTCCCAGCAAATTTATCTGGAGTTATAGTTTCAGCTTCTAATGGAAAATCAGGTTTTTTTTTCAGCTTTAATTTAACTTCCGCCATAAATTTACTCCCCCTTTTTGCTTTTTACAGCCTCTACTAACCTTTCTAATATTTCATTATCTGTCAAACATTTACCAGGTGCTTCTTTAACCTTTCTTAACCTTAATGGTACGCTATCCATGCGATACGCCGTACCTTCACATTCTATTCCCGCAATGGCAGGTGGTAAAATAATATCTGAATTCACAGATGTTGGAGTATGGTGAGGTTCAATAGTGATTAAAGGATGTTTAAACATATTTTTCACTGCTGCTGCGGGAAAATTACTCGCAGGATCAGATGCAACAATAAGAGAAGCATCTATTTCATCCCTCATTAGAAGATCTACAGAAGAAAATTCTCCCGGATTATAACGAGGATATCCTTTAGAAAAGTCTATAGAATAAGAATATCCCGTTTGCCATGTAAAAACTTGATTTGCTCCAGCGACATTATAATGTCCACGCATGGGAGTTAATAAAAATTTAGTATGATCATTTAGTTCACGTACAAGACAAATTGCAGCATCGATGTTCCTATGATGTGCTAAAGTCTGAGTTAGTCCCATTCCGAAAAAGATGACCCCAAAATTACATGACTTTAACGCATTAACTAATTCTATAATTTTTTTCTTTGGAACACCTGAAATTTCATCTCCATCTAATTCAACACCTCTTAATGTGGCTCTTATCGCATTTAATAATTCATAATCCTCGTTAGGATTTATTTGAATATGCATATCGGCTAATTGAGCAGTATTTGTATTCCTAGGATCAACAACTACTATAAATCTGTCATTTGTACCGTCCTTTCTAAAGTAACCACGTATAAAGTCACTATATCTTCCAAGGTGCCGTGGATGTGCATGTACAGGATTACTACCCCAAAATACTACTAAATCTGCCCTATTTTTATATTCGCCTAAGGTTGATGTAGGTGCACCAACGTCTTGAATTGCTAGTAATGAAGGTCCATGACATACTGATGCGGTATTATCCAAAACTCCCCCCAATAATTCTGCTAACTCTACTCCCTTACCTTGAGCTTCACACTCAGTACTTGAAAATCCATAAAGTAAAGGTCTTTTTGTTTTAACTAAAATATCAGCAGCTTTATCAATCGCTTCATCCCAAGAAACTTCCTTATATGACCCATTATCTTTAATTAATGGCTTATCATATCGATGTTCACTCGGATTTGATGAAAAATATTTCTTTGTCCCAATTTGACACCCATTTCTTACTTCTATAACTTTTTCCTCTTTAATATCAATGTCAACTTCGAGGTCGTCACATAAAGTTACGGTAAAACAGCGAAGGGCTATTTAATTCCGCAGAATGGACAGACCACGTCGGTGACAGTTCTAATTTTTTCTACCATAATTATACCTCTCTTAATAAATTAATTAATTTTACAGCATCTAGAACTTTCCCACTTGGCACTGTTTCTACTCTTGCTTTCATACCTTTATAAGTAGGAGTACCACATGCTTGAGAATCGGGATTGACTACTTGATTTGCCCAGGGACCCATTGGTATGAATATAATTCCTGGATGGGGACCTTCTTCGGAAATGGTCGAATATACTACAACTTCTCCATGATCCGTAATTACTTTAACTGGAGTGCCAACCAAACAATCTAATTTTTTAAAATCTTCTTTATCAAAAGCACAGATTCCTGCTGCTCTAACATTTTCCTTTGTATTTTTGCCGCCTTCAAGGGCAACTCCTTGATTAATTGTTCGGCAAGTTATTAAAATTAAATTATTAATACTCATTTTACTATTCCTCTTTCTGTTCGCTCCATCTTAGTGTTTTTAATCGTTCTATAAGTGGTTTCCAAAATAATTCACTAAATTCTCCAGATGATTTAATATCAGTTATTTTCAATTTTACTGCACCTGTTGGACACGCATTATCACAAGAACCACAGAAAATGCATTTTTCTTTGTCTACAACTACATTT
>Ga0307380_10011063_pt1 | contig 11325 bp, 8 predicted proteins | sample UN3MG_FD_202239 | JGI IMG/M metagenome (GOLD analysis project Ga0307380, IMG submission 202239) | Soil microbial communities from Risofladan, Vaasa, Finland - UN-3 | ecosystem: Environmental > Terrestrial > Soil > Coastal area > Acid sulfate soil | place: Finland: Risofladan, Vaasa | collected... | reverse complement strand
CCAGTTGCCGGTGCGTGGATTGAACCACAGCGCCTTGTATTTGCTTTGCGGCAGTGCTCCGGCTAAGCTTGCTTTTGGGCAGTCTTTCTCAAAGTACAAAAGAAATAAATCCTTCCCGGATGTCCCCGCACAATAGGCCCACCCGATACACGATTTTTCCTCACCGGTCCTGTTCGGCGTGAGCATGTCCACACCGGGAACAAGCTGCTGGTATCTGCTCCCCTCGGACAGAACAAAGGTTCTTAAGTGACGCATCTGGTCCGCCGACCGCCATTTGATGACCTCCCAGACAGGAGTTGGCGAGGCATCTTCGACCTCCCCGCTCCACAAACCTCCCTGCCAGCCGCCCCCTCCGTATATATGTCCGCCGAGACCTCCCGACAGGACGCTGCCGTACATTGCTGAGCGGCAATACAGCGCCGACTTGTCCGTCCCGCCTTCGGCATCCAGCATCCCTGCGTAATAAGGCTCACCGTTGATCCCCGGCACAGCCGGCGAGGCATTGAAAATCTCCGTCAGATAGGTATACAAATCATGCGTCCGTCTGTTGCCTACCTGATGAAACGTCAGCCACTTTGCCTTGTCCGTATGACCGAAATTGCGAAGCGTCGATGGGTTTGAATTCGTACCCGCCAACGTTCCGAACGGCGGATGCCCGTACCTCTCGATGACCTTGTTGGCCGCTTCGTTCCATTCCTCCGCTGGTATGGTGGCTCCCGTCCAATCAAGATGAATCGGACTGAACAGACAGATGTTTGCCTGGTACCGGCTCCATATATACTTAATATAAAGCGTGTACGAGCCGGGCCACTCATAGTACTTCTTCCAGGCCTGCCCGATGTCACGCCGAGAAACCTCGATAAACGGAACAAATCCCTGCGAATTCAAATAGTCAATCTTCTTATCGAAATTTCGAAAATAAGCAGGATTAATCCGCTCCACGTCCGGGAAATACTTCTCATACCCGGGCACCTTACCGGGAAACAAAAACGCCCTGTTCCCGTCCTCATCGTGCATGTCCTTGGCACTTTCTGTTCCCGCCTGCTTCCATGCTGAACGCAGCACCGTCCCGTCCGCCATCTTCAGACTTGCCGGCTTGTCGTCATTGGCCCAGTTCCCAAACGCCGCAATCATTGCAATGCAGTTGAATCCCTGCTTTTTACGATAACTCAGGTAATCTTTAATGCCCGCTCCCGGGCCGATAGGCCGTTCCTTGTCATCGTCGTACCAGCGATACCGAAAAGTCCCGACCGGCCACCACGTATCACCTGTCAAAAAGAAAGGCGTCCCGTCCGCCCATTCGAACGCATGGCCGTTCGTGGATGTCTTGACCATCCCCCTTCGGCAGGGATTTTTCTCCTTCTGGACCTCTGACCACTCGACCGCCTCAAAGCTCCCGCTCTTGCCGTTAAGCCCCTTATCTGGCTGGTTCGAACCGCTACGCCACCTCCATGTCCCTGCTGAACTCGCCAGAACGCGCACCCTGAACACATTGTCACCATCCCAGAATCCATAGCATCTCTTATCGAATCCGGGCCCTTTCAAATCAACCCAGACCTCGACTTCCTTGTAAGGATTTTCGTACGACTTATCGGCATGAAGGGCAATCTCCACCTTCTCCCACACATGAACCTCACCTGCAAAGCATGTATTAAAAGTCACCAATAAAAAGACCGCGGCCGTAAACAAAGTCAGCTCCCATGCTTTCCTGATTGTGCAGCTTGAAATACTGTTGTTATATCTATAAAAATCCATTGCTCTTTACCTCCATATCCTTTCTAAGCTGAATACCCCCTTACTGCTTTCGCGCCTATCGTAATAATAACATACCTGAATCAATAATCAATTCTATAGCGGGGGCGGTATTTAAATTTGCCCGAATCTGCCAAACAAGCTACAATCTCGATGTGAATAAAAGAAGAAAAACAAAGACCGTCGAAGTAGGAACCGTAAAAATCGGCTCCACTGCCCCTGTTGTCATCCAGTCGATGACCAAGGTGCCGACTACTGATATTGCCCGCTGCGTAAGGCAGGTAAACCAGCTTGTCCTGGCCGGCTGCCGATTAGTCAGAATCGCCGTGCCCAGAAAGGCCGACACCGCCGCTTTTGCAAAAATCGTTCAAAAAGTAGATATTCCCTTAATCGCCGACGTTCACTTCAGCCCGGACAGGGCCATCGAAGCGATTGAAGCCGGAGCTGCTAAAATAAGACTGAACCCCGGTAATATAAAAAAACGAAAAGATATCCTGCGAATAATAGATGCCGCCAAAATGCATAAAGTCGCCATACGCGCAGGTGTTAACGAAGCAAGTATCGATTCTCGAAACTCAATTCAGGATGCTCGTCGGGAATCGAGCTTCGAGCATCGGGTATCGAAGATGTTAAGGGAAATGAAAAAATACATTCGGCTCTTTGAAAATCGCAACTTTTCCCAACTGGTTCTAAGCGCAAAAAGCAGCGACACCCGCAGAACAATAGAAATTAACCGCAAACTTGCCGAAACTTTCCCCTATCCAATCCATCTCGGCCTCACTCACGCCGGTCTGCCCGAAGATGCCCGCATACCATCGGCCGTTACTCTGGGTACTCTCCTCGCCGAAGGTATCGGCGATACTGTCAGAGTAAGTATTGCCGGCAACCCGGTCGAAGAGACTAAAATTGCAAAACAGATTCTAATCGCGCTTGGGCTTTACCCCCGTTCGAGCCCCGAGTTGATAGTCTGCCCGACTTGTGGCCGGGTGGAAATAGATGTAATCAAGCTTGCCCGTCGGGTTGAAAAAGCCATAAGCGATATTCATAAGCCGCTGCGTGTTGCTGTGATGGGCTGCATCGTCAACGGCCCGGGCGAAGCCGCCGACGCCGATATCGCCCTCTGTGCCGCAAAGAACAAAGCCTACATCTACCGTAAAGGCCGAAGGGTCTCAATAGTGTCCGAAACCAATGCCATACCGGCACTTTTGAAAGAGTTGAAAAAAATATAACACTATGTGCGCATCCGACAAATCACAAGTGCCCCGATTTATCACAGAGCCGTTGAAAACAACATTCAAAGTATTTTGTATCGTTGTCATTTTCAGCATAGCTTTTGCATATATAGAAGCCGCAGTGGTTGTCTATTTGCGGGAAATCTTTCACCCCGACGGCTTTACCTTTCCGCTGACCACATTCGGGCTCGATCCTCTCTGGGAGAGATTAATCTTGACCGAAATTGGCAGGGAAGCCGTTACGATAGTCTTAATCTTCACCGGCTCCTGGCTCTTCGGCAAAAACCGCCGACAGCGTTTCGCTTATTTTATGATCATATTCGCAGTCTGGGACATCTTCTATTACGTCTGGCTCAAAGTTCTCCTCGACTGGCCTTCTTCAATTATGGACTGGGACATACTCTTTTTAATACCAGACACCTGGGCTTCAGCCGTCCTTTACCCCGTCCTTGTCTCGATCACATTGCTCGTATTTGCCGCAGTTATACTCTATAGAGATGCTCACGGCAAAGCCATCAGAGTAACTCGGGCCGATTGGCTGGTCTTTATCATTGCAGGGATTATTGTGGTGGTCTCTTTTTGCACCCCCGGCCCACATGTCACACAGCCCGATTACAAATCACACTTCTATTGGCCGTTGTTTGCCGCCGGGCTTTTATTGGCCGTTGGGATGTTTATAAAATGTCTTTTGAAGTCTAAACCGGGACAGTAAAAAAAGATTTCAACCTTATAGCTTAAACGATTCTGCTCTTGTGCCCTTATTGGTTTCTGTTGTCCCCGGTTGTATGTATTGCGGCCGGTTTTCTCTGTGGTTTTTGTCGATTGTTTCTGCCGGTCTCTTGCACAAAGCCCTCGAACTTGCCGAAAATCATCTTACCCGCCGAAGTCTGAAGCGAGCTGGTTATGCTGATAAGCAATTCCCGGCCAATCTTGTTGCGGGCGCCTTCGACGACGACCATCGTTCCGTCATCAAGATAACCGATACCCTGCTCGACCTCTTCCCCGGGCTTTATTATCTTGACCTCCATCGTCTCGCCGGGCAAAGCAACTACTTTCAGCGAATTCGCCAGATCGTTGATATTCACCACGTCAACCTCACGAACTTGCGCAACCTTGCTTAGGTTATAGTCTGTTGTTGACAATCGCCCGTTACAGGCCTTTGTAAACATTACCAGCTTCTGGTCAACGCCCTTGACCTCCTCGACCTCTTCGTACATAGTATCATCAATCTCCACTTCAATAGCGGAATTTGACTGCATCTTGTGGAGTATATCAAGTCCGCGTCTTCCCCGGTTTCGCTTGAGCTTGTCGGCCGAATCCGCTACAAGCTGCAGCTCATTAAGCACAAAACGTGGAACAACCACTGGAGCATCGAACAGCTTACTCTGACACAAATCAGCAATCCGCCCGTCGATAATTGCCGACGTATCCAAAACCAAAGGCCGCGCCCCCTTGGTCTGCTTGGCAAATTCAACGTAAGGTATTACAAAACGCACGTCGTCCTTGGTCCGCATGACTATACTGATAACAAGATAACATACACATATTCCCATCACCGATTTGATTGCCGTGACCGCAACCATATTTATTTGGATTCTATACGTATCCATTATCATATCTACTACGAATGTAAGTGCCAAACTAATAAGTATTCCAACCAACAGACCGAAAAACACCCCGGCCAAAGCGCTGAGTTTCTTCTTAGGCGTGAGCACGTCTAACAGAAAGACAAACAGTGCCATCCCTAAACTACTCCAAATGACGGCATTAAAATTCGCCTTGCGGGCGTCCTCCGAAACTACCCCTGCTTGATCCTCAACCATACCCTGTGAAGTTATATTGACGAACAGAACTGCTGTAATGACGATAAGAAAAATACTTCTAAAAATCCAGAGTAACTTCATGATTATAAATCTCCCAATTATGATATAATATTATTATTGTTATAAATCTCCCTTATTATAGCATTTTCACAAACCTTTATCAATAATTACATTACGTTCAAATATAATTTATTTAGAAGCAGTTTTGAAACCGCTTCTATGCTTTCTGGATGAATGGCTAAAAGCCACGCCCTGTCCTGGAAACTACAGTAGCCCGTATTACATCCACCTATCGACTATACATCAGTGCTACTTTCCCCCTATTGCCGGAGAAAACCGGAATTGCCCGCCAAAACGATGAATTGTCAATGCAGCCGAAGTCGCCGGATGTGCCCGGGCCAGTACCCGCTAAGGCGGGTAGCGGGATCCGCTTTCTGTCGGCGGAATCGATTTTTTTGCACTTTCTTCCCGCAACAAACCTCTTTAATTTTATATTCTCCCGAATCGTGACCAGTCTTTGGCCGGCCAGTAGAGATAATCAACTTTACCTTTAACCGTTGCTAATGGAACCGGTCCGAAGTGCCTGCTGTCGTGGGAAAGATTGCGATTGTCGCCAAGAACGAAACAGTGATGTTCCGGGACAGTTATCTTTGCAAAATCAGTTGATGCCTGGTTATGAGGCGGCCCGGCCAGGAAGATTTTGTATTGAGCATCACCATTGGTCTCTTCAAATACTTCTCCCTCTAACGGCTTACCGCTGATTTCGATCCTTATATTGTCCAGGGTTGATTGAGCAAGCTTCTGCCGCTGGAGCTGTTCGTCGTTGATATATAGTTGGCCGTCTTTGATTTCCACCGTATCCCCGCTAATTGCTGCTACTCTCTTAATGTAGTTTTGCCGCCTATCTTCAGGATTAAGAAAAATTATAAGGTCTCCTCTTTTGGGGTCCCTGTTTTTATAAGCAAGTTTGTTTGCAAGAAGTCTGTCGTTCGGCACTATTGTCGGATAAACGGATGCCGCAGGGATTCTGAATGCCTCAAGAAGAGTTGTTCTGATGTTAAAAGCGATTTGCGTCGAACCGCCCGTACCCATCAAAACCAGAAGTACATACACATACCACCGGTTGTAATCTTTAAGCATATAACTGGCTGACGTGTGTTTTGCAGTGTGCCATGAATCGATAATTGCTGCCAGCCATATCACTATGGAAATTAGAAAAGACAAGATTATCACTATGACCCTGACCGAGGATGGGCCGACCGACAATGCCCCGAAAAACACCGGAATGAATATACAAACAAGAAAGGTAAATATAAGCCCTTTAACGAATCTTCCACAATATATGTGTCCGAGCCCGGCCATAATCCATGAAAGCACTACGGCCAGCCACGGCAGCCTTCTGTGTTTAATGTTTACTGTTTCTTCTGCCATTTTATTTCTCCTTTATTCAGCATGCCAAAAAGTTGTAAACCACAAACATAATCCTGGCAAGACCGGCCACGACACCTGCCGTGACCACTCCTGCTTTTACAAACCGATGTGCCGATATCAGCTCTATCAGTCGCTGCCCATCGAACAACGGTCTTCCCTTGTCACGTTCATATCGATATATTCGACTCATCACCTCATCTGCGAAGCTTTCCCGAAGGTCTATTTGACTTCTACGTTCTTTCCAGGCGTTGTAAATTTCTTCACTTTTCATACCGTATCTCTTTCAGGGCATTTGCGAGTTTCTTTTTTGCTCTGTTGATTCTTGACTTGATTGTTCCAATTCTTACGCCCTCAATCTGTGCGATCTCTGCGTATGACAGATTCTCGAATTCCACCAGAACAAATGCTCTTTTCTGGGCCGAAGGCAAAGCTTCCAGTCCGGCGTCTAACTCGCCAAAGAATTCCCTTTCGGCAAGCTCATCCGATGGATTATGCGCATCGCTGTTGTGGGGCAATTCACTCATCGAAACCGGTCTTTTTTTTCTCATCGCATTTATGCTTTTATTTCTGGCGATGGTAAAAAGCCACGTCGAAAAATTACTTCGTGCCGGGTCAAAAGATGCCAGCTTCCTATAGGCCGTAAAAAAAACGTCCTGGGCGATGTCCTCGCAGGATTCTCTGTTATTAATTATATTTCTTATCATCCGGACAATCGGCCTTTCGTACCTTTCTACTATATGCCTGAAAGATTCGGTATCACCTTCCAGTATTTGATGTATAACCTTTGTTTCCTGAGTCATTACGCGTAATCCGGTTGAATACGAAGATCTTCTACCTTTTTTATACAACTAACGTTTACTAAAGTTCCACACAATTTCAACATAGATTTTACCTTGGTGACGGTCCCAAATGAGCGATTTTTCACTAAATCTTCACCCGGCTCGAAAAAAACTTGACAGACGGCGGGGTGATGATTAATATTCCTGATGAGAAAAGTGATGAAAAGTCACCGTTTTTGTTGACGCGGAACGGCAGCTTCTTGCTTTGGCGTTATGGCATCGAGCGGCCGGTCTTTGCGGCAAATCTGACTCTATTGAGCAATCTCAAGTTGGGTAAGTTATCGTTTCTTAAAAAGAAATAGTAATTCTAAATGGGAGAAAATAATATGTCCGATGAAATTCAAACAGAAAATGAAATGAACGACCAGGCAATTGTTCGGGATGTCGACCTTTCGGATCCACAGTCTGTAGGGTCCGTTGGTATTTTACTAACGGCTGGGTACTTGATACTATTATCAATTATCCTTTTGGTGGCCATAGTTCAATGTTGGCCGTCTGCCGTAACGCCAAGAGGCCAGGTTAATCCAATGTCGCAGACTAAATTCCTGTTATGGACTTTTTCGATCTCGAGTGAGGCATGCTTGATCCTTATCGTGGTTCTTGCCGGTGCGCTAGGTGGACAGGTGCGTTCTCTACGCTCGCTTGCCTGGTATGTTGGTAATAAGGAATTAAAGAAGAGCTGGCTATTGCAATATATTCTCTCGCCATTCGTAGGGGCAACCCTCGCGATTGTCACCTACTTCGTTATCCGTGGCGGATTTGTTTCTGCGGGCTCAACCATACAACAGTCGAGCGTATATGTGTATGCAGGCATAGCCAGTATTGTGGGAATCGCTTCCGAGCCGGTAGCTCTCAAGCTCAAACAAGTGGCTGAGAGCTTGTTTACTAAGCCCGGAGAAGGAAAGAATTCCAAACCTCAGAATGTGTCTGAGATTTCGTCCGCAAAATCCGGAGAAGAGGATTCCAACCCCCAGGAATAAGCTGGACCGGCTCGGCGGATATTGTTCTGGAATGTATGCGGATTAGGCACTCATCGCCGGATTATATCTTGTAGTCCTGTGTTGCCCCGTTGAAGATGGGTTAATTGTATCTTAATCTTAAACCACTTTTTGGTGAATACTTATCTCTTGAGTAATCCCCTCAGAGCAGGCCGATCAGCGCCTTTGTCTGGAAAGCCCGCCCTGAAAAAAAAATGGCACTATGAACTTATTGGCGATACAATCGTATAAATTCTACTTAAATGGTTTACTGTTGTTTTCGAATATAAGAGTATTTGGTGCCGTTTTGCATAACTTGTGAATTGGAGGTCAAAAATGAACATTAGCAGCTTAAAACAAAACAAAACTCACTCGCGTTATATTGTGATTTCAGCCCTTTTGGTAATGCTGTTTATCAGTCCATTATCGGTCTTTGCGCAGGATCCCGAAAGCATCGCCACACTGAAGCAGATGGGTAAGGCCTTTGCTTCTATTGCTGAAAAGACTTCACCGGCGGTAGTCGGACTAAAGGCCGAAAGAACCGTTACCCAGGAATACCCTTCGATGAGGGAATGGCCTTTCGGTGAGCCGTTTTCCGACCCGTTCGAATTTTTCTTCCGCCGCTCTCCTCGCCAGCGTGATCCGCGTGAACAGCGCGCACCGCAACAGCCAAGAAGGGAGTCACGAACTGCCCAGGGCTCAGGGTTTATAATCTCATCCGATGGCTATATCCTCACGAACAATCACATGGTAGAAGAAGCTGAGAAAGTTGAGGTCGAGCTGACAGACGGCAGAAAGTTTACCGCAAAAATCATTGGAGCTGACTCGGATTCGGACGTCGCCGTCGTGAAAATCGATGCCAAAGACCTGCCGTATCTCGAACTGGCCGACTCGGATGTGCTCGAGGTCGGTGAATGGGTCCTTGCTATTGGCAATCCGCTCGGCCTGAGCCACACCGTTACTGCCGGTATCGTCAGTGCAAAAGGCAGAAGTGGTTTCGGTCTGGCTTATTTTGAAAACTTCATTCAAACCGATGCCGCGATAAACTTCGGTAATTCGGGCGGACCTCTGATAAATCTTGATGCGAAAGTGGTCGGGATTAACACCGCTATTGTCGGCTCCGGCGGCAATATAGGAATCGGCTTTGCGATACCGATAAATATGGCAAAAAACATTTATGACCAGCTTGTTAAAAACGGAACTGTTACAAGAGGTTACATTGGAATCAAGTTCGAGGAATTAGGATCTGAAGTAGCTTCTGCTCTCGGCTTGAAAGAAGATGCCAAAGGCGTGACTGTACTCGAAGTTATGGAGGATTCACCGGCGGAAAAAGCTGGAATAAAACGCTACGATGTTATTGTCGAGTTTGAAGGCAAGCCCGTTGAAAAAAGCAATGAGTTCCTTAACCGTGTGGCAATGCTGAATCCCGGTACTAAAGTGGAAATGGTTGTCGTGCGAGACAAAAAACGAAAAAAAATTACTCTTAACCTCGCCACGCTTCCATCGGTGGCGGAACGTACCGGTGCACTGCCGCAGGAGACACGAAAAGAGTTGGGATTTTCCGTAGAAGACCTGACTGACGAATTAGCCGGGCGCTATGGTTATAAAGGCCTGAGCGGGGTCATCGTTATGAGTGTTGATAATGGCTCGCAGGCTGCTGAGAAAGGCATAGCACCGGGGGCGCTGATTATGGAAGTCAATCAGCAAAAAGTGAAAAATACAACAGAATTTAACGAGGCAATAAAAGATGCCAGGAAAGAAGGTACCGCTCTTCTGTTTGTAAAGCTGGGGCGATCTACATATTTTGTTCCTCTGAAAATGTCCGAAAAGTAAAAAAGGTACACAAGCTTTTGCGTTGATACTCAAGCCCCGCTGTAAGCGGGGCTTTTTTTGTAATTTCCATAAACCGGTGATTTCTTCAGGAGATACCAGCGGAAAAATAAGTAAGAGCCTATCCGGATAACCGTCTCGTTATGAGGCCGAGCGAAAAGTCCGAGGCCAAGGCGGCAGGCCAAAAAGGCTCGCCAGGCGTGGTTTGCTACACGTTGAGAACGTTTTTTCACCGACAACGCAGGCATCGGACTTTTGCAGCCGGACGCAATAGAGCGGGTTATTTGGATAGGTTCTAAGTCCAAAAAGAGACAAAAACACCCCCCATAGGCTCTTTCGAGCCTAAAGAAAACAAAAGAGACCTTTAAGAGCTACGGGCAGTTACTACTCTTCGGGCTCACAGGTACAATCATAGGACGACTCGCCGCAGCCGGCACATACCCCGTCTTCTATAGGCCCGCCGCATGTTTCACACGGCGTACATCCACATGAATCACACATCTTTCTCACACCTTAAATAAGATATTAATAATTTAAAAAATAATTCCCGAAAATATGGAACTTGGTTCCAACGAATGAATAATAGTAAATACCCGCAGAAAAAAATCAATCAAAATATAAAATTTTCGATAGAATAGTCGTAGTCACGCCGGACGCATTTTTTCTTTTCAAACTTAGGGATTTTTTGAAAGAGAGGTTTGGGGGGACGTTTCACTCAAGATGCACTCCTTGTGCATGACGATATAAGGGGAAGTTTGAACTCACATAAACCCTTATTACACAAGGAGGTGCATTATGTTGAAGCGCAAAGCTCTAATGGAATCAATATCGTCAAACCTTCACAACTTTCTCAAAAAAATAGGCAACAATTTGTCAGTGCCGGACAAAATCCTGTCGTTCTGGCCGCTGTTCATAAAATCTTTAAGCTTACAGATAAGCGAGGTGTGCTGGTAGTAGATCGCGGATTCGATGGATGGGTGATGTTCGAAGACTGGCTGGATAGCAAGTATCGTTTTGTTGCCAGACTTGTGGGAAAATGGCATTTGCTGCGTTTTTTAGGCGGTTCTGAGCAAAACGATGCCGGACAGTGGGTACCGATTCGAACACAGCAGCTTGCCGAACAAAGCCCGACTCCACATCGCTTCGACAAGCTGATCAAACGCCGCGGCAAACCTGCTATTCGTATCACCCAGATAGGGTGGGTGAAGGTTCGTTTGCCTGGCCGGGATGAGGCTCTGACATTGGTTGTTTCCCGGCTTGCAGGAAATGATAAACCGATGATGCTGTTAACGAATTTGCCGGTAGAGAATCTTAAGGACGCAAAACGCGTTTTGCGTTTCTATATACGAAGATGGGAGTGCGAAGAGGCAATTCGTTTTCTCAAAAGTCAGGTAAACCTTGAAAAGATACGAACGTTTCGTTGGTCTGCGATTCGTCGCCT
>Ga0307380_10011060_pt1 | contig 11326 bp, 11 predicted proteins | sample UN3MG_FD_202239 | JGI IMG/M metagenome (GOLD analysis project Ga0307380, IMG submission 202239) | Soil microbial communities from Risofladan, Vaasa, Finland - UN-3 | ecosystem: Environmental > Terrestrial > Soil > Coastal area > Acid sulfate soil | place: Finland: Risofladan, Vaasa | collected... | reverse complement strand
GTGTTTGCGCGGGGGGCCCCCGTCCCCGCCGCGCTCCCCGTAAGGTGCCGCGTTGGCGCGGTGGGTGCGGGGACCCACCGCGCAAACAATCCAATCTTAAACCGCTATAGGGCGGCGAGGACCGCTCCCTTACGGTCGCGGCGCCGATTCACGGTCGCGGCGCGCATGGCCCATCCGAGCCGCGAGCGTTAGCGAGCGCATTGCCGATGGTTACGGCTCGATGCCGAACCATCGGCGGGCGACGGTGCGAAGGTCGGCGTCGGACGTGGCGTCCTGGATGGCTACGCGGGCCTCGGCCGCACCGGGAATCTCGCGGGCGTATACGCGGCCCACCTGCCGGATGTGCTTCAGGCCCAGCGTCGGCCCGTACTGGGCCACGAGCCGCTCGTAGTGTTCCAGGAAGACGTGGCCGCGCTCCTCGGGCGTGACCTCGCGGTACGACCCCGCTGCGGCGAGTTCCGCGACCTGCCGGAAGATCCACGGCGTGCCGAACGCCCCGCGTGCAATGCTGGCGCCCGCGCAGCCGGTCTGGCGGAGCATGTCGAGAACGGCCTCGGGCGAGCGCAGGTCGCCGCTGCCGAAGACGGGCACCGGCAGCGTCTCGGCCCAGGCGGCGATGGTTTCCCAGTTGGCCCGGTCGTGGTACTTCTGGCCGGCCGACCGGGCGTGGACCGTGATGGCGACGGCGCCGGCCTGCGCGGCCCCGCGGGCTAGGTCCAGGGCCCGCTCGCGGTCCTCGGGCGAGTTCGTGTAACCGTGCCGCAACTTCACCGTCACGGGCAGGGCCGAGGCCCCCACCGCGGCCTCGACCAGCCGGACGGCCTTCTCGGGGTCCTTGAGGAAGGCGGCCCCGCGTCCGCTGCGGCCGGCCACGCGGCGGCTGGGGCACGCGAAGTTCAAGTCCACCAGGTCACCCGTGCCGCGCGCCGCCAGCATGGCGACGGCCTCGACGAGCAGCCCGGGTTCGCGCGGCAGGATCTGGATGCCCAGGGGCCGGTCGACGGGGTCGGCGGCCAGGAGGTTCTCGGCCTTCCGGGCGCTTTCGTGGCCGAGGAGTTCGCGCGGCGTGGCCATCTCGGTGTGGGTGAGGGCGGCCCCCTCGCGGCGGCAGAGGAGGCGGAAGGCCAGGTGCGTCCGCTTGTGCATGGGGGCCAGCGCCAGGTTGTTCGCCAGGGCCAGCGGGCCCAGGCGGATGGGATGCACGAGGCCGGTCGGGTCAACCATGAAGCACCTGGGTCTGTAATCGCCGGCTCCACCATAGCGTCCGGGGTCGCGGCGTCAAGTTACCGGCGGCGGAAGGGGCGGCGCGGACGGTTGGGGCCGCCGGGGCGGGGCTTTTCGGCCGCTCGGGGAATCTCGCGATTTCGCTGAAGAAGGTACCAGCCGCCTTCCGATAAGACCTATTGCCGCGACGACCCTTGCGCCCCCTACACAGCCTGCCGGCACAAGGAGAGTGGGTATGCTGCGAACGGAAATGCGGACGAGTCCTCGCATTACCACGCGGATAACGGTTGAATCGATCGGGCCGACGCTCAACATCTCGGCCGGGGGCATGTGCGTTCTCATGGCCGACCCGATGCGCGAGGGGACGACGCCGTCGTTGCGTTTCACGTTGCCCGACGACGAGAAGCCGGTCTTCTGCAAGGGGCGCATCACGTGGTGCCGGTCGTCGAAGATCGATCCGGAACTGTACGAGGTGGGCCTGGCGTTCGTGGAGATCGGCGACGACGACCGCCAGCGTGTGCTGGATTTTGTGGACGCCCACGTCGGTCCGCAGAGCTGAGCCCCTGCCCCGGGGGGGCCGACCCGCCGCATTTTCCCATCGGGTTATTTGCCTTTTGCTGCGTTTGATTGTAGAATGATCCGACTGGGGGATCATTGGGTGTTGCCGGATGTCAATTTCCGCAACATGCCCGGGATGCGGGAAGACGATCGCCGCGCCGGACACGGCGGCCGGTCATAAGGCCAAGTGTCCGCAATGCGGGGCCGTGGTCAGCATACCCGACAACCGGGCCGCCGCCCTGGCCGCCGCGCTGAAGGCCGCGAGTCCCGCCAAGCCTGACGCCGAGTCGCCGGCCGAGGCCGCGCCCGAGGCCGCCGCCACCCCCAGCCCCAGCCGCGCCGGCGGCGGACCGTCCAAGCATTCCGGGGCCACGACCACGGTGTCGCGATTGCTGGCCCGGACGAGCCCGTACGGCACGCTGCGACTGCTGGCCGCCGTCATCTTCGGCGTCGGCATTGCGGTGTCGGTGCTGACGTTCCTGGGCGGCCTGGGCGCGCTGATCGTCCTGGCGACGGGCGGGAACCCCTGGGCGGCGGTCGGCGTGTTCGCCGGCGCGCTGGTGCTGGCCGTGGCGATCTTCCTGGGGGCGAAGACGGTGAGCGAACTGGTCCGGCTGTGGGCCGACGTCGGCGACCACGCACGCCACATGGCACAGATGCTCGAGGAATCGGTGGGCGGCCGCCTGGGCGACGACAACACGCCGTAGGCGGCGGCTACTTCACGGCGACGGCGCCCATCAGGCCGCCTTCCTTCAACTTCCATCCGCCGGAGAGCAGGTACTTTCCCTTGCGCAGGGTCATCGGCACCTTCAGCAGGGCGCGGGGTTTGCGTTTGCCGTCCTTGCCCTTCTCGTAGTGGATCCAACTCAGGACCAACTGGACGGACTCGTCGGTCTCCTTGTTGGGCTGGATGCGGACGGCGTAGTCCTCGACGAGGGGCAGTTCCCAGGTTCGGCCGAGGGCGACGCTTCGGGTATCGTTGATGGCCAGCCGGAAGCAGTTGTACTTGCTCCGCCGGAGTTCGTTGGCGATGGGCCGCAGGGCCGGGTCGACGTGCTCGCTGGTCTCCTTCGTGGCACGGATGCCCAGGAAGGTGACCGAGATGGCCTCTTCGGGCATGGCGGCACGGGCCGCCCCGTGCGCCAGGGTCGCCACCGCCAGCGCCGTCACCAGGGCCGCCCGCCAATGCGTTACGTGTCGCATGGTATCTGTCGTGACCTCCGCGCTCAACCGCTCGACTTGTCGGGCTCGACCCAGATGGCCGCCACGTCGCCGGCGTCGCCGCCCAGCAGGACGAGGTTGTGGTCGGGGTCGAGCATCTCCAGACCCATGATAGCAACGTCGTCCTGTCGCGCCAATGCGCCGGCGTCGAGCGGCGGCGTGCGGGTCCACAGCGTGGCCAGCCCCAGGCCGATGATCAACGCCGCCGCCACGGCGCCCACGAGGTGGGCTACCCACCGGAAGGGCGCGCGACCGCGGCGCGGGCGGACGCGGATGACCGTCATGGCGGGGGCCTGGCGTGCGGCCGGCATGGCGCGCGGCCTGGCGGTAGGGGCGGGCACCTCGCGCGCGGGCCGGGCCGGCGCGGACGGCTCGTCGGGCGCCAGCGGCGCCTGGGCCTCGGGCGTCGGATCCAGACCCTCGATGCGCGAACGCGTCTTGAGTTGGATCGGCTCGCCCTGGCCTTCGAGTTCGGCCCGAAGGCGTTTGCCGATCTCGTTCCATCGGGCGTCGTCGACCGCCGGCGGCTGATGCGAGTCGAGCACGTGCTGGATGCGCTGCTGGTCGCGGATGATCTGTCGGCAGCGGCCGCACTGGGCCAGGTGCGCGGCGATGGCGTCGTTCTCAAGGGCAGAGAGTTCGCCGTCGGCGTATCCGGCCAGCATCGGTTTGGCGTCGTCGCACGTCATGTCCGTCACCCGATTTCCGAGGCCAGCAGTTCCCTCAAACGTTGCCGCGCGTTAAAGATGCGGCTCATAACGGTCCCGACCGAGATGCCAAGTACGTTGGCGACTTCCTTGTACGACATGCCTTCGAGCGCGTACAGGACCAGGGCGGCCCGGTTTTTCTCCGAGATGTTGGTGAGCGCGGCGTCGATGGCCCGGCGCAGGTCCTGATCGGCCACCTCTTCCTGGGGCGTCCGTTGGCCGGATCCCGTGGCGGCGGGCTCGACGGCCGTCTCGGCATCGAGGCTCTCGGCCTCGCGGTGCGACCGCCACCGCCGATAGTCGAGCGCGGCGTGCGTCACGATGCGGTACAGCCACGTCCGGAACGACGACTGGCTTCGGAACGCCTGAATGCCCCGCATGACATGAATGAACGACTCCTGTACGACGTCAAGCGCGTCCTCGCGCGACCCGACCAGGCGATAGGCGATACCGAACGCCGCGTCGTGGTGGCGGCGAAACAGTTCGTCGAGCGCCCTGGAGTCGCCCTCCTTGAGGCGTTCGACGAGGACGGCGTCGCGCTCGGCCTTGCGCAGCGCCGCGGCCTCGGCCTGGTCGTCTTGTTCGGAGGCTCCACCCATTCAGACGGTTCCCGGGGTATCCTATTCAATCTGCCCCCGGCGGATGTGCCGGCAGGCCACCCCTGATTCTGCGGCCAGATTGTAGCCGAAGCGGCAGGGCGGGGAAAGGGCTTTCGTGGCGCGGCCCGGCGGCGGGTGCGGCAACGTTTTCTGGCACGGCTGGATCGCTGAACGGCGGGGCCGCCCGCGCCGGCGTAGCGCGGGGGTTTATCCCCCGCGCCAGACGCCTTGACCATCTCGGGTGCGCGGGGGGTAAACCCCCGCGCTACAACGGCTCCACGTTCGCCAGAAGAATCTGGCGCACCCCAGGCGGCGGGTGCCCGGCCGGCGAGCCGCCATACCTCTCAATCGAAGAAGTACAGCAGCCGCGCGCCAAGCCCCAGGTAGATCAGCGTGCCCGTGATGTCGTTCAGGCTCGTGACGAACGGGCCGCTGGCCAGGGCCGGGTCGACGCCCACGCGGCAGCACGCCAGCGGCACCAGCGTGCCGGTCGTGGCGGCGCTCAGGATGCCGCAGAGCATGCTGAAGGCCACCACGACGGCGAACCCGATGTGGTGGTCGAAGAAGACGTATCCCACGGCCCCCGACACCAGGCCGCAGGGCAGCCCCACCAGCGCCGCCACGCCCAGTTCGTGGGCGAGCATCATCCCCGTCCGATGCAGCCGCACCTCGCCCATCGCGATGCCTCGCACCATGACCGTCGACGACTGGAGGCTGACGTTGCCGGCCATCTCGATCATGACCGGCAGGAACAGAAGCAGGACCGTCTCCTGCGGGGTCTGGTACCCGAGCCATCGGATGATCTGGCCCACGAGGAACCCCGGCACCAGCGTAATCAGCAGCCACGGCAGCCGCGCGATCGCCCGGCGCCAGATGGGCGTGTGCAGGGGGTCCCGGGCGGCGCCGACCATGCGGTACATGTCTTCGGCGGCCTCTTCGTCGGCGGCGTCGAGGACGTCGTCCACGGTGATGATACCCTTGACGGCGTTGCTCTTCAGCGCCACCACGGGCACGGCCAGCAGGTCGTACCGGCGGACCACCTCGGCCACCTGCTCGCGGTCCATGTCGACCGGGACACTGTGAACGTCGGTCTCCAGGACGTCGCCGACGGGCGTGTCGGGTTTCGAGAAGACGAGCCTGTCCAGGGGCAGGCGGCCGATGAGGCGAGACGCCTCGTCCACGACGTAGAGGTCATGGCGGTAGGTCGTCTCGCTGGCGCGGCGGGCGAGTTCGATGGCTTCGCGAATGGTGGCAGTGCGCGGCAGCAGCACGAAGTCGGTGGTCATCAGGCCGCCAGCCGTGTGGGGGGGGTACTCGAGGAGTTCCTCGATTTCCTGGCGGTCTTCGAGGCCGGCCAGGGCCTCGGCGGCCTCCTTGGGCTCGAGTTCGCCGATGACGTCGGCGGCCTCGTCGGGTTCCAGTTCCGCCAGGGTGGCCCGCAGTTGCTCCGGGCGGACGCTGTCCATCAGGTCTTCGCGGGTCTCGGCGTCGAGTTCCATCAGGACGTCGGCCGCCGCCGCCGGCTCCAGCACCGACCACAGAACGGCCTGCTCCTCGGGCCGGAACTCGTCCAGCAGGTCGGCGATGTCGCTGGGGTGAAGGTCGGCCAGCCGCTGGGCCAACTTGTCCCGACGGCCTTCCGCCAGCAGACGGTGCAGGCTCGCCACGTACTCGCCGTCGAACGTCGGGTTGGGCGGGATCGTGTCCGACACGGTTATCCTCGGGCAGGCCTGGGCACTACCAAGTCCGGAGTGTAGAAGGCACGTCCAGGGCGGTCAATCAGAAAAGGCGTGCAGCCGGCCCGCGGCCATCGTACAATGCTACCGTTTGTGGCGAGACGGGGCGCCGAACGCGGCGACTGCCCGCGCCAGGTGCCGGGGAGCCCCGACGGTTCGGCCTCAAGGAGACGAGTGTGGCGATTGAATTCCAATGCGAGTGCGGCGCCCGGTGCACCGCCGACGAATCGGAGGTCGGCCGCCTGTTCCACTGCGAGGCCTGCGGACTGGATACGCCCGTGCCGTCGCCCAAGGATGCGGCCAAGTCGCTTCCGGCCGACCCGGGCGACCTGGTCGACGCCCAGGCCCACAAGGCGGCTGCCGACGAGATGGTCCACCAGGTGGTGGCGGCGCGCGGCACCGAAGGCACGGGCGTCAAACACCGGGCGGACCTCGATGCCCTTCGCCAGGAAACCGCGGCCGACGGCGACGTGACCACCGCCGCCGAGAAGCGGCGGGCCGATGCCGAGGCCCTGCGCCAGCAGTTGGGTTCGCGCGGCGGCATCGCCGAGATGGCCCGCGAGTTGGGGGTTGGACGCGACGAGAAGGCCGGTGGCCCGGGACCCGCCACCATCTCGGCGGCCGAACTCGGGCCCAGGACCGTCCGCCCCGTCCGGAAGGGGCCCCCGAAGGGCGCCGAGCGCGCCGCTCACCACATCGGAATCAAGCGGGCCATCTGGATACCGTCGCTGGCCATCGGCCTGGTGTGCATGGGCCTCGGCGCGTACTGTTTCTTCCCCAGTTCCGACAATCCGTACGCGCGGCACCTGGAGCGGTTCCGCGAGGAACTTGAGACGGCGCAGATCGGGGAGTTCGACGTCGTCCAGGTCGGCGAGACCTGGTGGGCGGTCCCCAAGGGGGCCGCGCATTCGGCCAGCGCCAGCGGCACCGTGTACTACCAGGGCGCCGGCGGGTTCGACGAGCTTGCCGTCCAGGCCGACGACTACGCCAAGAACCAGAACTACCAGAGCGGCCGGCACAGCCAGTACATGGGGTTCGGGTTCGGCCTGCTGGCCGTCGGCGCCGTCCTGGTGGTGCTGAGCATCGTGACGTACCGCGACGTCCGGATCGTGGCCGCGCTGAAGACCGGCGGGGAGCAGCCGCCCGCCGCGGCGGCGCCAGAGTTGGCCGAGGACGTGGCGGAGGTGGAGGCGGAAGTGGTCCCCGACGAACCCCCGGCCGGGGAGGACGCGGCCCCCGGCGAACCATTGGCCGCACAGGCCGGGCCCGACGACGAGGGGCCGCCCGAGACGCCTTCGGCCGAGACGCCCAACAGCCCGAAGGACGCCTAGCGCCGTATCCGGAAGCGTCCTGTCATTTTCCTCTGTGTGCCGGCCCTTTCGACCGCCCTGGGTCCGAGGCGCAAGAAACGGTCGGCCGTGGCCCCGTCGTCGGACGCAGAAAAACGGAAAACGAGTGTATGTTTCGGTGCTCAGGTGCCTGTTCTGGGCGGTTTTTGGGGGTTGGCAAAGATATCTGGCCATCCGATTTGACTTTCCCGGTATTTGTGCTATAGTACGGTGCTGGATTTGGGGAGTAAGGGGCAGACGGTTCGGAGGGACCGGATCGTTTGTCCTTTATCAATGGTGAGCAGTTCGTGTTAGGAGGTATGAGGGCTCCTGTTGTGGGGATGACGTGGAGCCCGCCCCGTCGGCCTTCGAGAACGAGGCCGCGGATGTAAAAATCGATTAAGCGGTTCGACTGTCAATGGCAATTTCCGGAGGGAACGGCCCCCTGGAAATTGCCTTTTTTTGTTGTGCGAGCCAGGGGTATGAGAGGGCGATCTATGAGGCGCGGAACGACGATGCGGCTGGGGTGTCTGGTGGTGTTGGCGGCATGGGTCGTCGGCGGTACGGCTTCGGCGGCGCCCATCGCGCTGCTCGGGGCCCAGTACGCCGACCTGGGGGTGACCGGCGCGGCCAGCGCCCTGACAGACAATCCGTACGACTACAACCACACGTTTACCGGACAGGTCCTGAGCCGTTCCTATACGCGTGATGACGGCCAGTACCTGTACCTGTACCAGGTGCAGAACGACGGCCCGTCGTCGCTGGAGGTGTTCGGCGTGGCTCCGTTCTTCGGCCTGGAGGCGGCCGGGTACCTGACGGCGGGCGAGCCGGCCGAGTTCCTGAGTGGTGGCCACACCCCGGCCGGCGGCGCGTACGACGCCACGCTGGCGTCGCCGCTGGTGACGTTCGGTTACCCGGGCTTCATGGACGCACACGTGCCCGCCGGACAGTGGACGAGCGTGCTGTACCTGATTTCGCCATTTGGCCCGACCTTGGGCGAGGCGTACGTGATTGACGGCGGCGTGGCGGTCACGCCGGTTATCGTTCCGTTGCCCGAGCCGGCCGCGCTCAGCCTGATGGCGGCGGGTCTGGTGATGGGTGTCGTGGGGCGCATTCGTCGGCGGCGTTAAGCGCCGGCCGCGCGGTCCAGAAAGGGCGTACAATCGCCGGTCGCCTGGCCAGGCAGAATCGGCGTGAAAGAAGGAGTGGTACCGAAGAGCAGTAAGCATTACCCCAAGAACAGCCGGGCAGGTCAACCCTCCAGATCTACCCGGCAGTTCACAAGCGATCGCCGGACGCCAAGGATGGCGGGCTGGCGCGAAGGACATGAGGACGAGATACGGCAGAGGCATCGGAGACGGTTGAACGGAGATGCGGGCGGTTCACACCGACGTGTCCGCCCGGTGAGACAAATGTAACCGCCGGCTGTCTGGGTAGGCAGGCTCGGCGAACGAGAACGCGAAAAATGAGCACGCCATGTCTAGTTTTCGGAGCGTCGGGAGGGCGTTGGAGAGCACGCTGGCCATCATCTTGGTTGGCGGAGTGCTCGTGTCAGGTGCCTCGGGGGCGTTGACGATTCATCTGCGCCCGGCGGGTGCCACGGAGAACGGCGTCGTCACCGGGCAAGACGGTAACGCCGCGCCATAGGGCCTCTGGAAGTTCTACTCGTCCTTCTACTCGTCCAACGGGGGCCTGATGACGGGCGACCTGAGCGCCGCGTTCTACACTATGATTGTGCCCCCCATCCCTGATCCGGTTCCGGCGCCGCCGTACTGGGGCAGTGGCGCCACCGCCTCTGTGGGCACGCCGCAGGACCTCGACGGCGACGGCGACAACGACCTCGGCTCTACGGATCACCTCGGCGAGGGTGCGCCGGTGTGGTTCCAGGCCAAGCACGGAATGAGTCTGTTCCCGTGGGAGGGCTACGGCTTTTTCGGCTACGGCTTGGACGGCGGGTTCAACGTGGCCATGCTGACGCTCGATGGCGGCACCTGGGGTCCCGAGTACAACCCCGTCGGCCAGTCGGGCGTGACCGAAATCTGGGCCGTGCCGCGCCAGGCGGATCAAGACGCCATCTGGCAGGAGGACGGCGTGGACAGGGGTAATTCGGACGACCCGGAGGCTCTGGACTACGGTGTCCTTCAGGGCGGCGAGAAGATCGTCCTGTACGTGGCGTCGTCTGCCCAGGGCCCCCCGCACGGCCCGGAAGGGTTCATGGTCGCCCCGGGCGATGCGCCGCTGGTGCTTGACGGCACGGCCTCGACCGGTAGTATCAACTGGTGGGGCTGGGACTTCGACGGTGACGGCGACTACGAGATCGAAAGCGACGTGGGCCAGGTGACGGTGACGTACGACGACCTGATCGCCATGGGACTGGTCGAGGGCGTTCCGTACGAGGCGGTGATGGCGGTGGGCTGGGCGCACCGACACGTTCCCGCTGAAACTGGTTCCCGAACCGGCCACGCTGGCGCTGCTGGCGTTGGGTTCGGTGGCGTCGCTGATTCGTCGCCGCCGGTAACCGGGCGACGGGATGCATCGGTAAACCCATCGGGCGGGTCTCCCCAGCGAGGCCCGCCCGGTTCTTTTCCGGGTGTTTTCCCCGGGCCATGCCACGGCGGCGGCGTTCAGGTGGCCAGCGTCTGGGCGGCGGTGATGGCGACGGTGTCGACGATGTTCTGGACCCGGCAGCCGCGCGACAGGTCGTTGATGGGTTTCGCCAGGCCCTGGAAGATGGGGCCGACGGCCTCGGCGCGGCCGACGCGTTCGTCGTGCGGTTCGGCCAGGAGGATGCGGCGGTTGGCGGGGCGAACACGCCGCTTGATGGTGTCGAAGAGGTTCACAACGGGCTCCGAAGACGAAGCGGTGGCCTGGCTCGCTTCATGGGGTGCCGCGGTGGGTGCCGGTGGGGAGGCCGAATTTCCGGAGCCGATATCGCAACTGGTCCCGGCTCAGCCGAAGCAACTGGGCGGCGCGCGACTGGTTGCCCCCGGCCTGTTCCATCGCGCTGGCCACCAGGAGGCGTTCGACCTCGGCCAGGTCGACGCCCTGCGGGCCGAGGACGACGAGGGGCTGCGGTCGTCCTTCCTTCTCGCCCGAGGCGACGACGGCCGGCGTCATCAGTTCCATCGGCAGGCTGTCCAGCGTCAGCCGCCCGCCGGACGCCAGCAGCATGGCCCGTTCGATCAGGTTCCGCATCTCTCGGACGTTGCCGGGCCAGTCGTAGGCCTGCATCACGGCCAGGGCCGCCGGGTCGATGCCCGTGATCTCCTTGTGGAACTCGGCGTTGTACTGTTGGACGAAGTAGTCGGCCAGCAGGGGGATGTCGTCGGGCCGTTCGCGCAGCGGCGGCAGCGTCACGGGGAAGATGTTGAGGCGGTAGAACAGGTCCTCGCGGAACCGGCCTTCGGTCACCAGGCTCCTGAGGTCGCGGTTGGTGGCGGCGACGATGCGAACGTCGACCACGATGTCTTCCGTGCCGCCCACCCGGCGGAACGTCTTCTCTTCGAGGAATCTCAGGAGTTTGGCCTGCAGCGTGGCCGGCATGTCGCCGATTTCGTCGAGAAAGATGGTTCCGTTTCCGGCCTTCTCGAACAGGCCCAGTTTCTTCTCGCGGGCGTCGGTGAAGGCGCCCTTCTCGTGGCCGAACAGTTCGCTCTCCAGCAGCCCCTCGGGCAGCGCCGTGCACGTGATGTTCATGAACGGTTCGTCGGCCCGGGGACCGTTGTAGTGGATGACCTTGGCCGCCAGGTCTTTGCCGGTGCCGCTCTCGCCCTGGAGTAGGATCGTCCGCGCCTCGGACATGGCGAGGTTCTTCAGCAGGTTGATGATCTCGAGCATCTTGGAGCTGCGGGCCACGATGCGGTCGAACTCGAACTCCTTCAGTTGCGTGGTCCGCAGGCGCTCGACCTCGGTCCTCAGGTGTTTCGTCTCGAGGGCCTTGTCGACGACGACCA
>Ga0307380_10011057_pt1 | contig 11327 bp, 11 predicted proteins | sample UN3MG_FD_202239 | JGI IMG/M metagenome (GOLD analysis project Ga0307380, IMG submission 202239) | Soil microbial communities from Risofladan, Vaasa, Finland - UN-3 | ecosystem: Environmental > Terrestrial > Soil > Coastal area > Acid sulfate soil | place: Finland: Risofladan, Vaasa | collected... | reverse complement strand
AGGACCCCTCCAACCCGTCCTGGCCCGAGAGGGACAGGCTGGTACTCAGCAAGGGGCACGCCGCGCCGGCCCTCTACGCCGTCCTCGCCGAGGTCGGCTACATCCCGACGGAGGAGCTCACCTCCCTCAGGGAGATGGGAAGCAGGCTGAAGGGGCACCCCGACATGGCCACCCCTGGGGTCGACGCCTGCACAGGCAGCCTCGGGCAGGGGCTCTCCATCGCCGTGGGGATGGCCCTCGCCGCTAAGATCGACGGCGCCAGAAACCAAGTCTACGCCCTCCTAGGGGACGGGGAGCTGAACGAGGGGCAGATCTGGGAGGCGGCGCTTACTGCTGCCCACCACGGCCTGGACAACCTCACGGCCATAGTGGACAGGAACGGCTACCAGCTGACCGGCTCCACGGAGGACGTGAAGGGCCTCGAACCCCTCGCAGATAAGTGGAGGAGCTTCGGCTGGGAGACGGTGGAGACTGAGGGTAACGACCCCGCGAGCGTCCTGGAGGCTCTGGACACGTGCGACCTCACCGTCGGGAGACCCAGCGTCATCATCGCTCACACCACAAAGGGGAAGGGCGTCTCCTTCATGGAGGGGAACAGCTTTAGTAGGAAGGCCCCCGACGACGAGGAGCTCCAGAGGGCCCTCACGGAGCTGAGCTAGATGCAGCTCCAGCATGCCTCGCAGGTCGAATCCCTCGGGAGAACCCTGGTCGCCCTCGGCTCCGAGCGGGAGGACATCGTCGTCCTCGACCCGGACGTCTCGGCCTCGACGAAGACGACCTACTTCGCCGAGAGGTTCCCGCGAAGGTTCATCAGGATGGGCATCAGCGAGCAGGACATGATCGGCGTCGCCGCCGGCCTCGCCGCGTCGGGGAAGACGCCGTTCGCCTGCGGCTTCGCGAAGTTCGTTACAGGGAGGGCGTGGGAGCAGATCGCCAACTCCATCGCACGCCCCAAGATGAACGTGAAGATCGTGGGCACCCACAGTGGCCTCTCGGGCAGCGCAGATGGGGACTCCCACCAGACCGTGGGTGACATCGCCCTCATGAGGGTGCTACCGAACATGAACGTCGTGGTGCCCGCGGATGCACCAAGCGTCGAGGAGGCCACCCGGGCTATCGCTGAGGAGCCGGGCCCGGCTTACATGCGCCTCGTTAGGGGCGCGTCGCCCGCCGTCTACGACGGCGGATGCACATTCACCCTGGGAAAGGCGAACCTTCTCAGGGAAGGCTCCGACGCCACGGTCATAGCCTGTGGCGTCATGGTGGCCATGGCCCAGGCTGTTGCGGAGGACCTGGCAGCCCAGGGCGTCTCGGTCCGGGTGCTCGACATGCACACTGTGAAGCCCCTCGACGTCTCCTCCGTTGTGAAGGCGGCCAGGGAGACCGGCGCCGTTGTCACCGCCGAGGAGCACAGCATCCTAGGAGGGCTCGGGGGCGCCGTGGCGGAGACGCTTGTCGAGGCGTATCCGATCCCGGTGAACAGGGTCGGCATACTGGACAGGTTCGGCGACTCCAGCAGGAGCTACAGCGAGCTTCAGGAGGCCATGGGCCTGACGCCAAGGGCGATAGCTGGCGCAGTTATGACGTTGATGGAGAAGAGGCGGTGAATCGATGTGACAGTGAAGGTATCCGATAGGATCAAGCTAGCAGTCAAGGGAGAAGGAAGGGAAGAGAACATAGTGGACGTGGGAGATGTCCCCGTGGGAGGCAGAGAAATCGTGGTCATAGCGGGCCCCTGCTCCGTGGAGTCCCGTGAGCAGATCATGGAGACGGCCCGAGCCGTCAGATCGGCGGGCGCCTCCATGTTGAGGGGCGGGGCGTTCAAGCCCCGTACGCTCCCCTACAGCTTCCAGGGACTGGGCGAAGAGGGGCTTAGGCTCCTGGCAGAGGCGAGGGACGAGACGGGGCTCCCGGTGGTGACTGAGGTCATGTCCCCCGGTAACGTGGAGCTCGTCGAGAGGTACGCGGATGTGCTTCAGGTCGGCGCCAGGAACGTCCAGAATTACCCCCTACTCAAGCGCCTCGGTGAGGCTCGGAAGCCCGTGCTCCTCAAGCGGGGGATGGCGTCCACCATCGAGGAGTGGCTCAGTGCCGCCGAGTACATACTCCACGGGGGGAACGAGGATGTGATCCTCTGCGAGAGGGGGATCCGCTCCTTCGACGCGCTCACCAGGTTCACCCTTGACCTGACGGTCGTCCCCCTCCTCAAGGAGGTGAGCCACCTCCCCGTCGTCGTCGACCCCAGCCACGGGACCGGCGTCAGGAGCCTCGTGGCGCCGATGGCAAGGGCTGCCGTGGCGGCTGGGGCGGACGGCCTGATGGTGGAGGTCCATCCGAGGCCTGAGGAGGCAAAGAGCGACGGCGCCCAGTCGCTGAGGCCGGACGAGTTCCGCCAACTGATGGAGGACCTGGAGCCGGTGGCCCGGGCCGTCGGCAGGACCCTCTAGAGGTGCTCCCTTTGGATAAGAGAGCACATGAGCCTATCATGGTCGAGCTGGGTGAGAGGAGCTACCCCGTTCACGTCAAGCCCGGACTGTTGAAGAACGCGGGCCCGCTCATCTCTAAAAGGCTCCCCCAAGCAGGGAGGGCCTCGGTAGTAACAAGCGACCCCATCCATGAGCTATACGGGGAGACGCTCTTGAAGTCGCTTGAAGACGCAGAAATCAAGGCGGAGGTCGCCCTCGTCCCGGACGGCGAAGAGGCCAAGTCCTGGACGTCCGCAGGCGAACTCGTGGGTGAGCTCCTGGGACACGGCCTAGACAGGGGCTCAACGGTCGTGGCCTTCGGGGGAGGCGCGATAGGGGATCTTGCGGGCTTCGTCGCCTCCATCTACATGAGGGGTGTCAGCCTCGTTCAGGTGCCCACGACCCTCCTCGCCCAGGTGGACAGCAGCCTGGGCGGCAAGGCGGCGGTCAACCACCCCCTGGGGAAGAACCTGATAGGCTCGTTCCATCAGCCCTCCATAGTCATCTCGGACCCCAAGCTCCTGAGCACGCTGCCGGCCAGGGAGGTCCTATCCGGACTCGGGGAGGTCGTCAAACACGGCGTCATCGCCGACGATGAACTGTTCAGGTTCATCGAGGAGAACATCGACGCCCTCAAGGGAGCAGAGCCGGGGGTCATGAATCACGTCGTCAGAAGCTCGGTAACCATCAAAGCGAGGCTCGTCACCCTCGACGAAAGGGAAACGAAGGGGCTTCGCGCCATCCTGAACTATGGCCACACCGTCGGCCATGCCCTGGAGACGGCGTCGAGGCACATGCTGAGGCACGGGGAGGCTGTCGCCCTCGGGATGAAGGCTGCGACGAGGATCGCACGGGAACTTGACTTGATCGAGGGGGAGGAGGTCGAGAGGCAGGCGAGACTCCTCGATACCTTGGGCTTCAAGCCTGTCCACGGCTACAGCGTCGAAAGCCTCATAGACCTGATGCACAGGGACAAGAAGGTCATCGGTGGCTCCATCAGGATGGTTCTTCCAACGGGGATAGGGACCCCGCCGGTCGTGAGGTCCGTGGAGGACTCCATCGTCGCCGAGGCGCTGGTGGATGAGGGCTTTGGATAGCCCGAGGATCTGCGCCGTTGTCACGGCGGGGAGCACCGCCGAAGCTATAAACGCCATTGAGGGCGTGTCAAAGCTTGGGCCCGACCTCATCGAGGTAAGGTTCGACTACATGGCCCGCCCCAGGGAGCCAGAGAGAATACGGAAGGCCACGGATCTCCCCCTCATTGCGACCAATCGACGGTCGAATCAAGGCGGGAGGACGGACAAGACAGAGCTGCAGAGGATTGGCCTCCTCACTGAGGCAGCCGAGGTGGGATTCGACTACGTCGACGTCGAACTCCTGACTGACTACGTCGGCAACGTACTGGAGAAAATCAGGGCCCATGACGCCAAGATCGTGGTGTCATACCACAACTTCGATCGCACACCGTCAGCGGATGAGCTTTCAAGCATCCTGGGAAGTGAAAGGAGCCTGGGCGCAGATGTCTGCAAGATCGTGGGGACAGCCCAGACTCCCGGAGACAGCCTCGCCTATCTCCGCCTTATAGAGGAGAATCCCGAGGACCGCCTCGTCTGCTTCGGGATGGGGGCGCCGGGCATCACATCTAGGGTCCTCTCGTCACTATTCGGGGCTGCGTGGACATACGCCTCGACGGGAGCCGGCTTGGAGAGCGCCCCAGGGCAACCGACCATGGCCGACCTGAGGAAGATCTATGCAATCCTGGAGGCTATGGCTTGAAGACATGCTACCTCCTCGGCTACCCCGTGGAGCACTCCCTGAGCGCCGAGATGCAGAACGCCGCCTTCAGGGCCCTCGACCTCGATTACAGATATGAGCTCCTCTCCGTCCGGCCTGAGAGACTGGAAGTCACAGTGGAGAAACTGAGGGATGTGGGCGTCAGGGGAGCCAACGTGACGATCCCCCACAAGGTCCCCGTTATGGAGAGCTTGGACGCCTTGAGTGAGGAGGCGGCAGCGATTAGGGCCATCAACACCATAGTCAACGAGGGAGGCCGACTCATTGGGCACAACACGGACGGTGGAGCGGCGATCCGGGCCCTAGAGGAGGCCCATGGACCGTTGAGGGGCGCCAGCGTCGTGGTCATCGGCGCAGGGGGGGCCGCTAGGGCTTTGGGATACCACCTCTCAAGGGTCGTGGATGAGCTCACCATTATAAACAGGACACTTGAAAGGGCGGAGGCCCTGGCCGTACACCTCAGGGATCTCCCGGGATGCGAGGCGACAATCACGGCTTCGACGCTCACTAGGGATGACGTCGAAAGCGAGCTGGAGCACGCTAACATCTTGGTCAACGCTACGCCCGTGGGGATGACCCCACACGCGGACGAGTCACCCATCGACGGAGGCCTCCTCAGGCCCGGGTTGACTGTGTTCGACCTCGTCTACAACCCCCTGAGGACGAGGCTCCTCTCGGACGCAGAGTCGGCCAGCGCTAAGACATTGTCAGGTCTAAGGATGCTGGCGTACCAGGGCGCTGCAGCCTTCGAGCTTTGGACCGGAGTGGACGCACCCGAGGAGCTTATGATTGAGGTGCTTGAGAAAAGGCTAGGAGGTGGATCGAGGTGAACATTGCCCTCTTCGGGTTCATGGCCGTGGGCAAGAGCTCCGTCGGAAGGATCCTAGCCGAAAAGATAGGCATGATCTTCATCGACCTCGACGCGAAGATCGAGGAGGCGGCGGGGAGAGCCATCAACGAGATCTTCGCGGTCGACGGTGAAGAGGCCTTCAGGAGTATCGAGAGGACCATGACCCGAGAGTACGCCGAGCGTGACGGCCAGGTCATCGCATGCGGCGGAGGCACGGTCATCGACCCCGAGAACCTAGAATGCTTGAGACGTAGCTCCACGATGATCCTCCTATCAGCGACGCCCGAGGAAATTATGCGGAGGGTCGAGACCGAAGATGACACAAGGCCATTGCTGAGAGGGGGAGACAAGCTGGGGCGCATAACGTCTCTTCTCGATCGCAGGAAGCCCGCCTACATGATGGTGGCCGACTACATCGTGGACACCTCCGGGTGCACGCCTGGTGAGGTCGCTGAGTTGATACGCGATACCATAGGAGGGGGCCTGCTTTGAACGTCGTAATCACTCCGGGTGTATTGAGGGGAGCCGTCTCCCCGCCACCCTCCAAGAGCATCACTCATAGGGCCCTCATCTGCTCGGTGTTGGCCCAGGGCGTCAGCGTCGTGGAAAACCCCCTCATCTCGGAGGACACGAGGGCGACTAGGAGGGTCCTCGAGGGCCTGGGTATCGAGATCTACGGGGATGACAATCGATGGACAGTGGAGGGCGAAGGGCTCGTGGAGCCTGCGCTGGCTCTCCACTGTGGGGAGTCGGGGACGACCATGAGGCTCATGACGGCGGTCTGCGCCCTTGTCAACGGGGAGTGCAATCTCACCGGAGGTCCTTCTCTCTCGAATCGCCCCATGGGTCCCCTCACATCCGGCCTCAGGCAGCTCGGCGTCGACTGCGAGGACTCGAACGGGTTCCCACCCGTCACCGTGAGATCGGATGGAAACATCGAGGGCGGGGCATCCTCGATGAGAGGGGACGTGAGCTCCCAGTTCGTCTCAGCCCTCCTAATAGTGGCCCCCTATACCAGAGACGGAGTGCGGTTGGAGTTGACGACCCCCCTCGAATCCAAGCCCTACGTCTCCATGACGATGGACGTTCAGAGGGCCTTCGGGGTCGAGGTCGACTCCTCGAGGGAGATGACCGAGTTCGAGGTCAGGAAGCAGGAATACGTGCCTGCAAACCTCAACGTCGAGGGGGACTGGTCGTCGGCGTCCTTCCTCCTCGCCGCCGGCGCGCTCTCAGGGGACGTAGAGGTGAGGAACCTCAGCGTTGGGAGCAGACAGGCCGACGAGGCCATCGTCGAAGTCCTCGCCTCGATGGGTGTCGACTTGCAGAGGAAGGAGGGTTCTCTCCGGGCTCGAACATCGGAGTTGAGAGGGACAGAGGTGGACCTCTCCAACTCCCCGGACCTCTTCCCCATCGTAGCAGCCGCCTGCGCCTCAGCGTCGGGGATAAGCGTGCTGAGGGGGCTGAGGAGGCTCCAGTACAAAGAGTCCGACAGGGTCTCGACGATGGTCGAGGGGTTGACGGCGATAAGCGTCGACGTCGAACGGGACGAGAAGAGCGTCACTATACACGGTGGGAAGCCTAGGGGGGCGGTCATCGACTCCCACAACGATCACAGGATTGCCATGACGTTCGCGGTCCTCGGAATCATGGCTGAGGGCGAGACCGTCATCAGGGACGCCGGGTGCGTGGAGAAGTCCTACCCAGGCTTCTGGGATGACCTCGAGGCTCTGGGGGCTTCGATTAGGAGGAAGGGAACATGAGCAACAGCATGGGGACGATGTTCAGGATAACGAGCTTCGGCGAGAGCCACGGCACATGCGTCGGCGTGGTCGTCGATGGCTGCCCTGCGGGCCTGGAGATGGGGGTGGACGACGTGCAGCCAGAGCTCGACAGGAGACGCCCCGGCCAGAGCGACGTCTCCACCAGCAGGCGGGAGGAGGACAGGGTCGAGCTGCTATCCGGGGTCTTCAAAGGAAGGACCACGGGGTCGCCTATCTGTATGCTCGTCTGGAACCGGGACCGGGACTCCTCAGGGTACGAGAGGAGGCGGCTGACGCCGAGGCCAGGCCACGCCGACTGGACGGCACACGTCCGCTATGGAGGCTTCAACGACTATCGTGGGGGAGGGCGGTTCTCCGGAAGGATCACCGCCGGGTTCGTGATGGCTGGGGCGATTGCTAAGAAGCTCCTCATGGAGACCCTCTCCGTGGAGGTCCTGGCGCACACCGTTGAGATCGGGGGAATTCAGGCGAGGAAGCTGGATCCCTCTGAGATATGCATGAACCGTGAGGGGAGCCCCTTGAGGTGCTGTGACCCGGAGGCGTCCGAGAGGATGGTGCAGGCACTCAAGGCAGCCTCATCCCAGGGGGACAGCCTCGGGGGGGCCGTCTCCTGCGTAGCCTTCAACGTGCCACTTGGCCTGGGCGCCCCCGTCTTCGACACCCTTGAGGGGGACATCGCCAAGGCCCTCTTCGCGATTCCCGCTGTGAAGGCCGTCGAGTTCGGCCTCGGGACGGGCTTCTCCTCCATCAGGGGCTCGGAGAGCAACGACGCCTTCACCGTGAATGGGGGTGAGATCGCCACGGAGACGAACAGGATGGGGGGCGTGTTGGGCGGAATCAGCTCGGGAGCGCCGATCACCTGCAGGGTGACCTTCAAGCCCACGCCCTCGATTGGCGGCGCCCAGAGGACTGTGAACATCTCGACTAGGGAGGAGACCACCATCGCAATCGAAGGGAGGCACGACCCATGCGTGGTACCGCGAGCTGTCCCGGTGGTGGAGAGCATGGTCGCCATCGCCCTCGCCGACCACGCCATGCGATCAGGCCTGATACGGAGTGTGCTGGAGGAGGGATGAGATGAACATGACAGACCTGGGAGAGCTGAGAGAGAGGATCAACGGGTTGAACGAGGAGATAGTCGAGTTACTCGCTAAGCGGGCCGAAGTGGCGAAGAGCATAGGTGAGACAAAGAGGAGCCTCGGGCTCCCCGTGGTCGACTGGACGAGGGAGACAGTGGTCTACGAGCAGGTTAGGGCCCTGGCCCTGCGGCACGATCTGAACGAGAACGACGTCGAGAGAGTCTTCCAGGATATAGTGAACCTATGCACCAACGCTCAGCTGGAGGGGGGCAGGTGAGGATCGCGTTCCAGGGGGAGCCGGGGGCCTACAGCGAGGAGGCGATCATCCAGCACTTCGGCGAGTCCTCCGAACCCGTCCCGAGGCCCTACCTCCCCGATGTCTTCGACGCCGTCGAGGCAGGTGAAGCCGACTCTGGCCTGGTGCCCGTGGAGAACACCATCGAGGGGAGCATCGTTCGGACCTACGACCTCCTCAACGAGAGAGAGCTGAGGGCGGCGGGAGAGGTTATCCTCAGGGTGGTCCACTGCCTCATAGCGAACCCGGGGGTGACCAAGGGGGACGTGAAGAGGGTCTACTCTCACCCCCAGGCCCTCGGCCAGTGCAGAGTCTACCTAGAGAGGAACGGGTACGAGGCGGTCTCCGCCTACGACACGGCGGGGAGCGTCAAGATGATCAGAGAACTAGGCCTCAGGGACGCCGCCGCCATAGCGAGCTCCAGAGCCGCCAAGGTGTACTCCATGGCCGTCCTCGACGGGGGGCTGGAGACCCACACCGAGAACTACACCCGCTTCCTCATCATATCCCAGGAGGACGGCCCGCCGACATCCAAAGACAAGACCTCGATAGCCTTCATAGTAGACCACAAACCTGGGACCCTGCACAGGGCTCTCCAGGCCTTCGCCGAGGAGGGCATCGATCTGACGAAGATCGAGTCACGACCCCAGATTGGTAAGCCCTGGGAGTACATCTTCTTCGTGGAAGTCGTCGGGCACGGGGGGGACCCGCCCATGAGGAGGGCTCTCCGTAAGCTGGGGGAGAACTCGCGCTCCGTCAAGATACTGGGCTCCTATCCCCGGGCCTCGAGATGAGGCTTTAGAGACTCGTATGCCCTGAACCGCCTCTCATCAGCTCTGCTGAAGTCAGGATCCTTGTTGAAGTATTCGCGCAGCACGGAGAAGAGCTTGTCGTAGCTTCCGGGGTTCTTTGCTATGTGGTCCCTGAGCATCTCGACGCTCCCCACGTACCGCTTGAGGCAGTCGGATGTGAAGGGGTTGGCTTCCATGAGAGACGAGACCAGATTGGGGTCCTCGCCGACGACGCTCTCTGCGAGAGCGAGCTGGACGGTGAAGGTGGTGCCCGCGAGCTTCTTGAGCAGCGCCAAGTCCTCGTGCCTCAGGGTCCACGCGAGAGCTAGGTTCACGAAGTATGTGAGGGACAGGACAACTGACATGGCCCTGTCGTGCTCCCTCTCTCCCGCGACGATCACGTCCGCCTCGGGGAACCAACGCTCTGCCTCCCATCTCTCTGAACCCTTGTCGTTTACGGGGACTATGACGAGCGTCTTCCCCCTCATACTCTCAGCCCTGGGTCCGAAGAGGGGATGGATCGAGAGGGGCTTCAGTTCGAGTCGTGAGGCCTCCCTCAGCGCCCCCATGACGGGCTTCTTCACAGATGACACCTCGGCGAGGATAGTCCCCCGCCTCATAGATGGCGCCACCTCCCTCACCACCTCTCCCGTCTTCTCGATCGGGACCGAAATGAGAACCGCGTCCGCTTCCTCAACAGCTGACGGATTGTTGGAGGCTAGCTGAGAACCCGTGGCTTCAGCCACCGCTTTCGCTTCGGGACGCCTCGGATCGGACAACGTCGTCACATGCCCTTGGGAGGCGAAATATCTAAACCATGAGCCCATCTTCCCGGCTCCACCTATGACTGCAATCCTCATAGAGTATCTACCTCGGACGTCATCGGAGGTCCGCGAAAGGGCGGTGTGTGCCACATGACGGTATAGGGCAGTTATATGGTGAAGGGCTATATCATTCTTCAGGGCAGGTAATTCTGCCCCAAACGGTAAATGAAGACTAAAAAATGAGTCCAAAGGGATATTAACAGGCAATATTCTCGGGGCTAGACTGAGAACCGCCTATTCTGAGCTCGTGCGATCAGGCTCCCTCACGAAGAGCGTGAAAACGGCGCACCCTATCAGGCCCAGCCCGAAGCTGGCGTAGAAGGGAGCCTGGGGCGACAAATTCTCGTAGAGGTATCCTCCGACGAGGGGGGCGGGCGTGCACACGAGGCCCGTGAAGGCCCCCATCAGACCCAGTATGCTCCCCCTGATCTCCGCTGGGACCACCTCCGTGACGAGGGCGTTCCAGACGGGCCCCCCAGTCGAGCCCATGACGTTCCCTCCGAGCCCCTCACCGATGCCCCCGGTGACCCTTGTCACCACGAGGCCGTAGTATCCCTCCGTCAGCGTGTACCCCAGACTCGCGATGGAGACCATCAGCTGCGAGAGGATGATGTATGGCCTCCTCCTCGCCCGATCCGAGAGGAACCCGCTGGGGATCATGAAGAGGGCTGCGACGAGGTTCGCCATGATGCTGGCGAGGCTCCACTGCATCTTGCTCATGCCGAGCACCTCGGTGGAGTAGACCACCACGAAGGACCAGAAGATCTGGAACCCGAAGCTGCTGAGGATGGCGACCACGATCAGCTGCCAGACCGCCAGAGGCGCGCTCCTGAGCTGCGAGACCGAGGCCCGGACGTTAGGCCTCCTCGCCTTGACCTTGCCCAGGTCAATCGTCTCAGTTATGAACCACCACTGAACGAGGATGATGGGCACCATTATCATGAAAGACGAGATCAGGCCCAGGCGGACACCTGCAAGCACCCCGATCTCATCCATGATGTAACCGCCGAAGGGGTAGGCGGCCACGAGGAATAGGTACCAGCACATCGTGTAGGCGCCGAAGCCCGTAGCCCGTCTCTCCGGGGGCAGGGACTCGGCGATGAGGGCCCCCCGGGCGGGGATGGCCAGCGCTGACAGCGACGAGGCGATGATGCCCGGGATGAGCATCGTCCAGTGGGTCGAGAAGCGGTAGATGAGGGGAGGGAGGAAGCCAAACAGGGAGCTCACGAGTATGACCCGCCTCCTGCCAAACCTGTCCGCGAGGAGGCCCCCGGGAACTTGGAGGAGAAGGTTGGAGAAACCCTGAAGGGTGGAGAGGGCGCCCAGAACCGCCTTGGAGCCCCCCAGCTCGAGGACGTAGAGCCCCCAGAAAGGGCGCCAGAGGAAAGAGGCGAACATGAGAAGGCACTGGGAGAGTGTGACCGCCATCAGGTTCCTGTTGGAGAAGA
>Ga0307380_10011055_pt1 | contig 11327 bp, 10 predicted proteins | sample UN3MG_FD_202239 | JGI IMG/M metagenome (GOLD analysis project Ga0307380, IMG submission 202239) | Soil microbial communities from Risofladan, Vaasa, Finland - UN-3 | ecosystem: Environmental > Terrestrial > Soil > Coastal area > Acid sulfate soil | place: Finland: Risofladan, Vaasa | collected... | reverse complement strand
TAGAAGTTACTCCGGAGGGGATAGTAAAAGTTAAATTAACCGGTGCCTGCTATGGTTGTCCGATGAGTCAGATGACTTTAAAGATGGGTATCGGTAGGTCCTTAAAAAAGGAAGTTCCGGAAGTAAAGGAAGTTGTGGAAGTATAAACATCATACTTTTTTCTTTTTCGCAAGCAAGATAAAACTTTTTAATTCATAGGGAGACAAGTTAGATTATTTGTTAATCCCTTTTCTTTTTTACTAAAGTGTATTATAATGAGTGAAAATTATTTTCTGTTTTCTATATTATATTTAGGAGGAGTTATTATGAAGAGAGTTTTTTTGTATGTTCTTGTTTGTATGTTCTTGTTTTCCTTCCAATTTGTTTCAATGGCTGAAGATTCCATCGTAGAAGCTGATGCACTTTTTGAAAAAGGGGATATAAGCAGTATATTGGAATCAATACCCCTCTACATCAAGGCGGTGGAAGCCAATCCGGACAGTTATGAAGCCAATTGGAAATGTGCCCGTGCCCATCGAGAGTATGCTGACCATGCTCTTGAAGGGGAGTATGAAGGATGGAAAGATATTTGTAAAGAATATGGAAAAAAAGGGATGGAGTATGCAGAAAAAGCCAAGGAACTTGAACCTGAAAAAATTGAGGGACATTATTATTTTGGATTGAGTGCAGGAACTTACTCTGATGGAGTTAGTATACTCAAGGCTTTAAAAGAGGGTTTAAAAGGAAGTACTCAAGAAGCTTTTTATAAAGCTTATGATATAGATAAAATGTATGATATAGGAGGCCCGATGTTGGCTATAGGACGATTCTGGCATCAACTTCCTTTCCCCTTTAAAAATAAGAACAGAGCAGAGAAATATTTTGAGGAACGTCACCAATATTTTCCTGATGACCCAGAAGGTTTGGTTTATTACGCAGAATTGCTGATAGATAGTAGAAAAAAGGGTGAAGCAAGACCTTTACTTGAGAAAGCTATTGCCGGTGATGAGCCCTTCTACAGCGAATGGGCAAAAAGATTATTAGAAGACTTATAAAAGAATAAAAATAAGAAGGGGAGAGTAATCTCCTCTTCTTATTCCCCCCTTATCCCACCACCTTTTTTAATTGACAAGGACATTAACCGAAGTATATTATAATAAAACCATGTTAATTAAATTTATTATTTCTTACTACAAAAAAGCTCCCCTTAAGATGTTATTTGGATTTCTTATGCTGGTGGCAGTGGATATTGCCCAGCTTATTTCACCCCTTATAGTCCAACGAGCAATAGATTATATTATTACTACTTACGCCGCTACCGGGAATAATTATTCTTATCTTGGGAAGTTTACTCTCTTAATCTTTGCCCTGGCGATAGCCATCGGAATTTTTAGATTTTTTTGGCGAATGATTATTATCGGAATGTCCCATTTTATCGAAATGGACTTTAAGAACAGACTGTTTAATCATCTGCTTTTACTCTCCAATTCTTTTTTCACCAGAACAAAGATCGGAGATATTATGGCCCATATGACCAATGATCCTCAAGACCAAGTGTTTTATGCATAATTACTGATAGATATAAGAAAAAAGAGCAAGGCAAAGCCTTTGTTGGAGAAGTCTGCTACTAGCGATTACCCTTATTATAGGAAGAGGACAAAAGAACTATTAGAAATGTTTTAGGGATATTATAAGAACGACAAGTTTATGTCAAAGCATAAATAATTTAGAATTTTAGTCAGATTTTTAAAGTATATTATGAGCTTAAATAATGTGAAAAATTATATTTTTAAATATATGAGAATGAATAATTTCTCCTGGGAGGTTACTAACTATTTTATAACATTCAAGATTTATTATAATAAAAAATTTAACTTTCTTTGAACTTTTATTAAAAAAATATTTTTGATTGTATGTAAGAATGTGTTATAATAACAATTAGGCCTTATAAAAAATCTGTACTTTTTACGAAATGATTTTAAAAAATTTTTAAATTTCTTGATACTTATCTTTCAATATAGTATTTTTTTAAATAGAAAGTTCTATCGATGAATAATAATAATACAAAAACAAATATATCTTCCAAGAAGTATCTGGACAATGATTTGGATGAATTTTATTTTCAATGGCATATTACTGATAGATGTAATCTTCGTTGCCCCCACTGCTATCAGGAAGAATATAATTCAAAGTCTGAATTATCATTGTTAGATCTACATAAAATTGCTAACCAGATTACGATTGCGCTCAAAAAATGGAAAATGAAAGGAAGAATTGCACTTACTGGTGGTGAACCGTTCCTTAAGGGTGAATTATTCCCTCTAATGGAGTATTTGGAACAAGATGAAAGTATTTGGAGAATTGGAATACTCACAAATGGCGTTTTAATAGACCAAAATATTATTAATAGATTAAAAGAATTTAAGAAGTTATATTACGTTCAGATTTCATTGGATGGAGCAACTAAAGAAACGAATGACTTTATCAGAGGTAAGGGATCATTTGAAAAGGCGATAGAATCATTTCGTATTCTTCATAAGAATGGAATTAATACCAGGTTAATGTATACTGTTCATAAAAAGAACTATCACGAAGTCCCTTCTCTGATTGACCTAGCAATTGATGAAAATATAACGACGATTACTATTGAACGATTTGTGCCCGAGGGAAAAGGCGCAGAGCACAAAGAATGGTTTCTTTCAAAGGACGATATATACAGACTTTTTAAGGAGATTTTAAATCGAGCGGAATCGGAATATGAAAAAGGTACTCCTCTTAAAATAATTAAATACCGAACGCTTTGGGCAATGTTAGACCCCGATCGTATAAAGAAATCAGATGTCCCATTAGAAATTGATATAGGCGGTATGTGCTCAATTGGGATAGACAGCATAACGATCATGCCAGACGGCACAGTATTGCCCTGCCGGAGATTGCCCATTCCGATTGGAAACTTATTAAATGATTCCATCTTTAAAATATGGTATACTTCAGATACCTTATGGAAAATTCGAAACAAAAACAATTTGAAGGGAAAATGTAATAAGTGCGAGTTAATTCCTCGTTGCAGTGGTTGCCGAGCAATTGCTTATGCTATGACGGGTGATTATTTATCTGAGGATCCACAATGCTGGAAGTAAATAAAATATTACAATTGAAAGAAGAATATATACTCCATAAATTGGACATTGGTAATGGTAAGTTTTGGTTGTTCAATATTGAAAATGGAGATGTCTATAAATTAAATCGAATATCATATACTATATTGTCTTTAATTGATGGGAAAAGTACTGTTGGAGAAATAAATAGATGTTTATTTGACAAGTATCCAAACAAAAAGCCAGATTTGATTTTAAAGGACTTTGAAGAATTGATCGAAAGAATACGAATAGAAAATATCATTAACGAAAGGAGATAACAATGGAAAATACGAGTGTAAAAGAAAAAGAATACCAATACCAAAACCAATATGAAACACCAGTGTTTGAAAAAGAAGAAGTACCTGCCTTTCCCAAAGAAATTATAAAAGAATTTAACAAGAATAAAATATGTCTCCAATGCAGCGGTTGCCATGGGTGTAGATAAGGCTATTTTTGATATAGAAATAGCCATTCAGCGTAGCATAATCTCTCTGAGCCAAACAATTAAGGATTTCCTACAAAAAGAGATTGAACTCACCCGCATCTGTAGGTTAGCAGTTCTTTTAAAAGAAAGTGGTGCCAATCTAAACTCTATTATTTGCCATAAAATAGCTGAGAGGTGTGTTGAAATGCAAAGGGATGACGGAGGATGGTCTGATGTTCCAGAAACCATGTGGTGTGCCAGCTTTATGAATTTATCAAATGAATATACGATCTCGGTAGAAAGAGCCATCAAATGGATTTATTTACAGAGTCATGAAACACAAGGTTGGGGTAAATCCAAAAGAGACTCTGCGCGAATACCTATTACTGGTCTGATTCTCTATCTCCTTCCTCAGCTCTCTTCAGGTGTGTATCTTAAGTGGCTGGAAAGGGAATGGAAAAAAGAATGGCAAGGTGAGCCTTGCCTGAATTATAAAGCTGCTTTTACGTTAATGGCATTCGGCAAAAACAACTATCATCCGGAAGACAATGAAATTATATCAAAAACTGTTCACTGGTTAGTCGATCAACAGAATAATGATGGAGGTTGGGGACCGTGGAAAGATCACCCCATCGGAAGTGATCCTTGGTGTACAGGGATTTGTTTGATATCACTTCTTGATTATCCGAATGAATTACCTCAGAAAATATTGCGGAATGGTTTGGAATGGATTAAGGAAAAACAACTTCCAAACGGACTTTGGGCTTATCATTATATTGAGGATGGAAGTAGTTGGGCTCTATATGCCCTGACTAGGGGATATAGTTACTTGAGGAGGTGAAAAAATGACTGAAGAACTGGAGAAGATCATTATTCAGAATATAAGAAAAATTCCTCCAGTTCCATTGTCGCTTTTACTTTCAGGGGGTATTGATTCCTCTCTGGTATTTGCGTTAATTAAAAAGGTATACCGGGAAATACCAATCCATACCTTCTCTCTGGCCAGGAATGAGAATTATCCCGATTTAGCTTTTGCCCGTAAAGTAGCGGAGATGTTTGGGACCGACCATCACGAAATAATATTATCCGACTCTGAATATGAGGACTTTAAAAGAGAATATGATAAAGTTAAGGAATACAACTTCAAGGGTGATGTGAATGTATATATTCTCTGCTCCATCGCCAGCAAATATTCTAGAGTAATTGTTACCGGAGACGGAGGAGATGAATGCTTTGGTGGTTATTGGCTTCATGAGCATCCTTTAGGACATAAGGAAACTGGAAGAATCAAGTCCTTTGAAGATATCCATCCCACCCCACGGAAACACTTGGAGGAAATGGTCCGAATGGGTTTTAGGGACTTTTTATTCAAAGAAAAATCACAAGCAGAAGATTATAATGCAGTGTGGGAATATTTTGTAAAGTGTTTGGCACCAAGACATCTTGCCCCTTTATTGCATACTGCAAAGGTTCTAAATATTAAAGTTTATACTCCCCTATTTTCTGAGTCTTTTCTGAATTTTATGAGGACACTACCGTATTCCGAGAGGATTGGTAGAAAGATTGAAAAACAGTTGGCTTTAAAATATTTACCAATATCAATCTTGGGAAGAGAGAGTATCGGATTTGATGTTGCTTTGGAAACAGCTGATTCATAGGTGACTTGACAATTTAACTTAAAGACCAGGAAGGTTTTAACAAAATGTAATGAATTATCAGGAAATATCCTCTTAAGAAATGACTAGGATTAGAGTTCCTACAAAATATAATACCAGCAGATAATGACAATGATAAAAAGATACTTTCTAAGGGCGATTTGAAATAAATAGAATTAAGTAGTGTAGTAGAAGAATAGAATTGTAATATTTATTTTTTGAGTAATGGAAGTAAAATGATTAAATTATTGGAAATAATTGAAGTAGGCTTTAGTAGCAAAAGATATATCTGGAGGTAAAATGAGCAGAGAATATACACCGGATGAAATGTTTCAACAACTGAAACAATTCTTTATAGAGAAACGAGGATTTAAAGAAAGAGACATTATTAAGTATCCTAAAGAATTAGGCCCTGTTAGGGTGCCACTATACTGTGTGAAGAAAGATAATAAGAAAAAAATAGTTGATGAAATAATCATTGATATTGTTACATCTAATACCATTGTTAAGGAGCAATTCTTTCCAACTATCCCAGGAGGAGATTTCGATATATTGGAAGCTGCTCCTGTTATTTTTTACCAGTATTATTTCCCCAAAGCAAAAGTATTTATAGCATATCCAAATATTTTAAAAAATGATTTAGAATTCAAAGAAGTAAAGAATATTTGTTTAAAAAGAGGAATTGGATTGTTGGAGGTTTCAAAAAATAGTGTGAATGAAGAAGTTGCGTCAAAAACTTTAGTAACTGTGTTTGACGAAGATATTAAAAATAGAAAAGATAGAAATAAAACAGTACGTGAAATTATAGAGGATTACTTGGAAAACTATATAATTCGTCTCGTTTATTATCCAGACCCATTATATAAAAGAAGGGCAATAATAGGAAGAATGCCGGAGATGATAAGTTATGTTTTAATAGATAAGCTACTCGAACTTAAAAAGCTCGAATATTCGAATAAACTTAAAAAATTGGCCAATGAGTATCGTAATGAATCAAGGGATGATTATGATATTGCGCTTAAATATATTGGTGATTTATGGAAAGAAAGGCTTGGTATAGAGTATCCTGAAATACAAAAACACTTAGAAGAAATCTTGCTGAGAGACGAGAAGTATATAGAGCATTTTGTTCATCAATTCCAAGTGTTTCTAATAGGAGCATTTATTTTAGATAAAATGTATAATGCAAAAGATTTTGTTGGGATTATAGAATCTTTTAAAGTAAAATATAAATGTAAAATTGAAGATGCATGGTTAGCAGCTTCGACATATCATGATTTTAATTATGGACTTCAAAAATTTGATATTTGGTTGCAACAATTTTTTACTGATACTTTAAGTATTAATAATGAAGAAGCTAAAGACAAATTAAATATATTAAACCTAGATGCTGCAATGGTAAGGGAGTCGTTCTCTGATATTATAATAAATTTGGTTGAACTTCTTAATTTAGACCAAGATAAAAAAAACATAGCAATGAAGTTTTTCTATGAAAAATCGGTAATGGATAGAAACCATGGTTTATTAAGTGCGCTATCCATTCTAAAACTGGTTAAGATTCATGGTAGTAAACCTGAGATAAGTGAGGGTATTTTACAAGCTGCATTTGCTATTGCATGCCATGATGAAGATATATGGGAGGCACTTTGTGGTTGTAAAGGATATCTTAAAAGTCTTAATGCTTGTATTGAAAAAAATTGTGGTAGAAAAAAGGTTCATAGTAAGGCGGTCGAAGTATACAAGCAAAAGCGCAAAAATTGTACAATTTGGGAACAAGAACTTATGACTAAACCTATTATTGGACAAATCTCTTTTAATAAGTGGCCTCTTCTTTTTCTTTTAATATTTTGTGATAGTGTTCAAGATGAAGGTAGAATTATTAATACATATTTTAGTAATGCTCCAATTATCAAAGATGAAAAAAAAATTAAAATAAAAAGTCCTCTTATTAAAAAGTGGGTCAATTCTGGAAATAAGCTTAAGAATTTCGATAAAGCCAATGAAATTAAAACTGCCTTTTCAAAGTTGTCCTACGAACTATCTAATAAGGCGAGAATATATAAACATAAATTATCTGATGAAAAATGGAAAATTGTCGATGAAAATTTGATATATGGAATAGAGAAAAGAATTGGAATTGGCTTCTTTGTCAAGGGTAAAAGGAAAGAATGTTCATTGAGTGATATAAATGTTGATTCCGTTTCAAGTAAAGTGAAGATTGATCTTGCTATAGACGGTCTTGGCATTAAACATAAGGAATTAGAACGTATCTCATGGGCTCTTAATGACGCACGTTTCTCAGTCCATCTCGAAGAAAAGGATACAGAAGAAAGTCAGGATATAATAATAAACGGAAGTGGTGGAGGATGAGAATTTGCTTAATCAGCAAATATCCTCCAATCGAGGGAGGAGTTTCTGCAAGGGTATACTGGCTGGCAAAAGCGCTTGGCGAGCGCGGGCACGAAGTTCATATTGTTACCAATGCCCAGGAAGTGGAGAGTGAATATAGAGAAATCATCGATGACAATGATCCTGAGTTTATTCCCAGTAATGTCTATTTACACAGTACTAATGCAGATACCAATCCTTGGCATATACCTTTCTCCAAAGCCTACACTGAAAGAATTGCGAATCTTGCAATTGAAGTTATTGAAAAATATGATATCCAAATCATAGACACTTACTATATTCTACCCTATGCTATATCTGGCTTTATAGCGAAAAATATTACTGGCAGGCCTCAAATCCTGCGTCATGCCGGGAGTGATATTGGTAAACTATTTACCTCAAATGTATATCAGACCCTTTTCAAGTCAGTTTTCCAAAGGGTAGATAAAATTATAACTATACCTCAACTTAAAAAAATGTTTCTTTCTTTAGGTGTCAAAGAATCGGTTCTTGGTTTTGATGATCGAGTAAGCGTCGATAAAAATGCTTTCAACCCGGAAGCTGCTCCATTTCCACTTTCTGATTATATTGACGGTGCGATACCCGAATGTCCGATAATTACTTACATTGGTAAGATTAACTATTACTGGCAAACTAAAGGACTTTACGAACTTATTGAAGCTGTAAAAACTATTAAAGCCGATTTTAGATTATTATTTGTTGCAAATGGCAAAGGTTTAAATGAGTTTAAAAATTTAATAAAAGAGAATAATCTTGAAAATAAATCGATTTTCATTGATTTTTTCCCCCCCTGGAAAAAACCATCTATTATTAAACTTTCAACTTGTGTAGTCATACCAGAGAGAGAATTCCCTATCCAGCATCATACTCCCATCCTTCCAAGAGAAGTAATGGCAGTGGGGAAATGTCTCATCCTCAGCAAAGAACTTTATAACAAGGGATGCTATGGAAATCTGACCGATGGTGAGAATGTTTTGCTAATAGACCCCAAAAATACAAAGCAATTCAGGACGATAATCGAGGATATAATTAGACATCCAGACATTGCATCAAGAATTGGACAGAACACTTATAAATTTTCAAGACAAATAGAGAACTTCAACGAATATATTGACTCTACAATAGAACTGTATGCTTCTCTACTTAAGGAATCTTAAATGCACCCTAAACAAACTGGTATAAAATATAAAGAAAAAATTGATGGTATAATGAAATATTAGAGAAAACACATTTAAGTTTATATAATACAAGAATATTGTAAACAGTTATTTATAAAAGAGGGATTTTTGAAGGAAGATCAAAAAGATATCAGAATCTAAAAAGTTCTTATCTTACCTTCAAAAAGAGAATCAAAACAATAATAAAAAATACCAAATTAGGCTAAAGCGTACGTAATTGAAATATATTAAATATACATTGATAGAAAATAAATTGTTAAGGATCCTCAACAGGGGGAAATAAATACTCTTTAGAAAGCTCCCCTGTAATTGACATTATTAGTATCTGCATTATATTATTAGGCTATGTTAATTAAATTTATTATTTCTTATTATAAAAAAGCCCCCCTTAAGATGTTTTTTGGATTTTTTATGTTGGTGGCAGTAGATATTACCCAACTTATTTCACCCCGTATAGTTCAAAGAGCAATAGACTATATTATTGCTGGTTACACTAATTCCAGAAGTGATTATTCTTATCTATGGAAGTTTACTCTCATAATTTTCGCATTAGCGGTAGCTATTGGGATTTTCAGATTTTTATGGAGAATGATAATTCTCGGGATATCTCATTTTATTGAATTAGATTTTAAAAACAGATTATTTGAGCATCTTCTTTTACTGTCTAGTTCTTTTTTTGGCAGAATAAAGACCGGAGATATAATGGCTCATATGACCAATGATATGAGTGCAATAAGACAGGCTTGTTCTTTCGGGATAATTGCCGGCTTTGATGCTGTCTTTCTTTTTTTAGCCACATTGATATTTATGTTATTTATAAACGTTAGACTTACCCTTTATGCCCTGATTCCTTTTCCCATAATTTCACTTATATCATTATTCTTTGTAAAATTATTGTTTAGAAGATTTAAAAGTGTTCAAGAATCATTCTCCTCTATGACAGAAAAAGTACGAGAGATCATATCAGGAATAAAAATTATTCAAGCATTTCAACAAGAAGAACTCGAATCCGGAAACTTTAATAAATTAAGCCAGGATTATCTGGAAAAGAATATTTCTCTTATCAAGATTTGGGGGACTATGTTCCCCTTGATATCTCTATTTTCTGAAATAGGGATGGTAATAATACTGTGGGTAGGCGGTCAACAGGTTATACTTAATGAGTTAACTACTGGTGAATTAGTTGCATTTTTTTCTTATCTGGGGATTATTACTTGGCCTATGATGGCTATAGGGATGGTGACCAATATATTTCAAAGGGGTAATGCTTCTTATAAACGTATACTCGATTTTCTTGAGGAAAAGCCAGATATTTATAATAAGCCCAAAGCAGAGAGTCACCCGTTAAGAGGGGATATAAGATTAGAGAATGTTTGTTTCTCTTATGAAGACCAGAATATTTTAAATGAAATAAATATGGATATAAAACAGGGTGAGTATGTAGGAATATGTGGGGGGATAGGTTCCGGGAAAAGCGCTATCGCAAGGTTAATTTTAAGAATTATTGAACCTCAGAAAGGAAAAATCTTTTATGATTCTATAAATTATAAAAAGATAACCATATCAGCAGTACGGGACAGCATGGGCCATATCCCTCAAGATTCTTTTCTCTTCTCAGATACAATTGAGAATAACGTTAGATTTGGTAAGCCTGATGCCACTGAGGAGGAGATAATAGAGGCATGCAAGGTTGCTTCGGTACATCAAAATATAATGGAATTAAAAGATGAGTACAAAACAGTGGTAGGGGAAAAGGGCGTAACTTTATCCGGAGGTCAGAAACAGAGATTGTGTATAGCCCGGGCAATTATTAGAAGACCTCAAATTCTTATTCTCGATGATGCTTTAAGTGCTGTGGATACTAATACAGAAAAGGAAATTATTAAAAATTTAGAAAATTATTCCCAAGGTATTACTACTATAATTATTTCGCATCGCATATCTTCATTTATTAAAGCAGATAAAATATTTGTGCTGGATAAAGGTAGAATTGAAAGCTGTGGCACCCATCGAGAACTGATCAAAAAATCTGAAATATATAAAAGTATTTATAAAATACAAAAACTGGAAGAATAAAGATGAAAGAGGAAAAATTATATTCTGGTTTAGATAAAAAAATATTTTCAAAATTGTGGCAATATGGAAAGCCCTATTGGCAGAAAATTATAATAATCTTCTTGCTTATTCTAATCATTAGCGGCATACAAATCGTGCTTCCTTTGATAACCAAGACTGTGGTGGATAATTATATCGAAAGAAGTTATCAGAAAATATTACTAAATGATCTATCGATAGAAATAACCAGTAAATATAAAGCCTACCAGGTGAGGACGGATAATTTTATTTTTTTACCCTCAAATCTGCTCAGCAAAGATGAATCCCTTGAGTTACAAAAGGACTCGCTTATTCTGCCAGAGAAATATTTAATGGTTAAAGATAAAGAAGAGTTAAGTAAATTAAAACAGTATCAACTTATTAATATTGTTGATACAGAGAAAGGTATTTTTATCCCTCATTCCGAAATTCAAAAAATACCTCGTGA
>Ga0307380_10011053_pt1 | contig 11328 bp, 10 predicted proteins | sample UN3MG_FD_202239 | JGI IMG/M metagenome (GOLD analysis project Ga0307380, IMG submission 202239) | Soil microbial communities from Risofladan, Vaasa, Finland - UN-3 | ecosystem: Environmental > Terrestrial > Soil > Coastal area > Acid sulfate soil | place: Finland: Risofladan, Vaasa | collected... | reverse complement strand
CCTTCTGGGCGGGCACCTGGTCAGCGGCCACATCGACGGCACGGCGCGCGTGCGCGCCCTGAACAAGGGCGACCAGAACTCGCGCTTCGACTTTTCCTTCCGCGAGCGGGAATGGCGCAAGTTCATCGTGCCCCGGGGCTCGGTGGCCCTGAACGGCGTCAGCCTGACCGTTTCCGAGGTCGGCGAATCCTGGCTGGCCGTGGAGATCATCCCGCAAACCCTGGCCACCACCAATCTCAAGCACCTGCGCGTCGGCGAGCGCGTCAACATCGAGCTTGATCAGATCGGCAAATACCTATACAATTTTCAGAAACATTCTTAACTATTATTGCGTGCTTCACTTTCCCACATTAATATTTTTGACTCAGGACTATCTCGAATCAAATGTACGAAAAATACTTGACACTACCGGTCTCGTCCATCTGGCCGCCGAACGGCAATAACTCGGAAAACAGAGGCTTGGTTTGTCGATCTTTGGGTTTATACATTGGGTTCTCTGAAAAGTAAAAGTGCAAGGTTTTTGAGGGGTAATAACATTAAACCGTGCACTTTACGATTGTTTTTCAAAACCAATTATACTCGCAAATCCTATCCAGATCAATGTTTTAGAGAATATATTTTGTTTTTCAGCAGACCCTAATTAATAACCATATTTTAAAAGAGCTTTGTAAATGTATATTAATGATCAAAAACAGGCTGGAAAATCAACTGACTTACCTTTGTTTGAGAAAACGCAAAATATACCGGACAAATTTTTGGAAGAACTTTACCGTAAAGACAAATGGGAAAAGAATATTGCTTTTCACATCCCATCTGAACTTCAGACACCTTATAAATCCCGAAATGCCCCCTGGCAGTGATTCCTTTTTGTATGCTGTTATAAACAACCGGTATTGAAAATAGATTTTTCTGTACTCGTTTATACTGCGCCCGATCGGGTTTCTTCTGGGGAGCATGCTCCTGTAAAGGGCTTTTCCCATTTTTGATGCCGGGAACGCTGCGAGCCTTTTTAGCGGGTAAGCGATTTGCTCGGCATTGAAGGTATTCAGTAAATATTCCAGCATCACTTTAACCGGGACCTCGAGATTTGTGTGCAGCGTATTGGTCAGAAAGCGATCCCAGTCTATATCTTTTTCTTTTTTAAGTACCGTAAGGACATCTTGGACCCACCTGATCGATGGGACAGGACTGCCATATGCCCCGTGCTCCAGAAGGTGCAGTACTAGGTCCTCAGGGCAGAGAGCGCCGAATGTGTCCCCCATGAACGCGATTTTCACTGAATTTTTGACCATTTCTTTATCCGCATCAGGGTAAAGTCTGTGCGCCATTATATTCCAATGGAGGTCACACACGTGTCCCTTTTCATTAATATACATGAACCCGTGCGCGGCCAGCATGGAATTCTCTGCGAAGCCGAAATATCTGGGTTTTGCTTGCAGCTTCCATCCTGACGATCTCAAGTGTCCATCTACGGAAGCTGCCTGTTCCCAACTGACGAGAAAATCGGCATCCCCGAGCGGACGTGAGGCCGTATCATCATAATATGAGTTGATCAGGTGGATCCCTTTGAGCAAAACCGGGCAGATCCCCATCTTTTTCAGTTCAGAAAAAAGGCTGCCTGCGGTTTGCTGTATCATGTTGTTGCTGAACCAGCTTTTTCTATAAGTGCCTTTCAGTTTTTCATACAATTCGTTTTCAACCGGGATCAGGTTCTTCAGGTTTTTAAATACCATCGGCAGGAGACGATAGGAACCCCGGTCGAGTTTTTCAATATCATTGAATTTTCGCCATTGCTGCCAGTAATGGAATGCATCCCGGGGTTCGCACAGGGCGGACTTCAGCAGCAGCTCCTGACTTGGCGTCGGCGACCAGTTATATATTTTACGTCTCCTTGCTATATCTCAATATTCAGGTCAACTCAGTCTTTCCAGTTTACCTTCATTGAGTTTTAATATTTCATCGGCGCTCAAAGCGACCTCATCATTGTGTGAAATGATCAGCAATGAAATATCTGCTCTATGCTTCTTCAGGTTTCCTATGATATCATTTAGAACACATCTATCGAGATTAGTTGAGGGTTCATCCATAATGATCAGCTTGTTGTCCCCCAGCAATGCCCTGGCTATAGATAACCTCTGGAACTCACCCCCCGATAATTTTTCCCTTTTGTTTTCAACATAGGTTTCAAGGCCTTCAGGCAGTTTGTCAATGAACCCTTTGCAGCCGGAGAGTTCAAGTATTGTCTCCAGTCTTGTCTCAGAGCATTCATCAGTACCGTAGGTTATGTTCTCTCTGATACTTCCGGGAAAAATAAGTACGTCCTGGAAGACGACTCCAACCGACCGGCGGACATCCCTTAGATCGATCTTCTCATACTCTTGCCCATCAGCCTTGATAACCCCTCTCTGAGGTCTGTAAAAACCGAGAATAAGATTTACAATGGTGCTTTTTCCCGAGCCGTTGGGACCGACAATGCAAATGGTCCTTCCCGGAGTAATGGAAAAAGAAATTTTTTCAAGTAGTCGCCCTTGGCCATAACTGAAACTGACAGATTCAAAACAGATTCCTCCCTTGAACTCCAGGTTATCAGTCCCGGAATATGGAAGACTCATCTCCTCGTTCAAAAAACAGAAAACAGATCTGAGTGATTCTTTTCCTTCAATTATATTCGGTATGACACTTGATATTGTTACTATATATTTTTTCAACAGTCCGAGAGCAGTGAAGAATGCAAACAGTTCACCAATCGTAATCAATCCATTGATCACTCTGTAGCCGCCGAACATCATGATAACAAGCCCGAAAGCAGATGTAGTAGTTTCATTGAATATTCTGTAAAACGCTCCGAACCATGCCTGGTCAAAACTTTTTTTCTCTAGCTTTTCATGTAGCTTACCCTGCTCTCTGATCTCATTTTTTTCAGAAACACTGATCCTCGTCAGATCGATATAGTTCAATAATACCATCACACGCTTACTGAATATTTCAAAATACCGGTGATAGGTATTTACTTTTTCCCTTAAAGCCCTCCCCACATATTTCCCAAAGAAAACAAGGAGTGGCGATATTGCCATAACGATAAGAAATAAAGGTGGATCGAGATAGAGGAGGACAAAGAAGAGGCCGGAGCTTATAAGTACCGAAGGAAAAAGTTGGGCAACAAGCCCGTTAGACATCACATCCAGCCTGAATGTATCCTGAACGACACAGGCATGAAGTTTGATCCTGTCTATTTCCGTAAAATATTGTCTCGGAAGCGTATAAAACTTATTGACGATCATATTGCGGATATTTTTAATGACCCGTTTTGTCGTTTTTAATGATATATACCTTGTCCATAAGGTCAAAGCACCATTCAGGATGTAAAGGCCAGAAATAATGAAACACAAAATCACCAGCTGTTTGAAATCTTTGCCTGGCAATACATTATCAAAAACAATTCGAATTAAAAGAGCGATCGGTATAACAACCAATGACTGCAAAATGGAAAGGGCAATGCTTAAAAAAAAATTCCGATACTGCCCTTTATAAAGGCGGATATAGGCCCCCCATGGTTTTGTTTTACTTTTCATAATGTCCCGTTGGCCTTATTGCTCTCCTTCTATCAATTGATTCTTTCAGCACCCGTAACATTTCCATTTGATCATTTTTTTTGATCATCGAGCTGTTCGAGTCATGAAGGCGCCTGTAAGCAAGCAGTTCGTTCACCATTCTTTCTTGTAGCGGAATTTCACGGGCGCGAAGGAACCATTCAAGGTCCTGGCCTACTCTAAGATCCTCCCTGTAAAATCCGACTTTAAAGAAAGAGCTCCTTCTCACAAGCAGTACACTTGCTGAAAAACCGGGAAGTGGAACCGGTGAACAATGTATTTTCCTTTTTTTATCCGGATCCATTTGCTTGCAGAAAAAAGGCCGCATCATGCCTCCGGCAATATCCAGGTCCGGAGTTTTGATGAACTCCTCCGCCTGCCTCTCGAGCTTTTCGGGGATCCATATATCATCAGCATCAAGATGGGCAATCATTTCTCCCGAGGAGAACCTGACACCAAGGTTCCTTGCCGCACCAACGCCTTTTTTTTCAGAAAAATAATATCTGACTCTAGCAGAGAACTTCGCCACTATCTCAGCAGTGTTATCCTCCGAACCATCATCTATTACAATTATCTCTGCTGGTGGAAGACTTTGCTTTATGACACTTTCTAGCGCTTCGCCAATAAACTTACCATAATCTCTGGTTGGAATGATCACACTGATTTCAGGAACATTTTTCATTCTAATTTTTCTGATCCCTCTTTCTGTCAATAGATGCCTTGAAAATCTTCAAAAGGTCCCTTTTACTCTTATCACTTCTAAAGGAAATGTTATTCCCATGAAGCCTCCTCATCATTACGGTACTATCATTAAAAAACACTTTAATTTTCCCCTCGCTGAATCGTATGAACCAGTCGAGGTCCTCGCCGATCTTGAAAGTTTCATCGAACATTCCTGCTCTTAATAAGGCCTTCTGTCTGATCATCAATGTTCCCAGCGAAATTAGTTTCCCCGTGGAAGGGCCAAGGAATTTCGCCCGGTCGATCCAGGCGGGAATTTCAGCTCCTTCCTGGAAAAAATTTCGGAACCTCCCGTAAACAACATCATACTCATGATTGTCCAATAAAAAAGCAACCTGATCAGCAGTCTTTTCCCTGAACCAGAGATCATCCGCATCAATGAATGATATAAAATCTCCATTGCAGATCTTCATACCTTCGTTTCTTGCGGCAGAAACCCCTCTGTTCTCTGTCCTCAATAGTTTTATATTTTCAAATTCCGCTAATATTTCCGGAGTCATGTCTGTTGATCCGTCATCGACCACTATTATTTCTAAAGAAGGGTATGTCTGTTCCATAACCGAATTAATAGCATCACCTATATAAAGGCAATTAAACACCGGAATAATCACCGAAACAAGCGGTAGTGCATCTCTCATTTAAATTTCCTGTAAAATAGCATTAACCATTTTTGAAATACTTGCGGTGTCACTTCCGGTATAAAATTTGAAACATGGGAGGGTCTTGGCCAATCTTCCCGTGAACTCAGCAATATCATTTCGTCTTCCAACATGTTGAAAAATCGTACTTGGGGCAAGATATCTGAACCCTTCAGCAGAAGAGATCCTTTTAAAAGATGAATCATTTTCCCCGGAGATCTCTGGGATTATGATACCTTTCAGCAACGATTCAGGAATAACCTTTCCACCCGATGTTTCCCGGAGAAAGATCACCCCCTTTTCATCTTCTGAGAAACCGGGGTTTGATATCAGTTTTTGGATGCCAGGGAATCTTTTAAACGAATCCCTTGTCAGTTTCACTGAATTATAAAGACTGGACACTGTAATATCTTTTTTATCCGAAACTACAACATAATCATCCCCCAGGTAGTCTTTTCCATTCATCAGGCATGAAAGAGAAATTGTTGATTTCCCAGAACCGCCCCTCCCCGAGATGAGCAAAGCCCTTCCGTTGAGACTTACTGCCCCTGAATGAAGCATGGTACTCTCTTTTCCGTTAAACCACCACTGAAATATATTCCTGAAAGGTGAACCCTGTTCATAATAAGGTAACTCCGCTAGGTCTGCAAACAGGTACACTGCATTTCTTTCCCTAATATTAAGAATACTCATCGTACTGCCTTCTCTGCCAAGAGCGATTGTGATTCCGTCCCGTATCAGAAACGGGATATCCCTTTCATTTCCTGAAAAATACCCCCCCGGTATCAAAGAGAACGCATTCTCCATGAATTTCTTACCGGCTTCCAAACAAAATACAGTTAATGTGAAATCTCTTCCGGCATCACACTCAATGTGCTTGAAAGCCGCAGTAAAATATGACCTTAATTCTGGCCCTGTAAAAACAAGTCTGACCGCCCTTTCAGCAATTCTCATTGAGAAATCATCACTGTATAAGGTCCTCCTATTTTCCTTTTTAATGTGCTCAATTATAAAGTCATAAAAAGCTGAAGGTCCAGTTATCCCGGTTCCGCTGCTGTCGTCAGGATTCAGTTCGAGTTGTGTATTACGATTATTCATCTTCCGGTTCTTTTCCACCGCTGTTTGGCCACCCGAGTTCACTGACCTCATGGATAGGATCGAGCAGGAGCAGTTCCCTTTGATCCGTATATATTTTAATTAACGGTATACCCGGTGCTTTTTCTTTTTGGTGTAGAAGATGGTTGAATTCATCCCCGACAGTACCAGGACCGGTCTGATCATACTCTCCTGTTGGAACAATTAGGCCCTCAGCTTCCAGCACAGTTATGAATTTCTTAAAAGTGTCTTCATATTCATTTTCAGGATACTTTTGCCGGATAAACTCCAGTATCTGTATCGGGGAAATGTTCTTCAGCAGCAATTCCCATATAGTTGATCCAGGCCCATTCATACTATAATAAGAACCGCTTTTTAAATTGATTAATACAATCTCGTCACCAAAATTTTCAAAAACGACGTCTGTATTGTTTTGTTTATATATTTTGCTTAACATCGCAAATCCTCCGCGACCGGGCATGAAAAAAACATATTATTAAAACATGGAGAAATTGTCAATTGAATGTAAGAGTCCAATATTTTATGGACTCTTACAATCTATTGCAATTTCAATAAAAGTTCCTTAAAATCCAATCATGAGCAAAATTGATTTTCCTGTCAGTAAATGTGATCGAACTCATTGTTTTTTTACAATATAAATATAATATCTATGTGATGGGATTATTAAATGATAAAAGAATAAAAATAATTACTGACAGTAATAAACAACGAGTCTATTTCCTTCTTATTGCATTTCTCCTGGCATTTTCTGTCAGGATCATAGGCATAAGATCCCAACCTGCAATATTTCATCCTACAAAACAATACTACTCTGCGCTACTTTCACGTTCATATTATTTGAATACTGAAAAGCACAGGTATGAGCAGGAGCGGATCCCTTCCCTGATGTTCAGGAATTCAAAGGATAAACTGGAACCGGGGATAAACGAACTGTTGACTTACTTGATGTATGTGATGGCAGGAAAGGAAGATCTGCTGATCCCGCGTTTAATGTCTGTTCTTTACTGGCTGACAGGCGGTGTTTTCATCTATAAGATCGCTTTCCTGTTTTTCGGGGGAACCGGAGCCGTGTTCTCCCTGATCTTTTACCTCTTCTTTCCTTTCGGAATTAATATAAGTCAGAGTATCCAGTCTGAATCTCTTTTGAATATGTTTTTCCTTTGGGCTGTGCTTCAGATAGTAAAATATTTCAGGTCTGATAATCGCAAATATTTTTATTCTGCTGCTCTACTTTCCGGATTTGCCGTTCTTCTCAAATTAACAATGATCTTCCCCCTGGCCGGGATAGTTCTTTTTGCAGGTATTAATAAATACGGGCTGAAAGAGTTTTTATTCAAATGGCGGACGGTATGGTTCTTTCTTCTCTTTTTTACAGTTGGATTATCCTTCTATTTCTACAATATATTATGGAACACAGCGATGAGGGGAGCCGCTTCCTCTGTCATCTTTCCGGGATTGCTGAAATTATCATACTTCTGGAAAGGATGGCTGATCCAGACAGGAAAGGTAACCGGGGTGGTTCCACTGCTTTTGGGGGTATTGCTGCTTTTGACAATCAAAAATAAAGAAACCCAGTCCATGTTATCCGGACTCCTAGCAGGATATTTCACTTTTGGACTTGCATTCAGTTATACAACGGCCACGCATGATTATTATCAGCTGGCTCTCTTCCCTATAACGGCTCTGATGCTGGGACAGGCGGGCTATCTTCTGAAACATCCGGGAAAAATGGAAAAAAGAAACCCGGGCCTTACGTTGTCGGCTTCATACGCGGTCCTCTGTGCCGCCGTTGTTTTTTCACTTTTCCATCAATTCTCTTTTGTTCAAAGTGATCATAAGTTGAAAATGTGGTCCCCGGCATTCTTCCTGGTTGGAGAACAAGGCTCATTCTTTGCCAATAATATTCCCGAGAAAAATATCATCGAGAATGCAAAAAAGATAGGGGAGATCACCGGGCATAGCATAAACAATATTTTCCTGTCCAGGTCGTACGGTCATACGGTCATGTATTACGGGGCGATGTTCGGAAAAACATGGCCGACCGAAGAGGATCTGAATTTCCGCAGGTTAAGGGGGCTGGAAAATCTCTCTGCCGATAGACTCTATTTTTCAAAGTTTGAAAATATCAAACCCGGGTTTTTTATCATCACCGATCTTGATTCGTGGAAAAAACAGCCGGACCTGCAGAAGTTCCTCAGGGAGACATTCGAAATATTTTCAAAAAAAAAAGAATATATTATTTTTAATCTGAGGAAAAAAAAGTCAGGGAATGGGGAATGAGGGATGGATCGTGATACTATGATTTTGACAAACGACGCTTTTTCGCCTCCCAATAAAGATGAGACAGCGACATGTATTTCAATCCACTGAATGGCTCCATCTCGGAAATCCGTTTAAAATTCAAACCCGCAAGATCTCTTAACCTGACCAATAATTCCCCCCGCAGTCTTTTTCCATCGATCGTACCCGTATCGATCTCATCCATCTTGACCCCAAAGGTCCGGGTAAATTCCCAGATCACCTTTTCCAGCGGATCGAAATCATAATCATCCCGTCGCCGCTTCTTCACGGCATCCGGCTGATGCCGGCGATCAAATTCCGCAAGTGCCCGGTTCAAAAAAGACTCATCTCCCAAAACTGGCCCGAATTGAGTATGCAATAACGGAAGCGATTCTCTCGGATCCGACCTCATGGCATCGGCCAAGCCCTTCCGGCCGCCAAACAATTCCAGCACGTAATCGGCATCCAGCCATGCCAATTTCTTCTTTTGCGCATATCGGCTGCCGCTCGACCAGCAGTAATCATCATAATGATCCGCCAATCCTGCCCGCAAGGGATTTTGCAGCACATAGATGATCGCCATCTTAAGATAAGAGTCATCCTCGATGATGGTCGAGTGGAATCGGCTCTGAAATACATAACCCTTGCCGCCCGTGCTTTTTCGATAGCCAGCGGCATAATGGGTGTTCAGATTGCGAAAAAAATCGGACATCCGCCCAAAAGAGTTCTGCATGACCAGGTGGTAGTGGTTATCCATCAAACAATAGGCGAAAAGACGCATGTGATACTTGGGCACCTTCTCGGCCAGCAAATCCAGGAAAGCCTGCTTATGCCCGTCGCCTGCCAGGATCGACTCGCCATTGTGCCCGCGGTTCGTGCAGTGATGAAATGCTCCCGGGTAAGTGAATCTGGGTTACCTCATGGTTCAACTATATCACCAAAATCATACTGTCACAATCCGTCCCCATTCCTCGTCCATTCCTCGTAAGTGCCAAAAAAAATCAATTAAAATATGTCTGCCTACTTGACACGTACCTTCTAATGGGCGTCCCCCACAAGCTCCAAGGACACCTGGTTCGCCGTGGAGGCCATCCCCCAGACCCTGGACGCCACCAACCTCAAGCACCTGCGCGTCGGCGAGCGCGTCAACATCGAGCTTGATTTAATAGGCAAATATCTGTTTAATTTTATAAAACATTCCAAATCTTACTCTTTCCAGATCAAAGATTAGATCAATCTTCAGTATTGGCTTGATTTTTATTTTTAATTGAAATATATTTAAAATGAATGGGAGGATATTTTAATGAATTCAATGGACGCTGGAGGAAAGACCCCCAAAATACTTCCTCGTAATGCTAATGACTTCATAGAACAGCAGTTACATGACTGTATAAAAGAAATTGAGCAAAAATTTAGTGCAGACGTGATTAGTTTTACAGGACCATTAATTTTTGGTGTAGATGATATTATTCGAACTGCTGTTGAAAATAAAAAAAGTGAGGAACCTAAAAAAGACAAACTTGTAATGATTTTAACAACGCTTGGAGGATATATCGAAGTTGTTCATAGGATTGTTGATTTGTTACGAAAGCATTATAATTTAGTTGATTTTGTTATCCCTAATTATGCATATTCTGCTGGAACTGTCTTAGCTATGTCTGGAGATGCTATTTATATGGATTATTATTCCCGCTTAGGACCAATTGATCCACAAGTTGAGAATCAAGCTGGGCGAATGGTTCCGGCTCTTGGCTACCTTGAAAAATATAAGGAACTTATTGAAAAAGCTCAACATGGGAAAATAAGTACTGCTGAAGTTCAACTGCTTATACAAGGATTCGACCAAGCAGAACTTCATCAATACGAGCAAGCACGAGAATTATCAATCGCATTGCTTAAAGAATGGCTGGTTAAGTATAAATTTAAAAACTGGAAAACAACACAAACAAGAAAACGCAGAGTTACCAGACAAATGAAAACTCTGCGAGCAAAACAAATTGCGAGCAGGCTAAGTGATACAAAGAAATGGCACACTCATGGCTATGGGATCTCAAAAGATGTTCTTATAAATGATCTAAATTTATTGGTGGATGATTTCGGAACAGACAAAGATTTAGCAATAAGGATTAGGGGTTACCACGAATTAATTTCCGACTATATGTCAAAACGTGGAACAAAAGGAACCATTCACTATGCCGGGAATTACAGTCCATTCATGTAAAATGGAGATAAAAATGCCCAAAAAAATTAACTTAAACGAAATTTTAAAAGCAAATCCAAATGTCAACAAAAAAGAGCTTGAGAAAGGCAGTGAATTGTTTGAAAACTTGAAAAAAATTGGGATAGAAAAGAAAGGGTACAAACTTGTATCTCCAATTGATCGCCAAAGAGTTCATGTGAATGACGGATTATCAGAAGATTCACGAACAATCCATCTAAATAGGTTTTAGATAAATAACTCTCTATTAAATATTCCGAAATCGGTTGCAAATTCAATTTTCCCCGATAAATTGCTGGCGTTTCCTTGTCTTACTTTTTCGTTTGCCATATAATGGGTGTGAACATGGCAGATCGAATCTGGATCAATCAGGCAAGTGGAGGTCTTTGGCCCAATGGAAAACCCACTGTTTCCCAGGCAAGCCATTACTATCCCGTTGCCTATTTGCCCGAAACCCTTTTAGGGTATGCTTTAAACGAATTTCTATATAATTGCAGTTACACTAAAGAAGAAGGACCCGATAAATGACCATCACTGTTCCGGAAGCAATTGAAACCCTGAAGCAGGGGAAAATGATCATCATCGTCGATGATGAAGAGCGCGAAAACGAAGGCGATTTGATGATCGCCGCCGAAAAAGTGTCGGCGGCAAGCGTTAATTTCATGGCCCGGGAAGCCCGGGGGCTGATCTGCGCCTCCATGACCGAAAAGCGCAGCGAGGAGCTCGACCTGCCGCTGATGGTCCA
>Ga0307380_10011048_pt1 | contig 11333 bp, 9 predicted proteins | sample UN3MG_FD_202239 | JGI IMG/M metagenome (GOLD analysis project Ga0307380, IMG submission 202239) | Soil microbial communities from Risofladan, Vaasa, Finland - UN-3 | ecosystem: Environmental > Terrestrial > Soil > Coastal area > Acid sulfate soil | place: Finland: Risofladan, Vaasa | collected... | reverse complement strand
TCCTTAGGCTTGCCGACTTCCTTCATGAAACTCTCAGGGAACAGCCGCACGCCGTTCATCCACCAGCCCGAGACGGCCGTGCCCTTGGTGCCGTAGTAGGCGCTGGGGTGCTTGGCGACAGCTTTCACCCGTTCGGGATCGACCGTCGGGGGCATCGGCTTGGCGCTGTAATCGTTGTAGATGCCAGAACTCCATCGCATGATGCAAGGGACCATGTCGCCGCGTTTGGGGAACTTCCAGGAGACGCGGACCTCGTGCGGCCAGTTCGGCCCATTCGACTCCTCGCCCTCGCATTCCACCTCGCAGGTGTCGGCTTCATGGAGTTTCAGCGCCCACACCGCGCCGTCGGCGTTGTGACAGAACCAGTCGCCCAACAGCCCCGTTCCGTAGTCCAGCCACCCCCGCCACTTGGCCGGAACAATGCCGGTGCGGTACTCCCGCTCCTTGACCGGGCCTTGCCACAGGTCCCAGTCCAGGCCCTCCGGCACCGGGGCCGGCTGGCCGGGGCCGCGTGAACCGAAGTCCATCTGATTGTAGGGCGGGCGCACATGTGCCTCGGTCACGTCGCCGAGGGCGCCCTGCCAGATCCACTCGCACAGCAGGCGGATGGGCTGACCGGAGTGGCCCTGGTTGCCCATCTGCGTGGCGACCTTCTTCGCCTTGGCCAGCTCGCGCAGCTTGCGGGCCTCGTAGATGTCGTGGCACAGGGGCTTCTCGCAGTAGACGGCAAGCCCGGCGTCAAGAGCGCGGATGCTGGCGGGGAAATGATGGTGATCGGGAGTGGCCACCCAGACCGCGTCGAGCTGCTTTTGCTCATCGAAGAGCTTGCGGTAGTCGGTGTAGATCTTTGCGTCGGCAAACTGACTCTTGATGTTCTTGATCGAACGGGCGGCGTGGTTGGCATCCACGTCGGCCGCCGCGATGATCTGCTCGCCGGAGGCGACGCGGACGCCCTTGCCTCCCATGCCGCCGATGCCGATGCAGGCGAAGCGGATCTTCTCATTGGCGGAGTACGTGCGGGCCATGGCTGCGGGGCCGATCAGCAGAGAGGATGTCGCTGCCGCGCCGGCGCGGAGAAGGTCTCGGCGGGTGATTCGTTTGCTCATAGTCATATGAAGCTCCTGGGGCCCGTGTTAGGAGTTTGCCGCGGGCGGCTCAACGTGCGAACGTCGCACGGACCGGCGCGCGGCCAGCACACACAGCACGCGGCCATCCTGCGTCTTCGCACGGCAGCCACGTCTTGCCATGGCCAGCAGTCCGACTGCTGGATGGCTTTGAGGCTATCACAAACGGCCAACGCCCGTCAATCGCCTCGATGAAGCTTCTCGCCCCCATGCACGCCATTGCGCGTACCTGCACGCGAAAGGCATGCGGAGGGCGGCCGGACTGCGAGACTCGGCCAGGCTGTTACTGCCGACCTGCACGATAACAGGGAGGCGTTTGTCAGCGGCGGTGACGTGGGCTTGAGCAACGGCTCGGCGTTCGGCGCCCGTCAGCGAAACCCCTTCCCCGCTGCTCCCGGCTACGTATAGCCCCAACACCCCCGAACCGATCAGATGCTCGACAACCCGGGGAACGACAACGAGGTTCACTTGGCCATCGACGCCAAGCGGTGTGTGTGGCGGCGATCAGGCCCGTCAGGCCGTTTGTCTTGATCACGTGCTTCTTTCCTTTCCGAACGGCCGCACACAGGCGTCCGTGACTGCGGCAATCTTGTCTCCGTCATCTGCCAGCCACTTCAGGCTGGACGGGTTGAATCCAATGCCTTCCGTTCGCCCCGATGGGCAAGGCAACCTGTTGCTTTGCCGCCTCCTGCCAAGCCGACGTTTCTCGGATTCGTCTCATGTTCACCTTCCGAGGTCTCCCCGCGGAGGATTGCGCCACGTGGCGTAGGCTTGCCGGACGTGCTCGGGCGCGGCGGCCAGCTCCTCGGCGTTCGTGCCCGTTCTGAAGAAGGCGAGCTTCGGCTCCGCGCAGTAGGCATAGGTGGGATGTGCGCGGCTCTGGAGCAGGTTCACGTGCAGCTTGTACCGTCTGTCGCGAACGGCGCGCGTCGGGAACGTCCAAAACGGCGCGCTGCCATCGTGCTCCGTGAGGACGAACTCGCGCCAGACGACCTCCCCGCCCTCGCACAACGGCAGTCCTCCGACGTGATCAGCAGCACGTTCTGCCGGCCCTTTTGTTCTGCCGCCATGGCGTTGCTCCCGTGGATGAGGCCTGTCGCCGCGCCCAATACTGCAGCCCTCAGAACGTCGCGTCGCGTGAATCGCCCGCGTCTCAGCGCCGTCTCCTTGGGTCGGTGAATGCCTTCGACGTTCCCTCAGTCATTCGCTTTCTGCGAATCGCTCCTGATCGGCGGCGCTAGCGCTTCGCCGGCAACTACTGATCTAAGTCAAATCAATGTCGCATGCGATCATCTCAAGGCGATAGGCAACTCGGTGCCTCGGACGAAGCCTCGAAGCAGCGTTTGCTGCGCGGAGACGTTGTCCGCGGCCACCAGGACCGTGGCATGCAGATCATCCACATCCTCGGGACAGAAGTTCGCCAACTGGCCGGTCTTGAGGTAGGCCCAGCCATATTCGTTGGGGTTGAGCTCCGGGGCATACGGCGGCAAGAACTCCAAGTGAACCCGTCGGCAGCGACACAGCCACTGCCGAAGTTGGCGCCCCTTGTGAGCGCCCAGGTTATCCCAGACCACCAGGATCCGCCCGCCCAGGTGGCGAAGCAGGTGGCGAAGGAAGTGGATGACCTCCGCTTGCCGGATCCCCAAGTCCACGTGGAATTGCAGGTACCAGCCCAGACGCTTGCGACCCGGCGAGATGGACAATCCCCCGATGGCCGAGACGCGCCGACGATTGCGAGTGCGAGTTTGCAGGGTTGGCGTCTGGCCTCGGGGTGCCCAGGTTCGACGGACCAACGGATGCAGCAAGAAGCCCGTTTCATCGATGAAAACAATGTGTGCGCCCGTCCGAACCGCCTGACGCTTGATGCGTGGCCAGTCTCTCTCAATCCAGCGCCGGATCGCCTCTTCATCCCGTTCCTTGGCGCGGCACCGGGGCTTCTGAGGGGGAAAAACCGAGACTCCTCATCAGGCGCGGGATGGCGCACGGGTGGTACTTCACCTTGTAGCGCCGCTGGACCACCTCGGCGATGCGCCGGCAGGTCCACAGGTCGGTCACAAATCCGCAGGCCTTGGCCCCCTTCAGCAGGCAGTTCACCAATGCCTGCTTCTGCCGAAGCGAGAGTTTCGGGGGCCGGCCCGGGGAAGGCTTGGCCTGTAGCGCCTCGACCCCGACCTCGTGGTAGGCCTGAAACCAGCGTTCCACGCTGCGCAGCGTGGTGCCCAAGCGACGAGCAATCTGCGTCGGCTTCACGCCCTGTTCCTTCAGGGCGACCGCCTGCAATCGCCGCCGCTCCAGTTGAGCACTGCTTCCATGCGGTCTCATGGGAGCAATATCGGACTATCTCTCGGTACGACATTAGTTTTGCTTAGATCAGTAGGCGGGCCTTGACTTCGGCGGCGACGGCCGCCCGGTAGAGTTCGCTGAGTCGTTGCGTGACCTCGCCCTCGCCGGCTTCACCGATCGCCCGGCCGTCCACTTCCGTCACGGGCGTCAGCCCCCCAAACGTGCCGGTCACGAACGCCTCGTCGGCGTCGTATACGTCGGTCAGCGAGAAGTCCTTCTGTCTCGCCGCAATGCCGTTGGCCCCGCACAACTCCAGGACCACCCCCCGCGTGATGCCGTTCATGCAATACTGCCCCGTGGATGTCCACACTTCCCCCTTGCGGACGATGAAGAAGTTCGTCGCATTGCACGTGCTGACGAAGCCGTGGATATCGAGCATCAGCGCCTCGTCCGCGCCGGCGCTGAGGGCCTGCGTCAGGGCGATCACCTCGTGCAGTTTGCTGTGGCAGTTCAGCCGCGGGTCCAGGTAGTCCGGCGAGCCGCGGCGCACTGTCGACGTCAGCAGCCGAATCCCCGTCTCTCGTGCGGCTGCGTCCGCGATCTTGTGCTCGGCGATGATGACGATCGTCGGCCCGCCCACGGTCAGCCTGGGGTCCTGCGACGGCGTCGCCTTCACGCCCCGCGTCACCATCAGCCGCACGTGAACACCCGTGTACATGCCGTTGGCTTCGACGGTTCGCCGCAGCGCGGCCGTCAGCTCCTGACGGGTCATGCCGATCTCCAACGCGATCGCCTTGGCGCCCTGCATCAGCCGGTCGAGGTGGCGGTCCAGGAACACGAACACGCCGTCGTGAAGGCGGACGCTTTCCCACACGCCGTCGCCGACGAGATAGCCCCCGTCGAATACCGAGATCTTCGCCTGGGCCCGCGGGACCAGATCACCGTTGACATAGATCAGGATCCCGTCATTCCGCGGATCGTACACCGCGTTGTGCGTTCCTCTCGCCATCACTTGCTCCTGCGGGCCGGCTGGGCGGCCGCGTCTGCGCCGTCGATCAGCCAGACCAAGGTGAACCGTACGAGCTTGATGTCCCGATGGTTGCGGGCCTCGTAGAACAGGCCGATGTGCCCGTCCGGCAGAACGGCCAGGGACGAGTACGCGAACTCGCCCGGCACGAGGCATCGGCGAATGGGCCAGGTCTTGCCGCCGTCGAGGCTCGCGTAGACCGTGCCGTGCGTCCGTTTCGGTCCGACCGGCATCGAGCTGAGAAGAACGGCGCCGCCGGCGCCCATCCGATGAGGCACCGCGATCAGGCTGCCGTTGCAACTGACGCACTCTAGCGCCGGGTCGTTGGCCAGCTTCGACCACGTCAGGCCGCCGTCGGTGCTGAACGCCCGCGTCCGCAGCCGCTGCTTCGAGCCGTCACTTACGAACGTGCGGCTATGCAGGATGAGCGTGCCGTCGGGCAACTCGGCCAGCTTCGACTCGCTGGCCGAGGCCATCTCGCCGTCCCACGGGACGGTCTGGCTTCGCCGCCAGACCTCGCCGCCGTCGTCGCTGTAGTAGCACAGGACCTTCTTGCCCTTGTAGAAGTCGCCGCCGGCGATGATCAGCCTGCCCCTGTGCGGCCCCCGCGCGAGTTGGATGCCCTCGCCCGAGCCGACGACCATCACGGCACCCTTCGTGTCCGCCATGTCGCTGATGTCGCGCGGTTCGGACCACGTGCGACCGTCGTCGTCGCTGGTGACGTGGTATTGCCGGCAGTTCAGATCACCCATCTCGCCGCGGATGTCCTTGGGCACGCCGGTGTAGTCCCACGTGAAGAGGTTGTAGAGGACGTGGATGCGACCGGCGTGGCGATCGTAGACGGCGGCGTTGGGGCAGATGGACTTCTTGCCGTGCGAGACGACCAGCCGGGCCCCGGACCACGTCCTGCCGCTGTCGGTGCTGGTCTTGCAGACGAGGTCCTGCCCGGAGCGGTCGGACCAGCCGCTCTCGTTGCGGCCCTGGGCGATCAGCACCAATGCGCCGCTGTTGGTCACGACGACGTTCTGCTCGCGATACTGGGCGTACTTGGCCTTGGCGTCGGGGACGCCGTCGACTTCCTCACGCCCCTGGATAAGGACGTCGATCGGCGCTGAAAGCTCGCCGCCACTGGCCGCGCCTGCACACATGACGACTCCTGCAACGATGGCTAACATCACGGTCCTCTTCGCCGCCGGCGCCTGGACATCCATGCCGATGTCATCCAGTTCCATCGTGCGGCCCTTCCTCGGGAATCGCGCCTACCGCACCGGGCTCGGGGGCAGGGCGGCCCGCCAGCCGGCGTCCAGCAGCGTGCTCAGCCTCGCTACCGTGGCCTCGTGTTCTTCGCGGGCAGCGACGTTGACCATCTCCTTGGCGTCGCCTTGGTGATCGTACAGCTCGCGGGCGATGACCTTCTTCGTGTCCCACTCGCGCCATTCGACGTAGCGATAGCGGTCGGTCCGGACGGCATAGCCCATGATGTCGCCGTGCTTGCGGTGGCGGTGGCTCGTGCGGTCGCGGGGGTACTGGCTGAAGGCGGCCTTCTTCCACGGCCGATCCGGCCGGGCCAGCAGGGGCATCATGCTAACGCCTTCCAGGCCTTCCGGGATCGGCAGCCCGCAGGCGTTGGCGAGCGTCGGGTAGATATCCACGAACTCCACCAGGGCTGACGTGTGTCCGCCCGCGTTGGGCTGACCGGGGACGGAGAGGATCAGCGGCGCGCGCGTGGCCCACTCGTAGTTGTTCGCCTTCGTCCACAGGCCCTGCTCGCCCAGGTGGAAACCGTGGTCGCCCCACAGGACCACGACGGTGTTGTCCGTCAGGCCGAGGCGGCCCAACTCCTTCATCAGCCTGCCCACGAGGTCGTCGACGAAACTGACGCAGGCGTAGTAGCCGTACCGCAACTGCCGCACCTTCTCGGCGGGGATTGTCCCGTCGGTCGGGATGTCGCGATAGCCCTCCAGTTCCCGCCAGCTTCGCACGGCCAGCTCGGGCGCGTCCTTGGGGTGCATCGTGGATTCCGGCGCGGGGATCTTCTCGCGGTCGTAGAGGTCCCAGTACTTCTTCGGGGCGCAGAACGGCAGGTGCGGCTTGCGGAAGCCGACCGCCAGGAAGAACGGCTTGCCCTTTGCCTTGAGCTCGGGCAGGGCGCGGACGGCCTCGTCGCAGACGATCTGGTCGATGTACACGCTATCCGTCGCCCGGCCCGCCTCCGTCGAGTCGCGCTTGAGCCCCTTGCCCTTGAGGTTCTCGGCGTTGGCGTAGCGGACCTCGGCGCCGAGGGCGACGGCGTACTTGGCGGGCTCGGACCACGACGGCGGGTCGCTCGACGGCCGGCCGCTGCCGTGGTAGATCTTGCCGATGCTCCGCGTGTGGTAGCCGTGGGCCTTGAAGTGCTGCGGCAGCGTGACCGCGTTGGGCAGGGCTTGGCGGAAGTGGGTCGCGAGGTCCCAGACCCGGATTGTGTCGGGGCGGCGCCCGGTCATCAGGCTCAGGCGAGACGGGGAACAGACGGCCTCCTGGCAGTACGCCCGCTCGAACACCATGCCGCGCTTCGCGATGCGATCGATGTTCGGGCTGATCGCCACTGGGTCCCCGTAGCAGCCCAGCATGGGGCGCAGGTCGTCGACGGCGATGAACAGGACGTTGGGCCTCGAAGCGGCGCGGGCGGCGCCGGCAGCCAGGCCCAGCCGCCCGGCGCCCAGGGCCGCCATTCCGAAACCGCCGGCCCTCAACACCTGCCTTCGTGTCAACTTCCTCATCGGGCGTCCTCAATCACTTGCCGGCCGGGGCGGTACCGAGCGTCTTCTTGCCCGTCTTCTTGTGGACCCAACTATACGTCTTCGGGTCGAAGCGATACGCGCCCTTGGTCGGCGCGTCCGGGGCGAACTGCTTCGGAACCCAACGGGCCAGGTCTGCGATGATGGCCTTGTACTTCGCCCGCCCCGCCAGGTTCGTCCACTCGTTGGGGTCGCTCTCGTGGTCGTACAGCTCCTGACCGCCGTTCTCATAGCGAATGTACCGCCATCGTTGCGACCGCACGGCGCACTGGCCGAGCTTGTAGGCGATCACCGCGGGGCGGTCGCGCTGGGCGTCGAGGTCTCGCAGGAGGGGGGCGAGGCTCCGACCGTCCAGCTCGCCCTTGGCCTTCAGTCCGCACAGGTCGATCAGCGTCGGATAGATGTCGACCAGGCTCACCGGGCGGTCGCACCGCCCGCCGGCCTTCGCCGCGCCGGGCGCGGCGATCAGCAGCGGCACGCGCGTCGCCTCCTCCCACAGCGTCATCTTGTGCCAGTGGCGCTTCTCTCCCAGATGCCACCCGTGGTCCGACCAGAACACGACGACGGTGTTGCCGGCGTACGCGCTGCCCTCCAGCGCGTCGAGCAGGCGCCCGAACTGCGCGTCGGCGAACGTAATGCTGGCCAGGTACGCCTGCACCGCGTGCTTCCGCTTGCCGGCCGACGTGATCTTCTCCAGATCACTGCGGCGGGCCTTGGCGAGGGCGAGGCCCTCGGCGGGGATGTCGTCCAGGTCGTCGGCGGGGGCCTCGGGCAGCTTGATGCCGTCAAGCGGGTACAGGTCGAAGTACTTCCTGGGCACGTACCACGGCAGGTGCGGCCGGAAAAAGCCGCACGCCAGGAAGAACGGCTTGTCGTGCTTGCGCCGCAGGTGCTCGACGGCGAAGTCGACCGTCTTCGCGTCGTCGTAGTCCGCCTCGTCCCTGCCCGGCAGGGCCCCCCAGTCGTTCTCGTGCGACAGGCCCTTGAAGCCGCAGAACGGAAAGCCCGCCGGCGGGGGGGCGACCTTCGACCAGGGGTAGTTCAGCTTCGCGCCGCGATACCACGGATCGTCCCGGAAGACGAGCCGCTGGAACTCGTCCCACTGATACGGCGGGTTGTTCCCGGCCGTGTGATGGAAGATCTTCCCCGCGCCCGCCGCGCTGTACCCGTGCGCCCGGAAGTGCAGCGGGATCGTGACGGCGTCGGGCATGTGGGGCTTCCACCACTGCCCGTTGTTGTAGATGCCGCTGCTGTAGGGCATCAGCCCGGTCATCACGGCGGTGCGGCTGGGGCAGCAGACCGGCGAGGCGCAGTAGGCGTGGGTGAACTCGACGCCCATCCTCGCCAGCCGCTGCTGGTTCGGCGCGTGGACCTTCCCCGCGTAGCCGCCGAGCCCGACGGTCCAGTCCCGCATGTCGTCAACGGCGACGAACAACACGTTGGGGCGCCCCGCCGTCTTCTCGGCGGCTGTGAGCCATCTCGGCGCCGATACCGCCGCCGCGCCGAGTCCGAGCTTCTTCAGCATCGCCCGCCGCGTGAGCGTCGGTTCGTTCATCTCGCCTTCCCCGCCTTTCCGGCGAGCTCGTCGAGTTGCTCGATCTTGAAGCGATAGCCCAGGATGGAGTTCTTCTCGCCCTTGGCCCACTGGCCGTACGTGGCGGCGAAGATCGTGCCGTCCGGCAGGAGATGTTGCGTCGGGTACGCGCAGTCGGCGCCCTTGAGGTTGTCCTTCATGCGGACGCGATACTGACCCTCACGCCCCTTCTCCAAGTCTTCAAAGGTGCCGACCCACGCGACCCAGTCGCCGTACGTGGGTGTCTGGACGCCCCGGTCGCGGAAGGAGATGAACAGGCGCCCGTCCGGCGTGTACGTGTGCTGATGGCGGTCGCCCGTGATCGAGTCGGGCGTCTGGCGCGGCTTTGTCCAGGCCTTGCCCTCGTCTTCGCTGAAGCAGATCAGCGAGTTGTAGATGCGGTTGTTTTCCCGCAGCAGCAGGGCAATCTTCTTGCCGTCCGGCGAGCGGATCAGACAGCCCTCGCACGGGAAGGCGTCGGGGTAGGTCGCGGCTACGCGGGGCGCGGAGAAGCTCAGGCCCTCTCTCGTCGTCGCCACGAACGTCGTTCCCCGGTAGTGCCACGTCCCCAGGTAGCTGCCGTCCTTGAGGCGGATCAGGTCGGACATGAACACGATCGTGTTCATCAGTTCCTTGCCGCCGAAGAGGATCGGCTTGAGGCGCGACCACGTCTTGCCCCCGTCCTTGCTCACGGCGTGGCGCGCGGGGCGGATGTCTCGACCGGCCGTGTAGAGCACGACCCGCTGGGTGCCCTCGGGATCCGTCACCTTGTAGAGGATCGGGACCTCCAGGAAGGGCGGATGCGTCTTGCCGTTGACGACCACCGGCTCGTCCCACCCGTCCGGCAGCGGCAGGTGCTCGGACCACGTCTTGCCCCCATCCTCGCTCCGCCGCCACATCAGTCTCCCGCGGCCGTGCCGGTCGAGGTACATCATCACCATCGTTTTGCCGTCGTCCAATAGCACGGAGCTCGGGTGTCCCATGTAGACTCTCGGATCCTTGCTGATGACGACCTGGAGGTCGGTGCGGTCATTCAGGTCGATTTGCGGGATCGAGAAACCGCGGCGCTTCGCCAGCGCGTATTTCTCGAGTTTCACGGGTCCCTCTGGCGCCTTGGCGAACCCCGTTCCTGCAACGCCGGTGACCAACAAGCTCAGGCACAAGCTAACGGCGGCTTCCGCTGTCATCGCGCTGTCTCCCCTCAACTGTTCGCCAGGGCGCTCTCGTGCGAGGCTGTCGGCGCACAGGATTTGCCGAACTGTCGCAGCGCGGCCTCTCTGGGGTGCTGCAAGTGCTCCACCATGATGGACCTCGCGGCCTCGGCATCCCGCGCGTGCAGGGCGTCCACGAGGGCCCGGTGGGCCCGGATCGTTCTCGCCATGCCCGCCAAAGGCGAGTGGCTGGGCTTCGACATGGCCGAGTGCTCCATGACGAGCAGATCGCCGACCGCCTTCGTCAGCCACAGATTGGCGGCCACGCCAATCAACGTCTCGTGGAACTCCATGTCCAGGGCGACCAAACGCCGGTATCTCTCGCCCTCCGCCGCCTCCAGACCGTCGCTCTGGATGGCGTCTGCGATCTCCGCCATGGCGTCGCACAGGTCGCACAAGCGCCGCAACTGGGGTATGGTGATGATCTCCGCCGCACGGGCGACGGCGAGGCACTCCATCGCTTCCCGGACGTCGAGAAGATGCCCCACGTCCTCTCGTCCCAGCCGGCGCACATAGGCGCCGGAATTCGGGAGGTACTCGACGAGCCCCTCGCTGATCGTCCGGTGGATCGCCGCACGTACCGTGCCCGGACTGGCCCCGAGCTCCACCGCCAGGGCGCGGTCGTGGAGGCGCGACCTCGGCCCCAGCTCGCCGCAAGCGATCTTCTCGCGGATTCGTTTGTGCGCGACTTCAGACAGCGTTCTCGTCATGGCTTCCTCAGTTTGGTGCCGCGCAGGAGAAGGTCGGAAAGATGCCTGAACATTACTAATAATGACTGAACATATCTGGCAAGCCTCGCACAGTCAAGAGCAATCACTGTTTCCATCCTCGTGAACTCCCTGTCATATGAACCTAACCCACATTATTCACGAAGCGGCCTGACGGGCAAGGGGCTGACCGGACTGGGGGGCTGGCGGGCGGGATCGGAGCCGGCCGTGCATGCTGACGGGCGTGTCGCAGGGCGATCGGGACGTGGAACGGGGCGAGAGTGGATTCCTGGTCGGTTTCGGCGCAGAGCGGAGGCGGCCAAGGGAGGCGGACCATATGGTTGGTAACGGAAGGTCAGTCGACCAGCGGCGGCGGATGCAGCCGGCAGATGGCCCGGCGTGCCCGCGTCAGCGCCTCCCGCAGCGGGAAGCCCCCGGCCAGGTGCACCCAGACCCGTCGAACTGTCCGCCGCACCCGCGCCCCGATCTTGATCAGCCGCGAGCGGATCGTCTCCACCGAGGCCGTCTCCAACTCCGTCCCGGCCAGCATGTCGCGGTAGGCCCGCATCAGGTTGTACGCCACGGCCGTCAGCAACAACCGGAAGGCATTGGCCACGAATCGCCGACA
>Ga0307380_10011046_pt1 | contig 11333 bp, 10 predicted proteins | sample UN3MG_FD_202239 | JGI IMG/M metagenome (GOLD analysis project Ga0307380, IMG submission 202239) | Soil microbial communities from Risofladan, Vaasa, Finland - UN-3 | ecosystem: Environmental > Terrestrial > Soil > Coastal area > Acid sulfate soil | place: Finland: Risofladan, Vaasa | collected... | reverse complement strand
ATGAGCGACATGTACCTGGCCGGACCAGATTGATATGTGGAGAGGTGATTGGCACATAACGGGATTATTGGTATTCGAATTATAAATAATTAATCATGATAAATTAAAAAAGCCGGGCCCGGGTGAACCACCAGTTCCCTTTCCACTATCTCTTCCAGCTAAAAAGCATATTATCACAGACAACGCTATTTTAATCAGCAAATGTGGTAAAAATGAGCAGTCCTTACCTGAAAAGCGGTGAATTTATTATCCTGACAACGGACAGGGTGAGTATCAACTCCGTGCAGTACGAGGTGCTGCTCACCACCCGCCACCTCATCCTTGTTGACATCAGGTATGCCCAATTCCAGCCACAGACGGTCCCGCTTTCAACCATAGTATCAGTAAAAGGAGGAAAGATCGCCACGGGGGACCTGGTCATAATCCTCTCATTTTCTGATACCGGCAGCACGGCAGATCAAGAACCGATGGCCCTTATCTTTTGCCAGCATCCTGGAGAACAAAGAAAGAGGGAACGTGATGAATGGTTGAAAAAACTCATGGAACTTATCGTATCAGTACGCCAGGAAACCATCAACACCAATTTACCCCGCGCTGATGAGGAGCGTGGAATACGACCCTCGATACGACGCTCGATCGCCCCCGAGAAGGTTTCCCCGTACACAAAAGCTGTTGATACATATCCTGTACAAGTCGAATTAACCATAATACCTGAAGAGCCCGAATCTTTGGCTGTTCCGGAAGAAGAACAAGAATTACCAGGCATGGCTTTTTTGGAAGAGGATACAAAATCTGAAGTAACTCTTAAAACACCTGAATGCGAGGAAACACCCCCTGCTTCAGGAGAGGAGACAGGATCAACGGATACGATACCACCTCCTGAAGTAAGGGAAATCGTTGATTCCCCTCCTGTCCCAAAAGATGAAGCAGAAATACAGGATACAGCAACTACCGGGCTGCCGGCTGCCAGAGAGATTTCAGGTGAACCTGAAACGGGCTTCCCGGCAGAGAAATCCTTTACGCTTTCTCTCCTGGCAATGGTGAAATCTCTGATTTTATCCAAAGAGAAGAGAGAGTTGCCGGATACGGGTACATCTTCTCTCCCTGGTATTAAGGAGACAGAATCTGCTCAACAAGAAGAACCTGGATTTCCTGACACAATACCCCCTACTGAAGAGAGAGAGATCATTGAGTCCACAACTGTACCTGACGAAAAAGCAGAAATACAGGATATGGTACCTGTCGGGATTTCGGCTGCCGGAGAGATTCCAGACGAACCTGAAGCGGACTCCCCGGCAGAGAAATCCTTTACCCTGTCTCTCCAGGAAGCGGCGAAATCTCTGATTTCATCCAAAGAGAAAAGAGAGTTGCCGGATACGGGTACATCTTCCCTCCCTGGTATTGAGGAGACAGAATCTGCTCAACAAGAAGAACCTGGATTTCCGGACATGCCAACTCCTCCTGAACCGGTGGATGTAGAGTCCCCCACCATTTCCAAAGAAGATTCAGAATTATCAGGAGCGATAACTCCTGAAGCAGGGGATATCGCAGAGCCGGGTCAACAACCTGCGGCAGAAGCGACACCACAAATCCCAAAATCTCCTCTGCCGTCCGATGGCACGGGTTCACAACGGCAAACATTGATTGCAGTCACGGCGATCATTCTTGTCATCCTTGGGATTATTGGGGGAGCGGTTATCTACTCAACTACCCTGCAGGGAACCCCGATTGTTCCTTCTGAACCGGTGATTACACCGGCAATACCCCCTGTCACAACCATGGTCCCAACTCCCACTCTACAGCAGCTACCTGTACCGACCCAGGTAGTAATTCCCACGGACGGTGTCTGGGTCCGGGTGGTTTATCCCGGGAACTATTATGGATGGGTAGGTAATCCGGGGTCATTGAAGGGAGTAACCGGTTCCGGTGACCAGATCTATAAAATACATGAAAGTGATGGCAATGTACAGGTGCAGATTCACAAAGATGATAACTCTGGAAATACGCTCACGGTTGAAATCTATAGAAACGGCGACCTGATCAACCGTCGAACAAGTTCAATCCCGATGAGTTCAATCGAACTTCTTATTGATGCAAAGACCGGAAATCCCCCGGGAGTCACTCCCGTAGTCACTCTTGAAACGAATCAGACGGCATCGAGTAGCTACCGGGTTATGTATTTCTGATATGAGAGAACCTCCCGGTGGTTCTCTCATTATCATCAGCTGCATGCACTCACCTGGCATCCACTCCCCGCGCCCTGGGATACTCACAGTCTCATCGGAACCTGCACAATCATAAAAAAACCCCATGGACGCTGAAAGCATATTGCTAAAGAGAACGAAAAATACAACAGAGAGTGTGGTACTATGGGCAACCCGTACATGAACCGCGATGAATCCATTATTCTGACAACGCATAGAATTCGTATCAACTCCATGATGGCAGATGTACTGCTCACCAACCAGCGCCTTATCATTGTTGACCTCGGGCATGCCCAATTCAGGCCACAGACAATCCCGCTTACAACCATTGAGACGGTAATGACCGGAGAGGATGCCCAGAATAATCCTCTCCTCTCCCTCTCTCTATCCCCCATAACTCCCCAGGGCGCGACACAATCAAAGGAGCTCATTTTTACGCAACAGGCGCGTGGTGAACGGAAGCAGGAACGTGATGATTGGGTAAAACAACTCAAAGAGCAAATCGCCTTGGTTCGCCAGCAGGCACTCATCAATTCGAATTCTGCCTCTCATCAGGAAACTGACATTCTGTTTGATGAGATAAAACCTGACAAAATCGCCCGTTTCCCTGTAGAATCACCCATCAGTGGGACGAGTTATTCATTGCAGGAACCCATCATAACTCCCGAACTGAGGGATTCGGCGGATGATACCAAAGATGAATCTGTATCCCCGGAAAATGTCACTCCTGCAGCACCTGAATCGGGTGAGTCTTTGGAACCGGCTGCGGGTGAAGCGACACAAAACAGCAGCCCGTTATCATCCCGTTTGCATCCCCCTGCTGCAGCCTCCAACAGGTCAAAGTCCATTCCGGTCACGGCAATCATTATCGTCATCCTTGCACTTGTTGGGGGATGGGTTATCTACTCAACTACCCTGCAGGGAAACCCGATTGCTCCTTCTGTACCAATGATTACACCGGAAATACCTTCTGAAACAACCACAGTTCCAACGCTCACCGTGCAACAAACTGCAACTCCAGAGGTTACTATCGTGCCCCCATCTCAGCCCCGGTTCATAATTCCCCCAACCGGTGTCTGGGTACGGGTGATATATTCCGGGAATTTTACCGGAACGGTTGGTACTTCGGGAAAAACAAGGCTGGTAACCGGTTCCGGTGACCAGTTCTACCAGGTACCGACAATTGAAGGTACGGTAGAAGCAATAATCCAGAAGCTGGACGGGTCGGGTAATCTACTCACAACCGAAGTCTATAAAAATGGCCAGATGGTCAAAAGCAGCACTATTACCACCCCAAGGGGCACAATCGACCTTCGGGTAGATTTGAAGATGGTGTAATTCCGGATTCTCCGCGCACGGGGTTTTATATTCCCTTTTTCTTTTTCTTCGGTAAACGGTCTTCTTCCACAAGATAGTTGATCACATTCTCAGAAATATCAGCCGCGTATTCCCCGGCTCTTTTCACACTTTCGGTGATATACCCGAGTGCTATAGCATCGGGAGTTTCCTGCCGGAGCACAATTGCATTGATCTCCTCACACAGGGTTTTGAGAACACGCAGCGATTCGATATTCTGGTTGGCTTTTTTCATATCATTATTGAAAAAAGAAACAATACTCCGGTTAAATATTCCCACCGAAAGTTCACTGGCTTTTGCAATTTTTCCCAGGATCTCCGGATCTATTCCTTTGGTGATAATCGGCTGCACAATAAAAACAATCCGTTCTGCATGGTCACCGATTCTTTCAATAATCCGGCTTATGGTGAAATAATGAAGCGCCATTATGGGTGAAACGTTCATCTTTCGGGAGAGCGCAGCATTGGACAGGATCATATTTGTCTGCCGGGCTATCAGCCAGTGAAGCCGGTCGACATCATTGTCCCGTGCCGAGACATCACAGGAAAGAGTCTGATTCTGTGAACGGATAGCGGTAATTGCATCCTCATGCATTGTCTTGACTATCATAAACATCCGCTTGATGGTGTTGTCAAACGGCATTTCGGCAGGATTCAGAAGATCCTTTAACATGATCTCGGTATCGGTTTCCTCGATCACCTCCTGCCCGATGGTCATCTGGGTGAAGTTACGGACAACCTCACGAACAAACGGTGGCAACCGTTGTTGTGAGTGGATGACAATAAAGGTATACCCGGAGATGTATGCACCTATCAGCAGACGGAAAAGGTACGCCGGTTCGGTAATTTCAGCCAGATCGAACTCCTTTGTTCTCTGGACCGGTTCCTGATCGATATACCGGGTAATAAGAAGTGCTCCGTCCGGCTGCACCTCCACACCCAGAGAATCATTCTTTTTTATCTTTTCTGCATCGATCCATTCCTTCGGCAACGTAAGAACATACGATGATCCTCCTGTAAACTGTACTTTCCGGAGTTCCATATCAACCACCTGAATTAGCAATCGGTTTCTGTATATCTCTATTGTTCTCTGATAACAATATATATGACTATATCCTCTATCGAAAAAGGGTATATTTAACCCCGATTATTTTATGGTAGGACCTTATGAATAACCGAACAATTTCAAGCGTTATTTCACCTTGGATTCTTCCAGGATTGCACCTCCTTGTGACGGCGATCGCAACCGTTATCGCTACCGGAAAAATGGCACCTGTCCCTTCTCTGACAACACCGGATGCATCGCCTGCTGGCAGTTCTCCTGTAATACCGTTTCATCCGCGACATATAAGCAGAAACAAAACCATGATAAAAGGGGGATGACGCATGGGCATCAAGGAGTTGCTGATACCAACGGACACCATCTTTTTTGATCTCTTTGAACGTCAGGCAGGAATTTTAAAGGAGGCGGCATGGCAGCTTGTTGCCCTGACCGAGGATTTTACCAATGTCAAAGAGAAACGTCATGCGATCGAGAAACTTGAGCACAAGGGAGACCAGATCACCCATGACATTTACGAACAGCTGAACCGCACATTCATCACCCCTCTCGACCCGGAAGAGATCTCACGTCTCGCTTCAGCTCTTGACGAAGTGCTGGACTATATCGATGGGTCAGTAGAGAAGATGTTCTACTATAATATCGAATCCACCGATTCCCACATGATCGAACTGGCAAAACTGATCTACATGTCAACGAGCGAGATCGAAAGTGCAGTAAAAAGTATCCGTTCAATCAAGGATCCCCGGTACATCGAAGAGCGTTGCATTGAAGTGAACCGGCTGGAAAACCTCGCTGATGATGTACTTGCGCATGCGATGACCGACCTCTTCAAGACGACAGATGCGATTACGATCATCAAGCTCAAGGATATCTACGAACACCTCGAGATAGCGACTGACAACTGTGAGGATGTCGCAAACACGCTCTCTGATATCGCGATCCGGCACTCGTGATCACCATGGACCCCCTCGTTCTTGTTGGTATCGTCCTTGCCCTTCTTTTCAATTTTGTCAACGGTATGAATGATGCTGCAAATTCAATCGCCACAATTGTTGCCACGCGGGTTCTCAGCCCAGTCCAGGCGGTGGCAATGGCTACGTTTTTCAACATGATCGGCCCCCTCGTCTTTACCACTGCGGTAGCAAAGACAATCGGAAAAGGAATTGTTGATCCTGTGTTTTTGACGATCTCTGTGATTTTCATTGGTTTGCTTATCGCGGTCCTCTGGGTGTTTTTCTCATCCTACGTAGGTATCCCGATATCTGCAACCCATGCGCTGGTAGGGGGCCTTGTCGGGTCCGCTGCTGCATACGCCGGAATCGGCGTGATTATCCTGCCTTCTGTGGGCACAATCATGTGGTTGTTTATGTACGCTGCCATTGGTGCAATTATCGGTATGATTGTTTTCTTGCTCATTGGAAGATTGACAAAAGAAGAATTAATGCTCCCCTACATCGCCCAGGGGGCGTTTTTTGGGGCGGTGCTCTCTGTCCCGTTTGTTATTATCACAGGACTGTTGAAAATCTCCGGGCTGTTTGCGATTGTTGTCTTCATTGTCGTTTCGCCTCTCCTCGGATTTATCTCCGCGTACATATTTTCCCTGGTTTTTATCCGCTGGTTCAGGAACCAGAATCCTAAAAAAATGAACTTCCTTTCAAGAAAACTGCAGATTGTTTCTGCCTCGTTTTACAGCCTCGGGCATGGGAGTAACGATGCCCAGAATGCCATGGGTATCATCACGGCTATTCTGATTGCAGGCGGGGTTCTCCAGGAATTCATTGTACCGGTTTGGGTAATTATTGTGTCCTGTGCTGCCATTGCGCTCGGCACGTTACTCGGGGGGTGGCAGGTGGTAAAAACGATGGCAAAAAAGATTACCCACCTTTCTCCCTATCAGGGATTCTGTGCGGAGACTTCGGGAGGTGTGGTTCTTTCATTTATCACGGCATTCGGTGTCCCGGTCTCGACGACCCACGCGATCACCGGTGCGATCATGGGCGTCGGCGCCTCACGGGGATCTTCTGCTGTCCAGTGGGGGATTGTGCGCCGGATTGTAACTGCATGGGTCATCACGATACCCATCACCGCAACCTGTTCATATGCATGCTTTGTGCTGTATAAGGTTATCATTCCCTGAAAAACGCATGAGTTTTGACTCCCGGGCTTCCTTAACAATAAAATGTAATACCGGCTCTGGAGAAACGCACATGAGGTATGGACTCAGTCAATCATACTTCCCTGGGACGGGACCGGGTGATCGACCACGAGGTGGGGTCGGTCACACGGGAGACGAAATCGTTAAAAGTAATATCAGGAATACAGAGGAATAATCCCCTGCGCCCTCATTATTTTAATTATTTTTCCCTCATGCCGCCGCTTTCGATTTTTCATCAGCGGGCTTTTGTACAGGTTTTTTCATCCACGCCAGCATATCACCATCGAATGAAAACGAATTCATGAAGGATATGCGGATATCATTGGGTACGGATGATGTGTCAGAATTCTGTGGAACAATGAGGGTAATATCACTTTTAAAAACCTGTCCATAGGGTCCACGTTCTGAAGACCGCATAGCTTCAAGTTTATCCTTAGACACCTTCTTTTCAAATGAGACAAGAACTTTGTTTAATTCTTTATTTCCGGAAATAGTGCGTTCAGCAATAAATTCCTGATCATATCCGCCTGCCTCAGGCAACGGGGTAATTTTCCAGCCATCGTATGTAGAAAAGAACCGGTTGATCTCCTGCTTGGCAAACTGGTGCATAATATCCTGGTTGCTTCCCATATTCAATCAGTGATAGTTGCCCGATATGCAATAAAAATCTATGGATTTATTGACGAAGAGGAAATTATTAAAAAAGGTAAACTATTATTCAAGAACAAAATAGTTTTATTAAATAAAATATTACATACAATACCCAGTCTATGGGTGAAGAAAGGTTGCGGTCTGAAAAAAAGTACCTCGATTAATCATCGCTGATATCTCCAGATATTTCAATTATGTATCAATTGGTTAACGTATTGAAGTTAACAATTTTAAAAAAGAAAGAGTTTTTACGGATAATGACTGTTCTCTTATCATAAAGGATTGAATGGTATGAAACGTTTCTCTGAATTATCATTGGCTTTCCTGCTGATCCTCCTCCTTGTGGGAGGAGTGTTCATAGCCGGATGTACAACCACGCAACCAACCCCTGCAACCGTAACCACACAGCCAACCGTAGTAGCGAGTGAAAAGCCAAAGCTTCTTATTGCGACCACGACGAGCCTGTATGATACCGGGCTCTTAAACTATCTCGAGACGAAGTACGAATCGCAAAATAATGTTGACCTCCAGATCACATCCCAGGGTACCGGCAAAGCGATCGAGATTGCCAAGAAAGGCGATGCCGATGTGCTGCTGGTTCACTCCCCGTCCCAGGAACTGGCATTCGTGAAGGATGGTTTTGGTATTAACCGGCGATCATTTGCTTCGAACTACTTCCTTGTTGTTGGGCCTTCGGCAGATCCGGCGGGCATTATTGATATGACCCCCGAGAATGCCTTCACCACACTCCTCCTGAAGGGTACGAACAATACGGCAGGTGTTTACTTTGTATCCCGTGGTGACGCGTCCGGGACGCACACTGCAGAGAAGAAGATCTGGTCCAACGCCAAATTCAATTACACTACGAATGTCCAGAAATCCGGTAACTGGTATATCGAAGCCGGGAAAGGCATGGGAGAGACCCTCCAGATGGCAAGTGAGAAAGGGGCATACACCTTCACTGATAAAGGGACGTACCTTTCGTACAAGAGCAACTTAAAACTCGTCCCGATCATCACGGAAGGGCCAACCCTGCTCAACGTCTACAGTGTCATGACCGTATACAATGACAAGCAGCCGGTCGAAAAGATCCAGATGGCAAATGACTTCGTCAATTTCCTGATATCAGCACCGACGCAGGCCGATATCGCCACCTTCGGGGTCGACAAGTATGGCGAGGCATTATTCACCCCGATGAGTGTCAAGGTTCCGACCGCGCCGGCTGGCATTGTAGGTGATTACAGCACACCGGCGACTGCACTAAAACCTTAAGCGGCAGTGTCAGACACGACCGCAACAACACAACTATCCCTTTTTTTAAAAAACCGGCCGAGCCATCTGTTACCGATATCCCCCGGCATACTTTCCTGGATGTGTTTCTAAAGACGGAGATAACGAGATCATAGTATACCAGACGGACAACCTGCCATGGTACCGGGTGTCGCTCTGGAAGGTAAGTTGTAATGGGGAATACAAAGGAATCCCATGGGGTTTCATTGTCTGGATAAACTACCAGTATAATGCTTAATTCTAACGTTTCAGGGGGCTTTATCCTTCGGCTTGCACCCGTCAATTTTGAAGCCCCCAATCGTGATAACCGCAGAAAAAGTAACACAAAAATATTGCAAAGGCTCAGGAGTGGGTAAAGGGAGGGAGCAGGCACTGCCCCCTCCATTATTTTATGAAGAATCAGGGATAGGAGGAATTCAATCCTTTTTCTGCGCCCCCTTCCTGCCGACCCATCGAAGAAGGTATGCACAGGCCATCCCGACAATAAATGCGATCGTCATCGAACTCACGAGCGCGAGTACACCGATAATACCGGTAATAAAAAGGGAATCTGTCCTAAGGCTGTGACGGGCCATCTCTATCCCGACAAACACCAGCAGTGCGCCAAGGACCCCGACTGCAATAATGGAGAGGACCTGCGGGGAGGTGAAGAAGAGGGCAAGCGTAATAAAGATCAGGCCTGCATAGACATTCGCCCCGCCGGTCCTCGCACCGTAGCGGTATTGCCCGGCAAGGCCCCCCGCCCCGTGGCACATCGGAAATCCCCCGAAGGGGACCGAGGTAAGGTTCATCAGCTCGATAGAGGTGGAGAATTTTTTCGGGGGGATGTCGGTTGAGAAGAGATCTTTTGTCAGGAGGGATGTTGCGAGAATTGCATTTGCGATAGTGAGGACGACCTGGGGAAGAACGAGCGTTGAGAAAGCAGAGGTAAAATCAGTGGGAATAGGGATCACCAGTTGAGGTGCAGGAATAAAACTCACGGGAGGTATACCGTACAGGAGCAGTCCCCCGATAAACCCGACACCTATGACACACAGCGATGAAAGATCCGGAATATGCCGGTACCGGACAAGGATGTAAAATACGATGACAATTCCGATGCCGAGGATAAAGAAGAACGGGTCTTTGATCACAAAACCTGCTGAAGCCTTAAACAGGAGCAGCGCAAGACCCAGCTGGATCCCCCGCACGACGCTCTGCGGCACCCAGCGGTCGATAACCTCAAAGAAGCGGCCGTACCCGAGCACCAAAAAGATCACACCGAGTATAAGTCCGGATGCAGCTATCTCCCCGCGGCCGATACCCCCGGCGATCACAATAATTGCGATCGCCTTCATGGGTTCAATGGGGATCGGCAGCCGGTAGTAAAGCCCGGTGAGAATGAACCAGATACCAAAGAAGAGGAGTACGTACCGGGTATTGACATCCGACACCAGTGCTACAGCAAGGATTAGCGGAATGATCGTCCCGAAATCACCCATGGAGCCCGCGAGCTCAGACAGGGAGAATTTCATCGGGATTGCAGCCTTTGGGGACACGGTCTTTAAGCAATAGTAATCAGCAGATTATTCTGTTCAATCCCGTCCATGGTTCCTTACCCAATTCAAACCGTAACTTATACAAAAATCGTTTACCAATCATTAAAATAAAGTAACGTTGATTATAAGAATTAAACTTTTCAATGGTATAATACTGAATACGTGGTGAAACCAGAACGTAGAACATACTGATTTTAGAGGTATCAGGAATGAGCGAGATTGTATCAGGGTTTTTTCAGGCGATCAACCTGATCGTCACCCTCAACCCCGAAGTAATGCAGATAGCCGCACTCTCTCTCTTCATCTCACTTGCAGCAACCATTTCAGCAGCCGTTATATCCATACCCCTGGGAGGGCTCATCCATTTTCATGAATTCCGGGGCAAGCGCATACTCATTGTCATCATCCAGACCCTGTACTCGGTCCCGACCGTTGTCGTCGGCCTCCTGCTCTACCTCTTCTTATCCCGCAGCGGTCCGCTCGGGTATTTCGGGCTCCTTTTCACTCCGGAAGGTATGATCCTTGGCCAGACCGTGCTGATCATTCCCATCATGACGGGACTGGTCATTACCGCTCTCGGGGGAGTCGACCGTAATATCAGCGATACACTCATCTCGCTGGGTGCAACCGGATTCCAGACCACCGTCCAGATTGTCCGGGAAGCGCGTCTGGCGATCCTGAGCGCGGTGGTCCTCGGCTTTGGTCGTGCGATCTCTGAAGTCGGTGTTGCCATGATGATCGGTGGCAATATCAGGGATTCGACACGCGTGCTGACTACTGCGATAGCGTTACAGACCGGTATAGGCGATTTCCCGTTCTCAATTGCTCTTGGCATCATCCTGCTCCTGATAGCTCTTGTCATCGTCATCATCCTGAATCTCATAACATCCGGCCTGTCGGTTGAGTCCCAGCAGGCGCTCGGGGGCCCGCGTACATGATCCGGATAGCCGGTCTCTCGCGTCGTGCTGGCGGCAAAACGATTCTCGAATCGGTCAACCTCGAGATCCATCGCGGGGAGATCTTCACCTTTATTGGCCCGAGTGGAAGCGGCAAGACGACGCTTCTGCGTCTTATCG
>Ga0307380_10011044_pt1 | contig 11333 bp, 18 predicted proteins | sample UN3MG_FD_202239 | JGI IMG/M metagenome (GOLD analysis project Ga0307380, IMG submission 202239) | Soil microbial communities from Risofladan, Vaasa, Finland - UN-3 | ecosystem: Environmental > Terrestrial > Soil > Coastal area > Acid sulfate soil | place: Finland: Risofladan, Vaasa | collected... | reverse complement strand
AAGGCCGGTGAAAACATTAATTCTTATATTCAGGTGGTTTCTCAACCTGTTCACCTATCCTGATATTGACGATGTTTATCCGTATCCAGAGGATAATGATTAATGGGTAAACGATTACCTTACACGCCAAATAGTCAAATCAAATCAGCCCTGCGCCGTTTGTGGTTGAGAAGCCGGGAAAGGGCGTCTGCTATTAAAAGAGATAAATATACGTGTCAACGATGCGGTGGAAAGCAGAGTGCGGCAAAAGGTAAGGAGTTTAAAGTCGAGGTTCATCATTTAGACGGTGTTGAAAACTGGCAGGAACTTTACAAAGCGATTAGGCAATATCTTTTAACCAACCCAGACGATCTTGAAACATTGTGTAAGTCGTGTCATTCTAAGGTGGACGGTAAATGAAATGTCCCCACTGCCAGAGTCTACAACACCGTGTAATAGACTCACGCCCACGAAAGGATCATATCCGGCGCAGGCGTGAGTGTTTGGACTGTGGGCATCGGTGGACAACCAGGGAATTGGAAGAAGAGCATCAAACACATGGCAACGATTGCCCTATTTCAACCAGTAAATGATAAATTGCCACGGCGTAAAATATACCGGCGCAAAACGAAATAAACACATGGGATTTCATTTTTCACCTTCCTCTCTTCTCTTGTGTTCTTGTTCGATTAATAATTTAAGTACTTCAACCCCTGTTCGCCGGTCCTGAATCGTAAATTCCTGGAACATTTCGGCGTGTTCACGGGGGATTAAAAACGTCTTGGAAACTTTATCTTTTGGCATGGTTAAACCTCCTGTGGCAGTTTCACGACATGCCCAGGTCTTGGTGAAATCTCATCTAAGCCAGGGTGTTAGGATTAAATATCAATCGTTTTCGGGCCATACCCATCCGGGACAAGATCGCCGTTTTTTAATACGTAGGCTGTTTTGCTATAATATCGTCTGACATGTTGACGGGTGATTGCGCGTCGGTTATCGTATGCCGTGTTCCACGCTACAAACTGATCGCGCTCTTTTTTTGTCTCAAATGCATACGCTTTTGTGCCAGCGCCCTTATTGCCTGTTGCATAATAGTGTTTCATGTCGCATCCTCCTTTAAATTGTTAATCTTGCCCATATCTAAAGCAATTACTATGCCATTGCAATATAAATAATGTAATTACACCGTAACTACATCAAATTACACAAGATAATAAATAAACATCAAATAAATAAAATGTGTTCCATGGCACAAATAATGCATCACAATTTGAGACACAATTTGTAAAACGCAGTCATATCAACACAAAGCTGTATCAAACTGCAAGTGAGACACAATCGTATCAGACGTCAAAATGAGACACAATTATCCAAAAACCACTATATATAGTGGTTGCATCTACACATAACCCACGGTATAATATAAGTAAGATGAGAGAGGTCCATGCTATCGAACTGAGCTGTATTAACGAGGCATTCGGGACCGATTTTACAAGCCCGGATATAGCATGGCTATTTTTTACAACCTGGGCCGAAACACAACAGGCAATCTCACGTAATGGATATCACATCGACCACATCAATCTATCAGACTCAAAACTATCGATACCACATCAATCATAAGGGGACTACTACATGGCAGATCTATCATTAAAAACTCTCAAAATCCATTACGAGTGCCAAGATAAGGGGCGCATCAATCCATACTTTGACAATGCAATCAAAGACCTGGCCAAAAAGTACGGCATTAAACTCTATGGCACAGGCATGGACCTCACCACAGGCATAAGGGACTTGGCCTTTGGCATTCCTAAAACGCTATAAACTAAACATGATCCGGGAGGCCGCCAGAAAAGCCAGGTATTACGAGGCAAGAGCTACCATCGCCGTTAAATGGCATCAACACAAAATGGCTAATAACTATTATCGTAAAGCACGTATTCAATACCTCAAACTCAAAGGGCTGCTATCCAAGTGAATCCAACTATGACCGAGCGAAACCTATCAATGGCAGACGATAGAGCCGCCGGCATGACATACAAAGACCTAGAAAAGAAATACAACCTCGACAAGTCTACAATACACCACCATCTATCCAAGGATGAGTGTAAGGCCGTTATAGAGCACGGATCTAATCAATTAGTGCAGTTTATTCCCAAAGCTATCAACAATATTGCATCATTACTGGATAGCAATACGGACAGTATAAAGCTAAGGGTGAGTGAGGCGGTACTCAAAACCATAGGGATTATGCCCTCACACACACAGACCACATACATCCAAAACATCTATAATCAGACAAATAACACAGTAATCAGCCAGGATGTCATCGAGTTGCTCAAGTCCAGGGATCAGGCCATCGATATAGGGTATGAGGCACAAGATACCGAGGATGCTAAATGACGTTCAGCACAAGATCACACCCAAAAGCACAAGATGTACCAATAACCCACATCCAGACAATTGATAATAGTATGATACGACATAACCTATTGATATTATTGAGAGCAAGAGTTTACATATTAAGATATTATCAGACATTGATCTTGTACGGCTTGTGGTGGGCAGGCAGGGCAAAGGGTATGCTGAGACAGAGAGAGAGGGGGATCATTCAATTATCGAAGGGGGGGTACGAGCAGACACGGGACTCCTACGGGTGGGTCTTATAGTATCTATCCGTGTGCAGCACAAGGCCCGGATACAACTCATTAAACTTAAATCACTATAATGCAGAAAACAACTAAGAAACATTTTGATTCATTTGTCTCCGAGTCCTGTAAATGGATTGATATATTTGGGCTAAAAGCCTATGAAGTCCATTTTAAGCATGAAGATGTCGGCGATGGAAATATAGCAATGTGTAATCGTAACAGTGTCTCCCGGATTGCAAAATTATCTCTATGTAAGACATGGCCGGTAAAATCTATGGTTGATTTATCGGATGACAATATCAAGGTCGCTGCATTTGAGGAGGTTTGTCACATCTTTTTTTATACCCTGAGTTCATGCGCTTATTCACGGCACATTATGGAGCATGAGATTGACGAAGCTGAACACAGCATAATCAGGACGCTACAGTCCGTTTTATATCCAAAATACTGAAGGGGGCGGGGGGAGCAGACACGGGACTCCTACGGGTGGGTCTTATAGTATCTATCCGCTCAACACACAAGGCCAAAATAATGCCAATCCAGACCCCGTGTTCTCCGATTTTCGTTGATTATCTCTTGCGTGTAGTAAATTCGGGTAGTTAGGTTGTCTTGGCCCCGTGAGGGATTGGCACTTGGTGTAGTTATGTTGGGGGTAAGCGGCTTAAATTTATATAAAAATTACGATTCCGATTACGGTTGGTTACAGGCGATTATTGCCGATTAGGGGGAAATAATGAGAGATAGATGGCAAAGATTCTCCGATTAGGCGAACAAATATTAACGATCCACGCTGCACCGTTTGAATGGGACGCATTTGAGTATTTTATTATTACAGTCCCTGGACCGAAATTTTTAACAGGCAGAAACATTATGACAAATTGCGAATGCAAGAAAGATCATAATCCTGGATTGAGCAGGCTTGAGGTTTTAACCGACCTTGTAGAGTTTGCGGAGCAAAGGAGGGCAGAGGGAAGCCTATACACAGGTGGATGGGCGGATTCCTATACGGTATCGAAATGGATGGAAACGATAGGGTATTTAAGGGTCGCACTACCAGAATGTGCGGTAAAGTGTTTTGATGAAGAAAGAAGGCGAAAAAGAGAGCTTGTCGCAAGACTCCAAGGAGAATTTGATGCAAAACTCCAAGGAGGGGGCGGTTAAGCAGTTTATTGATGTTTTAAGGATTATGGTACGGCTTGAAATCGGGGATGATGCGGATCAGATTGAAGAGAAGGAAGCGGTGATGGTAGCTCAGTTTTTACAAGCCACGACCATGAACACTTTCAAGATGTGGCGTGAGTATCGGAGGTTTCCGCTTTTTCAGTTGGTTATTTTTGGGGATCACAAGGGCGGTTCGATGGTTCAGATGGACGTAACGCCGAGCAGGGTTATTCGGGAAGTATGGCAGTTGGGATCGTTATCGAAAATGCTCAAGGAGGTTATCGACAACTGGGACTTGGACATTCAGGCATCGACCAATCAACCGCCCGACATTGGAATGGGCCAGGTCAACGTTGATCTGACGGCGTATCAAGGGATTATGGACCACCTAAAAAAGAAGGGGGAAAATTGAGAATAGCGAGTAGGTTTGACGATAGGTACAAGTCGGAAAAATGCCCAAGGTGTTCCATGATTTCGCAGAATTTTCTAATTATTGACGATTCCGGGGCGTTATTTGCGTGTTTATCGTGCGGTACGGTATTTGTTCCGAGGTTCGTGCGGGATTTTATTGACGTAAAGGCGTTGCTTGAGCATGAGAAGGACTGCACTTGCGAGTATTGCGGGGAGGTTTGCAAGAGCAAGGCGGGTCGGGTTTCTCACGAAAGGCATTGTGACAAGAATCCAGGCAAGGGGGAGACTGGCGGTGAGGAATAGATTCTTCATTAGCTGAAAGAGCAAACGAGTGGGCGGCGTATCTCGCGTTTAATCAGACGGAGATAACGGCATTTCTGGATCTTATGCCGCACAAGGTTGTGGGTTTGTTTTCGGGAAATCAGGCTGGGAAAACGAGTTCAGTTGCCGAGCATTACGTTAAGAGACTCTTGGGGATTCATCCTGTTCCTGAAAAGAACGTATTAATGCGTAAGGTCCGGTGCATGAGTTCAAGTCTGCCGGAAACAAGCGATGCCGAGGAGCAGGACAACACGCAGTATTTAGAGTTAAAAAAACTCATCCCCACGGAGTTGATTGAAAAAGACATTACATCGAGGACAAACAACCTCATTGTGAAAAGACCCACGGGGTTGAGTTCTCCGAGAACGATATTTGAGTTCCGGTCTTCCAAGCAGGAAATGCAGGATTTGGGTAAGATTCAGCTTTCTTCGGTTTGGCACGACGAGGAAACCCCGAAGGGTCATCGGGAAGAATGCAAGATGCGGCTTTTGGCCGAGGGTGGGGATGAAATATTCAGCCTAACCCCTACGAATGCTCTTTCATATACCTTTTCCGAAGTGTGGCAGAGGGCCAACACGATTTTTAGAACCAAGTCTATCGTAGGAAAATTCAACCTTCCGAGATGGGAAAAGCCCAAGAGCAGCGCCGATGTTGCCTGTATTCAGATGGCGACGGATGACAACCCGACATTAGATATTGAAACGATAGAAAGGCTCTTTGAAGACATTACAGACCCCGACGAACTGGCGATTAGGCGATACGGGGTGTTCAAGCAAATTTCAGGTATGATCGTCAAGAGTTACGATCCAAAGATTTGTTATATTTCCATGAACAAGACGTTTCCGGAAGGCATACCGTATAATTGGGTATTTGGACGGGCGATAGACTACCATGAATCCAGAACTCCGTGGTCGATTGGGTGGATAACGTGCAGCCCTGAAGACGAATGGTTCTTGTGGCAGGAGTTTCACCCGGCAATCGACGGCCCCAATGCCTTCACGACCTGGGACATTGCGAAGTCTGTCGCCCGCAAGTCTATGGATTATTACTATACTGTTAATTTAATCGACCCGTTGGCGAACAAGAAGCAGTCAAATTCGGGATTTTCCGTAACGGACGATCTGAACAGGTACTTTGACCGGATTCGGCAGGATACCGGCGTAGGCACCCCCTGTTTTTGGGAGGGTTGGGACACCAAGGGTACTGCGGGTAGGGACGAAGTTGCGAAAAGATTCAAGAACTCTGCCAGATGCGGAAAACCCTTTAACAACATGGTTCGGGAAAACGGTAAACTAAGGCGCTTGCCTACCCTTTGGGTTATGGATGCCTGCCCGAAGTTCAACAAGTCCGTTCTAAACTGGTGCTATGGGGAATATGTTACGGCAGCGACCAAGGCGGTGAACGATCCCAAACCGACCCCGCAGCAGAAGAACTCGCACGACAACATGGTATTAGAGGCTTTTGCCAAGGATTACAGGTTGATACACGCTTCTCATTTAATGAATAACCCGCCGAGGCAGGCGGCACGAAGAAAACCAATTTCAGTAACGGGGAGATGATGTGGCTTTTGCAATAAAATGTCCAAAATGCGGGGAATGGGTTTTTCCGTGCGAAGAAAAAGCCTGGTTTATATGTAAGTGTGGCAGGGAAACTTCTTATGAAGAATATATGCGTATGAATTGGGGAAGACGATGGCTGAGAACCTATTCTGTCCCGGTCAGAAGGTAATAAGAAACACCGAGAGTTGGTACGCAACCTTTCGGGGAGTGCCGAAGATGAACTCTAAGGTAAAGTCTATGCTTCAGAGGTACATCAAGGGTGGCAAGCCTGAGAACGTATTTCTATTTTTCTATGAGACTTGCCAATACAGCAGCGATTACAGCGCATATTTAATGCGGCAATTTGAACAGGGGGAAATCTAATGGGAATATATGAAAGAACACGACGAGGATAAAAAAGAAGCCCCTCTTACGACATGGGAAGAAGATCTTTGCGAGTTGGTTCTGTCTGAATGGGAAAAAGGGCGGTCTTATGTAAGCGATTTAGACGACCTTTACGAAACCCTATACAAGATGCTTCGCGGGGAAAGGCCGGAAAAGAATTACGATTGGCAATCCAATCTTGTTATCAATAAGGTCTTTCAGGTTGTTTGGTCTGCAATTCCCTACATTACGCAGAAAGTCTTTGGCGCAGTTCCCCTTATGGGTGTGAAGTCCGTCGATAAGAGAGGCGCAAGCCAGCGGGAGAATATCTTAGAATACTGGCATCATCTTCAGCCGGGAAGCGACTCGCCATACACCCCGTTTTTTCTCATACTGGTGATGTGGACTCTAAGGGCCATGCTGAACGGTGTGGGGATATTGAAAAAGACCTGGCACCAGAAACTAAAGACCACGACCAAGGAAATTCAGCAAACCATTCCTATGAAAATGGACGAAGCCGGGAACGTCCTTGAATCCGAACCGCACACGAAGAAGGTCAGCGTTTCAGTACCCGTTGAGGACTGGCCCTATAATGTCATCGTCAACAACAAAGATATCGTGTTCGACTGGTTGCTTCAGCCTACGCAGAGTATCCGGCAGGGTAGGTTTATTACCCACAGGTCTATACTTGACCTTGATTCTTTGAAATCATCCAAGATTAACTATATTAACCTAGATCAGATCGAAACCACCATCAACACCACCAATTCGACTTTACGGCAAGACCACGCCGGTCTGAAGGATATGGACGGGCAGGGCGAACCCCCCGATTCAGACATATACACAGAGATAGAAACATACGAAAGGCAGGGTAAGCTTCCGGTTTACAAAGATGGTGGGGAGTGGAAACTCGACCTCGACCATGCGAACGACAAGACCAAAATGAAAGAGATGGTTATAACTGTTGCTAAAATGTCCGGTACGGATGACCACAAGGACGTTCTGCTGCGTTTTGAACCGAACCCATACGGTGAGAAGGGGTATATCGACATACACCTTTATTTCGACGCTGAGAGGTGGAACTCAATGGGATTGGCCGAACCCATCATGGACATGCAGACCGGGATTAACGATAACATCAATGCGATGTTCGATGAGATTTGGCAGAACCTAATGCCCCCGGTTGTCGTAAATAAATTTGCTCTGTGGGATTGGGATACCATGCAATACGCGCCGCAACAAAGGTGGCTTGTCGGCGGCAATCCCGCAGAGTCTATTTATTGGAAAGAACCTTCAAACATTACACGGGACGCATGGCAGAAGCATAATTTACTCGACAGCGAGATACAGCTTTCAGCCGTAACAAACGCCATGCACGGTGCGGCAAAGGAAAAGACCGCCACCACCAATGTAATGAACGCCCAAATGACTCAGGGTAAATTAGACTTCCTGGTAAAGATGGTGGAAACTACGGGCTTGATTCCATCGGCGCAAATGGACGTAAGGTTTGCCAAGAAGTTTGCCCATCGTCTGACATTCGCCACCATATTAGGAGAGCCGTTCAGGTATTCCGAATGGGAAGAGATTTACAAGTATCAACCAGCGGCCTCGAGCGTGAAGCTGGAACACCAGAAACAAGCGGAGATTCAAGAGGACATTCAACTGATACAAATCTTAGCCTCGGTTCCAAATCCGAACACCCCGATGATGCTCAACCATTTCCTTGCCAATATTATGAGAAACAGGAACGAACCCAAATTAGCGAATATGCTGGATGAGGAATACTTTGAACCGCAGAGCGATACGGGTGAATTACAGATGATGAAGAAAAGAATGGCGGGTGCGACTCCCCAGAACGAACAGGGGTTGCCAATGTCGGGTCAGGAAAAGGGCGTAAGGGGAGGAACGTTTGGATAGCATGGACAAAAAGAGCGTAACTGCTTGGAAGATGTTATTTGGCGAAGACTTTGAGGAACTCCCCGACATCAACAAACCGGAGAACTCCGCAAGGGTAAACGCAGAAATAAGGAAGAAAGTTCAGCAATTCAAGCAATTTGCAGAGGGGGTGGGAAAGCCATTATTCGACCAGTTGCAAACCGACCTGAGAAGTGGATTGTTTACCTTAATGATTTCCAGTCATAAGTGCGATTGCAACTGCAACCTATCAATTTTAACGAGGGAATTACAAGGCATTTTAAAGCTGATTGCAAAAGCTAACGAAGTAATCAGCAAAAACTAGGGGGGAACATGATTCTTATTGTGCCACCGAATCTATTGGAAACAGCGAAAAGAATTATTTACAGTAAAACCATCAAGAGTATTGGGAATTATTCACTGACGGAGTTTATGGGAGAGAAGTCTTGGGGTAGAAAAGGTTCGTATGGCAGAAACTATGGCGTATTCCCAGGGTCTTGCGATGATTATGGATATGAAATAAAAACAACAAAAGCCATGAGAAAGAGAGGTTACAAAAAGAGCTACTTCTATGAAGAATGGAACGAGCTATTTCCGAGATTTAAACAACAACCATAACTTGGGCTAACCCTGTCTAGCTAACAGGGGAAGTGAAAACTAACAAACTAAGACGCAAGTACGGGCGTACTCCCATACTATGCGTCTTTTTTTGTTGCCCATAACCCAAGGAGGATCAACATGGACCCGGTAGAACCGACAGACCCAGTTGAGCCAGTAGAACCTACTGAGCCAACGGAAGAACCTATTGAGCCGATAGAGCCTGCAAAACCTTTTAACGAGGAGCAAGAACAGTACATTGGTTCGTGGTTGGGGAGGATAGTTTCCAAGCAGTTTGACGAAAAAGTTACTCCAATGCTTCAGGAACTTAAACCTTCAGCACCGCCCCCACCTTCTCCAAACGTTGTGGAGGATTTCAACAAATCCCTTCAGGACATGATTTTCAGCGGTGACGTAGTTGGGGCGTTTGAAAGGTATTCCACCGCAAAGGCACAACAGGAAACGAACTTAACCCAGGCACAGGAAACAGCAACCAACAAGGCAATAACAACGTATTCGGAAGACCCTTTATACAAGGAAATCTATGATGACGTTAAAGAGAGGGCCAACAAGTTGGTAAAGGACGGGTTCCCCCCCATCCCCGCAGCAAGGACAGCTATGGCAGAAGTGAAAGCTGGTTACCTTGAAAGAAAGCTGACCGGCGATCCCGAAGGCAGTCTTGGCATGTTAGGCGGTGGAATAAGAACCAAAACAACCAAAGCCGTGAAACTTCCCCCTGAATTTAAGGCGGCTTGCGCCAAGGGGATAAAGGACGGGCTTTGGAAAGACGAGAAAGAATACATAGCCGATCTTTCTCCAAGAGTAAAGGCTAAGTTGGGAATTTAGGGACAATCTATGGCGAGAACCAAGACCCCGACAGGCAATGAGGATATTAACTTCTTCCGTTGTACGAGGTGTGGCTTCCCCTGCGATTTATCGAGGGACAAACAAAGACCCGGACATGGATACAGTTACACGACACCTTCCGGCGTTACACAGGATCAGTATCCCGATGACTGGACGGTCAAATTCGGATGCCCCCAGTGTGGCAAAGGAGAGTACACCAAAAAAAAATAAGGAGAAAATATTATGTGGGTAGTACGAGATTTAAGCGGCGGACCCAAACCTTCTCCTCTGAACCTATTTTACAACGGGGACTATGAGATAGACAGCACCACAAAGAGGTACAAGGGTTCCCTTGTTAAAGTAACCGATACTGCAAATGCCGAGGGTATGTTTTTGACATGGGCCGGTGACTCAACGCAGTACCAGAGCATTTTCGGAATTTTGGAGGAAGAGCAGGGTATTACCGGTAATTACCTCCCCAGCGATGCGCTTTATGGGATGAAGACGAGAAAGATTACGCCTATATTGCCGAGTTCGATTGTCAGGGGAGAGTATGCACAGACCGATCCATCAGGAACGGCTATATTGGATAATGGATGCGTGATCGCAGCCGCAAGTGCCACGGTAGCTTTGACCCTAACAGCAAGTGCAACTCATTTTGCTGGTGGTTGGTTTTACTTTGTCACCGGAGCTAACGCAGGTTATCTTCATTACATAGAGCAGAATACCACAAGTGCAGCGACACTTGGTACTGCCTGTGTAAATGCTGTGGCTACTGGCGATACTTATATTGCTATTGCCCCTGCGAATTGTACTCATATGGATCTTTGCGCTCATGAAGTTTGTTTAAAGAGCGAGGTTCTATATGGAAGCAGGTTATTCAGAGTGTTGGGTCTTATGCATTATTTGACAGACGACGGAATCCCGTTTCAGAGATTAGACCGTGACAAACATGACGGACTGAAACTTAGAAATCCAAGATTTTACCACGACTTTATCGTAGGCGGAAGTGCCACAGTTGGTAGTGTGTGGCGTGACGTTATAGTCGAAGAATAGGAGGTTTAAATGCCAGCACATTTAACTGAAAATTTTGGCGACCTCCTGGATGCGAGGATTCGCAAAATTTTCGATAAGGAATACAAGGAGAGAATTGACGAAAGTATGGTTCCCTACTTGTTCGGCAAGGAAACGTCAACCCGCAATTACGAGATAGTCAGCGGTGTGGGCGGTATGCAGGATTTACAGGACTTTGACGGTCAGATTTCCTATGACACCATCGGTCAGCTTTACGACAAAACGTTCACCTTCCCCGAAAAAGCATTGGGGTTCAAGATCGAGCGGAAGCTGTACGATGACGATATGTTCCAAATTTTCGACCGTAGACCTTGGCAGATGGCCATTTCGTCTGCAAGGACGAGAGAGAAGCACGGCGCTTCGATATGGAACGGTGCTTTCACCGGCACCGATGGCGCTGACGGTCAACCCCTGTGCAGTTCATCCCATCCGTATTCACCGGACGATGCAACCACAC
>Ga0307380_10011042_pt1 | contig 11334 bp, 11 predicted proteins | sample UN3MG_FD_202239 | JGI IMG/M metagenome (GOLD analysis project Ga0307380, IMG submission 202239) | Soil microbial communities from Risofladan, Vaasa, Finland - UN-3 | ecosystem: Environmental > Terrestrial > Soil > Coastal area > Acid sulfate soil | place: Finland: Risofladan, Vaasa | collected... | reverse complement strand
GGGTGGGGTCGGCGGCACTTTTGATGCTTTTGAAACTTTTTCTGCCATTGTTATTGATACCTCCCTTTACTTTTTGTCATGTAATCCGTTCACCTTCCAATTTAAGCATACTCTACAATCCGTTGCAAGTAAAAGCCATATGGTAGTGGTATTCTGAGCACATAATATCTGACTTATAGTCGGCCTATACCGGTATAGTGCCCTGGGAGTTAGTGGTTAAAGGTCTTCCCCGCACCATTCGATAATATCGGTGGACCAGAGAGTGCCGACGGCCTTTTCCAGTACTGCGTTGCGTGGCTCAGGTATATCCAGCAGCATCCGCAGTATGCGGTCCTCAAATTGGCCCAGGAACGGGCACCGTTTACGCAGCGAGAGTATTGTAGTTGTGGCTCCGCCATAGACCAGAAAGTCGAGTGACCGGGCATAGGGCTCGACATGTTCTCGGACATGGCCACAAACCCTGTCCAGAAAGGACTCTATCTGCTTTTCCCTGTGCCGCGCAAACCGCGCCTGCGAGGAGCCACCCTTTTTGTGGCGGGCGTGCACCAGCCCTGTTCCCGTCTTGCTATCTATAAGCTTTGTGCCCCGGCAGATACCAAGGCTGTATGCTCCTAAGCGGACCAGGACCAGAGCGATAAGGAAGTCGTGACTGAGAAGGGTACGCAACAACTCAACTGCATAGCCTTCGGTGATATATTCTTCTGCGATTGGGAATGGGGGCAACACCAGGTACGTTCGCTGCAGACCCGAGAAAAGCACCACCCCCATCCCCGAGCCAGCAATAACCTCAGCTATGCCCGGCGGCATGGCAGTTTCGGCAAACACCTTTCCCAGCAGGTTTTCCACCCTGGCTGGTGGCATCCCCTGCGGGAAGTATAACGATGTCGCTTTGCCCTCAGTCAAAGCCAACCCGTCCAGGAAGCCGAGCATCTTCGACCTACCCAGACGGAATCTCTGTGATATGAACATAGTAGCAATCACACGAGCAAGCGAAATTCTCCGATTACAAGTTGACCATGGTAACACCATCGCCGCCCTCACCCTTTTCGCCGGCTCGGAAAGACGTGACCAGCGGATGAGAGGCGAGAACTTCTCTAACAATCTGGCGCACGGTGCCCGTGCCAATACCGTGAATGATGCGGACCTGGCTCAAGCCGTAAAGAGATGCTTCATTAAGGTAGTCATCCAGCGCCAGCTCGACCTCTTCTGCCCTCTTCCCCCGCAGGTCAAGCTCCAGGGGAATACTGGGCTTGCTCAACCTTTTCGTTATCACAGCACCTCCGGTCTTCACCGCGCCGGTTGATGGTATCCTCTTCTCCACGCTGTCCACATTGAGAGTCATCTTCACTTTCCCGGCACGGACTTCGACCAGTCCTCGTTCCTCAGACATTGCAAGTACCGTTGCTGGCATACCAACCTCTTTTAGCCAGACAGTATCACCAACGGTGATAGCACCTGTCTCCGCTTCCTGTTCATCCATCTCTACCGCCGCTCTTGCCTGCCACGCCTCAGTATTCAACTGCTCCTGTACCTCTGTTAGCGCCTTTTTCGCCTGCTCGATTCCTTTTCTAGATTTCTCCTTGCGCAATTCTGCTGCCGCTTCCCGGAGTTCCCTCTGTAGTCCAGCGGCCTCTCGAACGACCTGGTCGCGGACATCCTTGATGATTTTTTGCCTCTCTGCTTCTAATTGGCGGAGCCTGTTTCCCAGTTCAGCGTTCTTCTGTTGTGCTTCATTCAATTCCTTCTCCAGGTCATGGCGAAGCGACTCAATATTTTCCTGCTCGGTTGCCAGATGGGCGAGCAAATCCCCGAGCTCCTGAGTGCCCTCGGAAAGCATGTGTCGGGCGCGGGTGATAATCTCGACGGTCAATCCCAGGCGGGATGCTGTAGCCAGGGCATTGCTGCCGCCCGGGATACCTACCGTCAGGTGATAGGTGGGAGCCATCGTAACGGGGTCAACGTTAAGAGCAGCGTTTTGCATGCCGTCGGTAGTGTGAGCCAGCGCCTTCAATTCAGTGTAGTGAGTAGTGGCCACAGCCATCGTTCCCTGTGATAAGAAATGGTGCAGGATAGCCCGGGCGAGAGCCGAGCCTTCGCCCGGGTCGGTGTTGGTGCCCAATTCATCCAAAAGCACCAGGCTCTTTTCTGTGGCACTGTTGTTGATACGCACAATGTTACCTATGTGCCAACTAAAAGTAGAAAGGGTTTGCTCGATGCTCTGCTCATCACCGATGTCGGCATATACGCCGTCAAAAAGGGGAATGCGGCTTTCTGCCAGAGCCGGAATAGGCAGGCCGGCCTGCGCCATCAGGCTGAGAAGTCCTATGGTCTTGAGAGCGACCGTCTTACCACCTGTATTGGGTCCAGTAATGACTAGAATGGAGAAATCCCGGCCAATCTCTACCGATAGCGGCACCGCTTTACTTCCCAGCAGCGGATGCCTGGCTTCGACCAGCCTGAGCACCCCAACCGGTTCATTCGCCTTTGCTTCAGGGTTTCTGCCAGCGGCAACCATGAGGGGCTCAGTCGCTTTTGCCTCACTGGCATATCTTGCCTTAGCCAGCGCCAGGTCAATCTCGGCAATCAGCTCAATGTTACGTGAAATTTCGCGTTCGTATGCTCCGACTTCGGAACTGAGCGTTCTCAGGATTCTTTCTACTTCATGCCTCTCATCCATAGTCAACTCGCGCAGTTCATTCTGCACGTCTATAGTCGCCCACGGCTCAATAAACACAGTAGCCTCCGTATTGGAGACGTCGTGGACAATGCCCTTTATCTGTCGGCGACATTCCTCCCTGATTGGAATTACATACCGACCTCCTCGCTCGGTAATAATGGGGTCCTGGATTATTTTCTGTCTTCTGGGTGACCTGATTATGGCTTGCAGTTGAGTGAGCAATTCCTGGCGTACCTCTCGCATTCTACGTCTCACCGACGCCAGCCTGGAGGAGGCGGTGTCCAGCAGGTCGCCCGTCGGAGTCAAGCAGCCACTGATATCCTTTTGAAGCTGCTCCAATGCCACAATATCCCTGGCCAGACCACTGAGCAACGGGAGTTCGCCCGACAGGTTCATCAGGTGGCTTTTTAACCGCCGACCAGCACCCAGCGTCCTTTCAATTTCCAGCAGCGACGTAGGCTCCAGGACTTTGCCCCGTGCTGCCATCCTCACCACTTCCCGTATATCAACAACGTCGCCGATATGAAAGTCTGGGCTGAGTGAAAGCAGGTGGCGCGCCTCAGCCGACTCCCTGAGCCGCAGGCAGACCTCTTCATCATCCGAGAGAGGTCTGAGGTCGAGGGCAAGCTGCCGGCTGGCGGAAAACGAAGTAAAACCGGCCAGTATCCCCCTTATTTTGTGAAATTCCAGCAGTTCTAAATCCCTGTCGCCCAAGGTAACCATCCTGCACCGCTTATACAATCATCGCGATATTAACCTCAAATAGTATAAAGCAATCGCCCCAGTTTTCAAAAACTCGGCTTCTCCCTGTAACGGCGGATGAATTGGCTTACGTTATTTTCAATAGGGTCCCATCCAGTCGGATTGTATAAATCTTAGAAAAGCGTCCCGGTCTTGAGGATCGGATTTCTTCCGACCATACAACAAACGTAGGCGAAGGATCTTGTACCCTCCCAATTAGGGTATCCTGAGGACATAATACCTGATTTGTATTAGCCTGACTGGTATGGTGTCCCCGGCATTCCATTATTATTCCGTGATGACAGTAATTTGCCTCTTGACAAAAAATAATTAATAATATATTATTAAAGTACTTTAATTATTAAAGGGAGGATATACTTATGGATACTTCGGATCAGAAACAAATAGAACGCAGGGTTTTCACCTCTTTCTTTCAGGCCGGTTTTATCGAAGCTTTTACCGGTATCTTTCTTCTGCAACTGGGACTTCCAGCACTGTTTAGCCGGTACGGCTTTGGCGACTGGGAAAGTGCCCTCCTTACACTACCGATAGCGCTGATACTGCTCATCGTAGTTTTTCTCGTCAGGAGGTTTGTTGTTACTCCCCGTCTTGGAAAGGTGAAGTTTTTACCCGAAAGACGGCGAAAGTTAAGTAAGCTCATCATCGTGCCGATCCTAACTCTCATAGCAGGGGCAATTGTGGGCTATATTTTCACGGAAAATGATTCCCTGAGACATATCTTCGTTGGTCAAATACCGTTCATCCTGATACCAATCATTGTATTTGGTGCCGCAGCTTATTTCCTGGATATGAAGCGTTTGTATGTCTATGGAGCGATAGTTGGTCTCGTTTTCCCCTTAGGTAAATACCTGGAGACGGTTATCGTTTCTCGAAATACATTACCGGCAACAATATTGTTTACCGCGTTTGTTTTCTTAGGCATAGCTATCGTTTTCCTTGTAACTTTCCTGAGAAAATATCACGAACCTGAGGTATGAAAGAGTTGGAAAATCAGGGGAAAAAGCAAACAACAGACTCCTTATCGGAGATTATGAATATTGACCGGTTGGTGCACTCGCCGGCAAGGCTATCAATACTAACATACCTGTCTGTCGTTGAAGAGGGAGATGCAGTTTATTTATTGAATCAGACGGGACTAACATGGGGGAACCTCTCGGCCAATGTCACCAGGCTACAGGAAGCTGGATACATTGAGGTTGTCAAAGAATTCAAGGATAAGAAACCTCATACTTTATTAAAACTGACCGATAGAGGGAGGAAGGCTTTCCAAGGCTATCAGAATAAGATGAAGAAATTGCTGGATATATAATGCCCATTTCCAGGGAGGGATGAAGAGTAAGTAGACTGAACAGGATGAAATAACCGGGCAATATCGGGTTCTCACCGTATTCTGGGGATAAAATACCTGATTTGTAGCAGGCCTGATTGATCTGGTGTGCCTGGAATTCTATTGCTCTACTGGTTGCTTCTTGAGGGAAAGGCCTAAGCTATATCCCGATATACACAACAGCGGGATATGCAACACTCCGTTCCACCATAGAAGATCAGGCTCAATAAAGAAGTTCAGCAACACGTTATAGATGGCAATGACTATCCCGACCAGGCCGGTTACTCTCATCGTGGCTATATTGACCTTCGGGTAATAAAGCGTGAGTATTGCGAGATACACAGGTGTCATCATGCAGAATGTCAAGCCAGCACCGGATGTCAATAAGTAGAGCGGATTGAAGTCTGGCATCATTGTATCTGGGTTGAGGGGATACCAAAACGCCAGGAATGCCAAAGGAACAACCCAATATCGCCAAACCGGTCTCTTCATCGGTATGAATTCGTTCTTACATGCCTTGGCTTCCCACATCCAGAAGCCTGCAACGACGAGGATCATAACAACATTTCCAGTCACTATTGCCAGGCCATACTCGTCAGTTATAGCTATATTCTGTACAATGGCAAATAGGACGTATGTAATACCCACGTAGATACTGAAGATACGTGTGACTTTGTTATGAAGAAGAATTATGCAAATAATAAGTACGATTGGGATTATTCTGAAAATTGGATAGAAAGGTGCTAAAGAGTCTATAATAGCTTGTGAAAAAATTGTACCTAAGATACTTCCCATGTCCGACCAATCATAGCCCTTGGACACATATGCCGGAATGATAGAACCACTTAAGGCTATCAGCAGGAAAAACCACCATCTACGAGTTACATATTCTAATCGGGTCTGAATTCTGTGCACCTTGCTAGTCATGTCATTTTCAAACCTTTTTCAACGGATAAGCAATCTGAAAAATATATTCTGGATTTGAACTCAACACTATGTTCCTGAGTAAGACATTACATCATGCGCTTTGCGGCTGTCAATATTTTGGTGCATGTAGGCTGAATTGAGTTGATGGTCCGACGAAATGTCATCTAGTGGAGAGTCAACAAACCGAGTTAATTTGATATTGAACGCAATATTCCGAGTACACAATGCCTGATTTGTAGTAGCTTAATTGGCATGGTGTCCCTGGAATTCGCCGAACGTCAACAAAATAGCGTTTTGTTGAAGATCATGGGCACAAGGCCGCTTATAAATTTGTTAGCTATCCAAGAATGCCCGGCATATACCCCGGCCAATCAGACCAGCCAATGCCGGGAGGAAAGTCCAGCAGAACAAAAGGAAGAGACAGCAAGATAAGTAAAGTAGCGTAGACCGCAAACGTCGCCACAAGCTCCTTTCCTGTTTCCGGCCGGTCCTTCTTAAGCAGAAGCCTCATCGGGAATGTTATTACAGTGGAAACAAATTTTGGAATGCGGAACATGAATGGAGCACTGGCGGTATACTGTAAATACCCCTCGCTGTCTTCCTTTCTCATTCTGTTCTCCTCAGCCAGGGCGATGCAGATTATGATCAGCGACGTTAGTAGCCAGGGCAAACTTGCTCCCGGATTTGAGCCACCCATGGGGACCGGCTGTTGGGCGGCGAATAGCATTACCCCGTAGCTCCATAGAATGAAGCCCAGATACTGGGGATGCCGCGAATACCGGTATATCCAGAAGTCAACGGTCTTTCTCTTTTGCGCCTTGCCGTAGAACCATGCGATAGTCCCCAGAACAAATATGAACAGACCAAGTCCTACAGCGACCCAGGATATAGCCATCCTGATATCTACGCCCCCAAGCCAGAACGGGTAGACCAAAGCCACATACGGCAGGTAGCTGATATCTCCGAAGTTCATGAGGTTTACGCTCGGGTCCCAGAAGGGGATAAACGGAACTCTCAATATGCCCAGACCGGCAAGGAAAAACATGGAAGCAAAGAAATAACCAAAGGTGGGCAAGAAGAAGGCAAAGGAACCGAAGATAGATAGCTTCTTCTTACCCGTCACAAGACCGGTCACTATCAAGATGGCTATTATGCCGAGGCAGGCATAGCCAACAGGGCGGGCAACCGCCATAAACTCGGCTACTCGCTCCGGTTCCATTATGGGATGAATGTCAGGAAAGTAATTGGACAGCCAATTGCCGAGTATGACCGGGAGCTGCAGCGTGGCAAAAGTCAGTGCCACAGTAAAGACTACTGCCAGCAGGGATATACCCGCCAGAAGTCCCATTTTCGAACGTGTAAGCTCCATTGCTTTCTTCGTGATATACGCCAGTTCAGTTTAACGCCAAGCTGTCTCCGGCACTTCTATCGCTACAGGCTCGCTGGTAGCATTCACTGATGAAATCTTAAAAGCGTATGATGGCTCTAGTTCGTCGAACCGGTGACGGAGGTCGATTTTTGCCCAGTCGTCTGGAGGCATCATTATATGCCATTCTATATGAAGCTCCCATTCCTCCGAGAAGAATAGATAGTGAGATACCACTAACCATACCGGGCTGACCATAGTGCCATTCCATACTGTATCATCTGTGATTCCAAGTTCAGGATGATTCGTTGCCAGCCATGAAACAAATCTATCCAGCAACTCTTCCGCATATTCTTGCCTGTCGTCTTCACCTTCTGCCACCTCGAAGCTAATAACTTTTTTGTTAGTCGAACTACCTTGAGTTCCAGTGATAGTTACCTTAATAGTTTTTCCAATGCTTGCTTGTGCCGGTATGACAACCACCTCGGCAACCTGTCCCTCAAATATATCCTCAAAATAAATGACCACTTCTGCGCCGGGAGCCGTCGCTGATATGCGTACAGGAAGTTGACCTTCTTGCCCTTCATCGGTAATTGTCACGAGGAATACGAAGTGCTGACCGGCAATGGAGTATTTGGGGTCTTGGTCTTCCTTTGGTTGCTCGGGTATCACATTAATGTGAAAGTTGGGCGTTGGTGGGAGAGCAGCTATTGCTACTACTGCGATGACAACTGCAATACAACCTCCCAGGATTCCTGCCAGCTTTTTGTTACTCATTTTATCCTCCTTTTATAATACAACGCAGAAGACCGAAAAAGGTTGCATTATTCCGTTTAGCTTAATGAATCCGCTGCCCTATTCTGGGGACATGCTACTTGATTGCTATCAGACCTGATTGGTATGGTATCCCTGGTATTTGGAATAATGCAACCTTTTTACCACTTTTTGCATTACAGTAACACGGGAGGCAATAAAAATGAGAAGGAAATTACTTATTGCGGTGGCGCTGGTGCTAGCAGTTGGCTTGGTTATCTACGTGGTCCTTGCAGCAACATCCTCTCCGATTCACCTTGAATTCGATTTTTGTCATGGCGCGCAGGGCTGGGAAGCCGGCTTCGCTGAATATGCTCCAGAGATGGAGGATATGATGCAGCTTGAGGCAGAGATAAGACCACTGCCATCTGAACTTGAAAGCGAATGCACCGGCTACTACTTGCAGGGAATGAACCTCCCGGATGACCTCTTCATGTTCCTCAAGCGTCGCTTAGGAACCGATGATGGCATAGTGCCTGGTCAGAAGTACCGCATAACATACACCATGGTCTTTGCTTCAAACGCACCCAGCGGGGCCGCAGGCATCGGTGGCGCTACTGGCGAGTCTGTGTTCCTTAAAGCAGGTGCCGCCCCGGTGGAACCTGAGGTATACCTTGATTCTGCTACTAATTATTACCTTATGAATGTGGACAAGGGACCAGGCAACAGTGGTGACGGGAAAGCGGCATCGCTAACCGGGCACATCGCCAATGGCCTTTCTGCCGGTGAATTTAGTACGGAAAATCCGCCTCATGTTTCCCTGGTGCGACAGCACAGATATAAGTACACAGTCACCGCCAGCCCCGATGGCGAACTCTGGTTACTGGTAGGTACAGACTCCGGATTTGAGGGGCTTACCGGCATTTACTATCAGAGCATAGATGTTACCCTGAAACCTGTGATATTGTAGTCTTTACCATTAATCGTATCAGGTGCTCTTCTGGGGGCATAACACCTGATTTGTAGAAGGCTGACTGGTACGATGTCTCTGGAATTACGAGCGTTCAATCTGCTACAGTACCTCCGATGGTTATCAAGAATCGTGGCGAGCTCGGTTTTACGCCACTTCGACGCTTCGCCCTCGATATTTGTGAGGCTGGCATCAGGGCGACTTTGCCGGCAGCCGTTTTACCCACCGTGGTCAATTACGACACGAACAGCCAGACTCTTTCAATCACAGGGCAGGCCCATCACATAAGGAACCGTGTGTTTGTGATAGGTGGAGGGAAGGCGAGTGGCGCAATGGCGGAAACCCTGGAAAACCTGCTGCCGGAATCCAGGATTATGGATGGTGTGGCGATATGCAAGGGCGGTACTTACAGAACCCGGAAAATCAGGATAGTTACCGCCGGTCACCCAATCCCGGATGCCCGTGGTGTGCACGCGACGGCGGACATATTAGCGCTCAAGGACAGGTATCAGGTGGGAACTGGCGATACAGTAATTTGCCTGCTTTCCGGCGGTGGCTCTGCTCTCCTACCTGCTCCGGTAGAAGGAATCAGCCTTGCCGACAAACAACTGTTAACGGAGTTACTACTGGCATCCGGTGCTGAAATAAAGGAAATCAATTTGATACGTAAACACCTTTCACAGGTGAAGGGTGGGAAGCTGGGACAGCACTTTGCTCCTGCGCAGGTCATCACTTTGATTATCTCCGATGTTATCGGTAATGACCTTTCAGCGGTTGCCTCCGGGCCGACATACCCCGACCAGACAACATTCGCTGATGCCCTGGTGGTGCTTGAGAAATACCATCTCACAGATAAAACCCCTTCGAATGTTATTGCACATCTCCGCAGTGGCGCTGCGGACAAAATGCCCGAGACCCCGAAACGACTCGACAACTGCCATAACTACATTATTGCAGATGGTCGTGTAGCGCTGGAAGCGATGCGGCAAAAAGCGGGCGAGCTTGGTTTTGCGCCGCGTATTATAACAACAGCGCAAAAGGGAGAAACCGCCACGGTTGCCAGGCAAAGAGCTAGCGAGATTATTGAAGGCAAATACGGCAGGGATGACGTACTCCTTCTCGGCGGTGAAACGACCCCAGTCCTGCCAGAGGAACACGGCACAGGTGGCCGTAATCAGCACTTCGTTGGAGTGTCAATGCGTGAGTTAAAGGACTTTAAGGGGCAGTGGGTAGTAGCAAGTCTGGGCAGCGATGGCTCCGACTATCTACCTGATGTAGCAGGTGCAATAGCTGATAGCACATCATGGCAGACCGCTAACGAGTCGAAACTCGATACCGAGTCATATCTGAAGCGGTACGACAGTCACACATTACTGAAATCAATTGGCAGATGCCTGGTTATTACCGGAGAGACTGGCACCAACGTCGGTGATGTCGCACTCTATATTCTCAAACGGCAGGCTTAGGATATCCTTTATGTGCTCAGTATTCGGGGACATGATATCTGACTTGTAGCAGGCATGACCGGTATGCCGTTCCACACCCTGAGCTACCCGGCGGGAACTGACAATACCCTGTTAGCTGCCGGGCAACGTGGCAGTAGCCTTTCCAGCCTGGAAACCAGCACCCCCTCAGTTTGACCGCCAAAATCGGCTGGGTGTCGCCACAACCCTTCTAAAATACACCTGGGAGGCCCAAGAAAGGGCATTACCCCCTCTGTCACTAGGAAGAGTAGGGGTTGAGAAAGCCTATTATTCTGCGTGCCATTCTGATGGTAAAGCCACGGGAAATTCTATCCTCTTTCTCCATTCGGTGTAGACCCGGCCTCTAATCCCAGTTCATAACATAATTGCCCTGGCTTAGCCTTTCTCACTTCGCGCTGGTGCTTAGAGGTGTCCCGTCTATTCAATGCCAATGCCTGAATAGCCTTTGCCACCATCTATGCCTAGGGGTATGCTTAGGGGCTTCCAGAAGCAATAATCGTTCCTGAAGCCACTCTGCTTTAGCTTTCCAATAGCCGATTTCCTGGGATAATTGCTCTATTCTATTGATGAGGGGTTGGGTTGATAAGGCATTATCTGACAGGGGCTTGCTGAGCATGGGTAGGTAGTCGATAATGTATGACTCCCCAAACTTGGAAGGGACTAGCCTGGCCTTGAGCTTGCCGGACTTGATATACCGACGGACGGTAACTATTGACACCCCTAAAGCCTCGGCAGCCTCTCTCAATGTATAGCCCTTCATTAAGTACATTCTAACATCTCAGGCAATGGCTTTGAAATAGAACTGGTAAGTTTGACCAGGATGTTGTATCACCATATTGCCAGGAAACGGAGATGTGAAAAATGGTAGAGCTGCCCGGGCTGAGATGTTTAAGATGGGGGCGAGAGGTCCTGGGGTATTCTGGGGGCATAATACCTGATTTATGGCAGGACTAATTGGCACGGTGTCCCCGGAATTCTGAAGTCGTTTAGCGATTTGCTGGCTAGATCACTAGCGTGTTAATCACCACATTATGGTTTTAACACCATAGTACCGACTGGAAATTATGA
>Ga0307380_10011039_pt1 | contig 11336 bp, 10 predicted proteins | sample UN3MG_FD_202239 | JGI IMG/M metagenome (GOLD analysis project Ga0307380, IMG submission 202239) | Soil microbial communities from Risofladan, Vaasa, Finland - UN-3 | ecosystem: Environmental > Terrestrial > Soil > Coastal area > Acid sulfate soil | place: Finland: Risofladan, Vaasa | collected... | reverse complement strand
TCCAATTACAGAAATAATACCTTTAAATTGACTTTTAATATCAGCAAACATATTTTTTATACTCTATTTTCCTATTTTTAAAAAATTTCAAATATTTGTAAAAATTGAATTATGATTAAGCAAAATAATAAAAATAAAATACTATTCTAGTCGATATTAATCCTATCTAATAAAACTAATTGAATGGTAGAAATCCAAATGAATGAATTAAATAATAAAAAAGATACCCGTAAAGATTCAGAAAACTCAGAAGAAATGGAAGAAGAAACTGAAAGTACTGGGAAATCAAAATTAAAAGGTAAATTAGGTGGTCCAAAAGATAGTTTGGGTAAATTTGCCTCAAAGCTAAAAGAAAGAGTTGGAGAAAGTAAAGAAAAAGTTAAATTTAAAATGGAACAGAGAAAAGAAAAGAAAGAACTAGAGAGAATAGAAAGAGAGGCTAGAGAGAAAGTAGAAAGAGAAGTGAGGGAAAAAGAGGCCAAAGAAAGAGCAGAAAGAGAAGCTAAGGAGAAAGTAGAAAGAGAAGCGAGAGAAAAAGAAGCTAGAAAAAAAGCAGAAAAAGAAGCTAAAGAAAGAGCAGAAAAAGAAGCTAAAGAAAGAGCAGAAAGAGAAGCTAAAGAAAAGGTAGAAAGAGAAGCAAGGGAAAAAGAAGCTAAAGAAAGAGCAGAAAGATTAGCCAAAGAAAGAGCAGAAGAAGAAACTATACAGAAAGCAGAAAGAGAAGCGAAAGAAAAGGAAACAAGAGAAGTAGCAGAAAAATTAGCTAAATTTCAAGCAGATAAGGCAGCTGAAAGAAAAGAGAAAAGATCAACAAAAATCATTTGTCAAACGTGTGGTGCAGTAAATGATGCCACTCGTAAATTTTGTAGCTCATGCCATTCAACTCTTTTCTAAAAAAAAGGAAATTACTATTTTCCTTATATTTTTTATTAAATTTAGATAGGAGTATATCTTAAAAACTTAATAGTTCTAACTCCTCATCATTCATATTTGTATAATTTTGAAAAAACCTAAGAGATAAAATTAATAAAATTATTATTAATAGAAAATAGTAACTGTAAAATGTTTATTTTTACAAATATACATAGTTGCTCAACCAATAGTTTTTAAAATCTTATTACATCAATTGTTTCTTTACTATCGTTTATTCTCAAAAGATTTTTTTCTTTAATAATTTTTCCTATAATTTGAGCTTCGAGTCCGTTTTCATTGAATATCTCTATTACCTTATTACAATTAGTCTTAGATGCGGTAAGAATATATGAGGTTGTTAAGTACATTTTAAGGTATGTTTCTAATTTATAATTTTGTTCAATTAATTTTGGAGGTATAATAATTTTATTAATATTGACATCCGCTCCCACATTTGAATATTTGATCATTTGTAATAAAGTTCCAAATATCCCCCCATTCGAAACATCCTTGGAGGCATTGACTAAATGTTTTTCAGCAATAACATTCATAGCCTTTCTTTTTTTTAAGACTACTTCTGTGGTTTTAAATGTTGTAGTATCATAATAAAATTTACTGGCTTTTCCTACTTTTCCATCAAAATCAACAGCTAAAATAATGTTATCAGATATTTTAGCATTACCCGCAGATATATAATTTTCTTTTTTTATTTCTCCAATCATTGTAGAACTTAATTCATAACATTTACTATTAATATTCGTATGACCTCTAATGATTGGAACTTGGAATTTATTTGAACCTTCACAAATTCCTTTTAATAATTTAGTACAAATCCCAGGCTCTTTTACAGATAAAATTATAGTAGCAGCTAATGGAATACCGCCACATGCATAAATATCGTCAACACTCACTAAAATAGAACTAAATCCCGCCCCAAATGGAAAATTTTCTATAAATTCTGTCTTGATTCTGTCTGTTGTGATTAATATTAATTTATCGTTGTCTTCTATCGATGCAGAATCTTCTCCAATGTCAGTAAAAATTTTTTTGCTTTTAAAAGAATTTTTATCGATGTATTGTACAATAGGGTTAATTTCTTTCTTTTCTATGATATTTTGGTTATTCCTAATGCTTTCAGCGATTTTTTTAAGAAACATTTATGATTTAAATATAAAGCTATTAATAATTAAATTTGCTTAAAATAATTTAAGAAGTTTTAAACTTAAAATAAAAAAATGAATGTATAATATAATGGAAGAATTACTTAAATCTTCAATTATAAAGGGATTTGTTTTCAGTGTTTTTGGAGAGCTTGGTCCAACCCCAATTTACTGTTTTCCTAATTACGTTACTGAGAAAGAATTCGAAGGACTTGCCAAAAAATCAAGAGTTCAAGGCAATCTTATTTTAACATATAGAGATATTACTCAAATTTCCATAAAAAATTTAAGCCTTTTTATTAGTGATAAGATTGTTTTAGAAGAGAAGGATTTCACAAAAATTCAATATTTTGCGATTTTACCATATCCTGATTTTAACACAACTTCTCTTACATATTTTCATTTTATTAGGACCAACTCTAAAGGTCATCCAGTCCCTACTGCATTTTCGATACTAGCCGAAGAAAAAAGCCGAAGCTTTTTATATAATAATATAAATCGAATTAAACCCGTAGTCACTGAATTTTTCAAAATTTTTGATAAAAAGATGCTTAATTCTTACCCTCCACGTGAAAATGTTGAAGAATTTTTCCAAAATCTTTTAACAGAATTAATAGAAATTGAGAAAAATCCTTCAACTCCAATTACTACTCATAGGAAGATGAAGATTTTATTTGCAGGTTTGGATAATTCTGGTAAAACTAGTTTTTTACTTTCGGTAGATCGTAAATATAGTAAACTTATCGGTCTTAAACCAACAGCAGGAGCAAGTATAAAATCTATTGAAGCATTAGGGGCTACAATCTTTCTTTGGGATTTAGGAGGACAGAGAGTATTTCGAGAAAAATACATCAATAAAGCTGAAATCTATCTATATGAGGCTGATCTTTTGTTTTATTTCATTGATATTAAAGATAAAGCAAGATTTGATGAAAGTATTGAATATCTTCAAAATCTTAAGAGTGTGATAAAACAATTCAATCAAAATACACCAATAGTCTATATATTATCAAAGGGAGATTCAGATGTCTTAGATACAGGAGAGATTAAGGAAAACATCGAATTTATTAGATCCAAATTAAGTGAAATTAACCAAGATGACTCACTTGAAACATTTACTACCAGTATCTTCCAAATAATTACAATATTACGAGCATTTTCTTCAGGCATATCAAAATTAAGCCCAAATAGAGATCTGATTAATCATAATCTTAAGAATTTTTCTTTAATGACAGATACTTATTTAGCTCTATTATTAAGCCTGGATGGCTTGGTTTTAGCAGATTATTATAGTAAAAAAGCAATGAAAATAACCAAAATTCCTAAATCAGAAGTTATGAATGTATTTGAAGTTTCAGCACCTCAATTCACAGTTTTATTTAAAATATTTTCAAAATTTAAAGCATTACAACAAAATGAAGCCTTATTCAGGGTTTCAAATACAATAATTTTTATTAAAAGGATTCAAATTGAAGAAAACTATATGTTCCTCTTATTTTTAGTAGATAATGAGAATAAAAAAGATAAAATTAATGAAGAATTACCAGGATTCTTAAAATACACTCAAGATTTACTTTTACGGTACATTGCCTAAAATATTGTTTTTAGAGGCGTTCTCTCATATATTTTTTTTCTTAAAATCCTTTTTCTATAGTAAGAATTGACTCCAGAAATTAAAGAAATTGCAGGTATAATACATTTCGCGAATTTTAGTGGGCCAAACAAAATAAAATCACTAGGAGCAGAAGCACAATAGGTCATTATTGAAGCTATTGCTCCACATCTAGCATTTTCACCATATTTTTTAGCAAAATTCCATCCATAAATCGCATTAGCAGGAGCAAATCCAGTAGGCAATCCTAATTCTTTTTTGACTAGTCCAGTTGTTTCAAAATTGATTGAAATTGAGGGTAAATCTAACACAGCTGTATCAACAATACAATTATCAATATTTGCTTTTTTAGCCTTAGGGATTAATGTCTCTTTTAAGAATTTCAACTTCTGTTGTGGAAAGATATATTTATTTCCAAATGTTAGTAGTACAGCAGTTTTAACTCCAATTTCCTTTAAACGTTGTAAGTTTTCATCAGTAGTATTTTCATCAATGCTGTTCAATATGGCTCTATCTAATAAACCTATTTCTTTTAATCTTTCCATTGCTGGAATTCTTGAAGAATCATTCAATCCATCAACTAAAAAGGGATATTCTACATTATTTGCAACAAATTCACATTCCTTTACAAGTGCTTCTGGATATGACCCTACCACATCAATTACTCCTTGTAATTGAGTATCTTCAATTAATTCTGTAAATTCATTTAATTCTTGTTCAATAAGATTTTTATCGATTTTACCTGTTTTTTCATCCAATAAAGCAGCATGCTTTGCATAAAAAACAGTTCCAATCATAACAATAGGATTCTCTCCCGGTTGACCACCTAATTTAATATTACCTATTTGGATTATTTTTTGCTCAGATTCAAATTCTAACATAATTCAATCAAAAACTACTAATTATTATATTTTTATAATGAAAAAAAGTTATTATATTCTAAGGTTCTTTCTTAAAAGGTTTATCCAACATTAATAATTCAATAAAATTTGAAACTTTTTCCGTGGGAATAGTTAAGTAATCTCCGTCAATTATATAACCAAACCCTTCTGACCAAGTAGAAATTTCATGTAAATAAGTTTTTTTATCCATCCTTAAAATTTTTCGCATTAATTTTAGTTCAGCTTTGTTCATTTTTTCCACCATTTCCTTTACTTTTTTCTTTCTTTTTAGCTTTATAGGTTCACTTACAAGGGTTCCTGTATATATTATTGATAAAATAAATTCTGGAATCCATTTATGCATAAGTAAGACAATAATAGCTGCAATAAAAGAAGAGGCTGCGCTTATTGAAACGTGAATATCATCCCAATCATAGCCAATATAATATAATTCAATTTGAATTAACATTCGTATTATGTTCACAACATAAAAGATAACTGATGAGACAATAAGAGCTTTTGTTTTCCGCCATATAATGTCTTCTTTTGCAATTGAATCTTGACTGTGGGGTGTAAATATGATAATTCCTGCAAAAATACAGATTGCTTGAATGCCTGTACAAAAAGTTTCAAAATATATAGGAGTTTTCCCGGGTATAGCAAACCTCCAATGATATATTCCACTTGGAGCAAATTGCGCTTCTGCACCCATATTAAAAAAAAGATTCAAGAGATACACAGTCTGCTTTACAACAATCTCATGAAGCCAAAATTGAGCCTCCCAATCAAAGAAAATATAGATAAGATATGCCGATATTGGTGCTCCTATAGCGAACAAAATTAAGGATCTAATAGAAAAGATATATTTTCGTTCGTTATATTCAATAATTGGTTTTTTAATATTACTTAATTCCTTAAATTTTCGCATCATTATTTTCCCCTTCTTCATTTGTATGCTTCAGATAATAATGAAACCTATCGACTATTATATAATTAAGAATTATTAATAATGGAATCATAACAAAACCAAGATTAAAAAAACTGGCAGATTCTAACAATGGAATTGATAAGCCGATAATAAATGCAAATAATAAGTTAATTGTTAGCAATAACCAGATATATATTTTTTTTAAGATCAATCGCTTCATGATAAATAGTTTTAATAAGTCATTATAAAAAATCAAATTATTCTTTATTAAAAATCTTTATTAGAAAGGTTAAATCCTAACACATTTTAATTTTATTTATTATTAATTTTTATTAAATTATTCCAATGGTTTACTTTTTATTTTTTATTAACGATTTTTAACAATTTTTTCTTAAAGAAGTCCTACTTTAACGGGAATAAACAAAACACACATTTTTACTTAAATTAAGTGGAAAAAGTAGAGTTAAATAGAATGCGTCCTTAATAATAAATTGGAAATATATTAAAGCAAGAAATATTAAGGAGTCCATTAATGGTTCTTGATGTAAAGCCAGAAGATGAAATAAAAAGTCTAACATATACTATTCAAAATATTGTGGTTAAACTATCATTAAATTTAGGTGTAGATCTTGCTTTAAGAAAAATTGATGCACAATTGGAGAACACCGAGTATAATCCAGAACGTTTTCCAGGACTTTTTATAAGATTTAGCCACCCAAAATGTGTATCTATTATTTTTAGAAATGGAAAACTAATTTTAACTGGTTTAAAATTATTTAATCAAATCGATTTAGTGATTAAGCTATTAATATTGAAACTTAATGAAAATTTTAAAATTTCTATAGAAGAAAGTTTAATTGATCAAGAAATTGTGAATATTGTAGGAACTGCAAACTTTTATAAGCAAATAAATTTAGATCTCGCAATTAATGTATTGAAAAATGCTAGTTTTGAACCAGAAATTTTCCCTGGTTTGGTATATAATTCTTTTAACCCTGTAAAATCTGTTTTTCTGATATTTAGTACAGGAAAAATTGTTTTTACAGGTATTCGTGAGAAAATTTTAATCGAACCAGCATTAATTAATCTTGGACGATTATTAGACAGGGAAAAATTGTTTATAACTTCTTAAAAAATCATAAATATTTATTTTGAATAAAAATAAAATTTTTTTTCTAAGGAATATTCTTTATACTCATACCAATATAATATAAGAATTTAAAATAAATAACGTGGAACTTATCATGTCAGAAGAAAATAAAGAAAGTAAAACTCCAGAAGGAAAAGATAATGAGAAGGAAGAGCCTACTGAAGATGAAAGCACCGAAGAAAAATCTAAAGCTAAATTTACATTTAAATGTACTCGCTGTGATAATTGTTGCAGTTCTAGAGGCCCGATTCCTATTACATTATGGGATTTAGAGATGTGGGCTCGAAACGGCGTTGTAGCTAATTTTATGCCATATTTGGATATCTATCAAAAACCAGATGGAGGGATTGATTTAATTTTAAAGCCTTTAGCTCCTCCTCCACAAGAAGGAGAAGAGGATAAAAATATTAAAGATCCATTTGGAGGAGTACCGATAGACCAACTGCTTGACGTAAAATGTCCTTTGTATAATAAAGATGATAAAAAATGCTTAGTATATGAAAATCGTCCATTAAGTTGTCGTACTTATCCTTTAGAGTATGATGGTAAAAACTTTATAGTAGTTGATGCTGATTGCCCAGGAATAGGAGAAGAAGGAATGATAAAAGAAGAATTAGCAGAAATGAGAGAAACTGCTAAAACTATGCATTATGAATTAACTCGGATGAGGATTGCTTTGCCTGTTTTAAATCAATTAATTTCACAGAAGATTATGATGGATTTAATGAGACAAAATATGGAAGCTATGAGTAAAATGTCTGAAGTCGACAGGCAAAAACTCGATGAAATCTTTAAAAAAGGTAATGAAGAACAATAAAAATACATTTATTTACTTATTTTTTTATTTAGATCAATATTAAGGTTTCAATATGAAGGAATTAAAAGTAAAAAACTCATTAATCAGCTTAGCTCAAGGTGATATTACCGAAATAGAAACCGATGTTATAGTAAATGCTGCTAATACAAATCTTATCCTTGGTGGTGGGGTAGCTGGGGCTATTAAGGCAAAAGGTGGGCCGACAATTCAAGAAGAATGTAATAAGATTGGTGGTACTTATGTTGGGGGTGCGGTTATCACAAATGGAGGTAAATTAAAGACTAAGCACATAATTCACGCTGTTGGACCCAGAATGGGTGAAGGCAACGAAGATGAAAAATTAAAAAATGCGACTCTCAACAGTCTAAAATTAATGGATGAGAATAAGCTTAAAACAATTGCATTCCCTGCAGTTTCTACTGGAATTTTTGGATATCCTATAGATAGATGTGCAAAAATTATGATTTCAGCGACAAAAGAATATTTACAAGGTAATACTCAAATTGAAAAAGTTATATTTTGTCTTTTTACTAGCTCCGATTATGAAATTTTCGAAAAGGAGTTGAAATAATATATTTTTGACGTTACTTTTTTTATTAACGTTTAATTTATAATTAGAAGAATATTAATTATTATTTATAGAAAATCTTATTACTACAATAGAATAAGTGCTATTCTTAAAAATGATTGATTATAAATATATCAAGTTCTTCGAAGATTTAAGAGTTGATGATGTCCCTCTTGTAGGTGGGAAGAATTCATCTCTTGGAGAATTATTGAGTTTTGGGATCTCGGTTCCTCTAGGATTTGCGGTTACTTCGAATGCTTTCGATTATGTTTTGGACACTAATTTTTATACTATTAAAGAGAGAGAAATATCACTTAGAGAATTGATTGCTCAAGATATTAATAGAATTTCTGATGAACTAAAATCAGAGGATATAAAGGCAGTTGAAAAAGTTGATAAAATTTGTGCTAATATCCGATATTTCATCGAACAATCAAAAATTCCAGATTCTCTAGCTGATGAGATTTTACATGCTTATTCTAAATTAATTGAGAAAATTGGAGAGAAATCCACATTCGCTGTCAGAAGTTCTGCTACAGCAGAAGATTTACCTGATGCTTCGTTTGCAGGACAACAAGATACTCATTTAAATATTTCTGGTGAAAAGGAAATCTTAGAATATATCTTAAAAGACATGGCATCTGTATTTACTACAAGAGCGACAATGTATCGTGAACGGGCGGGGTTCGATCATTTTGCTGTAAAACTTTCAGTAGGAATCCAAGAAATGGCGGGAGGTCTAGGTGGTGTAAAATCTTCTGGTGTAATGTTTACAGAAGACCCTGATTCCGGTAACCCGAACGTGGTTGTTATTAGGGGAACTTGGGGTTTAGGAGAATTAATAGTACAAGGTGTGGAAAAAGGAGATGAGTTCATTGTATTTAAGCATGATCCTAGACAACTAAGGATTATTCGTCGTGAACTTGCAAAAAAAGAGAAGATGATGATTTTTACTAAAGGCATTGATAAAATAGGGACTGAAGTGGTTCAAGTACCCGAAAAAAAACAAAAGCAATATTGTTTAACCGAAAATGAGGTCTTAATATTAGCAGATTATGCACAAAAAATTAGACAACATTATGGTCGAAGGATGGACATTGAATTTGCAGTTGGTAACAACGAAAAAGTATATATTGTCCAAGCACGCCCTGAAACAGTTCATAGTATCAAAGGTGATGTCGAAGAAATATTCTATCTTCTTGAAGATCCTGTTAAATTGACCCAAGAGGGACTATTAGTAGAAAATTCAGGAATCGCAATTGGACGAAGAATAGGTTATGGGAGAATAAAAATAATTCAATCAATTAATGACGCTCATTTACTAAGAGAAGGGGATATTCTAATTACAGAAGAAACAAACCCTGATTGGACATCTTATATGCAAAATCTTGGAGGTGTCATTACTGAGCGAGGTGGTCCTACTTGTCATGCGGCAATTGTATCTCGAGAGTTAAATATTACATCAATTGTCGGAGCAGATGAAATTGTACAAATTATGAAAGAAAAGCAACGAGATGGAATTGAATTTATTACTATTGATTGTAGTGAAGGCGAACCACGCATCTGGCTTAAAGATGTTGAATTTGACTCTGATATAATTGAATTTGCTAAACTTCCACGAACTAAAACAAAAGTATTAGTGAATTTAGGAATCCCTAAAGGTGCATTAAGCCAAGGGAAGCACCCAGACGGAACAGGATTAGCCCGTCTTGAGTTTATAATTAATGATGAAGCTCAAATTCATCCAAATGCCTTAATTGATTTCGAAGCTTTAGTAATGAGATATGATATATTACTAGATCAAAGAAAAAAGATTGAAAATATTAAAAAAAGCGATTTGTATCATAAAGATCCTTTTAATCAAGAAATTTTTCAATTAAAACAAACTCTTGACAAAATAAGGATTTTAACAATCGGTTATGAGGATAAAGAAGAATTTTATGTCGACAAATTAGCTGAAGGAATTGCTACTATCGCTGCAGGTGTATGGAAAATATTACCAGATGGTAGCATTGCTGAATGCGTAGTAAGACTTTCAGATTTTAAAACTAATGAATACGCAAATTTAATAGGTGGTTGGATTTATGAAGGTGAAGAAAATAATCCTCTCTTAGGCTTTCGAGGATGCTCGCGTTATACTTCTGATGAGTTTCAAGGAGCTTTTCTTTTAGAGTTAAGAGCTATTAAAAAGGCAAGAGAGTGGGGATTAACTAATATTGTGATTATGCTACCGTTCACACGAAGTCCTGAGGAAGCTAAAAAGATAATAGATATAATGGAAAGTGAAGGTTTAATTCGAGGAGAAGATGATTTAAAAGTCTATGTAATGGCAGAAATTCCTTCAAATATTATCTGTGCTGACTTGTTCTGCAAATATGTAGATGGATTTTCTATAGGGTCAAATGACCTAACAATGCTGCTCTATGGCGTTGATAGGGATGAAGCTAAGTTAATTCCAATCGCAAAAAGGCATAATTATACAACAAATAGTGAAGCAATGCGACGATTATTAAGTCATTTAATCAAGACTGCTCATGAATACGGTAAGAAAGTTGGAATCTGTGGACAAGCTCCCAGTGATGACCCTGAATTCCTTCGATTTTTAGTCAGGGAAGGCATTGATTCTCTCTCTCTCAATTTTGATACTTTTGCTAGAGGAAGGATAAATACTTGGAGAACAGAGATAATAGAAGCAAAACTTAGTGAAGAAAATAAAATAAAATCCTATGAATTTCTACATGAATGCGATAACATAATAGAAAAAATAAGAATTCCCCGTGGCAAACTACGAAATATGGTGAGGAAACAAGGTAAAAAAGTAGAGCAAAAACTTATAGATTCTACTGAACAATTTAACACTATTTTTGACATAATTCAACAAATATCATATGATTTCGTAAAAAAAATTGATCTAGGGGAAAATGAGAAATTTGACGATTATTTTAATAAATATCAAGACCAAATTATTGAAGTAGGAGAAAATACTCCAGAATTAAAGCGAAAAATCCGTGAATTTGGAATCTACTAAAATTGTTTTGAAATCCAAAAAATTATATTTTAATAAATATTTTACTTTTTAAATTTCTAATTTATAAATTTGCTGTAGACTTTTTATGGTGATCTATTCAATGCCGAGAGTATTAACCGAAGAAGAAAAAAAAGGCTTCGAAAATGTTGAATATCTCTTAAATGGAATGATAAATGATCGTAGTGTACCAAGAAATATAAAGAGAATCGCACAGCGGAGTATAAATGAATTACATAGGGAAGATGAAACCCCAGGTGTCCTTGCTAGTAATGTTATGTAT